>Ga0180009_10001836_pt1 | contig 25414 bp, 17 predicted proteins | sample OS_PC_MetaG_FD_123537 | JGI IMG/M metagenome (GOLD analysis project Ga0180009, IMG submission 123537) | Groundwater microbial communities from the Aspo Hard Rock Laboratory (HRL) deep subsurface site, Sweden - OS_PC_MetaG | ecosystem: Environmental > Aquatic > Deep subsurface > Groundwater...
AAGCAAGAGATCCCGAGAGCCAAGCCGAGCGAACAAGTGGCCGGCACGTTGGTAGGGACCTGCCCCGCATGCTCCGCCTGGTACATCGACGATAGCAACGGCAAGCTCGGGGGCGAGGCCTTCGTCGCGGGCCTGACGCTCATGGCCAACGGGGACCAGGCGCGCGGCATGCAACTGCGCGAGGGCGTCGACTACGAGCAGCGCGCCATCGTCTACGATGGGCGTCTTCACCAGGTCGATCTCGAGCTCGATCCGCGACGCTACGGTGTCGGGCGCATGTGGTACTTCCGCTCGCTGCGTTAGATGGATCACATAGAACCGTGGCGACCGGCGAAGCCGGAGCCCTGAACTTCACCAGACTGTCGGCGGGTGGGCCGACGGTTGGAGTTTCCCTAAGGCCCCCATCCCCGGGACTAGGCGTCCCTCCCTGCCCCCGCCGCGGCCGCCGCGGGGGAAGGGAACGAACGCAGCCGCAGCGACCGATTCGATGCGGTTCCCAGCATCCGTTGGACCCACCGCCGAGGTCCTTGCGAGATCGTCGCCGGCTCCCTTCCCCCGAAGCGGGGGAAGGGTTGGGGATGGGGGCCTTAAGGTGACTCCAAGCGTTACTTGGCTCCATCTCAATGTGATCCTGTTTAGCTCTAGCTCTAGCTCTAGCTCTAACTCTAGCCAACAACCCATCAATTCGATCGAACCGCAGCACTAGCGCTACGTGTCCAATGTCCGTTCCGACGGAAGCAGAGAACCACAGAAGACACAGAGATCACAGAATGGGTTGATTTCCGCCTCGACATCCTTCTGTGCTTTCTGTGTCCTCCGTGGTTACTCACGTGCTCTGGCTGATACGTGCTCCGAGGGATTCGGAACGAACTTTGGACACGCGACACCAGGTCGGTCTCGAAGCCGAGTGCATCAGCCGGCGTCCCAACGCCATCAAGCCAACCATGACGGCAACAAGCAGGATCCCACCCGGGCTCTTGCGTCCTGTGCCGGTCGCACAACCGCCAGGTGGCTGGTCTGCGCCACACGCAACCGCAAAGCCATGATGAGGGATGGGGTTGCATTGACTCCGATCCATGGGAAACGGCGGGTACAGGGCACACATCCCATCTTCATCACCAGGGGAAAGGTTTGCGATGGTTGGTCCCAGAAACTGCCAGTTCATCGTCGATACGCCATCGTCCACATCGGCCATGCCGAAGAAGTGGCCTGCCTCGTGGGCGACGATGGCCTGCACGATCTCGACGATGTCCCCGCCCCACGCGCTTATGGCGGGCATGTTGAGCTCCATGTCGGCGTTTTGGATCTCACCCGTGAATGGATCGAACGTGACCGTGGTGCGGCCCATGTCGAACTCTTCATGGGGCCACTCGTCATCGCGAAAGATCACGACATTCGCGTTGCCGGCGTCGGTGTTGTACTCGACCTGATCGCATTGAACAGGAATGAGTTGTTGGAGCATGATGCTCGGGGGCTCGCCGTTGCACATGGGCTGTACCCATGCGGAAAAGCCGTCCGAGACTGCACGCTCGGCCTGTTCGGGGGTCAGAAACCTCGAGCCGGCGATCTGAAGGCTGTACCCGACACACAACCTCGGCCAGTACAGGGGTTTGCACTCGTCGCTGAGAGCATTGCAGCCCTGTGGTGCCGCAGGAAGGCCGGTCCCGTGATCATCCTCGTCGCAGGTGGTGGACCAACAGTAAGCGTGAGCCGTAGAGGCAAGCAGGAAAGTGCCGAGGAAACCGCAGGCGAGAATGCAGCAGCGGAAGTTCATCAGTCGGATCTCATAGCAAGTTCGGCGCCATAACACACACCGTGAAAGGGCGCACCCACGGGGCGCCGGTTCTGGCCAGAGGTCGTTTGACTTCCCGCGCCGTAAGAACGAGAACTTGATCGTGCGACTCGGCCTCTTCGTCCCCTGTTTCGTCGACACCTTCTACCCGCAAGTCGGCATCGCGACGGTGCGACTGCTCGAGTACGTCGGCTTCCACCCAGAGTACCCGGAAGCGCAAACGTGCTGCGGCCAGCCCCACTTCAACGCCGGCAAGCTCGACGAAGCGCGTGAGCTCGCGACCCGGTTCTGCGAGGTGTTCGAACCCTATGACGTGATCGTCTGTCCGTCTGGGTCGTGTACCGCCATGGTGCGTTCCCACTACCGGGACCTGGTCGACGATCCTTCGGTGAGCGAGCGGACGTTCGAGCTCTGTGAGTTCCTGGTGGACCGCGTGGGCGTCACCGACTTCGGCGCCGAGCTGGAGGGACGGGCCGCCGTGCACGTGGGCTGTCACGCGCGGCGCGAGATCAACGTCACGCGGGCCGTGGATGCTTTGCTCGATCTCGTGGATGGATTGACCGTGGTCGACCTCGCGTCCGATGCCTGGTGTTGTGGCTTCGGCGGTACGTTTTCGGTCAAGTACCCGGAAATCTCGACGGCGATGGGTCAGCGAAAGCTTGCCCCGATGATCGAAGAGGACGTGGACTACGTCATCTCCACCGACTCGAGCTGCCTGATGCACCTCGGGGGCCTCCTCTCCCGCCAGGGGAAGGACAAGCCGAAGCTGCTGCACGTCGCGGAAGTGCTGGCCGCGGGGCTGGAGTCATGAGCTCCGGAGCGTTTCGTGACGCGTCGCGCGCCAAGTTGGCCGAGCCCGGCCTGGCCGACAAGGTTCACAAGGCCACCCTTCATACCGTCGACAAGCGCGATCAGCTCGTGGCCGACACGCCGGAGTGGGAGAGCCTGCGCCTCCGTGGTCGGGAGGCTCGTCTCCGCGCCCTCGACAAGCACGGCGACTTGCTTGCCTCCTTCATCCGCACCATGAAAGAGCGCGGCATCCGGATCTCCCTGGCGAAGACCTCCGAAGAAGCGTGCGAGACGATCGTCAAGCTCGTCATGGAAGCGGGCGGCAAGGTCACCAAGAGCAAGTCGATGACCTCCGAGGAGATCGGCTTGAACCAGGCGCTCGAGGCCGCGGGCGCCGAAGTGACCGAAACCGATCTCGGTGAGCTCATCGTGCAGCTTGCCGAACAACCACCGTCCCACGTCACCGCACCAGCCATCCATCTGAGCACCGAGGACATCGCCAAGATCTTCCGGGACAAGTTGGGCATGCAAGTGCCCGCCTGGGTCGACGATCCCGAGCTCATGGACGAGGCAGTGCGAAATCGCCTAGCCCGCGACCTCTCCCTCGAAGCTCGCAAGCACCTCCGGGAACGCTTCCTGAACGCCGATGTGGGCATCTCGGGCGCCAACTTCCTCGTCGCGGAATCCGGCACCGTCGTGCTCGTCGAGAACGAAGGCAACATCCAGCTCACGACCTGCTTGCCCAAACGCCACATCGTGCTCGCCGGCATCGACAAGCTCATCGAGACCGAGAAGGACCTGGGCATCTTGCTGCGGGTGCTGCCGGTGTCTGCGACCGGGCAACGACAGACCTGTTACGTGTCTTTGTTCGCGGACCCGCATCCCGATATGCACGTGATTCTCCTCGATCACGGCAGGAGCAAGCTGATGCTCGACGAGCAGCAGCGCGACCTGTTGACCTGCATCCGGTGCGGCGCGTGCATGAATGTGTGTCCTGTCTATCGCAACGTGGGTGGCCACGCGTACGACGGCGCCTACCCCGGCCCGATTGGCTCGCTGCTGATGCCCCACTTCGAAGGCACGGATCGCTATGGTGATCTGCCCTTCGCTTCCACGCTGTGCGGCGCCTGTTCGGAGGCCTGTCCCGTCCAGATACCGCTGCATCGGCACCTGCTGACCCTCCGTGCGCGGATCGTCGAAAAAGGCGGCACCGATTCCCTTGGTTGGACGATGCGGCTGGCGGCTTCGGCGATGCGCAAGGCAAGCCGCATGGATCGGGGAACGCGGTTCTATCCCCTCGCGCGCAAGTTCGCCTCGTTCAACCCCGCGGGCAAAGCCTGGTTGGAATCACGTGACCTGCCGCCGCCGGTCAAGGAGAGCTTTCGTCGGTGGTGGCGTCGTGAGCGCTCCAAACAAGAAGCGTCCAAGGACAAACCACCCAAGCTGCAGCGATTCACACGACCCGCTTCCAGCCCCTCCTTCAACGAGCCCGACCACGACCCCAGGGCGTTGCTCCGCACCTTCCAGCAGCGCATCGTCGAGCTCGGTCCCGAGGGGGCCAGCGAAGTCCAACTCTTCGACCAGGCCGAAGTCGCCCTCGAATTCCTGCGCATCCGCATGGGCGAATCGCCTGCCGATCAGGTGCTCGTACAGGGCGAACCCTCCGAAAAACGCGAGTACGCCGTGGGCATCACCTCCGCCGTCATGCTGATCGCAGACACCGGCGGCATCGTGCTCGACCTGCCGAAACGCAGTGATGGCCGGCCGTCGACCCTTGCGGAAACCCACATCGTCGTGGCCCAGCCCAGTCAGCTCGTCCCGTCCGTTGCCCACGCGCTCGTCGCCCGCACCATCAAGCGCAGGTCGAGTGCTTGGAGCGACTACCAGGTGATCGTCACAGGGCCCAGCCGTACCGCCGACGTCGAGAAGGTGTTGGTCATTCCCGCGCATGGGCCGCGCCGCCTCGTGGTGGTCTTGTGCGAGGAGCCCGTCGATCTGAGCCTGTTGCGGTAGTTGCTAGCGCGCGCCGGCAACGCGGCGCCATTGGTTTGCCGGAAACGCAAACGGTTGATACGCTTGCGGATCGAGCGGAGGCCATAATGAGATCGATCAAGATCCCTGTGATTGCTGGTTGGGCTGTGGCGATGGGTGCGTTGGTTTGGTCGGGGTGCGGAGGTTCCTCGACCGAGCTGGCGAACGACCTGGACGCAGGTGGATCTGGAGGCTCGGACGCGTCGACCGGCGGCACAGGCGGAACCGGAGTCGGAGGGACCGGTGGCATCGGAGGGACCGGTGGCATCGGAGGGACCGGTGGCATCGGAGGGACCGGTGGCATCGGAGGAACCGGCGGAGTGGCGGGCTCGGCCGGTGTGGCTGGATCGGCCGGCTCGGACGGGGGCGTCGAGGATGGCTCGCCTGGGGGCATGGCCGGCTCGGGCGGCGACGCGAGCGTCGTGGATGCTCCCCCCGCTTGCTTCATCATCGGCGAGATCTGTGACCCTGCGAGCGACACCTGTTGTGATCCATTGTTCTGTGACGATTCCGTGGGAACGCCGCGCTGTCGGCCGCAGTTCGAAGATGGCGGTCCCTCGTGCGCACCCCCGAATCAGCCCTGCACGATGATCACCTGTTGTCCGGGCTTGGTCTGTCAGCCCGTAGGTCCCACGGAGATCTGCCGATTTGAGGAGCCCGATGGCGGGTTGATCGACGGGGGCGATCTGGATGCCAACGTGTGTATGGACCTCTACGAGCCCTGCGGCGGCGGTCTCGGCAACAACTGCTGCGACGGGTTGGAGTGCAAGAAGCAGCAGCCCGCTTTCCCGGACAGGACCTGCCTGCCCATCGATGCTCCCGACGCGAACATGTGCCCGTCGCAAGAGCCGACGACGGGGCAAGATTGCAGTGTTATCGGACTACAGTGCTCGTACGGGATGATGACGGTCTGCACGTGCTTCTCGACCGGGTGGATGTGCGCGTATTGAGGATTCATCGGTAGCGCCCGCCCGTTCCAGGCGTCTGGATCAGCGCAATTCGCAATTGATGATCGTATCGATCCTCGCTACGTCGACCTATGCGCACGATACGGCTCAAGCCCCTTGTCCAACCCCCAGTTCGGTGTGAAGACTATGCGGACGAATCGACCGTGCGGCGATTCGAGCAAGCGGTGCGAACGCGTCGTGCGCACGTGGAGCCGTATACGATCCTTGCGGAAGAAGCGCGCGTCGATGGCACGTACCAAGTGCAAGGGCAATCTGGCGAGGCGTACCGTGTGGACATCGTGGACGGGAGCGGTCTGAACGACACTTGCACGTGTCCCGACTTCCTCACGAATGATCTGGGCACCTGCAAACACATCGAGGTGGTGAAGAGAGCCCTGATTGGATCCCCTAAGCTCCGCAAAGCGTGGCAAGCCTTGCCGGCGAAGTGCCTGGTTCCCACGGTGACCGTGTCGGCCGCGGGAGGTTTGGTCCTTCGTCACGTCGGTCCCTGGACCAAAGCTCTGATGGGGCGTTATCCAAACGGAGGTGATCGGTTCGGGCTTGGAGGCGTTCTTTCTGGACGACACGGCGATGGAGTTCGCATCGTGCACGCAGCCGTCGCTGCGTTTGAGCGGATCCGAACTGTGAACGCCATAGCGAGACGCGAGCAACGCGTCCGCACTGCCGTCGAAACGGGACAGGTTGGGTTGGAGGTCTTGTCCAAGCCACTTTTCCCCTATCAGAGGGAGGGCGTCTTGCACCTTGCGGCGCGCGGGCGTGCCTTGCTCGCGGACGACATGGGACTTGGCAAGACCGTGCAAGCGATCGCCGCTTGCGAAGTCATGAGAGCGCGAGGCGAAGTCAAACGCGTGTTGATCGTCACGCCCGCGTCGCTCAAGAGCCAGTGGGCAAGTGAGATCCAGCGCTATGCAGGAGAGCGTGCCGTCGTGGTGGGAGGGCCCGCGGCCACCCGGCGGGACGTACTCGCCAGCGATGCCCCGTACTTCATCCTCAACTACGAGCTGACCTGGCGGGAGCTCTCGCGGCTCCAGTCTCTCGAGGCGGACGTGCTGATTCTCGACGAAGCGCAGCGCGCCAAGAACTTCCGGACGAAGACGGCCGCGACGTTGCGGGCGATACCTTCGCGCTTCGTCTTCGTGCTCACGGGAACCCCGATCGAGAACCGCCTCGACGATCTGTATTCGCTCATGCAGCTCGTCGATCCGACGGTGTTCGGACCGCTGTGGAAGTTCAACCACGCCTACCACGTGCAGAACGAGAAGGGTCGGGTGGTGGGTTACAAGAACATGGGGGTGCTGCGGGAGGTGATCGCGCCGGTCGTGTTGCGTAGGCGCAAAGATGCGGTGCTCACGCAGCTTCCGCCACTTGTGGAGCAAACGCGGTTCACCGCGATGAGCAAGGAGCAAGCTGAGTTGGAGGGCAGCTACCGGATGGAGGCGAGTAAGCTCATCGCCATTTCGGAGCGGCGACCGCTGCGCCCCGAGGAGCAAGAGCTCCTTCATAAGCTGCTGCTCAAGGCCCGACAGGCATGCAACGCGCTGGAGCTTTGCGATCCGACCTATGGCAAGACCGCCTCACCGAAGCTCGACGAGTTCGAAGCGCTCGTCAGCGAGATTTTGGAACAGGGGACGAGCAAGGTGCTGGTGTTTTCGGAGTGGGTGGAGATGCTCAAGCTGGCGCGAGCACGCCTGGAGCGTCTCGGTGTGGCGTCGACGATGTTGCATGGGGGGATTCCTACGGCGAAGCGGCCTGCGCTCATCGAGCACTTTCGGCAGGACGACGACCTGCGTGTGATGCTGTCATCCGACGCGGGCGGCGTCGGTCTGAACCTGCAAGTGGCGAGCTATGTGATTCACTTGGACCTGCCCTGGAATCCGGCCCGGCTGGACCAGCGAACCGCGCGGGCCCACCGGATCGGACAGACGCGCGGCGTATCTGTGGTGTACCTGTGCGCGGCTGAAGGTATCGAGAACGGCATTCGGGAGACCCTCTCGGGAAAGCGTGCAGTGAGGGATGCCGCCCTCGAGCTCGAGAGCGATGTGGAGGAGCTTCCCGCCCCCAGCTTCATGGTGTTCGTCAAACAGCTGCGCGATGTGCTTGACGTAACGGCGACACCCGGCCAGGACGTGGAGGTCGAGGAGGGAGCGAACGGCAGAGAGGCGATCGCGATGCTCGGAGGCGTTGCCAAGGAAGCCCCCACCGAACTTGCAGCCGAAGAGCGTCGGGAGGTCGATGCGGTAGCAGGGTCGTCGATTGCGGAGGCGATGCCGTTGCCGCCGACGGAGAAAGGCGCGGAATCGCCTGTGGGCGGTGCGACTGAAGAGTCCACACCGAGCCGCGGCGAGTCCACCGGCGTGAGTCAGTTGACGGCGAGACGGTGCAAGCGCGCGGATGACCGGCTGCGGCTCGCGAACGTCGTGCTGGATGCGGGATTCGCCGCGGACGCCGTGCAGGCGGCCTACGACGCATTTGCGTCCGCGATCTCAGCGCTCACCGAGGCGGAAAGGCCTGCCGATCACGCGGCGTTGGTCGCGCTGCTCTACAAGGAGTTGCTCCCCAACGGAAGGCTTCCTCCTACAGCGCCCGGCGTGCTCGCGCGATTGCACGACCTGACGATGCTGCAGCAGCACGACGTGGACGTCGATGAGCAGCTCGCAAGGCAAGTGGTTGGCGAAGCCGCAGAATGGGTGCATCGACTGGGGAATACCCCCAGCGGTGGCTGAAATGTTCTTCTGGGCAATGGGGGACCGATTACCCTGCGCCCATGCATGCGCGTATCAGGCCGTTCGCCTTTGCGTCGTTGTTCCTCGTCGGCTGTGCCGTGGGCGGCGCTTCTTCCCATTTCATCGTGCCCCCTGCTACGGCACAGCAGCAGGCGACCTTGACTCGTTGGGAGTACCATTGTTTCTCCAGCAGAAGCGGCATCACCGCGCGGGCCAACCAGCTTGGCGCCGAAGGGTGGGAAATGATCGCCGCCGCTGGATCGGGATCGGGCGACGGAATCTTGCAGCGGGACAAGATGATCTGGTGCTTCAAGCGCCCAAGACCGTGACCGTGACGGAAACGGACGCGGTCTTGCGTCGCATGCCCGACTTCGGGGATGGACCCGGGTCCGAAACGCCAGCCGATCGGCCTCAAATAGCGCTCAATCCTAAGCAGTTTCGTGCTTTCCCAATGCCGAAGGGCAAGCTATGACACCCCCACCATGAACCGAAGTGGACGAAGTCCAGCCGTACCCCTTTCCCTTGCGTCCGGAGCCGTGGCTCTCCTCGTCGTCTCGTCGGCCCATGCACTCGAGGCGGGTGACGTGGGGGGCCATCCACTCACCGTGGACGTCACCGAGACGGCGGTCGTGAACTACAACTTCGACAACCGCAACGACACAGCCGTGGACGACGCCTGGGGCGTGTGGACCAACCGCCTGACCGTGCAGGCGCAGTGGTACCGCCTGATCCTCGGGGTCCGCCTCGACAGCTCCAAGTTTTTCTACACCCCCGATCCGAACGAGCTCGCTGACGACGACGTCGGGCCGACCGATCCCGCACACTACAACTCGACCCTGGCCTACGGTCGCGAGCTGTCCAACCGCTATCGCAACGTGGTGTACCCAGCTAAGCTCTACCTGAGTTACGTCACGCCCGACGTCGAAGCCACGGTGGGCGATGTCTACGCGCAATTCGGTCGAGGCTTGGTGCTGAGCGTGCGCAAGATCGACGAGCTTGCGGTCGACACGACGATTCGTGGTGGGAAAGTTTCGTACCGGGTTCCGATGCCCAAGGGCTCGAAGCTCAAGGTCTCGGGCGTGGGCGGCTACATGAACCCGCTGCGCGTGGACGAGTCGAGCGGGCGGGTGCTGGAATCTCCCAGCACCTGGTACTTCGGTGGGATGCCGACGCCCCACGCCACGGCGTACATCCAGGATCCTCAGGCCACGTTCGTTCCGGACAGCGTGCTCGCCGCGAGCGTGGAGGGCGGATTGACCCAGGCGACGCTCGGCGTGCACGGCGCGGTGCTGGATCGACCCGACCCTTGCGTGTTTCCGAACGCCTCGGAGATCTGTACGCCCTTCAGCAACCAGCACGCTCGGGGCGCGGGGCAGATGCGAAACATCAGCGGCTCGCTGACTGTCCCCGACATCTTCGGGGTCGGCTCTTTCTACGTCGAAGTCGCGGCCCAGCAGCAACGCAACCAGGAACCTCCCGCCGGATTCGATCCGGCCACCGGGTTCGCCCGCACCCCCGACGACGACATGGATGGGCACGCGGTCTATGCCTCGGCATCCGCCAATGGCGGCCCCTTCGCGGTGACCCTCGAGGGCAAGCACTATCGAAGGTTCTTCCCCCTGACCGCGAACGTCGACGTCGACGGCGCCGTCGACGAGTTCTCCCTCGTCCAGTACAGCGCTCCGCCCACCACGTTGCCCGTCTACGTCGACTCCGAGACGTACTTCTTCAACACCTGCGTGACCGGCGGCCGCGGTCGCCTCGACGCTCGTGTCACCGATGACCTGCTCGTCTACGGCTGGGTCGGGCGATACGCGACGTGGGGAGAAACGGGCACGCCGGAGTGCGAGACGATCGACGAGAACCGCAATGATGTGTGGGACACGGCGGTGGGCATGGAGGCGACCTTCGAGAAGAAGAAGTCGCACGCCTTCGCGTGGGTGGGGGCTCGCGATGACCAACTCGCTGCGCCGGATCCGGTCGCCGAGCCGTCCGCGGTCTACTACCGTGAAGGGTACATTCGCTACGACCTCCTCAAGAAGCTGAGCCGAACCTTCTACCTGCAGATTCAGGGCAATGTTCGTCGACGCCACTTCGCCGCGGAGACGCCGATTCCTTGGTGGGAGGGCGAAAACTACACGGCTTTGCAGTGGAATCCACACCTGTCGGTCGCGTTCGGATACGAGTACATTACGCAGGAAGGGGTGCCCAGCAACTACTACAACGGGTCCGTCAAGTGGCGGATCGATTCCGACAAGAGCCTTCGGCTCTTCGTCGGGCAGCAGCGCGGCGCCCTGCGCTGCATCTCCGGGGTTTGCCGGCAATTCCCAGCCTTCGAAGGCGCAAAAGCCGAGGCCGTCGTACGTTTCTGATGCCTGTTGTCGCTCGCGACCCAGGAACCGTGGAGTGAATGCATGGAGAAAAAGTTCCAACCCGCACCGGTCGATCTTCTCGGACGTTGGGTGTTCGAAGGTCTCTCTCGGGATGAGGTGATGGGGCTGCCTCGGTCCGGGGTTCGGTTCCCGGACGAGCGCATGAAGACGTCGTGCTGCGGCCAAGTGGTGGGTGCTCCCCTTGGGGTGGCCGCCGGTCCGCACACGCAGCTTGCTCAGAACATCGTGGCGGCTTGGCTCTACGGCGCCCGATTCATCGAGCTCAAGACCGTTCAGGTGCTCGATGAAATCTCCGTCTCCCGACCTTGCATCGACGCCGCGGACGTCACGTTCAACTGCGAATGGTCCCAGGAGCTGACGCTCGAGCAGTCCTTCGACGAGTACCTGCACGCGTGGGTGCTCATCCACGCGCTCGCCAAGGAGCTGGGTCATGCCCCCGACGTGTTCTTCAACATGAGCGTGGGCTACGACCTCGATGGCATCCGTACCGAAAAAGTGCAGCGCTTCCTGCGACGCATGCGTGATGCCAGCGAAGATCTTCCGCGGGTGATCGATGCCCTCGCCCCGATCGTGCCGTCGGTTCGTGATATCGAGATTCCCTCGACGCTATCGAGTCTGGTGACGCTTTCGACGATGCATGGGTGTCCGCCCGAGGAGATCGAGCGGATCGCCCGGTTCATGCTCGAGGACCTTGGCCTCGACACGTGGGTCAAGCTCAACCCGACCCTGCTCGGTCCTGACCTGCTGCGGGGGATTTTGAACCAGCACATGGGCTTCGATGTGGTGGTCGACGATGCTGCGTTCGAGCACGATCCGAAGTTTGCGGACGCGATGCAGATGGTGCGCAACCTGGCGGATGCGGCCACCAAGAGCGGGCGGTCCTTCGGGCTCAAGCTGTCGAACACCCTCGAGGTGTCGAACCATCGGCCCGTGTTCCCACCCAACGAAAAGAGCATGTACATGTCGGGTCGGGCGTTGCACCCGCTGACGGTGACGCTCGCCCATCGGGTGACGGAAGATCTCGACGGCCGGGTACCGATTTCGTTCTGCGGCGGCGCCGAGGCATTTATCTTCCCGACGTTGGTGGCCGACGGGCTTGGCCCGGTCACCACCTGCACGGACCTGCTCAAGCCGGGTGGTTATGCCCGGTTGTCGCAGTACCTCGATTCCCTCGCGGACGCGTTGGACGAGACCTCCGCTGACAGCCTCGACGCCTTCATTCTCCGGCGTGCGGGCGCCGCGAAGGGCGCCTCGGTCGAGGCCAGTGCGAGGGAGAACCTGGCGCAGCATGCCGAGCAAGTGCTCGTCGATCGCGGACTTCGCCAGCGCATCAAGCCCTTGGAAACCAAGGGGGCGCGCGAGCTTGGCTCCTTCGATTGCGTCGCCGCTCCGTGTCAGGAGGCTTGCCCCACGCACCAAGACATCCCCGAGTACATGCGGCTCGTCGCGATGGGCCACCCGGCCGAAGCCCTCGAGGTGATCCTTCACACGAACGCCATGCCCGCCGTGACCGGACGGGTCTGCGATCACCCGTGCGTCGAGCGGTGCGTGCGCAACCATTACGAGGCGCCACTCGCGATTCGTGCCATCAAACGGCATGCGGTTTCCGAGGCCACCGCCAGTAGCCGCGCGGAAGCGTCGACCAAGCGCGGCGTGCGCGTGGCGGTGGTAGGCGCCGGACCGGCCGGCCTCTCCGCCGCTTACTACCTCGCTCGTGCGGCTTGCTCGGTGACGGTCTTCGAAAGCAAGAAGGAAGCCGGGGGCATGGCCTCCTCCGTCATCCCCAGCTACCGGTTGCCCGAAGCGCCGATCCTCCAGGACATCGATCGGATCAAGGCCGCCGGTGTCTACGTCCAATGCGGTGTGCGCGTCGGTAAGGACATCAGCCTCAAGGACCTCCGCACCCAAGGCTACGACAACATCGTGCTCGCGGCGGGTGCGCAGAAGGGGCGGACGCTCGGCATCGTCGGCGAGGACGCCGAAGGTGTGTTCGATGCCCTCGAATTCCTCGATGCGGTGCGGCACGGCAAGGCCCCGAAGATCGGTCCCACCGTCCTGGTCATCGGCGGAGGAAACTCCGCCATGGATGCGGCGCGCACGGCCGTCCGACTCGCCGGCGGCGGCAGCGTCACCGTCGTCTACCGTCGCACCGTCGACCAAATGCCCGCCGATCCTGACGAGATCCAGGCCGCCCTCGACGAGGGCGTCGCCATGCAGATCCTGCGCGCGCCCGTGAAGGTAGTGCAGCGAGGCGGAAAGGTCGCCGAGCTCGTTTGCACGCACATGACCCTCGGCGAGGTCGACAAGTCCGGAAGGCCGCGACCCGTGCCCATCGAGGGCTCCGATTCCCCCATCTCGTGCGACACCATCATCGTTGGCATCAGCCAGGAACCGGTGCTCGACTTCCTCGGCGAGCTCCAACCCAAGATGTGGAAGGACGGGACCCTCAAGGTCGATCCGGAGACCTGCGAAACGAGCATCCCCAACATCTTTGCGGGAGGGGACCTGGCGCGCGGCCCGTCGACCGTCATCTCCGCAGTCGCCGACGGCCGGCGCATCGCAAGAACGATCGCGCAGCGCGAGAACCTGCGCCTCGAGCCCGATCCGAAACCCGTTGAGGAGCTATCCCGCACCACGTTGCTCGAACGTCGCTCGCGCCGCGTGAAGCCCATCCGCGAGCCCGAAATCCCCATGGAGGCGCGCGACGGTTTCGAGGAAGTCCTGCAACCTCTTCCAGCAGATCAAGCGGTCCTGGAGGCGGATCGCTGTCTGTCCTGCCAGACCATGTGCAGCCTGTGTGTCACGGTCTGTCCCAACCGGGCCAACCAGATGTACGCCGTCGAACCGTTCAGCACCGAGTTGCCCTCGCTCTCGGTGCAGGAGGGCGAGCTGGTCGTCGACGGTACGAAGCCGTTCGCCATCACGCAGAAGTACCAGATCATCAACGTGGCTGACTTTTGCAACGAGTGCGGCAATTGCACGACGTTCTGCCCGACCGCGGGCGCGCCCTTCCGCGACAAGCCGCGCGTGCACCTCGACCAGAAAGCATTCGAGGAGGCTCACTACGATGCATTCCGCATCGTGCAGAACGGCGATGGGCTCCGGGTTTTCGCTCGCATCGACGGCAAGGAACACATGCTGTCGGTGTCCGGTGACAAGGTGAGTTACCGGGGTCAGGGCGTCGCGGTGGAGCTCGCAGCGTCGACTTTTGCGATGCTCGAAGCGGAGGCGATGGAGCCATTGCCCGATGGCACCCACATCGATCTTCGCACGGCCGCGACCATGATGGTTCTGGGACGAGCGAAGGCCGCGATTCCCGCGTAGGGTTCGAACAGTCAGGGACCGGTCTCAGCTGATCGCACGGCGGTGCCGTGCTGTTCTGGACTCGCCATGGCGAGTCCCCACTGTTGGCCTACTGAACCTGTCCCGGCAACCCTTGCACGCCCAAAACTGTCAACCGAGGCATCGAGGTGCGAGTCCCCCGGAGGCCTTGATGACAGGAACTTCTAGCCGAACAGCAAGGGTGCCCTCCGCGAGGGGGGATCTGAAGGAAGCTGCAGGCAAAACCCCGAACCGAGGTACACGAAGCGCATCCGAGGCGTGCAGCGGCGGGCGAGGGCGCGTTGCGGTCCGAGCCCCATGTCATCCGAACCGGCTGGTTCGAACTCGTAAGGGGCTTGTGGTTGCGCGTGCAAGCACCCAGGTTACCTGTGGTGCCGTCAGGTTTGACTGGGGCGGGTTGCTTCTCGAGGGTCGCGTCGAATGGACTACTACGCTGACAAAGAAAACGGAGCGTGCGATCCGCCGAGTGCCGACCATGGTTGGTCCGTGGACTTTGGTCTGGTGCTCGCTGCCGCGCTCGTCACAGGCATGTGGATGGGGTGCGGCGATGCAGCGAAGGAAGACGGTCCTGTCGACCTTGATGCGGGGGCGGACATGACTTCCACGGAGCGTCTTCCGTGCGATGTGGAGACGGTGCTGGTGCAGCGATGTCAGGAATGTCACACCGCGCCTCCGGCGAATGGCGCCCCCTTTCCTTTGCTCACCTACGCAGACGCGCGGGCGGATTACTTTGGGGATCCGATCTACGAGCGAATGCGCACGGCCATCGAGACCGACTTCATGCCCCTGGACCCAAGGGAGAAGCTTCCACCGGACGAGCGGGCCACGGTACTCGATTGGATCGCGGACGGAACCCCGCCCGCCGCGCCGGGAGAAGCTTGTCCCTAGGTGGTAGGCCGCCCGTCTCGGGCGGTTCTGGGTGATTGGCGACTCAACCTCGGGTGGCACGGCCAAGCAAGCCGCGTCTCGTCATGACTCAATGCTTGGCCGTGGGCGACGATTCGCCCACTGCCACGCCACCATGAAACGAAGTTTCGAGGCTTGCTTGGCCGTGCACCCAGTCGAAACAGTCCGGCGAGCAATTCGCGTTCTGGGACCTCGCCGGGGCGGCCGGCCTACCGGACCTCGCGACGCATCACGAAGAAGAAGTCCCGTGGCTGGGTGTGGTGGACGTAGCCGCGCTTGCGGTGGACCATCTGCGGGATGAGCGTGGAGGTGACCTGCAACTCACCTTCCGCCGTACCGAACAGCAGGAATCGGGTCCAGTTGTAGTTGATGTCGAGCTGGGCTGCGTGCACGGCGCCCGCGTGCTTCATGGCTTCGGCGAGCAACTTCGGGTCCGCCTCCACGCCCATGCCGAAGAACAGTACCCGTCCACTGGCATCCACGCCGAGCGCTGACCTGCGACGGGTCTTGCGGTCCCCGCCACGTCCGGCCCACACCCGGGCATTGCCGGCCACCAAGTCGGGGTGCACCTCGCCGTTCTCCAGCAAGCAAGGCGGCGTTTGTCGATAAGCCTTGGCCTCATCCTTCTTGGCAGCAAGCGCGGGCCAGCTGCGGATCTCTACCGTGTCGTCGGCGTTGATCATGATCGTGCACCCCTCCTCGCGGGGCGGTACGAGCACCTTGCCATCGACCATCATGCCCCAGCCGCCATGCTGGGGTTTGAATCCGCCATTGAAGACCGCGACGAGCTCGTCCTGATCTTGTTGGGGCACCAGCCCCGGGGGATGGGACGCGGGAAGCTCATCGACCCCAGGGTCATCGGTCCCCGCCACCAGGTGCAGCGACATGTGCTTCAGATCCATCGCAGCGACGGTGACGGTGACATACTTGCTGAACGTATGCGGCTGAACGGTCGTACGGTAGAGAACCGGGGGCTCCTGCGCAGCTCGCTCATTGGATGCAGCGCTGCCCAGTCGTACCCACTTGCCGTCTCCCTTCTTGGCGGAACGCTCGTGCGGAGGCGCGAAGTCCTCGGGGGGAAACCGCGTCCCCGCGAAGGGGTCGGCAGGAGCCGCGTCCGCCGGCGCAGCCGCGCTGGAGTCCGTCGCCGGCGCCAAACCCGAATCGATCGACGCTGTGGTCGATGGCGCGGGAGGCGAGCTCATCGGAGAGGGGGCGGAACGAGGTGGCGCGTCGCTCGCAGCACAGCCCGCCGCGATCGTGCTCAGCCCGGCAAACAAAACAAATGCTCGCAACACCATGTCGACAAGCATTGAACATCACGTCTCTCGAATCCACCGTTCTCCGCCTCTCGACAAGGCGGTCTACCAATCGGAAGCGGAACGAACTGGCGGAACTTGCTACCATGCCCGGCGAGGAACCCATGACCGTCGACGAATCCACTCGCACCCGTTTGCTAGCCGCGCTCGAACGTCACGCTCGCCACGAGATGCGATGGGGCGGCGACGTCGTACACCAGATTCAACCGACCTCTGTGCAGCACCTTCGCGTGTGGAGCGCCCAGTTGGACACCCTGGTCGAGGAACGATACCTGCGGCGCGTGACCCGATCGGCGGCACCTGATGCTGTCGAGCACCCCGCGACCACCACGGTCGAGCTCGACCCGTGGTCCCTCGAGGTAGAAGTTCCCCAGGACTTTCAAGATGGGACCCACGAGGTGGACGTCGCCGGGACCGAGCACGTCAAGACCTGCCCTCTGTGCCACGGCGAAACAAAGGTAAGGTGCCCCGAGTGCGGAGGGGAAGGCATGCACGGCTACCGTCGCCCGTGCCTCACGTGCCGCGGAACGGCGCTGGCGAAGTGCGATGCGTGCGAAGGTCAGGGACGGCTGGTCGAACTGCGTGTGGTGGAGGTGCTGCGCCGGCACGACGCGCGTCGCCACGTGGACCGCGAGACCTCCGTCCCGGCCGAAGCGCTCGAAAAGGCGACGCGTGACGAGTTGTTGCATCTCGACGTCCCCCGGATCGATGTCGCGATCTACGCGGCTACGACCGCGGCGTATCGAGGGCGCGGACCGTCGGCCGACCCAGAGTTCGAGGAGGCGGTTCGGGGGATGATCGAAGCCGCGGAGGTGTCTGCGCCAGCGCGCGTGGTGCGTCAGCGGTTGATCGTGAGGCACGTGCCGGTGGCCCAGGTCGACTACGATTGGCGAGGCGACCCGGGGAAGCTCTGGCTGGTGGGTACGGAGGAGCGGGTGTTCGGAGAGGACATGCCGTTGCAGAGGGCGTACGTGAGCCGTGCGGTCTCCGCAGCCCGGGAGAAATTCGGCGGCCTGCTGGGGCGAGGCTTGATGGGACGAATCGGCAAGAAGTAACCGTCCAAACCTGACCGTCCAAACAACGGCCTGCTATGCAATTTGATCAGGTGAACCTCCGGCTGTTCCGGGGGCTTCCGAAGCTTGACGGCTCCAGCAACCCAAACCGGGTGGCACGGTCAAGCAAGGCGTCCCTCATCGTGTCGCGGTGCTTGGCCGTGGGAGCCTGACAACTTACCCACGGCCAAACAGATACTTCGAGGCATGTGCAGGCCTGTTTGGCCGTGCCACCCAACCTAGCAACGATCCAGCTCTCCATTAAATCTTTACCCACGCGGGAACACTCGGGCCAAGGGGATGTCGGTCTCGAAGTCATTGCGTCCTTGTCGCTTGTAGGGCCATTCGCTCTCGGAGCCGGATCGCCCGATGGCTTTGCGTGGGACACCGCGGCTTCGGTGCGCCCGACGACTGGCGTGGTGCGTTCGCGCGCGGCGAACCCCTCGCAATAGCGCTCAACCGTCGATTCGAACCTGGGAGGAGAGATCCGATGAGGAGGAACGCTCGTTCCATTTTACTGGCGGCGGCTGCGCTCGCCACTTCCGCCCCAGCCTTCGCGGTGACACCGGGCGATTCATCGTCCCCCGCTTGCTGGCAGCCCTCCGTCGAGCAGAAACTCGACGCGTGTCCCGCCGGTGTCGCCGCATCGAGACCTGTCGGCCATCAACCGAACGCGCGTTTCCAGCCACCCACGCGTCGCGCAACGGCCGCCGCTCCTTCGAGACCGGAGCCACCCGCCTTCGATCCCTCGCTTCTGCGCAATCAGAGACATCAAGCTGCGGCACCACGACTACGTCGTCTGCTGCTGGTCGAAATTCAGGGACTCGAGACCCTCTTTCGCAACACGCCGCGCCCAGCCCCGGATCGGGTGCGGATCGCACGACGTCTCGCCGAGGCCTATGTCGAGTTGGAGAAGTCCGCGCGCGGCGAGCAAACGCAGGCCCAGGCCGCCAAGAACCAGGAGGAGCAACGTAGGGCCGCCGACTTGGTGCGGCGTGCACGCGGAAAGGCAATTGCCTACTACGCGCTGATCAAGAGTCAGTATCCGTCGTACAAGTCGCTCGACGAGGTCCTGTACTACCTCGCGTACGAGCACGAGCAGGGGGGTGATTTGGGCAACGCTCGTAAGGTCTACTACGAGCTCATCAAGAAGGCGCCGACGTCCCGGTACGTGCCGAGTGCTTATCTGGCATTCGGGGAGTTGTTCTTCGGGGAGGCGCAGGCGGATGCCACGAAGTTCGAGCTTGCGAAGCAGGCCTACGAGGAGGTGATCAAGTACCCCCCGCCGGACAATCAGATGTTCGGCTACGCCCACTACAAGCTCGCTTACGTGCATTGGAACCAGGGGGACTTTGCGCGTGCGCTGTCGCACTTCAAACGAACGATCGAGTTCGCCTCCCAGTATCCTGCGCTGCCAAACGCCCGCCCGCTCGCGGATGCCTCACGCAAGGATCTGATTCCGGTCTACGCGCTGGCAGGTCGGTCGCAGTCGGCCTATGCCTTCTTCCACCCCCTCTCCGGCGACGCCGGGTCCCAGAATGCAAGCACGTTCCGGATGATGGATCGGCTCGGTCGCGCCTACTCGGATACTGGCCACTATCCCGAGGCCATCGCGCTGTACAGGGACCTATTGGGCCGGGATCATGGCGCGGGGAGCTGTGGCTATCAGGCCCGCATCAGCGAAGCCACGATGGCCATGCGCTCCGGGGACAAGGATGCGATTCTCCGCGTACTCGACGAGCAAGCGAGGACAATGGCGGCGTTCTCCCGGGCCGCCCACCCCGCGGAGGCGAAGCTGGCCTGTCGAGGTGAGACGGCAGCCTTGCTCAGCGAGACCGCGATGGCCTGGCACCTCGAAGCGGTCGGGGCCGGAGGCGTTCGAGGAACGCGCGATCCGAAGACGTTGAAGGCGGCAGAGCAGCTCTACGAGCGTGTGATCGGATCGTTTGCCTCCGACGAATTCTCCCGATTCGAGTTCCCACGTTTGATGAAACAGGACTGGCCGACCCTGTACCGCGTGAAATACCACCACGCGGATCTGCTGTTCTCCCAGAGCAAGTGGGAAAAGTGCGGTCCGGCGTTCGACGCGGTCTTCGATGAGAATCCAAGGGCAGCGGAGGCGCGGGAGGCCCTGTACGCCGCCATGCTCTGCTACCAAAAGGTCTTCGACCGCGATCATGCTCGCGTGGCCGAGCCGCCGTCGGCAGCAAGTCTGACTTCCTACGAACCCAAGCCGCTCACGGGTCTACAGAGCGCCACGATCCGCGCGTTCGATCGCTACCTCTGCCACTTCACGCCCGACAAGACCGATCGCGAGGGCACCGATCAATGGGTTGAGGTCAAGTACGCTCGCGCGCGGCTGTACTTCGCTGCCCAGCACTGGGAGGAGGCCGCCGTCGCGTTTCGGGACATCGCCCTGTCTCAACCCGATCACGACGCGGCCATCGACGCGGCCCAGCTCTATCTGGAGTCCGCGAACGTCCTCGCCACCAAGACCAAGCCCCAGCGCTCGACCTGCATCGACGCCATGGCCGCGGATGTGCCGAGACTGGCGGCGTTGTATTGCACCGGTGCACGCGCGGCCGGAAACGCAGAGCAATGCACGAGACTCGCTCACGTCGAGTGTGGTGTGAAGCGCAAGCAGGCCGAAAGCGTCATCGCACAGGCGGATCGCGGTGGCCCGGACGCGCTGAGCAAGTACGAGCAGGGGGCGAATCAGTACCTGGCGATCTGGAACGCGTTCGGCAAGGAACCCATCTCGCGCGGCGAAGCGCCCACGTGCGACCGGCTCGACGAGGTGGTCTACAATGCATGCAAGGCGTTCCAGGCGGGCCGGTTGGTGGCAAAGGCCATCGGCTGCCGCCGGATCCTGATCGACCCCGACAATCCCTTCTCTGATGGCGCGCTCGCGCACCGCGCCACGTATGAGCTCGGAGGCAACTACCAGGCAATTGCCGTCTACGATCAAGCTGCGGATTGGTTCGAACGCTTCGCGTCAACGCGCCCGGACAGAAAGCAGCAAGACGCGTTCGCGTACTGGACCGAGAAAGCAGGCGATGCCCTCTCTGACGCGGTCGTGCTGCGTTTGGGCCTCGGAAACGACCAGAAGGCCTTGTCCGACGCAGCGCTGTTTCAACGCCACTTCGCACGTCAGAGCCCGCAGCGGAGCGCACAAATCGCCTTCGCGATCGCGGCCCACTACGTCGAGATGGGCAAGTGGGACGAAGCGCGACGGCAACTCACCGGCAACATGACCGCGTTGGATACCCACGCAGCGTACGACGTCCGCGTACAGGCGTACGCGATGCTCGGCCGAGCCTATGCCGCTCTGGGACAGGATGCGAACGCGACCTCAGCCTACGGCAAAGCAAGAGCCCTGTGGTCCGATCCGAAAGCAGGCGCTGCGCGCGTCTACGAGGAATCGAAAGAGGACAGTGAGGCCGTGCGCGTTCGACGGCTTGGCAAGGCGCTCACCGCGGTGGGGGAGGCGTTGTTCTATTTCGCTGAGAAGCAACGCGAGAACAGCGTGGACAAGATCGCCTTTCCCGCGTACCGCGGCGGTGACTATCGACCTCCCCGCAGGCCCCTCGACCAGATGAGCTCGAGTGAATTCCAGCAGGAGCTCGATGCCCGCAAGCGGGAGACCGAGCGGGTGCAACAGCACATCGACACGAAGGTCAGGACTTGGGTGGAGAGCAAGCGTCGCGCGATCGAGCAAGTGAACGAGGCGTATCTCGAGGTGACGCGCCTGGAACCAGCCCCGCCGAGGTGGGTGATCGCTTCAGCCGCGGCCGTGGGCACGATGTGGTCGGAGTTCGTGCTGGACTTCCGAAGGGCGCCGATTCCCGCGTGGATGGCTGGGGACGACGAGCTGCGCGGGCTCTACTACCAGCGGCTGGACGCGGCGAGCGAGCCGATCAAGCTGGCGGCCAAGTCCGCGTATTCAACCTGCTTGCAGCGCTCGGTGGCACACCAGTACTTCGATCGCCAATCCCGCTCGTGTGAGGCCTGGCTGGCGGAGAATTACCGAGGAGAGTTCCATCGGGTCGACGAGTTCCGGGGGCATCCGGACCAGGTCGGCTCGGGGCTCAACGAGCGTCCGCGACCTTTGGCGTTGGGAGGCGTTCCCTTCGTCGCTTTGCTTGAGCGGTAGCCCGCCCGTCCCCGGGCGGTCCGGCAACACGGTAGCCCGCCCGTCCCCGGGCGGTCCGGCAACACGGTAGCCCGCCCGTCCCCGGGCGGTCCGGCAACACGGTAGTCCGCCCGTCCCGGAGGCCAGAGCGTCGTATGATCAGACCGCCCCGGTGTTGGCCAGACTCGGGTGGCACGGCCAAGCAAGCCTCCGAGTGCCTTCAATTGTCGGCTTGGCCGTGGGGCTTTCAGCGAATTGCCACCCCCCTACAAGGTGCCGGGGGAAGCCAGCCCAGCGTCCCTACGCAGCTTCACCACATCCAGGTTCCGAACATAGGTAACCAGGTTCGTCCAAATCGAATGGAAGCCGAACCCGCCCTGGGTCATCTCCTCGATGGCCGCATCCTTGCTCCACCCCTGTACGGCGATCCGGTAGGTCGCGATGCTGACGCCCGTGCGGTCGGCACCGTGCTGGCAGTGCACGAAGACGGGCTGGTTGGCAGGATCGGTCACCAGACGCAGGAACTCGACGGTGTCCTCGTCCTCGGGATGCCAAGCCTTTTCGTGGATCTGGAAGCACCGCAAGCCGTGCTGCTGGCAGTGCTCGGCGTCCGAATGGAACGTACGCAGGTTGATCACCGACTTGATGCCCATTCTCTGGAGCTCGACAAAGCCCTCCGCCGTTGGTTGGGCGCCACGGTAGAGTCGGTCCGTCACCTTGTGCAGGTTGGGCAATCCGGGACGGTCGAGCTTGACCGCCCCGTCGGAGGCGCTGCTCGCAGGCACGTTGGCGCCCCCCTGGTTGGATGAGGGCGCAGCGGGCGACTTCTGACACGAGATCAGAATCAGCGACAGAACGCCGAACAGGGGACCGAGCCGGACGACCGTCGAGAGTTGCCGTCGCGCCCTGTCACGCACCGCTACGTCTCCTTGCGCTCAACTTCGTCGATGACCGCACCGGCCGCGGCGCCGGCGATGCGATTAACACCCCGGATGGACGCGTAGACCGTCCTGGTGATGGTGTCGTGCACGAGGCGGACGCCCTGCGCGGGCAGCCTCAGGGGTGTGGCTTCGAGCACGTCGAAGGGGCGGCTCGCGATGTCCTCGTGGACCTTCTGGACCGCCGTCGTTCCGTGTTCCACAGCGTCCTGAATGAGATCTTTGAGTCCTTTGAGTCTGCCCATGACTTCATCCTTCAGCGCGCAGCCAAGTCTCGAGTTGATCGTAGACGTCCGGGTGGTGTGCGAGGCTCATGTGGTGCAGCCCGGGGAAGAGCTTCACATGGTCGTCCGGCAAGCCGATGTCGTTCCCCCCGCCAGGCATGGCGCTGGGCACCCGCACCAACGCGTCTCCGATCATTTGCGCGATGATGTTGTTCTCGTTCTGGGTGAGGGTTCCGGCAACGACAAAGTGCTGGATGTTCGTGCGAAGCGGCACCTCGGTTCTCGTGTTCTGGAGCACGGCATCGGGGTCGCGTCCGAGCCAATCTTCGTCCACGAGGTTTGCGTAGCGCAGATCTTTGATGCCGATGCTGCGGCGGTTGATGAGGTCCCGAGCGAGTCGGGCGATCGGATCGGGGATCTTGCCAAACACCGCGGCGGCCGCATTGCCGAACTTTTCCAGGGGCGCGCCGAGGTGGGGGGACCCGACGTACACGGCGTGGTGCACGAGATCGACCCAGTCTTGGCCCAACCGGTCCGCATACAAGCAAGCGCTCCGAATCACGAGGCCGCCCATGCTGTGTCCGATCAAGGTGAGGTCCTCGATCTCGGTGGGCCAGCTCGCGACGAGCTGGTCGAGCAGCTGGCAGAACGATCGACCGTTCTCCGAAATGTGCAGCCCGGTATTGTAGCGCACGAACACCGGGGTCATCTCGAAGTCCCGCTGCAGCAAGGAGCCGTAGGACTCGCCGGTCCCGGGAAACGTCCACGTGCTTTCGGTGCAGCAAAGTCCGTGGACCAAGACACACACCCGCCGGGACGCTCCTGGGTACACCTTGGCTAGGTTTTCGGCGTCGATGGGCACCGGCTTGTTGTCGTGGTGGACCGCCATCTCCACGGCGAGATCGTTGCTGCGGGACTGGAGGTAGTCCCCGAGAACGCCGTTGAGCGCGCCGATACCGACATCGGCCCAATTGCTTTCGGGGTTTGAGCGATCGGGGGGATCGTGAGAGCCTTGGGCCATGGTGGGGTCATCCGTCCCGTCCCGGGCGGTTCGGGGTCTCAATCGTACGGTAGTGCGAACCGTAAGTCCCAAGGGCCTGTAGTCAAGGGTAGGATGAAAACAGCCCGCCCTTTCCCCCCATCACGGCCCAACGGGCGACCCACGACTGCATACGACGGTTGATCCACCCTCCCCCCTGCTGGTAGCTGCATGTCCGGCCCAACTTCGGGCTTGAAGGAGCCACGACCGATGACATCCCCCATCGTTCTCACCGAGACCGCGCGCAAGGTATGGGAAGCCTTGCGCGGCGGTCCCAAAGACGTCGCCGCGCTCGTCGCTGCAACTGGACTCGACCAAAGCCAGGTCATGGTTGCCGCGATGGAGGGTCAAGAGGGCGGCTTTGTGGCGGTCGACGAACGCGCTCGCGTCGAAGTCGACCCCGCTGACGATGCCGCCGCACGCCTCGAAGCCGGGCTGCCGGAGCGACGGGCCGCGCGTTTGCTTGCCGAATCCGACGGCTCGCTCGCGATGCCTGAATTCGTCGAGGCCGCCAAGAAGGTCGACGTTGCCGTCAACGAGGTCTTCCGATGGGGCGGTGCTCGCGGATGGATCGAGCGCGTCAAAGGGCAAGGCCCCCCCACCGTCCAGCTGACGGAGGCAGGCCGCGCCGCGCTCGACGTCGAGGCTCCCGACGAGAAGAGCGTCCGCCTCGCGATCGAAGGAGTTCGGTTTCTGGACGATCAAGTCGCTGAGGGAATCGATGCCGCCGTGGTCGAGCAGCTGCTGGGCAAGCGAGCCGACCTCGCCAAGCTTCGCAAGCGGACCCAACGTGTGCTGAGCCTCACCGAGGCCGGTCGGCAGGCGCTCGATCAGGCGCAGGTCAAGCGCGAGAAGAACGCGCTGACCCCGGAGGACTTCCAGTCCGGTGCGTGGAAGGACGTCACGCTCCGCCCCTACGACGTCACCCTGCCCGCGCAAACGATCTATCCCGCGAAGATTCACCCGCTGCGCAAGATCATGGAGCAGGCGCGCCGTGCCTTCCTCGAGCTCGGGTTCGAAGAAGTCGTGTCCCCCATGGTCGAAAGCGCCTTCTGGAACTTCGACGCGCTGTTTCAGCCCCAGGACCACCCTGCTCGCGACATGCAGGACACGTTCTACATGGCCGATCCGGCGCGCGCTCCCTTGCCCGCCGCCAACGTCGTGGACGCGGTTCGTCGCACCCACGAAGACGGTGGCGACACCGGGTCGACCGGCTGGGGATACAAGTTCAGCACCGAGGAATCCCAGCGTGTGGTGCTGAGGACGCATACCACCGCCGCCACGATCCGCGCCCTGGCGGCCCACCCGAAGCCTCCCTACAAGGCCTTCTGTGTGGGGTGGACCTACCGCAACGAAACCATCAGCTTCAAGCACCTTCCCGTGTTTCACCAGGTCGACGGCATCATCATCGACGAGCACGCCAACCTCGCCACGTTGCTTGGAACGCTGACCGCCTTCTACCAGAAGATGGGCTTCGAGAAGGTTCGGTTCAAGCCAGCGTTCTATCCCTATACGGAGCCAAGCGTCGACGTCATGGTCTACATGGAGAGTCGCGGCAAGTGGATCGAGATGGGCGGCAGCGGCATCTTCCGCCCTGAAGTCACCGAGCCCTTCGGCTGCAAACATCCCGTGCTCGCCTGGGGACTCGGCGTCGAACGCCTCGCCATGCTTCGCTTGGGCTTCACCGACATTCGCCAGCTTTACCAAGGCGGCCTCGATACCGTGGAGGAGGTGCCACTATGCCGATAGTCAACATCGACGCGGGA
>Ga0180009_10001837_pt1 | contig 25405 bp, 17 predicted proteins | sample OS_PC_MetaG_FD_123537 | JGI IMG/M metagenome (GOLD analysis project Ga0180009, IMG submission 123537) | Groundwater microbial communities from the Aspo Hard Rock Laboratory (HRL) deep subsurface site, Sweden - OS_PC_MetaG | ecosystem: Environmental > Aquatic > Deep subsurface > Groundwater...
CCGGCGTTGTGATACTGCCCCAGGAAGTTCAGGGCCTGGAAGGTGCTGTTGCCCAGCCCCTGGGCGATGGCGCCGATGGTCTCGGTGCCCGACACCATGATCGTCCACCAGACCATGACGAAGATGGAGCGCTTGCCCATGCTCGAGAAGGCCAGCAGCACGAGGGCGATGCTGGCCCCGGCAAGCGCGCAGTAGGCCGTCGCCCGCAGGGGCATCAGCAGGAGCATGTCCAGGCCCGTGGCGTCCGGGGCGATGAGGTAGGAGAAGAGGCACAGCGCGTAGACGGGGAACAGGGTCACCATGAAGTAGAAGAACAGGATGATGGCCGCCTTGCCTCCGATGTAGCCCACCAGTCCCAGCGGCCGCGAGAAGTAGAGGGATAGCCCGTTGTCCCTCCGGTCGGTGGCGATCAGGCCGGCGCCCACGATGGCCAGCAGCACGAAGACGAAGAAGCGCTGGCCTTCGATGAAGCTCAGGAACCCGTCGGGGCCGAGGCTGGCCCAGCCCCCGCCCAGCAGGTCGGCCAGTTCGCCGGCCCTGAGCCGGAAGTAGATGATCCCCGCCTTGACGATGGCCGGCACCCAGCCCATCAGGACGAGCAGCAGCAGCCAGCGCTGCTTCAAGGGCTCGGCGATGCCCCGCCTGGCGATGACCATCCAGGCGGGCAGGGCGCTGCGGCCCGAGGGTTCCCAGTGCGTGTATCCGCGGTCGTAGACGGGCATCGGTCAGGCCTCCACCAGGCGATAGAATTCCTCGGCCAGGGTCACGGGCCGGCGGCGCAGCCGGCGCAGGGCGAACTCGCTGTCGGCGGCCACCCGGAGGATGGCGTTGACGCCCACGGCCGGATCGTAAGATCCGGCCTTCTGGCCTCCGGTTATCCGCTGCAGGTCGAGTGTCACCAGCCACAGCCGGTTGTCCAGGGCCACTTCGGCCCCGAGGTCCTCGAGTCCCGCCCGGAAAGCCGCTTCCTCCCCGAAACCCTCGACCTCGAAGACCTGCCGGGGCTCGCGGGTCTGGTCGTCGACCGTCTCCCGCGACAGCAGCTCGCCCTTCCTGAGCACCAGGATCTCCCGGCAGACCGACTCGACGTCGGACAGCAGGTGGGTCGACAGGATCACGCCCAGACCCTTGTTCCAGGCCAGGTCGCGGATCAGTTCCAGGATGGAGACGCGGCCGCGGGGATCCAGGCCGCTGGTGGGCTCGTCCAGGAAGAGCCAGTGGGGATCGTGGACCAGGGCCTGGGCCAGTTTCAACCGCTGCTTCATGCCCTGGCTGTAGTCGTCGCACTTGCGGTAGCGCTCGTCGGCCAGCCCCACGTAGTGCAGGACCTCGTGGGCCCGCTGCATGGCGTCGCGCCCGGGCATGCCCGAAAGCTCGCCCAGGTAGGCCACCAGGCCGACGCCGCTCATGCCGGGAATGATGCCGCCGCGCTCGGGCATCCAGCCCAGACCCGCCCTGGCCAGGCGGGCCTTGGCGGCCATGTCGCAGCCCAGGACCTCGACCTGCCCGGCCTGCAGGGGGACCTGTCCCAGCAGGCAGCGCAGCAGGGTGGTCTTGCCCGATCCGTTGGGGCCCAGCAGGCCGACGGCGCCCTTCTCCAGGCTGAAGGTCACGTCCCGCAGGACCGGGTCGGCGGCGTACGCGAAGGTCAGATGCGAGACCGAGATGGCCTGGTTTTCCGGGGTTCCGGTACGGTTGACTTTGCTCACGATCCCATCCATTCTTGACCCAGGGATTGCCCGGTCGGCGGCACGTCCACACCCCGGCACATATCCCCAGACGCCTTCCGGGCCGACCGATTCGCCAATAACGAACCCTGGGCGCGATTGTTTCAGTCCGCCCGGCATTTGGGAACCGTTTTCTCCCGGATCCCGCGCCGCCGCAGGTTCGCACCAGCAACGGAGGCCGCCATGTCCCGCACCTGGATCCAGACCGCCGAATCCGTCACCGCCGGCCACGCCGACAAGATCTGCGACCTGCTCGCCGACGCCGTCCTTGACGCGATCCTGACCCAGGACCGGTATGCCCGGGTGTCCTGCGAGGTCATGGTCACCACGGGCATGGTCATCGTCACCGGCCAGATCACCACCAAGTGCTACATCGACATCACGGCCATCGTGAGGCAGACCATCAAGGACGTCGGCTACAACGATCCGGAGACCGGGTTCGACCACAACAGCTGCGCCGTCGTGGTCATGCTCGGGGAGCAGAGCTGCGACGTCTCGCTGGGCGTCGACCGCAAGGGGGCCGGGGATCAGGGCGTCTGCGTGGGTTACGCCACCAACGAGGGGGCCTCCCTCCCAATCGAAACGCACTACATGCCCGTTCCCACCTTCCTGGCCAACGGCCTGGCCCTGAAGCTGACCAAGGTGCGCCGGGCGGGGAAGCTGCCCTACCTCTACCCCGACGGGAAGGTCCAGGTTTCGGTCCGGTACAAGGACCACAAGCCCGTCGGCCTCAGCCACGTCGTCGTCAGCGCCCACCACCACGCCGGAGCCGATCTTGCCAAGTTGCGCCGCGACGTCAAGCGCCTGGTGGTGGGACCGGCCCTGGAACCCACGGGTCTGCTGGGCGAGGACACGGAGATCCTCATCAACCCCGTCGGCGCCTTCAGCGAGGGCGGTCCCCGGGCCGACGCCGGCCTGACCGGCCGCAAGATCACCGTGGACTGCTACGGTCCCAGCTGCGGCCACGGCGGCAGCGCCTTCAGCGGCAAGGATCCCACCAAGCCCGACCGCAGCGGCAGCTACGGTGCCCGCTGGGCAGCGAAGAACGTGGTGGCCGCGGGCCTGGCCGACCGCTGCGCCGTGGAGATCGCCTACGTCATCGGCCACGCCCGGCCGCTGTCGGTCAGCGTGGACACGTTCGGGACGGGCAAGCTGTCCGACGACCGGCTCACCGCCGTCCTCCAGCAGGAATTCGACTTCTCCCCGGCCGGCATCATCGAGGATCTCGACCTGCGCCGGCCCATCTACACCCCGACCGCGGTGTACGGCCACTTCGGCCGCCCCGATCCCGACTTCACCTGGGAAGGCCTGACCCGGGTCGACGCCCTGCGCAAGCACCTGAAGCCGCGCCGCAAGGGAGGCAAGTGATGCAGAAGAAGGACCAGAGTCCCGGCTTCGCCACCCTGTGCATCCACGGCAAGAAGCACCTGGACAAGCACGTGGGCGAGCGGCCCATCCGGGCCGTGAGCACCCCCATCTTCCAGAGCTCCACCTTCGCCTTCGAGAACGTGGACCACGGGGCGGCCGTTTTCCGCGGGGAGGATGCCAGCTACGTCTACACCCGCCTGGGCAACCCCACCCAGGCCGCCCTGGAAACCGAGATGGCCTACCTGGAGAAGGGCGAGGCCGCCCTGGCCCTGGCCAGCGGCATGGCCGCGGCGACCACCGCCGTCCTGACCTGTTGCCGCAGCGGCGACCACATCGTGGCCGGCGACACCCTCTACGGCGGGACCCACCAGCTCTTCACCCAGACCCTGCCGCGGCTGGGCATCGAGGTGACCGAGGTGCCGGCCCAGGACCCCCGCAACTTCGAGCGGGCCATCACGAAGAAGACCCGGCTGGTCTACCTCGAAACGCCCGCCAACCCCACCCTGGTGCTGACGGACATCGCGGCGGTGGCGGAGATCGCCCGCCGCAAGGGCATGCCGGTGCTGGTGGACAACACCTTCTGCACCCCCTACCTGCAGAACCCCCTGGAACTGGGGGCCGACATCGTCCTGCATTCGGCCACCAAGTACATCGGGGGGCACGGAGACACCGTGGCCGGCATCCTGGTGGGCAAGGCCGACTGGATGATGCAGGCGCGCATGGAGATCCTGCGCGACGTCGGCGGCTGCATCTCCCCCTTCAACGCCTGGCTGCTGCTGCGCGGGCTGAAGACCCTGCCGGTGCGCATGGACCGGCACATGGAAAATGCGATGGAGATCGCCCACTTCCTGGGTTACCATCCGAAGGTGACCGAGGTCATCTACCCCGGGCTCAAGACCCATCCCCAGCATGCCCTGGCCAGGCGCCAGCAGCGGGGATTCGGGGGGATGATCAGCTTCATGGTCGCCGGCGGCCGGGAAGCCGGCAAGGTGGTCATGGACAACGTCCAGCTGTGCACGCTGGCCGTCAGCCTCGGCGACGTGGACACCCTCATCGAGCATCCGGCCTCGATGACCCATTCGACCTACAGCGAACAGGACCTGGTCAAGGTCGGCATCGATCCGGGCATGGTCCGGCTCTCGGTGGGGCTGGAGAACGTCGAGGACATCATCGCCGACCTGAGGCAGGCCCTGACCCTGATCTGATCGGCTCCGGGGAGGACCTTGAGAACACGATCCACGCTGATCGTCTCCGCCGCGGCGGCCGTCCTGTTCTGGGTCCTGGACGCCCTGATCGATGCCTTCGTCTTCGGTGAGGCCGAATTCCTGGAATCCCTGGTCCAGCCGAACGGCTACGAACTCTACATGAGGATCTCGATCCTGGCGGCCCTGCTGCTCGCCAGCGTCCTGGCCTTCTCCCATTCCCGGCGCATGGCCCAGGCCCAGGACAACATCCTGGCCGGGCAACGGGCCCTGGAAGTCCGCAACCGGATCGCGGAGATCTTCCTGACCGGACGCCTTCCCCAGGCCTACGGGACCGTGCTTTCGCTCCTGTGCACCGAGTCGGGCTGCCGCCGGGGCCTGCTGGGCATCGTGGGGCCCCGCGGCGAACTGGAGATCGTGGCGGTCCATCCTCCCTCCAGGAGGCGCGACCCGGATTTTTTCCCGCCCCCTTGCCTGCCCCTGGCCGGACTGCCCCACCCCTGGCCGGACATCCTCCTGGCCCGGGCGCCGCGGGTGATCCCCGGCCTCACCGGGTTGCCTGCCATCGACTGGAGCGCCGACGGGATCCTGGCCGCTCCGATCCGCGGCTCCCAGGACAACCTGGGCCTGCTGGTCCTCGGCGACCGGGACCGGGATTTCGAGGAGATCGACCTGGAGCAGGTCGGCGCCCTGACCACCTTCCTCGCCCCCATCCTGCAATCCCTGGCGCAAGCGGCCGAGCGGGAACAGCAAGCCATCCAGGCCCAGAAGATGGAAGCCCTGGGAGCCCTGGCGGGTGGAATCTCCCACGACTTCAACAACATCCTCCAGGCCATCATGGGATTCGCCGCCATGGCCAGGGAGGCGGTCGAACCGGGATCCACGCCGGCCCAGGATCTCGACCGCGTGCTGCGGGCGGCCCAGAGGGGCCGGGACCTGGTCAAGCGGATCGAGATGGTCAGTTTCCCCGCCGAGGAATCCTTCCGCACCCTGCCGCTGCAGGACGCCATCACCGAGGCCGTCGGCCTGCTGGAACACACCGCCCCGGCCAACATCAGCATCCTCACGGATCTGGATCCCGATTGCGGCCCCATCCTCGCCCACCCTCCCCAGATCCAGCAGGTCCTGCTGAATCTCGGCACCAACGCCATCCACGCCATGGAGGGGGACAACGGCGAACTGACCATCACCCTGAACCGGGTGTCCGGGGACGAGTCCGTGCCCTGGTTGCCGGAGGACCTCGCAGGCCATGATCTGGCCGTCGTCCGCATGACGGACACCGGAGGCGGGATGGACGGCGACACGCTGCAGCGCGCCTTCGATCCCTTCTACACCACCAAGTCCGTGGGCAAGGGAACCGGGCTGGGCCTGTCCGTGGTCCACAGCATCATCAAGAACCACGGCGGCCGGATCCTGGTCGAGAGCAACCCCGGCAAGGGGACCGTCATCAGGATCTGCTTCCCCGTTTGCGACCCCGGCCCGGCGGACCGGGCCCTGGAGGACGGCAACGGAGAGGATCTCAAGGGGAGACTGATGTTCGTCGATGACGAGGAGGACATCACCCTTTTCGCGAAGGCCTTCCTCGAAGCCAGGGGACACCTGGTGGCGGCCTTCACCGACCCGGAGACCGCGCTCGAGGAGTTCGCGAGCCGGCCCGGGGAATACGACCTGGTGATCTCCGACCTGGTGATGCCCAGGTTGACGGGAGACCGCCTGGCCGCTAGGATCCGGGAGATCCGCAAGGACGTGCCCGTGATACTCATTTCCGGCTATGCGGAGAACGAATACGATCTGCGCAGTGCGAACCCCGCCGTGGCGGGGTTGATCAGGAAGCCTTTCACCAGCCAGATCCTTGCCCGGGCGGTCGCACGCGCGCTCAGGGACACGACATTTTCCGGCGAGGTGTAGCGATGGCGAGCATCCTCATCATCGAGGACGACCAGGAAGTCAGGGAGTACCTGGAAAACGTGTTGACCCGTGCAGGCTACGAGGTGGCGGCCGCGGCCAACGGGGAAGAGGGGCTCATCCGGTTCAAGGAGTCCGTCTTCGACCTCGTCATCACCGACATCATCATGCCCGAGAAGGACGGCATCGAGACCATCCTGGACCTGCGGCGGGAGAACGGCGCCTTGAAGCTCATCGCCATCTCGGGCGGGGGGCGTTCCGAGCCGGAGAACTACCTGCACTCGGCGCGATTGCTGGGTGCGGACATCACCATGAAGAAGCCGTTCACGAACCAGGAGATGCTGGACGCGGTCTCCTCTCTTCTGGGCTGAGGCGGGGCGGGGCCGGCAGGTCCGGCCCTCGGTTTTCCCGACCGCCCCAGGCCTCTCCGTTCAGCGGTGCGTGTCCGCACCGGGCCAGGGGATGCCCATCTCCTCCAGCAACCGCTGCCCGCCCCCCGACTTCCAGGTCACCCACAGGACGTACCGGATGTCGACCCCGATGGACCGGCTGTAGCTGTGGTCCCAGGCGAAATCGTTGATGGTGGCTTCCCAGGCGCGGTCGAAATTCAATCCCACCACCCTGCCGTGGGCGTCCAGGACGGGGCTGCCGGAATTGCCGCCGGTGGTGTCGGTGCTGTAGAGCAGGCCCACGGGCACCCCGCCCTCGGCGGCATCCCCGAAGGGCCCGAAGCTGCCGCCGGCGATCCACTCCCGGTACCGCTCGGGAAGGGCGTAGGGGTCGGCGCCGGTATCCTTTTCCAGCAGGCCCCGGGTCGTCGTCAGGGGCTCGTACCGGACGGCGTCGCGGGGTGAATAGCCCTCCACGTAACCGTAGGTGAAGCGCAGGGTGCCGTTGGCGTCGGGGATGAACCGGGTCCCCAGGAACTCCTGCCGGGCCTCGAGCAGGGCGGCCTGCAGGGGGTCCAGACGGCCCTTGTCCCGCCGCCGGTCTTCCCGGAGCCGTACCGTGGGTTCGTGGAGGGCCTCGGCCAGATCGAGCAGGGGGTCATCCAGGGCCTTCAGCTGGTCCGGGGTCATGGCCAGGGCCCGCTCGAGGTACGCCGGGTCCGTCAGCCGCGTACCCCCGAAGACCCGGTCCAGCAGCGCGGCCGCCCCGGCGGCGCCGGCGGATCCGAGGCACCCCGCGAAGGCCCGCAGCCCCTGCGCCCGGGGGACGTCCCCGCCCCTCCTCAGGAGTTCGGCGAGAACGAGGCGGTCGGCGCCCTCGTCGTAGCTGTCCAGGATGACCTGCAGCCTGTTGCGGGTCTGGTCGAAGTTCCGGGCCATGTAGGCCGGTTCGCGGTCGGCCTCGTCCTTGAGCTGCTCCTGGGCGTTCTCCCACACGGTCAGGGCGACCTGGAGGATCTGGGGACTCCGCCCCAGGAAGCGCATCCAGAGCTCGTAGACGGCGGTCTCGTCTTCCTTGCGGTAGTACTCGGCGAGTTCATCCAGGACCTTGCCGTAACGCTTCCTGCGGAGGGCGTCCCGGTCGATGAACTCCTGGAGCCGGGCCTCCTCGGCCCGGCGCGCCTCGACCAGGTCGAGGCGGGCGATCCCCTGCAGCTTGCCCCGGTAGTTCTTCCAGGTGTTCTGCAGGCTCTTGACCCGGGAGGCCAGAGCCAGCTCCCGGTCGCGGTCCCCGGCGCCGAGGGCTTCCAGGTTTTCGATCTGCCAGCCGTACCAGTCCACCGTCAGGGGCATGATCCGCGTCCGGAGATGCTCGAGGTAATGGGAGGAACGGTGCCGGTAGGTGGTGCCCGGGTAGCCGAAGATGAAGACGAAATCGCCCTCGGCGACCCCCTCCTGCGCCACCCGCAGGACCCGGGACGGACGGTAGGGGACGTTGTCGGGGTGGTAGGCGGCCGGCGATCCGTCGGGCGCCGTGTAGGCCCGCATGAAGGAGAAGTCCCCCGAGTGCCGGGGCCAGATCCAGTTGTCCGCCTCCCCGCCGAAGTTGCCGATGGCCTGGGGCGGCGCCAGGACCAGCCTGACGTCCTTCAGGTAGGTGTAGACGAACAGGACGTAGGTCCGGCCCTGGAACATCTCGCTCACCTCGGCCCGCTTGCCGGGGTTCTCGGCCTCGAAGGCCAGGCTGATCTCCTTCATCCTGCGCTCGATGGCCCGGGTCCGGTCCATGGGATCCATGCCCGGTTCGATCGCGGCCAGGACCTCGGTGGACACGTCCCGGTAGCTCTCGGTGATGCGGACGGTGTAGCCGACGGCCGGGACCTCGTCCGCGAGGGCGGCGGCGGCGAAGCCCTCGGCCAGGTAATCGTGCTCGGCGGTGCTGGCGTCGCCGATGGCACGGAAGGCGCAGTGGTGGTTGGTCAGGATGAGGCCCCGGTCCGAGACGAAGGATCCCGTGCAGCCCCCCAGCTTGCAGATCCCGTCCACCAGGCTGAGCCCGTCCGGGTCGTAGATCAGCTCCGGATCGATGGCCAGGCCGGCGGCCTTCAGATCCAGGGCCTGCAGGCCGCTCACGGGGAACATGCCTTCGACGGCCACGGCATCGCCGCCGGCGGCGATGGCCAGGACCACGACCAGGATGATGGATGCGATGGACTTCATGGCGACCTCACAGGGATAGTCGGCGGGCGACGTCACGGAAGAAATCGAGCGACTCGGGATTGGCCAGGGCCTCGGTGTTGTCCACCGCGTCTCCGTGCAGGATGCGGCGCACCGCCAGCTCGACCGTCTTGCCGCTGATGGTGCGGGGGACGGCCGGCGCCTGCAGGATGAAGGCGGGGACGTGGCGGGGGGATTCCTCCTCCCGGATGCACCTCTTCATGGACTCCACCAGCCCGGGTGTCAAGATCTCGTCCTCGCCGAGCACCACGAACAGGGCGATCTTCACGTCCCCGTCACGCTGCAGTCCCACCGCCAGACTCTCGCGGACCTCGGGGAAGCGGTCGACGATGCGGTAGATCTCGGCGGTGCCGATCCGCACCCCGCCGGGATTGAGCACCGTGTCGGAGCGGCCGTGGATCACCATGCCGCCGCCCGGCATCGACTCCGCGAAGTCGCCGTGGTGCCAGATCCCGGGGAAACGCGCGAAGTAGGCCTCGTGGTAGCGGGAGCCGTCGGGGTCCGCCCAGAACCCGCTCGGCATCGAGGGGAAGGCCGCTGTGCAGACCAGTTCGCCCTTGCCGCGCTCCAGGGGCCGCCCCTGGGGATCCCGGACCTCCACCTTCATCCCCAGACCGCGGCACTGCAGTTCCCCGCGTCGCACCGGCAGGATGGGGCAGCCCAGGGCGAAGCAGGACACGATGTCGGTGCCCCCCGAGATGGAGCTGAGCTGGACGTCCCGCTTGACGTCCCGGTAGACGTAATCGAAGGACTCGGGGGAAAGGGGCGATCCGGTCGACAGGACCGCCCGCAAGGCGCCCAGATCGTGCGTCTGGGCCGGTCTGAGACCGAACTTCTCGCTGGCGGCCAGCCAGCGGGCACTGACCCCCATGACCGCCACCTCCAGGTCCTGGACCAGGTCCCACAGGGCGCTGCGGGGAGTGAAGGGGCCGCCGTCGTAAAGGACCAGGGCGGCGCCGCTGGCCAGGCCGCTGACGAGCCAGTTCCACATCATCCAGCCGCAGGTGGTGAAGTAGAAGATCCGTTCGCCCGGCTTCAGGTCGCAGTGGAGCTGGTGCTCCTTCAGGTGCTGGAGGAGCGTCCCCCCCACGGTGTGCACCATGCACTTGGGCAGGCCGGTGGTGCCCGACGAGTACATGATGAACAGGGGATGGGAGAACGGGACCCGGAGGTAATCCGGATCCTCCCCGGCGAAAGGGGCGATGTAGTCGTCCCAGAGGACCGTCCCCTCCGGCAGGAGCCCGGGCTCGCTCTCGGGGACCAGGACCAGCCTGGACAGGGAGCCCAGCCGGCTGCGGAGCATCTCCACCGTGGACGTGGTGCCGATGCGGGCGCCCCCGTAGACGTACCCGTCGGTGGCGAACAGGACCTTCGGCTCGATCTGGCCGAACCGGTCCAGGACCCCCTGCGACCCGAAGTCCGGCGAGCAGCTGGACCAGACCGCACCCAGGGCGGCCGTGGCCAGCATCGCCGCCACGGTCTCGGGCCGGTTCGGCAGGAACCCCGCCACCCGGTCCCCCGGTCCCACGCCCTCGGCGGCCAGCGCCCGGGCCGTCCGGCCGACGACGGAGCGGAGCTCGTCCCGGCTCCAGACCCCGCTCCGGCCGTCCTCCCTCCGGAAGATCAGGGCCGGATCGGGTCCCCTCCACTGCAGGAGGTTTTCCGCGAAGTTCAGGCGAGCCTCAGGGAACCAGCGGGCGCCCGGCATGGGGCCGGGATCGTCCAGGACGGTCGCGCCGGGGCCGTCCCCGACCACGCCGCAGAAATCCCACACCCCTCCCCAGAATTCGCCGCGATGGGCGACGGACCAGTCGTAAAGGTCGGGGTAGCCGGCGAGGGACAGCCCGTGCCGCTCGTTCATCGCCGCGATGAAGGCCGAGATGCGGGCGCCGGCGATCCGGTCGGGATCCGGGGTCCACAGGATGTCGCCCACCCCGCTCACCGGACCTCGCCGAAGGCGGGCAGGATCCGCCCGGCGACCTCGCCGAACCCGACGCGGTAACCGTCCCCCTGGCACCAGCCCGTCATGGTGACGGCGTCGTGGTCCTCGAGGAAGGTGCGCCGGGCGCCGCCGGGGAACTCCAGCGGCCGCTCCCCCCGCCAGGTGATCTCCAGCAGGGAGCCGAAGCTACCCGGGTCCGACCCGCTGATCGTCCCGGAGGCCATCAGGTCCCCCGTGCCCAGGTTGCAGCCGGTGACGGTGTGGTGGGTCAGCTGCTGGGCCATCGTCCAGTAGAGGTGCTTGAAGTTGCTGCGGCAGACCGTCAAGGTCTCGCCGCCGTCACCAGCCGTCACCGCCACCTCCAGGTTGATGTCGTAGGTCCGGCGCTCGGGTTCCCTCAGGTAGGGCAGGGGCTCGGGTTCCTGGACGGGCGCGTCGCAGGCGAACGGCTCGAGCGCTTCCAGGGGGACCACCCAGGGCGAGATGCTGGTGCCGAAGTTCTTGGCCGTGAACGGACCCAGGGGCTGGTATTCCCAGGGCTGGATGTCGCGGGCCGACCAGTCGTTCACCAGGACCAGGCCGAAGATGTGGTCCATCGCCTCGGCGACGGGCACGGGCCGCCCCAGGTCGCTCGGCAGCGACACCAGAAAACCCATCTCCAGCTCGAAATCCACGCGTTTGCTGGGCCCGAAGACGGGCGCCTCGGCGCCCGGCGGCAGGGACTGGCCGCTGGGGCGGACGATGTCGGTTCCCGAAACGACCACCGAACTGGCCCGGCCGTGGTAGCCCACCGGCAGGTGCACCCAGTTGGGCATCAGGGCATTGTCCTTGCCCCGGAACATGATGCCCACGTTGGTGGCGTGCTCCTTGGAGGAGTAGAAATCGGTGTAGTCCCGGATCGCCGCCGGCACCCTCATGGTCACCGAGGCGGCGGGCAGGAGCGCACGGGCCCGCAGCACAGGATCGTCGCGCAGGGTGGGTTCGTCCTCCCGCAGCAGGCCCTGGATGAGCACCCGCGCGAAGCGCCGCTGGTCGGCCGGAAGCTCCATGAACCGGTTCAGCACCGGCTGGCTGAAGGTGGCCCAGGGCAGGCCCGCACTGGCCAGCAGGCCCGAGTCCTCGATGACCGACAGGTCGAGGACGTGGTCGCCGATCCGGACCCCCGCCCGCGGCGGCTCCGCCGGGGTGGGGCTGAAGATGCCGTACGGGAGGTTCTCCAGGGGGAAATGGGATTCAGGGTCCACCGGAACGAAGGACCGGACGCGGGTCTGGGGGGTCGGAATCATGGAAACTCCCGGTTTGGGGCCCGATCAGAGCAGGCCCAGGGCTTGGAGATCGGCGACCGGTTCGGCGAAGGAGCAGCTGCCGAACCCGCACAGGGAACGCCGGCGGATCTCCTCGATCCGGTCGGCGGGAACGCCCCGGTTCCGCCAGACGAAGGCGTCCTCGGTGAAGCGGAAGGCTGCGGGGTCCGTCTCCGCCACGCAGGATTCGAGTTCGCGGCCGGACGCCAGACCCGAGGCCGCCAGCAGGCCGGCCCCGAACACGTTGAAGAACCCGTGCATCATCACCTCGGGATCGTCGGCCAGGTGGCGGACCGGATGGTGAAGGCCGGCCGTGCACTTCAGGGGAACGGAGAACCTGGCGCATGCGGAAAGGATGCCCGCCACCCGGCTGACCGCAGGGACGTTCTCGGGACGCAATCCCCCGCAGCGCAGCTTGGCGCCCAGGCGCAGAACGGGAGCGGTCCTTGCGCGTCCTGAGAGGGTCTCGATGACCCCGGCGTCGTCGCTGCCGGGCGGCAGCTCCAGGAAGAGTTCCCGGCCGGCCAGGCCGACCGCCTCCAGGCGGGCGAAAAGCAGGTCGAGATGATCGGCCAGTTCCCGCCGCCCCGCGCCGGTGGCGGGGGGCAGGGGATACTCCAGGACCTGGATCCCGGCCCATCCCTCCTCCTCCGCGGCGAGGATGGCCGCACCCTGGGGAGCCAGAGCGTCCAGGGCGGCCTCGGCCCCCTCCCTGCTGCCGATCAGTGCGGAGCATTCCCAGGCGCCGGAGGCGGAGGCGCCGGGGACGTTCGCGCGGGCCGCGCCGATCTCGGCCAGCTTCTCGGCCGGTGCGATGAAGCGGCCCAGCATCCAGGCCTGGGGTCCGGCCCGGTGGCCCGCATAGCGTGCCACTGCCCGCACCGGCGGCAGGACCGCCGGCGGGAACAGCCCCGCATAATCGACCAGCCCCTGCATGAAGGCCCGGAATGCCGTCGCCATCACCGTTCCCCTTCCCGCCAGGAATCCCCGTAGCCGGGATCCTCGCACGGAAGCGCCTCGGCCGCCACCGTCAAGGGTGCGAAGGTGTCGATCATGACGGCCAGCTCGTCGGTCCGCTCGGCGCCGATCGACGCCTCGGTGCGGCCGGGTTGGGGCCCGTGGGGCAGCCCGTCGGGATGCAGGGTCAACGAACCGGTCTCGATGCCGCTGCGGCTCATGAACTCGTCGTTGCAGTAGTAGAGGACCTCGTCGGTCATCACGTTGGAATGGTTGTAGGGGGCGGGCACGGCATCCGGATGGAAGTCGTACAGCCGCGGGACGAAGGAACAGAGGACGAAACCATCCCCCTCGAACGTCTGGTGCACCGGCGGGGGCTGGTGCAACCGGCCGACGATGGGTTCGAAGTCGTGGATGCTGAAGGCCCAGGGGAAGTAGAAGCCGTCCCAGCCGACCGTATCGCAGGGATGGTGGTCCAGGATCACGCGGTGGCAGGTCTCGCCCCGGCGGGTGATGATCTCGTGGTCCCCCGTCTCATCGTGGACGACGAGCTCACGCGGCGGGCGGATGTCCCGCTCGCAGAACGGGCTGTGCTCCAGCAGTTGCCCGTGCCCGTTGCGGTACCGCTTGGGTGTGCGGACGTGCCCGCGGCTCTCGATCACCAGGTGGATCTGCTCGGAGGCGTCCGGCACCAGGCGGTGGATGATGCCGCGGGGGATGACCAGGTAGTCCCCGGCGCGGTACTCCAGGTTGCCGAACTGGGATTCGAGGACCCCGCCTCCCTTGGTGACGAAGAGGACCTCGTCGGCCAGGGCGTTGCGGTAGAAGAACTCGTCGGCACGGCCCGGACGGGTCAGGAACAGGGCCACATCGCCGTTGAAGACCAGGGGAAGCCGGTCCCGGACGGGACTGGGGCCGCATTCGAGCATGTGCGTCCGTAGGTGGCGCATCCGCCAAGCGCCGTCCGGCCCGCCCGCGGGAACCCGGGGCTGCTCCCAGGCCACGGAGATCTCCTTGACCGAGGTGGGCCGCCGGATGGTGTAGAGCAGGGACTGCAACCCGGTGAAGCCGAGGTTTCCCATCAGGTGCTCGTAGCGGATCCCGCCGCCCGGGGCGGGAAACACCACGTGACGCTTGGCCGGAACGTCGCCCAGTCTGTGATAGAACGGCATGGCCCCCAACCTTCCCGGTTGCCGGTTCCGCCGCTGCGCAGGTCAGAGATTGCCGCGCAGGGCCTGTTCCTGCTCGATGGTGACGAAGAGGGCCTTGAAGTTGCCCTTGCCGAAGCTGTCGCTGCCCCGGCGCTGGATGATCTCGATGAACAGGGTCGGCCGGTCCTGGACCGGCTTCGTGAAGAGCTGCAGCAGGTAGCCCTTGTCGTCGCGGTCCACCAGCAGACCCAGTTCCTTCACGGCCTCCCGGTCCTCCTGGATGACTCCCACCCGTTCCCAAAGTTCCCGGTAGTAGCCCTCGGGAACCGCCAGGAACTCGACCCCGTTGCGGCGCAGGGCGGCGATGGTCTCCAGGATGTCGTCGGAGGCCAGGGCGATGTGCTGCACGCCGGCGGTGACGTTGGCGTCGATGTACTCCTGGATCTGGCTCTTCTTCAGGCCCTCGGCCGGCTCGTTGATGGGGAACTTGATCACCCTGTCCGCGGACGCCACGACGGTGCTGCGCAGGGCGGTGTACTCGGTGGAGATGTCCTTGTCGTCGTAGGAGACGAAGCGGCCCAGGCCGAGGGTCCTGTCGTACCAGGTCACCCAGCGGTCCATCTGGCGGTCCTCGACGTTGGCCACGATGTGATCGATGCAGGTCAGCCCGGCCCCCCGGCCCTTGATCTCCCTGATCTCGAACCCCGGCAGGAAACCGGGGTACCCGTTGCGCTGGACGAAGGTGTGGATGGTTTCCCCGTAGGCCTTGATGGCGGCGGTGCGGACGGCGCCCCTCGCATCGCCCGCATCGGCGGGAGCGGACTCGGGCTTGGCGCCCCCGGCCACCGCCTGGGCGAAGATCGCGTCGGCATCCTCCACCTCGAAGGCGATGTCCCGCACTCCGTCGCCGTGCAGGGTCAACCAGGTGTTCAACGGGTCGAGGTGGTGCAGGGGCGTGGTCAGGACGAGCCAGATGTCGCCCTGCTTCAGGACGTACGAAACCCTTCCGGGGCAGCCGGTTTCCGGCCCCCGGTAGGCCACCTGGTCGAATCCGAAGGCCTTGCGGTAATAGTAGGCGGCCTGCTTGGCGTTGCCCACGGCCAGTTCGACGTGGTGGACCCTTCTGAGTGCTTGCGCCATTCCCCTCGACTCCTTGCTGATTCGATCCGGGATTCCCTGGAAAAATGCTGCGGGATTGATGTGCACAGGGTTAGCGACAACCCGCCCGGATGTCAACTCCGGCGGCGCCGCCGTGGATTCCGCTCAATACCCTGCGGTTCCTGTCGAAAATTCAACAAGCCCGGTTGGCCCCAAGGCAGCCGGGAGTCACTCGCCCATCGATCCAGGAGCTCGGTTGAACCGCACTGCTCATGAATTGGCGCCCCGACGGGCAGCCCGGAGGATCTGGCTCCTCGGTGGCGCCGGTCTGCTGACCGGGGCCCTGCTCTGCGCGGCCGCCGTCTGGCAGGGCGTCCAGCTGAACACCGTCCGGACCCGGCTGAACGACCGGATCCAGTCCATGCACGCGCTCCAGAACCGCAACGTCCAGAGCACCCTGCACCAGCACTACAATCTGACCTACCTGGTCGTGGATCCCCGGGAAAACTCCGAGTCCGAGGCCGGCCTCGGGGAATTCACGAGGCACAACCAGGAGTTCAAGGACACCATGGCGGAGTTCGAGGCTCTGGCCGAGGAATGCGGCTTGAAGAGACACTTCGATCAGCTCGCCGTCAGCAATCTGAGATGGTCGAACCTGGCGGAGCAGGCCCTGGACGCCCGGGCCCTGTTGCTGGCGGCCAACTCCCGGGCGGACAGGCGCGCCCGGCGGGCCGAAGCCCTGCTCGACAGCCTCCGCTTCCTGCTGGAGCCCGCCCCTGCGACCGAGGAGCCCCTGCTCGTGCTGCTGGCGGAACTGCGGCTGGGCCTGGTCCTCGCCGGGGACGCCCGCGACCCCGCAGCGGTCGAGGACGTCATCCTGCACAGGATCGATCCGGACCTGGCGCGGGTGCACGCCATCCTGGCCGGCGGGACGGCCGGGGGCGCGAACGGCCCCTCCTCCCATCTCGCCCGTCTGCAGCCAATCGCCGACGAACTCCAGACGGCCCTGATGGGGGATGGACGCCCCGGCAGCCCCCTGCGCCGGGGCTATTGCGACTTCCTCCTCGAGGGCAGGCGCCTCGCCCGGGAACTCGACGGGCTGGTGCAGGAGCTGATGGCGGCCGACGAGATGTTCGCCGACGGCCTGGCCCAGTTCGACCAGGGATTCCAGGAGTTCGTCCGCCGCAGCCACCTCGAAAGCTCCCGGCGCACCCTGGTCAGCCTGGCCTGGATCATCGGGCCGGGATTCCTGCTGGCTGTCGTCTACTTCAATCTCACCCGCAAGATCGCCCTCTCGCAGGAAGTCATCACCCGGCGTGAAAGGGACGCCCTCCGGGATCTGGAGTCCTCCCGGAGGCGTTTCGCCGATCTCGCCCTGGCCTCGGGCGACCTCCTGTGGGAGGTGGATTCCGGGGGTATCATCCGTTTTGCCGCCGGCAAGCTCGAGCAGAGCGGTTTCAGGGAGGAAGACCTGGTCGGGAAGTCGTTCCGGGAACTCCTGCCCGAGGATGAGTGGCGGCGATTGAAGCCGGTCTTCCTGGCAGCCGTCCAGGCGGCGGAACCCCTGCGGGAGATCGAACACTGGATGAAGGACAGCCGGGGCGGGGATTTCTGCGTCCTGACCAGCGCCTCCCCCTGCCTCGATTCCCAGGGCCGCGCCCTGGCCTACCGCGGCGCCAGCAAGGACATCACCGACGGCATCATCGCCCGGGAGGAGATGAAGCGGGCCCGGGACGACGCCGAAGCCGCCAATCTGCAACTGGAACGCACGGCGGCCCTGGCGAACGAGATGGCCCTTGCCGCCGAGGCCGCCAGCGCCGCCAAGAGCGAGTTCCTGGCCACCATGAGCCACGAGATCCGCACTCCCATGAACGGCATCATCGGAATGACCGGCCTGTTGCGGGACACCGCCCTGGACGCCACCCAGCAGGAGTACTCCGCCAACATCCAGGCCTCGGCCGAGACCCTCCTGGCCCTGATCAACGACATCCTGGACTTCTCCAAGATCGAGGCCGGCAAGCTGGACTTCGAATCCATCCCCTTCAGCCCCCGGACCGTCATCGACGAGGTCCTCGACCTGCTGGGAATCAAGGCCTGGGAGCAGGGGCTGGCCCTGTCGGGGTTCGCGGACCGGGACGTGCCGCAGGAAGTCGCCGGGGACCCGACCCGGATCCGCCAGATCCTCATCAACCTCGTCGGCAACGCGATCAAGTTCACCCCCACCGGGAGCATCACCGTGTGGGCCAGGCTGGGCGGAGACCGGTCCCACCGCCTCCACTTCGACGTGACCGACACGGGCATCGGCATCAGCCCCCGGAACCAGGAACGCCTCTTCAAGCCCTTCCAGCAGGCGGACAGCTCCACCACCCGGAACTTCGGGGGCACGGGACTGGGCCTTTCCATCTGCAACAAGCTGGTCCGCATGATGGCAGGGGAGATCGGCGTGGAAAGCCGCGTCGGCGAGGGCGCGACCTTCTGGTTCGAGATTCCCCTGCAGGAGACCTCCGGGCAGTCTCCCGACGGGGTCCTGCTGGAGGCCGCCAGGCGCAGCCTCGCCGGCCGGCCGGCGCTGGTGGTGGCGGGGGACGAGCATGCCGCCTCCGCCCTGGTCGAGAACCTGGGCAGCCTGGGCTGCCCCGCCCTGCGATGCGCCGACCTGGCGGAAGCGGGGGAGCGCCTCGCCCTCCGGACCGGCGCGGACGACCGGCCGGGCCACCTTTTCGTCACCGACCGGCTGGCCGAGGGCTCCGGCGGCGGACCGATCACGGGGACCGCCACGGCGGGCGCCGGGTCCGGTCCGCACGTGATCATCCTGACGTCCGGGCCCAAACCTCCGAATCCCCAGGTCCTGGAGGCCTGCGGCTGCCGCAGCTGGTTGACCGCCCCGCTCAGGTACCGCAACTTCCTGCATTGCCTGGGCCGTCCGGCGGATCAGGCCGGAACGCCTGGCGCCGCCGGCGAGGCCGCCGACACCACCCCCGCCACCGGACCGGAATCCTGGCGGTCGGACCTGCGCATCCTCCTGGCCGACGACAACCTCATCAACCGCAAGGTGGGCGAGGGTGTCCTGAAGAAGATCGGGTTCACCTGCGATACGGTGGTCACGGGCCGGGAAGCCCTCGAGGCCTGGCGCACGGGCGGCTATGATCTGATCTTCATGGACTGCATGATGCCCGACATGGACGGTTACGAGGCCACCCGTCGCATCCGGCAGGAGGAAGGCGGCGGCCACGTCCCCATCATCGCCATGACGGCCAACGCCATGGCCGGTGACCGCGAGAAGTGCCTCGCCGCCGGCATGGACGATTACGTTCCCAAGCCCATCAAGCCCGACGCCATGGCGAAGGCCATCGTCGCCGCGCACCGGAAATGGCTGGTCCCCGTCGGGTGATCCCCGCTATCCTCGGGTATCCGGAAGGAAACACCCGCCCCTCCGGTGCGTAGGAGGCGGATCGACCCCCCTGCATCCCCAGCCCCGGACGGTTCCATGATCAGCCTTCGTCGCAACCTCGCAGGCAGCCTGGGCCTGGAACCGGCCGAAACCGCGCCCGTCCTGCTGTCCGCCCTCCTGTTCTACCTGTTGATGACGGGCTACTACATCCTGCGTCCCCTGCGGGAGGAGATGGGCCTGGCGGGCGGGGTCGACAACCTGCCGAAGCTGTTCCTGGTCACCCTCGCCGCCATGGTCCTGGCCGCCCCTCTGCTGGGCTGGCTGGTCCGCCGACACCGCAGGGAGACCTTCATCCCCGTGGCCTTCCGTTTCTTCGCGGTGAATCTCCTGCTGTTCTTCATCCTGCTGAAGACCGCCTCGGGAGGTCTGCTGGTCCTGGCCGGACGCGCCTTCTACGTCTGGCTGAGCGTGTTCAACCTCTTCGTGCTGTCGCTGTTCTGGTCCTTCATGGCCGACGGCTTCGGCTACCGCCGCAGCCGGCGCCTGTTCGGCATCATCGCCCTGGGCGGCACCCTGGGAGCCATGCTGGGCAGCGGCCTGACGACTCTTCTGGTGGGGGCGGTGGGCCGCCACAACCTCTTCCTGGTCGCCGCGGCGTGCCTCGAGGGAGCGGTGCGGTGCGTGGGGCCCCTGGGGCGCCGCTTCACGCAGGATGCGACTTCCCCGGACCTCGCTTTCGATTCGCCCTCCCGCGGCGGCATCCTGTCCGGGGTCACGCGAACCGCCGGATCCCCCTATCTCCTGGGCATCAGCGCCTACATCTTCTTCTACAGCCTGACCGCCACCTTCCTCTACTTCGAGCAGGCGCAGATCGTGGCCGCCAACGTCCTGGGCCGGACCGAACGCGCGGCGATGTTCGGGACCATCGACTTCTGGGCCAACACCCTGACGCTGGCGGGCCAGTTGCTGCTGACCGGACGGATGCTGCGGAAACTGGGAAGCGGCCCGGTGCTCGCCCTGTTGCCCCTGGCCGTCGCGGCGGGGTTCGCCGCCGTGGGCACCTGGCCCACCCTCACTGTCCTGGTGATCTTCCAGGTGATCCGGAGGGCCGGCAATTACGCCCTGGCCAAGCCCGCACGGGAGACCCTGTTCACGGTGGTGGATCGCAGCGACCGCTACAAGGCCAAGAACTTCATCGACACCTTCGTCTACCGGGGAGGGGACGCCCTGGGTGCGGGCATCTTCGCCAGGATCACCGCCGGCGGGGCGGGGCTGGTGACGGTGGCCTGGCTGGCCGTGCCCATCGCCCTGCTGTGGGCCGCGGTGGCGTTCTACCTGGGGCGCCGCCAGCGGGAGCTGGCGGCCGGGCGCGAAGGATCAGACGACGGGATCCCTGCCGACGGGCATGGTCATGCAACGGCACCCCCCGCCGCCCCTGGCCAGCTCTGAGCCCCTGACCGTCACCACGCAGCGGCCCGCCGACTCCAGGTCGACCTTGCCCGCGATGACGTCGTCGGCCGTGACGACGGCGAAACCCGCCCCGGCCAGCACCTCGAGGGTGTTGGTGTTGCGTCCGTAGCCGATGATCTTGCCCGGCGCCAGGGCGAAGAAGTTGGCGCCGCTGTGCCACTGTTCCCGCTCCTGGATCCAGCGGTCGCTGGCCCCTCCGCAGGGCAGGGGCTCCAGGTCCATCCCCAGCTTGGCCAGGGCCCGCGGGAGATTGTCCTCCTCGGTGATCTTCACGTCCTGGCGGCCCCGGATGTGGATGTGGACGGTGTCGTAACGGTGGGTCTGGCCGATCACCGGCTTGAACACCAGGCAGCGGTCCCGGTCCAGCAGCGTGAAGACCATGTCCAGGTGGATGAACGATTCCGGCGACCGGGGCAGCTCCTGGACCAGGATGTGCCGGTCGCGCCCCTGCTGCTTGAAGCGCTCGATGAGGAAGTCGACCGCCCGCGGGGTGGTCCGGGCGCCGATGCCGATGATCAGGATGTCCTCCGCCGCCACCAGGACGTCCCCCCCCTCGATGGTCAGGCCGGAGTCGGGCCCCTCCAGCCGGGCGGGGTTGACGGTGGGGGCTCCCACCTCGGGGTGGTGGTCGAAAACCGCCTCGACGATCCTGGTCTCCCGGCCGCGGACCTGGTTGGCCATGTGGGAGATGTAGACCTGGTCTCCCACCGTGACGGCCGAATCGCGGGTGAAGAAGAAGTTGTGCAGGGGGGGCAGGGAGAACCGGTCCCGGCTCAGGAAGCGGGTCAGGTTGTCCTTGACCAGGGGCACCCCCTCGATGAGCACCGACGCCAGGTCGGCCGAGGGCATGCCCAGCAGGTCCTCCGCCACGTCCGGCACGCCTTCGGCCTCGCAGATCCTGCGGACCAGCCCCGCCCGGATGCGCGGGTTGCCGAGGATGTCGCCGAACAGGTCCTTGATGCGGAAGACGCGCGTCCAGCGCTCCAGGACCCCCTCGATCTGACCGTATTCCTCGGCGGCCACCGTCGGATTGAGGATGTCGCTGTAGAGCGCGCGCTGGGCGGACTCAGGGGTCATGTTGGCCACTTCGGCCCCCGGCCGGTGCAGGATCACGCCCCGCAGCCTGCCGATTTCCGAATCGACCCGGATCTCGAAGTTGTTTTTCATGGGCCCAGGATACATCCGACCCCGGCGCCGGACAAGCCCGGTCCCCCTTTGGGGCTCAAGTCGGAGCGGATCGCGCCGATCCTTAGGCCGACAACCCATTTCCCGAAAGGAACGCCCATGGTGGACATGCGCCGCAGACCCCGCAAGAACACTCCTCACCTGGTCCGCGCCCTGGACGATGAGTCCGGCCAGGTCATGGGGCGGATCGTCGATATCACCTGCAACGGCATGATGCTCGTCACCGGCAGGTCGGTGCCCCTGGGCCGCCGCTTCCAGGTCCGTCTGAACCTTCCGGTCATGGTGCACAACCGCTCGGACATCAACGTCGAGGCCGAGGCGGTCTGGTGCAACCAGGACAAGAATCCCAGCTTCTACCGCGTCGGGTTCAAGTTCATCAACCTGGCCGGCGAGGACGGATACCTGCTGGAGGAAGTCATGCACAAGTTCAGTCTCGTCGGCTGACGTCAACTCCGAGGAGAGGGTCCAGGCATGCAGAAAGACGGAATCCTACTCGAATCAGGAACCAATGAGGTCGAGATCCTGGAGTTCATCCTCGGAGGCCAGTCCTTCGGCGTGAACGTCCTGAAGATCCAGGCCATCGAGCAGTTCGATCCCGCCCGCCTGACGCGACTCCAACTCGCCCACCGGGCCGTGATCGGCACGATCCTGTTCCGGGACCAGTGCATCACCCTGGTCGATCTCGGCAAGCACCTCGAATCGGCGGCGGGAGTGCGGACGGCAAGGCCGGCCAAAGGGCCCGGGACGGGCGACGAAGGCGAACTGGATGCCAAGCTGGTCCTGGTGATGGAGTTCAACGAGCGGAAGACCGCCTTCCTGGTGGACGGCGTCAACCGGATCCACCGGATCTCCTGGCAGCAGATCAGCCCCCTGAGTCCCTTCCTCGACACCCCGGACAGCAAGTTCACCGGTTCGCTCAACATCAAGGACAACGAGATCCTCATCGTGGACATGGAGAAGGTCGTCGGGGAGATCCTGCCCACCGACCTGAAGCGCCACCAGGTGGACGCCGACGAGAACAACCCCCTGCGCTCGCAGCGCGCCGAGGCCATGATCTACCTGGCCGAGGACTCGGGGATCATCCGGGAACTGCTGGTCCAGGAACTGGGCCGGGGCAACTACGCCAAGGTGCGCACCTTCGCCAACGGGGCCGACTGCTACCAGGCCATCAGCGATCTGGTCGCCCGGATCCGTGCAGAGGGCGGCGACGTCCGGGACCACCTCGCGGGGCTGGTCAGCGACATCGAGATGCCGAAGATGGACGGCCTGGCCCTGTGCCGCAACTGCAAGGAGACCCTCGGGCTCAAGGACATGCCCGTCATCCTCTTCAGTTCGCTGATCAACGAACAGATCGCGCGCAAGTGCGAGGCCGTCGGCGCGGACTCCTATCTCAGCAAACCCCAGTTCGGCCGGCTGGTGGAAGTCCTGGACGAATTGTGCCTGGGCGCCGCCGTGGGCGCCGCCTGACCATCCGGCCGTCAGGAGAAGACGCCCGTCCCCGAGGGGGCGGGCGTCTTCCTTCATGGCCCGGACTCAGCATCAGTTCGAGACGGCGCCTTCGTCCGCCGGAGGGGTTTCCGCGGCCAGCTGCTTCATCTGCTCGTTGTTCCATTCCTCGGCCAGGGCCAGCAGCTCCGGCAGGGTCCTGGCCTTGCTGAACAGTTCCAGGGCGTGGTGAAGCTGGACGTCGGCCTCGATGGCGACCCTGTAGGCCGCCTCCTGCCCGAACCCCCGCCGCGCCACCTCCCGGCGGATGCCGCGGTCGATGAACTCCCGGTTGGCCTCCAGCAGGGAATCGCTCATGGTCAGGTCGAAGACGCCCAGGTACTCGTCGATGTTCTCCCTGCCCTTGAGGAAGGTCCCGAAGTCGCGGAACACCTGCTCGGACACGTTGAAATCCTCGGGGATGGAATCGAGCCGGGCGGCCAGGTCCACCGCGAAGCTGAAAAGGGCCCCGTCCCGTTCGACCGCCACCTCGAAGTCGGTCAGGAAGTCCTGGTCGATCTCGATGTCGGGAGTGATGCCCCCGCCTCCGTAGACCACCCGGCCGCTGTCGGTGTAGTACTTCTCCTTCTGGAACCGCTCGACTTCCTTCTCCGCCGCGGGTTTGTCCAGGGGTTCGGGGTCGGCGACAGGTTCGCCGTCATCATCGAAAGCCAGCTCCCCGTCGTGGGGATTCCGCGGCCGGTCCTTGTGGATCGAGCGTCCGCTGGGCGTGTAGTAGCGCGCGGTGGTCAGCTTCAGGGCCTCGTCCTCGTCCAGCCGGAAGACCGTCTGCACCGAGCCCTTGCCGAAGGAGGTCTGGCCCACCACCAGGCCGGCGTCGTGATCCTGGATGGCCGCCGAGACGATCTCGCTGGCCGAGGCCGACGACCCGTTGATCAGCACGATCAACGGCACCTGGTTGTAGACCTTGCCGCGCGCCTGGCTGAAGAACTGCTGGTTCTGCGAACGCAGCCGCCCCTGGGTGAACACGATCAGCTTGTCCCTCTCCAGGAAGAGTTCGCTCACGCCCTGGGCCGACTCGAGCAACCCGCCCGGATTGAACCGCAGATCCAGGATCAGACCCCGCATGTTCCGGGCGGTCAGTTCGTCCAGCTTCGTCTTGAGCTCCTCGCGCGTGGTGCGGGCGAAGTTCTGGATCCGGATGTAGCCGACGTCCCCCATCATGAATCCGTAGGGAACGCTTTCCAGCTTGATGACGTCCCTGGTGATGGTCAGGGGGATGGGATCCTCCCGGCCCGGACGCTGGATCGCGATGTTCACCTTGGTCCCCGGCGTGCCCCGCAACAGCTTCACCGCGTCGCGGCTGGTCATGTCGCGGCTGCTCTCCCCCTCGATCTCGATGATCTGATCGCCGCCCTGGATGCCCATGTAGTAGGCGGGCGTCCCCTCGATGGGCGAGACGACGGTGGGATAGTGGTCACGGATGTTGATGGAGATGCCCAGGCCCCCGAACTCCCCCTCGGTGCTGGTCATCAGATCCTCGTAGTTCACCGGCGGCAGGTAGTTGGAATGCTCGTCCAGCAGCTCCAGCATCCCGTTGACCGCCCCCTCCATGACCTCGTGGGGATCCATCTCGTCCACGTAGTTGTTGATGACCCGCTCGTAGACGTCGCCCAGGATCTTGAGGTTCTCGTAGAACTCCCTGCGCCGCGCCGCAGGATCGTCCGTCCGCGCCGGTTCCTGGGCCGGGACGATCGCGGCTCCGGCCAGGGCAAAAAAGGCCGTGGCCAGCGCGATCAGCAGGGGCCGGAAGGCCGCCGCCCGGATTCCGGGCCGGGTTCGGAGGGGATGTCTCATGGCTTGTTCCTTTACGGCAACTCCCCGTCGCCAGGGATGTTAGGGTCGGCCGGGATCCGGCTGCCGGGCCGGCGGAGGGCTCGGGTGCGGCAACGGCTTAAAGGTATTTAAGCAATCCGTGTTCCAACCTTTTCAGGTGCCCCAGGGCCTGCTCCAGCATTCTTTCGGGAGACGCGGAGGCATCCACCACTTTAAAACGCAAATCGCCCGCGGCCGCCATCCCCTGATAGGCCTCGTACACCCGCTGGTGGAATTCCAGGCTCTCGGCGTCGAGCCGGTCGCGCACCCGCTCGGCCAGGCGTTCCTGGCCCTCGGCCGGGGGCAGCAGGCACAGGAGCGTCAGATCGGGGACGGTCCCGCCCAGCGCGAAGGCGTTCAGCTCGTGGACGGTCTTCTCGCCCAGCCCGCGGCCGAAACCCTGGTAGGCCACCGAGGCGTCGGCGAACCGGTCGCACAGGACGATCATGCCGGCCTCGAGGGCGGGGTTGATCTTCTCCCTGACGAGCTGGGCCCGGCTCGCCACCATCAGCAGGAGCTCGGTCTCGGCCGCCATGCCTTCGGACGCAGGATCCAGCAGAATGTTCCTGATCCGTTCCCCGATGTCCGTCCCGCCCGGCTCGCGCAGCAACTGGGGTTCCTCCCCCGCGGCGACCAGCCGGCGCGTGATGGCCTGGATCAGGGTGGTCTTGCCGCTGCCCTCGGGACCCTCGAAGGTGATCAGCAGGCCCCGGTGATCGGACGCCCCGGGACGTTCTGCGGCGCTCTTCATTCCCGG
>Ga0180009_10001838_pt1 | contig 25394 bp, 23 predicted proteins | sample OS_PC_MetaG_FD_123537 | JGI IMG/M metagenome (GOLD analysis project Ga0180009, IMG submission 123537) | Groundwater microbial communities from the Aspo Hard Rock Laboratory (HRL) deep subsurface site, Sweden - OS_PC_MetaG | ecosystem: Environmental > Aquatic > Deep subsurface > Groundwater...
CGGGGGCGGGAAAAGACGCAAAAACTGTCTGAGGGCAAAGCCCGAGTTTTTTTGCGTCCCGCCATCGTCGAGAAGCAAGGGAAGCCCGCAGGGCCAGGACTGGCTGGGGTGCCCTTTTCTTGTTTCTTCTTTTGGGCACGCAAAAGAAGAAAGAGAGCAAAGGTCAAGATCGTTGTCATCTTCCCCTGAATTCCCCACAAACTTTTACCCCTCTTTTTTCCCGCACCCCATCTCCCTGTTTGCACTCACACCCTTTCCCCTATACAATATAAAAAAGCGTTCCGGCGTGCTCACCGGAAAAGTCTGCAAAACACTCTCCGCACAGGGTTGAACACCATCATGCTGGATTCTTCCGAACACATAAAATTCATCATCTCCCTTTTCGCCATCGTCAACCCCATCGGCGCCATCCCCATCTATATCAGCCTCACCGACGAATACCGTGCGGAGGATCGCGCCCGAATCGTCCGGATCACTCCGGTGGCGGTGGTGGCCATTCTGCTGGTGACCCTGATCAGCGGCGAGTTCATCCTCCGATTTTTCGGAATATCCGTTGATTCCTTCCGGGTGGGCGGCGGCATCCTTCTTTTGCTCATGTCCATCTCCATGCTCCAGGCCAGGACAAGCCGCACCGCGCATACCAGTGACGAGGCTGAAGAAACCGCGGACCGAGAAACCATCGCCGTCGTACCGCTGGCCATCCCCCTGCTCTCCGGGCCGGGCGCCATAAGCACGGTTATCGTTTACGCCTACAAGGCAAAAGGGATTTCCGCCTATCTGATTACCAGCGCAGGAATTCTCCTCATCGGTCTGGCCATCTATCTTTCCCTGCTCGCAGCACCCTACATCGCCAAAAAGCTCGGCAGAACCGGGATCAACATCATCACCCGGATCATGGGCCTTATCCTGGCAGCCATTGCCGTGGAATTCATCACCACCGGACTCAAGAATATCTTTCTAGTTTAGTCCTGACTCTTGGCGACTCCCCCGGCCTGATACCTGTCGATCAGGCCTGTTTTCCTATGACCATCCGGATTTTCCCGTTCCAAAGGAAGCCTGCGGTCGCAAACAGGAGAGCCACGCCCATGAAAGTCATCGCCGCGGTAAACGGCCTTGTCACCTCGGACATTGCGGCGTTCTATGCCCTGCGCTACGCCGCATTCCTTGACTACACCCTGTGTCTGCTCCACGTCGGAAATCCCGCGGACAGCAAGGAAGAGGTGGAATCGAGCATGGCGGCCATCGAAGAGACAGCCGCACAATATCAGGTGAAAACCGAACGGGTTTTCCTGAAGGGAGAACCTGCCCCGGCCATTCAGGCCCATCTGCTGGAAACCCGTGCCGATATCCTTTTTTGCAGCACCCGAATGCGCAAACGTTTTTTCGAGGATTCGCTCAGCGAAAAGCTCACCCGCCTTCGCCTGCCGGCCGACCTGGCCATCGTCCGGGTGGCGCATATGGATGCCGTATTCATCACGGAAAATATCCTGCTGCCCATCAGGGAAGACCGTCTCTCCGTAAAGAAATTCATCTTTGTCAGCGCCATGGCCAAGGCCTTTGGCGCCTCAACCGAGATCTACAGCGTCAGCCCTGCGGAAAACCGCCGGTCGGCCAGGCTGGACATCGCCGCCACCAGAGAGCTTTTCCAAAAAATCAACAATCGCCTCAGCCACTATACAAAAGGCTTCAAGCTCATGAATGTTCCCTTGCGGATCAAGCACAGCCTGGTCGAAAACGAAGTCGATCAGATTCTGCACCATCTGGCGCACCAGAAATTTCAGTTGATGATCATCGGCGGGAGAAGATTGTCGATTTTTTCCCAGCTTTTCATGGAAGATCCGATTATTCGCATCTTCCGCTACACGCCGGTAAACACTATCGCATTTTATGCCAGGGATGCAGAGTGATGCAGCTTTTCCGCCTGGAAAAACCCTCGCTGCTCCGACAGCTGAAAACCTCGGAAGACGGCCTGACTTCCAGCCAGGTCGCCCGCCGTCTGCGCGAATTCGGCCCCAATATTCTGGAAGAGGCGGCAAAAAAAAATTATCTTCTTGCTTATCTGGGCCAGTACACGAATTTTTTCGCCATTCTGCTGGAGGCGGCCGCCCTCCTCTCCTTTATCGCCGACCATTATGACCCGGGAAAAGGCAGTGATGTTCTGGGGTATGCCATCCTCGGCGCGGTCATCATCAACGCCACCTTCACTTTCTGGCAGGAATACCGGGCGGACAAGGCCATGGAGGAACTGCTCAAGCTCATCCCGACCATGGTTTCGCTGAAGCGCGACAACGAGGTGGTGCAAGCCAGGGCGGAAAATCTGGTTCCCGGAGATATCATGCTTCTGGAAGAGGGAAGCAAAGTTGCGGCGGACGGCGTTGTTATCGAGGCCACCTCGCTGTATCTCAACCTCTCATCCCTTACCGGGGAATCAGCGCCGGCTTCCCGCATCACCGAACCGGGCACGGCACAACGGCCTCTGGACGCAAGGAACATGGTCTTTGCCGGGACCACCGTCGTTTCCGGCAGCGGAGTGGCAATCGCGAGCGCCACCGGCAATGCCACGGAATTCGGCAATATTGCCAGCCTCACCAAAAACGTGCGCAAGACGCTCACCCCCATGCAACGCGAAATTATTCACATCACCCGAACCTTTACGGGAATCGCCCTGCTCATGGGCTGCCTTTTTTTCGCACTCGGCCTGTTCTCCGGCAAGGGGATCATGCTTGCCTCGATCTTTGCCCTTGCCCTGATCGTCGCCAACGTGCCGGAAGGGTTGCTGCCGACCATCAGCCTGTCTCTATCCTTGGCAAGCCAGCGCATGGCCCGCCGCAACGCCCTGATCAAGAACCTCGACTCCGTGGAGACCCTCGGCAGCGCCACGGTCATCTGCACCGATAAAACCGGCACCCTGACCAAAAACGAGATGACCGTCAAGTTTCTCTGGCTTTCCGGCGGCGAAGAGGTCTCCGTTTCAGGAGAAGGGTATCGCACGCCAGGCGAATTTTCTTACGATCATTGCAATGAAAGCAGCGAGCGCCGCCTCAGTGATCTGCTCGCTGCCGGAATGCTCAACTGCCGCGCCACCATTGATCAGGAAAATTTGCGGGGCGATCCCACCGAACTGGCCATTGTCGCGGCCGCCCAGAAAAAGGGAGTCACTGCCACGGAACTGAAAAAAATACGCGAGTTCATTTTCACCAGCGAGCGCAAGATGATGTCAAGCGTGTATCAGGAGGGAGAATCCACCTGGCTCTTTACCAAAGGCGCGGTGGAGGTAACACTGCCGAAATGTGCTACTTATCTGGGAAAAGACGACAAGGAACACCCCCTCACCGAAGAGGCCCGACAAGCAACCCTGGCCAAAGCCGATGCGTACGAGAACCAGGCCTTTCGCGTTTTGCTCATTGCGCGCTCCGCCAAGGAAAAAGAAGAGGACTTGACCCTGCTGGGGCTCGTTGCCATCATGGATCTGCCCCGCAGCGAAGTGCATGCGGCAGTAGCCACCTGCAAAACCGCCGGGATCCGCACCATGATGATCACCGGAGACAATCCGCGCACCGCCGCAGCCATTGCCCGGATGATCGGCATGGATTTCGACCGGGTCATTACCGGCCCTGAACTGGAAAAGTTGCGAGACGAAGAACTGGAGCAGATTCTCGCTTCGGAAACCGCGCTCTTTGCCAGGATGGCAGGCAACCAGAAACTGCGTATAGCCACGGCCCTTCAGAACAACGGTGAAATCGTGGCCATGACCGGTGACGGGGTCAACGATGCCCCAGCTCTGAAAAAAGCGGACATCGGCATCGCCATGGGTCTTTCCGGCACCGAGGTGGCCAAGGAGGCCGCGGACATGGTGCTGCTTGATGATAATTTCTCCTCCATCGTCATTGCCATCGAGGAAGGCAGAAATGTTTATTTCAACGTCAAGAAATTCGTCACCTATGTGCTCGCCTCCAACGCGCCGGAAATCGTGCCCTACATCCTGCAATTTTTTCTGAAAATCCCCCTGCCCCTTTCAGTGATCCAGATCCTTTCCATCGACCTGGGCACGGACATTCTTCCGGGCGTAGCCTTGGGCAGCGAACGGCCGGAAAAGGGCATCATGACCAGGCCGCCGGTGGGAAAAGGCGAGAAAATCCTTGATTGGGAGGTGTTCAAGCGCGGCTATTTTTTCCTGGGAATCATCGAGGCCACCGCCGCAATGGCCGCATTTCTCTCCTTCCTGCTCCTGCACGGCTGGCAGTACGGCGTTGTGGAGCTTTCCGACCCGTTGCTGCACCGTCAGGCAATGACCATGACCCTGTTGGGCGCGGTTTCCTGCCAGCTTCTCAATGCCTGGACCATGCGCAGTTGGGAATTTTCCGCCTTCAGCGTGGGTTTTTTCTCCAACCGCATGATGCTGGCGGCCATGGGGGTAGAACTAATATGGGTCTGGGCGCTTCTCAATGTGCCAATGGTGCAGAAGGTTTTCAATACCGCCCATGTGCCCATCGGCGACCTCTGGATATTGCTGCCCTTTCCCGTGCTTCTTTTCCTGAGCCATGAAGGCTACAAATGGATGCGCCGCACCCGTCCGCACATGTAATAAAGCACCAAGGACATCCATCTGAATAGCCGGGTCCGGCAACCATCATCTCGACCTTAAGGTCTCTAAGGTATTGTTCTGTCGCAAGGACACAGAAAAAAGGATTTCGCCAATATTTTCCTGCCACACAATTGGATCTTTATGGTATCTGTTTGCTAGGCGAATCAAATAATGTTCTCCCTGATCAAAATTCACACAGGAGGTACCCACAAAGCCGCCAAGAACGATGGATATCGAAACTCTCTATCCAAAACCATTTTTCAAGAACTATAAAAGAAAGGAATACCCATGAACAAAAACATGTTAGCTTTTTCCGGTTGCGCCCTGGCGCTTTTGCTCTCTTCTCCCGCCTACAGCGCCGAGGCCACCGTGGGGACATATGTGAGCGGCAATCTCGGCCTTGCCATGCCAACTGATTCTGACAGCACATTTTCCGGCTTTCCCGGACTAACCGTCAATACTTCATACGATACCGGCTGGGCGCTTGGCGCAGCCCTCGGCTATAATTTCGGCAATACCCGGCTCGAAGGCGAGGTCGCCTATCAGAAAGCCGCTGAAGACAAAATAAGCGCGTTAGGCGTAACCTTGGATTCAACTGCGGACATCTCAGCCCTTTCCTTTCTGGTCAACGGCTATTATGACTTCACCAACAGCAGCGCCTTTACCCCGTATCTCAACGCAGGCCTGGGTTTTGCCAAGATTAAATGGACTGATGATGGGTACAGCGTAGATGATACGGTCTTTGCCTATCAAGTGGGCGCCGGCGTAGGGTATGCCCTGAGCAAAAACGTCACCCTTGACGCAAAATACCGCTACTTCGCCACTGCGGATGCGAAATTCGATGCCGAAACAAGAGATTTCGCGAGCCACAACCTCCTTTTTGGGGTACGGGTTAACTTCTAATCGGCCAGCCCAACGCTAAACGCCCCGCTTCAGAGAAATGATCATCTCCGAATCGGGGCGTTTCTGTTTTCTCATAGAACATCGCCAACCATCTTTTGCTCCTTGCGTTTTTTCTGCGAAATCTTTGCTGAACATGCTACTATTGCGGTGACACAGGAAGCGGCCGGTTACCAGCAGCTGCTTTCCCTCCATCAATCGCAAGGAATGCGCAATATTATGACTACCATTGACTTCAACGCCCAGCGCCTTGATCATGCAAAAAAGATCGTCAGCAAGATCAAACTCCCAGCCCAGCCCACCATCGTCATCGAAATCAACAAGGAAATGCGCACCGAGCATCCCGATTTCCCCCGCATCGCCAATCTGGTGACCCAGGATCCTTCGATAAGCGCCAAGGTCATCAACGTCATCAACTCCCCGTTTTTCGGTCTGGCAAGAAAATGCGAATCCATCGTCCAGGCCCTGACCTTCATGGGGCTGGAGAATTTTAAAAAGGTGGTCCTCACCGCTTGCTTGCAGGATGCTCTGGGCGGCGGTTCCGTGGGGGACAAAATCTTCTGGGATCATTCCCTGCACACAGCGGTGGCGGCGGAATCCCTGGCGAAAACCATGCGGAGTATCCTGAGCACCGACGAGATCACCCCGGACATGGCCTACATGACCGGTCTGTTCCATGATTGCGCCATCCCTATGCTGCTGAAACGCAGCCCGGAATACAGTTCCTTTATCGACGCCGCCCTCAGCCATAAACGCGATATTATCCAGGAAGAAGACGCCCTGGTGGGTTCCGACCATTGCGTGGTGGGAGGATTGATGGCAAAAACCTGGTCGCTTCCCGATGCGGTATGCAAAACCATCATTCATCACCACACCTCAAACCTTTCCGGGCTGGGACCCGTGCCGGCCAAGCTCATTGCTCTCACCAAGATCGCCGATTACATCGCCTATACCTTTGGCTTTTCCATCGGCATGGTAGACCGGATCATTGATGGAGAGTGGGATCAGGAAGAGTGGTGCGAACTCAACGGCGGGGTGCTGCATGAGCTGCATCTGGGACCGGAAAACCTCGATGACATGAAAGATCAGATCTTCGAATTGCTTGCCGACCAGTGACCCCCGCAGGGTGATTCGTTTCTCGCAAAAAAGACGAGAGCCCGTTCCTTTGCCTGGGCCACCGAATCGCTGGATTGCACAGCCGAAGCCAGGGAATGCCCGAACGGGTAATTCTTGGCAAAATAATGGGTAAACTCCTTGAGCCTGCCCAACCGCCGTTCCTCCAGAAAACTTTCTTCCAACAACTCGATAAAACGCTGATAGAGCAACGGTTTATCGACCTTCGGCATCTCCAGACCAAGACCATACACCGCTTGGGCTATCTCGGCAAAAATCCATGGCCTGACAGCCGCAGCCCTGCCGATCATCAGCCCGTCCGCCCCTGACTGGGCAAGACAATTCCTGGCATCTTCCACCGAAAAAATACCGCCGTTGGCAACAACCGGGATGTTCAGCCAGCCTTTGACCTTGCCGACCCACAGCCAGCGCGGCTTGCGCACGAACGGCTCGCCCCGCAGCCGGGCATGCACCGAAACCAGCTCAACCCCCTCGCCTTCCAGCATCAGACAGAAATTACGCAGTTTCAGCTCATCCAGAGTCTCACCCAGCCGGATCTTGGCGGTGAGAGGCAGGTCGGTTTGCTTTCTGGCCGCCGCCACAATGGCCTGGACCGTGGCAGGCTCCTCCATCAGGCGACTGCCCGCTCCCATGCGCCGGACGGTAGGCGCGGGACAACCCAGGTTGAGATCAATGGCATCGGCTTGCAACGCATGGAGCTTGACAATGGCAGGAGCTACCTCCTCCACCCGGCTGACCAGAAGCTGATACGAAAGAGGCGTTTCCTGCGGGGCACGGACAAGATAGGGAGAGAGCTGCGGGTTCTCCATGGGCAACCGCTTGGCGGAGAGCATCTCGGTGGAAAGCAGACCAATTCCCCCAAGCTCCAGGATAAGGCGACGCAAGGCCGAATGGGTCAACCCGGCCATGGGCGCCAGCAGAAGAGGCGGAGAAAACTCCACTCCCTTCAGTTTCAGGGATTGCGCCTTATCCATGCAGATCTCGCAAAAAATCGTCACCCCGGTGAAAACCGGGGTCCAGTTCTTCGGCCGCTCGCAGCAAACCCTGGTTCCCGGCTTTCGCCGGAATGACTAACTGGTCTAACTTATTATTTATCACGAATGCATCAGCCATACAGGACGCCCTATTCCCTGCCCAGCAGTTTTTTGGCCAAAACTCCGACCTTTGATTCTCGTTTCGCAAGGAAATCCAGATCAACCATGGGTGCCAGTTCCGGTTTTTGCGCAAGAATCAACTCAGCCGCTATCTCGGCCCCGCCCACGGTCAGCTCCTTGCAGGTTGCGCCGTTTTTCTCCTTGCGCCGCTTGAGCAATATCCGACAGCAGGTGGCGCCAAAGCGAGTCCGAAAACGGTCATGCATCTCTTTGGCCACCTTTTCGAACTCCTTTGTCTTCATGCCCCCTTTTTGGCGCGGCCCGAGAAAAAGACCCAGGGCAATCTCCGCCCCGGCCAGCGAGCCGCAGGTGCATCCTGCTCCTCCCATGCCGTGACAAAAACCGGAACCCAGCCGGGCTGCCATTTCGGGAGTGAGATCTCCACAAAAGGCCTGATTGATCACAACAATAACCGTCTCGGAACAGCAATAGCCCCGGGCCGAAAAGATATTGGCCGCCCGCTCCCCGACCAGTTCAACGATGCGTTCCGCATTTTCTTGATTTTTCATGGTGTATCCCAGAGTAAAGCCTTCCAAAAGCGGTGCTTCGACAGGACTCATCTGAGCTTGTCGAAGGGCTCAGCACGAGCGGATTTAAATACGATACAGAAATTTCCGTTCACCCTGAGCCTGTCGAAGGGCCATTTTGGCCATCCCTCATCGAAATCAACCAAACCCCATCCTGCCCTTGTCACACGCCCATATAACACAAAAGGCCAACCGGATCACTCACAATCCCGGCCGGCCTTTTGTCTTCGGGTTTCAGTTTTTTTATCCCTTGGTAAAGGTAAGCCCTGCCTCCCCTCGGTCCACGACAATCGTGTCTCCCTCAACAAAGGTCCCATCCAGGATCTTCATGGCCATCCCGTCCTGAACATACCGCTGGATAGCGCGTTTGAGCGGCCTGGCGCCAAAACTCGGGTCGTAGCCCACCTCTATCAAGTACTCCTTGGCAGCCTCGGTCAGGCTGACACTGTACTTCTGCTCGGCCAGCCGCTGGGTGAGCAACGCCACCTGGATGTCGATAATCCGGGCAAGATGCTCCTTGCCCAGAGAGTGAAAAATGATGATTTCATCGATCCGGTTCAAAAACTCGGGCCGGAACTGGGCATGGAGGATGGCGTCGATCTGGGTCTGCATCTCGGCCCTGCGGTTCTCGCCCATTTCCATGATCATCTGACTGCCGAGGTTCGAGGTCATGATCAGGATGGTGTTCTTGAAATCCACGGTCCTGCCCTTGCCGTCGGTCATCCGGCCGTCATCAAGAATCTGGAGCAACACATTGAACACGTCCGGATGCGCCTTTTCGATCTCGTCAAAAAGGATGACCGAGTAGGGCCTCCGCCGCACCGCCTCGGTGAGGTAGCCGCCCTCCTCGTAGCCCACATAGCCCGGAGGAGCTCCGATCAACCGGGAGACGGAATGTTTTTCCATGTACTCGGACATGTCCAAACGGATCATGGCCTTTTCGGTGTCAAAAAGAAAATGGGCCAGACTCCGAGCCAGCTCGGTCTTGCCTACGCCGGTGGGGCCCAAAAAGATAAAGGAACCCAGAGGCCGGTTGGGGTCCTGCAACCCGGCCCGCGCCCTGCGCACAGCATTGGCCACCGCAGTGATCGCCTCTTTCTGGCCCACCACCCGTTTGGCCAGTTCGGTGTCGGCATGAACCAGTTTGTCCTTTTCCCCTTCCAGCAAACGGTCTACGGGAATACCGGTCCATTTGGCCACCACCTGGGCCACATCTTCCTCATCCACCTCTTCTTTCAACATCTTCCGATCCTTCTGGATCTCAGCAAGATGGGCATTTTCGGAGGCCAACTGTTTTTCCAACTCCACTATCTTTCCGTAACGGATTTCGGCAACCTTGCTCAGATCTCCCTGCCGTTCAGCCTGCTGCTCAGCAACCCGTGCCTCGTCGATGTCGCTCTTGACGGTACGGATCTTTTGGATGATATCCCGCTCCAGAGTCCAATGACCTTTCATGGAGGTAAGGGTTTCGTTCAATTCGGCCAGCTCCGCCTCGATTTTGCCAAGCCGTTCTTTCGAGGATGCATCGGTCTCCTTCTTCAATGCCTCCCGCTCGATCTCCAGCATAATCTTTTTACGCTCCACCTCGTCAATCTCGGTGGGCATGGAATCGATCTCGATGCGCAACCGGGAAGCCGCCTCGTCGATGAGATCGATAGCCTTATCCGGTAAAAACCGGTCGGTGATATAGCGGTTGGACAGGGTCGCCGCCGCAACGGTGGCCGAATCCTTGATCCGCACCCCGTGATGCACCTCGTATTTTTCCTTGATTCCGCGCAGGATGGCGATGGTGTCGTCCAAAGAGGGCTCCTGCACCAGCACCTGCTGGAAGCGGCGCTCAAAGGCCGCGTCTTTTTCGATGTATTTGCGGTATTCATTAAGGGTGGTGGCACCGACGCAGTGCAGTTCGCCACGAGCCAGAGCGGGTTTAAGCATGTTGGAGGCGTCCATGGCCCCTTCCGCGGCCCCGGCTCCCACCAAGGTGTGGATTTCGTCGATGAAGAGGATCACCTCCCCTTCCCGTTTCTGCACCTCTTTCAAAACCGCCTTGAGCCGGTCCTCAAACTCACCGCGGTACTTGGCCCCGGCCACCAGTGCGCCCAAATCCAGAGAAAGCACCTGTTTGTTGCGCAGGGTTTCCGGCACATCGCCGTTAACGATCCGCTGGGCCAATCCCTCTACGATGGCGGTCTTGCCCACCCCGGGCTCGCCGATAAGAACGGGATTGTTCTTGGTCCTTCTGGAAAGCACCTGGATAACTCGGCGCACCTCGTCATCACGGCCTATAACCGGGTCGAGCTTGCCTTGCCGGGCGACATCGGTGAGGTTGCGAGCATACTTTTCCAGAGCCTGATACTTTTCCTCAGGGTTCGGGTCGGTGACCCGCTGGTTGCCGCGAATGGCGACCAGGGCCTGTAAAAAAGCCTCCCGGCTGACGCCTTTGCGCTTAAAGGCCTGGGCCACGGAGGAATCCTTGTCATCGAGCACCGCAAGAATCAGATGCTCCAGACTGACGTACTCGTCCTGCATCTCGCCTGCCACCTTGAAAGCCCTGTCCAGCAAGGCCTGAAACCGTTTGCCGGCATAGACCTGAGAATACCCGCCGCCGCTCACCTGGGGCAGCTTGGTCAGCAGCGCATCCATCTCCTGCCGAAGCAAGGCCGGGTCTACCCCCATCTTTTGAAGGATAGGCGCCACAACCCCATCGGTCTGCTCCAGAAGAACCTTCATGAGATGCTCGGGCTGCAACTCCTGATGTCCCTTGCCCTGGGCCAGACTCTGGGCCGCCTGCACCGCTTCCTGTGATTTCGTCGTAAATTTATCAAACTGCATATCCGTTGCTCCTTAAGAAAAAATAACCGGTCGAACGCCCCCGCTCTGCACTGCAGATACCGTAAGTGCGCCCCCAGTCGGTGTCAAGGGCAGGTCTGTCAAATTACTGACACAGACACAGGCCTGCCTGGACCGAAACGCCAGAGCCCAAGATAAGATTCCCATTGGCACGCTCCCGTGGACCGCAAAGGCAACGCCGTATCTTACGGTTAAATCTTTTCCCAAGACACACACATACCCTGTGCATTGCCCAAGTCCTTGTGGATATAAACGCAGCAGGAAAAATCGTAATTCCCTGCTACTCCTCTTTACCTGGATGATATCACATGCCCGATCTCGCCATTATCATCTTTATCGTAACCTGTCTCGGCGTAGCCATCGGCCGTATCCCAGGCCTGATGCGACCGTACCGGCGGCATTGCCTTGCTGTGAGCAATCGCCAATCTCATCGTCATCGAGCAGGCGAAGAAATTTCATGTCGAAATCAGCTTTAAGGAACACGCCAAAGCCGGCATCCCGATTACGCTTTTTTCTCTGCTCGTTCTTGTATTACTGTTATACTTAAGGACCGTTACGAAATAACCATTGGTATCCAGCCTGCTTTGTTCCGGCACCCTGCATGCCGTTTCTTCCACCGCCATGACAAATGTGATTATTACACGGCTTCGGATAGGGGCTGTTGCCTCTACCGTGATGGAAGCAAAGCCTGAACCATTTCTCATATGGAAACAGCTCACATGAAAACCTTCTGGCTTTCCCTCTTCAGCGAAAAAAAACTTCAGGCCATCACCGACTTGCTGTTCCGGTATGTCCTGACCTATGACCACCTTATCCAGGCGCTGGTGATTGTCTGCGCCCTGCTGATAGCCATTCTGGTCGGCAATAGAATCAAACGGAAATTTCCAGATTCCGACCTGGCCCAAAAACGGTTCGCCCACACACTTTCCGCCCTGCTGCCCGTGGCTTCGCCTCTACTCTGGCTTTTCCTGCAGATCCTTTCGCTACTGGTTGCCATCCAGGCTGAATGGCCGCACAATCTGCTTGTCATTGTCGTTAATCTGCTTGCGGTCTGGGTCATTCTCCAGACCGCCTCCTCACTTTTCGAAAACACCGCCAGAATCAGAATGTTTGCGGTCATCGCCTGGACCCTCGCGGCCCTCAATATCATGGGGTTGCTGGGACCGACTGTTAATCTACTTGATCGTATGGCCTTCAATTTCGGCGAACTGCGCATTTCCATCCTCACCGTACTCGAAGGATTGTTGACCCTGGTATTGCTGCTGTGGGGAGCCCGCATCCTCTCCCGTCTTTTCGAAAAAAGGATACAGGAAAACTCGACCTTTTCTCCGTCCATCCAGGTACTTTTTATAAAGCTTTCAAAGTTTGCGCTTGTCGGTGCCGCCATACTGATCGGTCTGCGGAGCGTCGGTATCGACCTCACGGCCTTTACCATTTTTACCGGTGCGGTTGGTGTGGGAATCGGCTTCGGTCTGCAAAAAATCGCCTCCAACTTGATCAGCGGCATCATTCTCCTGCTGGACAAATCCATCAAGCCGGGTGATGTCATCACAGTGGGCGAGACCTATGGCTGGGTAAACTCGCTGGGCGCACGCTACACCTCGCTCATCACCCAGGAAGGCAAGGAATTCCTGATCCCCAATGAAGACCTGATCACCCAACAGGTGGAAAACTGGTCGTTCAGCAACAGCACAGTACGCTTAAAAATTCCAGTGGGGATCGCCTACAGTTCGGATGTGCGCAAGGCCATGACCCTTTGCGAAAAAGCAGCAGGCAAGGCGGAAAGGATCATCCAGGACCCGCCGCCCATTTGCCTGCTCATCGGCTTTGGCGACAGCTCCGTCGATCTTGAATTGCAAGCCTGGATCGACGATCCGGCCAACGGGATCAAAAACGTGACAAGTGAAATTCTCTTAAATATCTGGGATACATTCCATGAGCAGGGCATTGAAATACCCTTTCCGCAGCGGGATGTGCACATCAAAACCATGCCTCCTAAGACAGGGGGCATGGCGGGTGGACAACAGGAGACGCTTCGGTGAGATTTTTAGTCCGGAGCCTGGCGCAGAGGCAAGGGCGAGCACGAGTGGATCGCCCCGTCACAACAATTACATTATACCGTTCAGCCTGAGCCTGTCGAAGGCCCACAGGGCAACATTAATCCGTTCGGACTGAGCCTGTCGAAGGCCCACAAAGCATGGGAACCACGATTCGACAGGCTCACCGCGAACGGAAACGGAAACAATAACGGACCTTACACCTCAAAACTCTGGTGCGGCTCCGGGACATCAACCTGCGAAAAGCCCAACTCCTGACGCAGACTCTCGGCAAAGATATCGGCCACCTCTTCCTCGCCATGCACCACAAAAGTGCGGGCCGGTTTCTTTTGCATTGCTCCGGCCCAGGCCAGCAACCCATCCCGATCGGCATGACCGCTGAAACCGGTCAGGGTTTCCACCGTGGCCCGCAACGGAAATTCCTCGCCGTAGATCCGTACCGTTTCCGCCCCTTCGACAATCTTGCGCCCCAGAGTATTGGGCGCCTGCCAGCCGGTGACCAGAATGGTGGTTTTCTCGTCGCTGATGCGCTTGCGCAGGTGATGCAGAATGCGACCGCCCTCCATCATGCCGCTGGCGCTGATGATAATCGCCGGCTCCCTCAGAAAATTCAACTCCTTGGAGTCTTCCACACTCTGGGTATAGCGCAGGGTATCAAAGCCGAAGGGGTTGCTGTGATTGTCCTTCAATAAAAACTCCCGGATATCGCTGTCGTAGGTTTCGGGATGCAGCCGGAAGATATCCGTAACCCGGGTGGCAAGAGGGCTGTCCACATAGATGGGCATGTTGGGAATGTCGCGTTTCAAAAACAACTTGTGCAGGGCATAGACCAGCTGCTGGGTCCGCCCCACGGCAAAGGCGGGGATCAGGAGCGAACCGCCGCGTTGATAGGTATCGTTGACGATCCGTTTCAGCTCCCGCTCCGCCTCCGGATACGGCGGATGCTGCCGGTTCCCGTAGGTGCTCTCCATAATGAGGATATCGGCGCCTTCGCTCAAAACAGCGGGGTCTTTGATAATAGGAATCCCGGCCCGACCGATATCCCCGCTGAAAACCAGCCGGACATCACGGCCCTTTTCCTGATCATGAATGTCGAGGATCACATTGGCGCTGCCCATCATGTGGCCGGCATCCACCAGGGTTAGGTGCACGCCGGGAAGAATCTCCCGCTTACGGTTATAGCTGACGCCCACGAACTGATCCATGGCCGCGACCACGTCTTCCTTGGTGTATAGAGGCTCAAACTCTTTCTGGTTCTTCTTTTTACGCAATTTGTTGGTGAATTTTACATCCTGCTCCTGGATATGGGCACTGTCCATGAGCATCACCGCGCAAAGATCGCGGGTGGCCGAGGTGCAAAAAATATCGCCTTCAAACCCTTTTTTAACCAGACAGGGGATATTGCCGGAGTGATCGATATGGGCATGGGAAAGAATCAGACAATCAAGATCCTTGCCCGCGCAAAACCCGGTCCGGTTGAGCTCAAAGGCCTCTTTTCGCTTGCCCTGAAAGAGCCCGCAATCCAGAAGGATGCGCTTGCCGTTTACTTCAAGGAGGTGCTGTGAGCCGGTAACGGTTTTTGCAGCGCCGTGGAAGGTAATTTTCATGGATATGCTCCCTTGTTGGTTGAGATGATTTCCGCACAGCATACAAGGATGGCGGGGAAAAAAGAAGTAAAGATTTGCCTTGAATAGGTCTGGCGATCAGGACTCTTCCCACATATTCCCAGACCTCGTTTATTTCCCCCAGCCGGGTGGAAATAATATATTCTTGAATTGCTCCATGGTGTCAGGTAGACAGATAACTTCCCGATCATTTTTAGCCGGAATTATATAGCTGGCGACATCACACCCCCCATAAGGGGTGGACATGTGGCTATTTAAAAGAAAAAATGCGCAATGTAGCCCGGAAAGATCAATTAAAGGGCCAAAAAACGAGCAGAAACAATCACCTCGAGCTAGCGCGATAATATTATTATACACAAAAGAAGAAATCATGGAATTATCGAAAGCAGTCCCCTGGGGAAGATCATTTAACGAATACAAAGAAATGTTCTCGTTGACAGATGCTGACCTAGATAAAAAAATACTTGGCTGTGGTGATGGCCCAGCTTGTTTTAATGCAGAGCTGACAAAATCTGGAGGAAGAATAACTTCAGTTGATCCAATATATCAATTCAAAGAAACACAAATAAAATCTAGAATTGATGAGGTTTATTCTGAAATAATGGAACAAATGTTAAAAAACAAGAATGACTACGTGTGGAATAATATTCGCTGTCTTGAAGAACTCGGTAAAACTAGAATGGAAGCAATGGAAAAGTTTCTAAGTGACTATGAAGCAGGAAAAGAGGTCGAAAGATATATAAATGCCTCACTGCCAGTATTGCCATTTAAGGACAAGGAGTTTGATCTGGCGTTATGTTCTCATTTTCTGTTCTTGTACAGCGAACACGTAAGCCAGGAAGAACATATTGCATCCATGATAGAGTTGTGTCGTGTAGCTAATGAGGTTCGAGTATATCCTTTGTTGTCGCTTAACAACAAACAATCAACACATCTTAACCCTGAACCTCCCCCGGTTTAGTGGACATAAAAGTCTAACTAAATCGGAGGTAAAAAATGCCCAGGTACAACAACCCCAAGAAAACCAGACGTTACTCAACGGAATTTAAGATCAAAGCGGTACAATTCAGCCATCTGGATAACGTGCACGTCAAAGTATGTAGCAAAAACAAAGGAAGAATGAAAGCATGAGAACAAAAGAAGCAATACGAACACGTCGGGCTGTTAAGCATTATGATGCAAACCACAGCATGACGTCTGAGGAAGTTAATGAGCTATTGTCTCTCGCCATTCTTGCTCCTACGGCGTTCAATATTCAAAACTGGCGTTTTGTTGTGGTAACTGATCCTGAATTGCGGAAACAAATCAGGGAAGTGGCTTGGGATCAAGCACAAGTGACAGATGCTTCGTTATTCATTGTTCTCTGTGCCGATATGAAATCCTGGGAGAAGCAGCCCCATCGATACTGGATCAATGCCCCAAAAGAAGTCCAGGAGTTTATGGTTCCAGCTATCGACAAGTATTATCGAGGGAAAGAGCAAGTTCAGAGAGACGAGGCCATGAGATCCTGTGGTATCACAGCACAAACATTAATGCTTGCGGCAAAATCAATGGGCTACGATTCATGTCCGATGGATGGTTTCGATTTCGAAAAAGTTGCCGAACTTATTAGTCTTCCCGCTGACCATGTAATTGCAATGTTTGTGGCAATTGGCAAGGGAACAAAAGAGCCATGGGCACGACCGGGACAGCTAGATCTTAATGAGGTAATTATCAAAAACCGCTTTGAATAATACCATGACAAAAGGCCCCAACCAGACCCGTGAGGATGTTGGGAAGAAATTAAAGAGACAGGTTTATTTTTTTAAAGAATAGCGTGAAATAAATAAATCTATCTTTTTCTTAGGGTTCCCGCAGCATTTTCACAGGCTTACTGGGTTCAGGGAAAAGATTTTTTCGGGGAAAATAGTATTATGAGAGAGTCGCCATATCTTGAAGGCAATGACCAACTTGTCCAAGTATTAAAACAAATTCCAGATTTTAAACTATTTAAAGATGAAAGCATAAAAAACCTGCTGCGTTTGAGTAAAATACGTACGTTTTCACCCTCAGAAACCATTATTACCGAAGGTGAATATGAAAAATGTATGTATTTGTTAATTTCCGGCAGTGTTATAATTTCAAAAAACAATAAAATAATTTTAAATCTAAAAAAAACCGGCGATATTTTCGGAGAAATGAGCTTGCTTGGGAAGGAGCCGCGATCCGCGACAGTAATTGCTGAGTCAGAGGCATCATGTCTGGTAATTGATGCTGAATATCTGGATAACCTTAACGATGAAGGTAAAAATTCATTTCATGCGACAATGTATCATATGTTTGCCCAAATATTGGCGTACCGTTTGCGTGTCACAACCGAAAAATATACAATCGCAAACCAAGAAATTGAAAAATTAAAAAAAGAAATTGCCCTATTTAAGTAATATTGAAAAAGCGATGGATTTATTTTCTCAAAAAATCGCATGGTATAGATGAATTTGGCCTTTTCTCAGAGGCTCCCGGCTTAGTTTCCAACAATCTTTTCCGGTCAGTTTACAAAAAACAGGAGTACAGGACATGCAAGCGCGCGGACCACTCATGATAGAGCACAGGCTCATTGAACGGATGCTGAATATTGTCCGGAACAGGCTGACGCTGGCAGTGCAAAACAAAACCATAGACCCCTTGTTTGTCGATGCGGCCGTTGATTTTATCCGCACCTATGCTGATCGTACTCACCACGGCAAGGAAGAGGATATTTTATTTCGGGACTTGAACAGCAAGGATTTGTCGGCTGCGGACCGGAAAGTGATGAACGAATTGATAGCAGAACATGTCTTCGGCCGAAATACCACCAAGTCTCTGGTCGAGGCGAATACACGCTACCGGAATGGAGACGCTGCCGCCCTTGGAGATGTTGCCAGATGCTTGAAGACCCTTATTGATTTCTATCCCAAACATATCGAAAAAGAGGATAAAGTTTTTTTTCCTGCCTCCCGCGCTTATTTCTCAGAGGACGAAGATCAGGCCATGCTGAATGAATTCTATGAGTTCGATCGAAAAATGATCCACGAGAAATATAAATCCGTGGTCGATAGGTTGGGTGAATAATACGAAAACCGGACAAATGCATGTGCCAGCCGCGAGGCGAGGAGGCAAGAATGAAAAATCATGTTGCTGCCTTTTGGGTTTCGATGTTGTTATTCGGCGCAGTACTGACGGGCTGCGCAGCCTCAAACTTGCCGACTTCAGTTGGAATAGAGACGGAAAAAGAAGTCAGCCTTCCTCTTATCATTGAAAAAGTCTGGTACCGAACTGAAAAGGTGCGGGTCTTCGGCCTGGCTTTTGAAGAGTCGGGCACACTGACGGTCAGCGATGGCTTCGTGGAATTTGTCCACGAAAAAGGGAAAATAAAAATTCCGCGAGAAACCATTCAGAAAGTTACCTGGGGAAAGCTTTCACCAGACATCACCAATGACTGGGTCATTGTTCACTACACAGATTCTGGTAAAGGCATGGTTGCCGCGTTTAAGGGCTCGCTGCTCTCAGGGACCGGAAAGGAAAGTAAAATCTACTCCGCCATACTGCATATCATGAACATGAAGGCGAAACCTTCTCCCCTGAGCAATACATACATTCCCAATTTTTATACCAGAGCCATGGAAAGGCAGCTTATGGCCGCTACCAGACAGGCGGGAACCAATGTTCCTCCTGGTAATCCCGATGACGCTCCTCCTCCCGGTAATCCAGACGATGCTCCGCCCCCGGGCAATCCGGACGATGCCCCTCCCGGCAAGCCAGACGATGCCCCGCCTCCGGGCAACCCGGATGATGCTCCCCCCGGCAACCCGGACGATGCCCCGCCTCCACCCAATATGAGTAAATAGGGGAGCGTCCCGATCTTCTTATGATCTTCTTCATCCCGCTGCGTTCCACTTGCACCGATTACTTGCAACGCTTGGCAGACAGATTATGACAATTGGCAGCCAACAAGATGACCCACCGGGGTAACTCCAGCTCCCGATAGCATCTTAAGTATCACTTTAAAAGGAGTAAGATATGAATTGTTTAAAAATGGCATTCATAGTCACCTTAACCATTGCGCTTACATCATTGACAGCACTGGCTGACCAGAACGCTACGAATGAAAATAATGTCGGAGAAAAGCTTTTACAGCAACTATGGGCAAACCTGAAGAAACCAGACATAGAAATGATCAAAAAGACAACTGCAAGCGGTTTTCAATCTGTGCACCAGGATGGCGCCAATACTCTAGAACAAGAGTTAGAGTTAATCAAAGGTCTCAAACTCGGCAAATACACGCTGAGCAACATTAAGATCACACAGAATGGGCCCGTTCTTATTGCCACTTACCTAGTTTCCGTGGAAGAAACTATTGAAGGAAAGCGACTGACGAAAAAACCCGCGCCCCGGCTCAGTGTTTTTCTCGAGACTGAAAACGGCTGGCAATGGATAGCCCATGCCAATCTAAGATCTTTTCAGTAAACAACATTGATTAATTATGCTCACATATAACCTGTCCGGCAGGACACTTTTTGGGCACAAAAGATTAGCACGATAGCTCAATTAAGTCGTTGCCCATTGAATGGGGGGGACAAACATGAAGAAACTCTTTTTCGGTTTATGTTTGGTTTTGTTGCTCGCAAGCACTGGTCGAGCTGATGATACTCCCGGCATCACTGTTGTTACGTTAGCTAAAGCGAGTTCAAGCTGGAACGGAACTCCACTGCCCTCATACCCGAAAAGCACTCCTGAAATAACGATTTTGCGAATAACAATTCCCGCGGGAACAATTTTACCTCTGCACAAACATCCGGTGATCAATGCCGGCGTACTTTTAAGTGGAGAGCTTACTGTCATAACCGAAGACGATGAGAAATTGCTTCTCAAGGCCGGGGATCCAATCGTTGAGGTTGTGAATAAATGGCATTTCGGAAAGAACACGGGAAATGGTCCCACAGAAATATTGGTTTTCTATGCCGGTTCTCCAGGTATACCTATTACCGTTAAAAAATAGGGGAGCGTCCCGAACTTCTTCCTTCCAGACAAGTTCATCCGGGCTCACCCCGGGAAAGCACAGCGACCTGCCCTACGGCGAGCCCCGCTTTCGCTTGAACGCTAGAACCAAGGTGTCGTCTTTATGCATGCACATGCATTTCAGAATCTTGTAAATGTAATCCTCGTCATTGTCTTCATTTATGCATTGGCCATTTTTCTGCGTCGAAAAGGGACATTAACGGATGAACATTCTCTGACCCTTGCCCACATCGTTACAGACTTGTGCCTGCCGGCTATAATTTTTGTCAGTTTGGCAAGGCAGTCAATCCGGCTGGACCAAATAGCCCCGGCCCTGGTCATGTTGGGCCTGGAACTTTTCTGTATTGCCCTGGCCTGGGCTATCAGTGTCATGCTGAAGTTCAACAAAGCACAACAAGGAGCAATTATATTCTGCTCGGCATTCGGTTCCTCTACCTTTCTGGGGTATTCGATTATCATGCAAATGTTTCCCCACACGCCTGAAGCTCTCAGCGAAGCCGTCCTCATTTCGGAAATAGGCGTTGGCTACCCAATCTTCATTTTGGGCCCCATCCTTGCCGCCTATTTTGGCTCAGAAAAATTAGGGGTACAAGGGCAATGGAAAACGTCCCTGGCCTTTTTCAAATCCCCCGTATTTTTCGCATTGGTTATCGGCTTGTTTTGGGGATCCTTTCGATTGCCCGGGCAAGAGAATGCCTTTCTGGCTCCTATATTTCAGTTATGCAATGTCTTGGCCTCGGCTCTGACGCCGCTTGCCATTTTATCGGTTGGCCTCATGTTCAAGTTGCCCCACCTGCGCAAGATCATCGTGCCACTAACAATTGTGATTCTCCTGAAATTAATATTCAAACCCCTGCTTGCCAATTCTCTCGCAACCCAGTTTAATTTTCCTGAACTCTGGAAAGAGGTTTTGGTTCTTCTCGCCGCCATGCCCCCTGCTGTTCTTGGCGTGGTTTTTTTGAGACGTTATGGCGGAGATGCCTCATTGGCATCAGCACTGCTGCTGGCCGCCAGCCTGGCAAGCTGCCTGACTCTGTTGGGCGTATTCTGGATGATTGGATAGCGGTACTGTTTTGACATGCCTTTTCTAACATGAGATATTCAGCCCACAGCTCACAGTGGCGGCTGCATTTGCGGCGGCAGGAGTGCAATCATATGAAGATCCCCAGAATTAAAGAAGATTTTCCTGATAGAGCAAAGCAATCGATGGGTTTTAAGGCTCTCAAGTTAAGCCCATCTGTCCTTGTCAAATCACCAAAACAATAAGGCTGACTAATGGATTACTTGACTCTTAAAATATTATCGATATTTGCTATTTTTGGTGTTGGGTTGCTGGGGGGACTAGTTCCTGTGACCAGAGAAAACGTCGACGGACATAAGCGGTTGTTTTCTCTCGGAGCGGCTTTTTCTGGAGGAATATTTGTCGGCGCAGGACTTATCCATATGCTTCCTGACGCTAACGAAGGATTTACCGATGCCCTGAAAAATGTCGAGTACCCCCTGGCCTTTTTAATATGCGCTGTTGGCTTTCTCCTGATTCTTTTCCTGGACAAGATTCTGTTTGGTGATCACGATGCAACAACAAATCAAAACATTAAAAGTCGTACCCCCTATATTTTAGCCATTATCCTTTCTGTTCATTCGGTAATTGCCGGGATTGCGCTCGGGGTTGACGGAAGCACGACCAGCTCCTTAATTATCCTGGTTGCTATTCTTTCCCATAAAGGATCAGCCGCCTTTGCTCTTGGGGTCAATCTGGCAAAACACAACGTTCTTAAAAAACAGGCGCAAAAAACCATCTACCTCTTTTGCCTGATGACGCCCCTTGGTGTTATCACGGGCCTGATTTTGCACCATTTTTTACTGCATGATAACCAAAAGCTTCTGGAGGCTATTTTCGATTCAGTTGCCGCTGGAACATTTCTCTACGTTGCCATCCTTGAAATTATACGTGAAGAATTCAGCTCTCCCAGCAAAACAGCCCTAGCCAAGTTTTTCTTTCTTGGCGCCGGGCTTCTACTGATGGCCGCGCTTGCCATTTTTCTTTAATTTTCTCGAAAAAGACCCTCTCGGACCTGAAAGATGATAATGAGAGAATAAAAATAATATGCAGTTTCAACCATAGCAGGGAATACCCACGCGCATGTCATGCAACAAACCGATGCTGTTAAATATTACCATCTATTCCTGGGTTCACCTTGGCAATATTGAACCCAAACGACTAAAATTGCCGAACATAAAACACTCACCCTGGAAAAAAGCCAGGATTTATTGGCCATTAGCAAGTTGAGTGTTTACGATGCCTTTTCCGAACCAGGCGGAGATGCTCGCAAGTTCTTGGGGGAATCGTAAGAGCGCAAAATATGGCATAATAGATTCGTGGCTGTCCCAATGCTCAATCAATTACCCGCAAATCTTATGACCAGTAAACAGGAGGGGGCTATGAAACGATTAATTCCAGCGCTTGTTCTCTGTGTAACCATTCTCTTTGTTTTTGCAGGATCAAGCTTGGCGGAAACATCCATCCCGGACTTAACCGGCAAGTGGATATCCAAAAGTTATGCGCACCACCACGAACAAAGCGGCTTTTTCTCGAATAAAGAAGCCGATGGCAAATGGACAATCAAAGAGCAGCAGGGGCGATTCTTTTACGGCGAACGCTCTTACACCAAGAAATCCACAAACCCTGAAGAGGTTTTCACCGAAGATTTTTCCGGAGTTGTTTCCAGAGACGGCACCCGCCTCTACCTCGTTGACCATGATGAAGACATCCTCTTCGGCGAGATCTTGACCGATGGCTCCATCGAACTCATCATGATCAATGACGGCGACAAAAATCAGCATTCAAAAATCGGCCTGCTTGAACTGGGACGAGCCAAATAACACTTGGACTTCCACACGAAATGATTGTTTGCCGAGGGGACAGCCACGCACCTCTTCAACCTTTCTTGCTTGTCTGTTTTTGCTTTGCATCTCCCGCCGACATCTTCTTTGCGCCAACAGCCATACCAAAAAGGGGCGGGCTTATTTCCTCTCTCGCCGAGGCTCGTTCTGTCCGGCAAAGGATTCGCACATGATTACAATTCTGCTGGTGATAGCCGGGCGTCTCTGTTTGGCCATGCAGCTTGAGGACACCATTAAGATCCCCTCGCCCATCGGGTTGAGTTCCCTCTCTTTTGCGCATTTTGAGATGTTCAAGGTGATTGTGGTCGGCATCGTCATGCTTTCCACCTTTCTCTATTCCGGGGTTTTACTGACTTTTATCGGGCTAAACCAGGAGGTGTTCCCCACGGAACAGTCGGACGAGACGTATTGATGGTTTATTTGCAGAATGTGGTCGATTACGAGTCCCATTCCTGTTCGGGGCTCTCACTATTTCGCAGCAGGATCGTTTTCTGAAACATCTTATCAAGCGATCGGAGACTCATCCAGCGAGACAAAATGACTCGTTATACGTCACACATTGGGTTATAATGACACAATCATCCTTTTTCCTGCAGGTACGGGATGGTACAGATTTTAAAGCATTTTCAGCGCCCATTATCACTCTTTTTCCGCCTGCGGGTGGAACATAATGACCCATCCGCAAATCGGGCCGTTCAGGCAATATGTTGATTTACCATCTTTTTTCGCAATGGCGCAGAACATGCAAGATGATGCCTCTTGAACAGGACTGAGAATTAAGCGAATTCAGCTGATGAGGGCATACAAGTGGACACAATTATAGAAACAACAAAATTCGCTATCCCCGAAATTATCTTTGGCCGGGGAAGTATTAAATATGCCGGCCAATGCGCACTGCGGCACGGCGCTAAAAAAGTTTTTCTTGTCAGTGATTCGGGCATTGAGAAAGCGGGCTGGGTACAGCGGCTGACGGACATCCTCAAGGAAACCGGGATTGAATGGATTTACTACCAGAAGGTTACGCCCAATCCGCGCGACGTGGATGTTGAGCAGGGAGCGGAGTTTTACCTGAAAAACGGCTGTGATGTGATAATGGCCATTGGCGGCGGCAGTTCCATGGATACCGCAAAAGGAATTGCCATTATCGCCGGCAACGGTGGCAAAATCCGCGATTACGAGGGCGCGAACAGGGTTCAGCATCCTTTGCCGCCCATGGTATTCATCACAACCACCGCAGGCAGCGGCTCGGATATCTCTCAGTTCTGTATCATCACCGATGTGAAACGGGCCGTAAAAATGTCCATCATTACCCGGACCCTTGTGCCCAATATTGCCATCGTCGATCCCCTGATTTTAAGCACCAAACCTGAGACCCTGATTATTCAATCCGCAGTGGACGCGCTTGCCCATGCGATTGAGGCCTATGTTTCGCGTATTGCCTCTCCTTTTACGGAGCCGCAGTCGTTGAAGGCCATCGATCTTATCATGCGTAACCTGCAGCATGCGGTTGAAACGCGCTCCCTCGACTCCCTGGAACAATTGAGTATCGCCTCCACTGCCGCCTCCATGGCGTTCAGTAATGCGGGCCTTGGCGCAGAGCACGCTCTCGCCCATTCCCTTGGCGGCCATTTCGACATGCTCCATGGTGTCGTTCACCCGATCCTCCTTACAACGGTCATGCGTTTTAATCTTGATCATTGTACCGCTAAAATGGCGGATATAGGGCGGGTTGTCCTGAACAAGCGCCTTGGCTCAGACAAAGAAACAGCCCTCGCGGGCATCGAAAAACTCGAAGAGTTCTTTGCCTCTTTTGATGTTCCTCTCAAGCTGCATCAGATCGTGAAAAACGAGGACAAAAAGTATTTGGAGCCCATTTGCAAAATGGCGGTGCATGACGCCTGCAACATTACAAACCCGCGTCCGGCTTCCTGGGAAGAGCTGCTGAAAATCTGCGAAAAGGTATGGTAATGGCTCCAAATACAACCCTTGAAGACCTCGTCGGAATCGAACACAGCAAACTCGGCTTTTATCAGGAATTGCAGCTGAAGGTTGAGGAACTGAAAAACACGAACTACGAGCTGGAGAAAAAACGCAAGGAAGTCCAGGCGCTTCTCGATGGCATAACGGATTTGATGGTGGTGCTTTCCGAGGATCTGAAAATTCAATCCGTCAATCATGTCTTTCGGGAATGGCACCCTGACGCCGACCCCATCGGGAAATATTGCTATGAGGTTTTCAATGAAGGTGACTCGCCCTGTAAAGATTGTCCGGTTCTCAAAGCCCTTGAGTCGAATGAAATAACCAAGGGTTTTCGCATATCCAAAAGGGGAGGCAAGCTGCACCACTATGAATTGATTGCTTCCCCTCTTAAAACAAGCCCTACCGGTGAGCGCAATGTGCTGCTTTTCAAAAGGGATGTGACTCTGGAAAAAGAATATCAGGCCCAGTTTTATCAGGCTGAAAAAATGGCCACCGTCGGGACTCTTGCCGCCGGAGTGGCCCATGAAATTAACAACCCGCTGACAGCTATCAGCGGGTTTGCCGAAGGCTTGCGGCGCCGGCTTGGTCGTATCCGCGGCCAGGTGGACAGGGAAATCTATGACGATTTCGAAGAATATACA
>Ga0180009_10001839_pt1 | contig 25361 bp, 21 predicted proteins | sample OS_PC_MetaG_FD_123537 | JGI IMG/M metagenome (GOLD analysis project Ga0180009, IMG submission 123537) | Groundwater microbial communities from the Aspo Hard Rock Laboratory (HRL) deep subsurface site, Sweden - OS_PC_MetaG | ecosystem: Environmental > Aquatic > Deep subsurface > Groundwater...
TCCCCACGAGTTGATCGCGGGGAATCTTGGAGATTCGTTCCATGGCGGGGTTGTAAAGGGTGTAGCGGTAGTTCGTATCGAGGGCCAGGACCCCTTCGGTCATGGACTCGAGGATGTTCTTGTGCAGTTCCTCCTGTTCGGCCAGGGCCAACTCGGCCATTTTCCGGCCCGTCTCGTCCGTGATCACCCCGACCAGTTGGGCGGTCCTTCCATTCGCCCCGAGCAGGGGCAGGCCCCGGTCGCGAATCCAGCGATCCGTGCCGTCGGGCCTGACAATTCGATATTCGATATCCCAGCGGCCGGACTGGCTGTCACGGATGGTCCGTTCGGCGAATTCCCGGTCGTCCGGATATATGTAATCCAGAAGGACTGAAGGTGAATGGTAGACCGGGTCCGGGGGCCGGCCCCAAATCTTTTCAAATCCCGGGCTAATGTAGTACATTTTCGTCAACTTGGGGGAACCGGTCCAGAAAACGGCGTCGAGGTGCTCGGCGAAGAGGCGGAACCGTTCCTCGACACTTTTGAGCGCCCGGTTTTCCGCCTCGAGGGCCTCGACCCTTTTCAGCAGATCTTCGTAGGCGGGATTATCTCCCATGCTCGTTAACCTGTACCCGGGTCCGAAGGGCCTGGCGTCAAGGAATCACCCCAACTCGAAGACTTCGACCTTTCGAAAATATGATGGGCTGATAAACAGGGGGCCCATGGAAGGGGGAGGATCGAATGCCAGCGCAACGACTTGATTCTTATTCATTTTCAGGGAAGCCATGCCCCCCCGGGGTTCCCTTGATGAATAGCGAACCACATCACGCGCCCCCATGGCCTGAATTAAATATATAGGGCCTGGGTGTGAAATTCAATCGAAGAAGACAAGCGCAGCCAGGTTGGAGCAAATGCCTTCTTTTGCCTGGCCCGGACGGTTCATAAAGCAAGAGAGCGATTTCAATCCCACCCGACCCGTTCAGAGGTTCGGGGAGCCGGAACATTGGAGCGGTCCTCAGCCGCCCGAGCGGTTTCGGGTCTCCGGACCCCGACCGACGCGCGGGCCATCATGAACATGCAGGGCGGGCTAACCCCGCGGCTTGCTGCGGGGAGCTTCAATAGCGGGACCCGGCGGCGGAGTCGTCCTGCGGCCAGGGGACGCGCGGCCGCCTGGGGCGAGCATGGGAAAGGAAACGGTTGTGGCTTGATTTTATTTTGAAAAATAATTCATTAGAATGGTCGTCCGCCGGTTCTTTTGCCTGCCGGCTTCGGTTGCGTTGTCCGAGGCTGGCCGGCTTGCCCCAAACCCTTCCGTCGATATTCGGTCAGCATTCATGTTGTATCGGGTTACCAGGGACTGCTTGACACTTTCGGCCCGCCTGATTGAAAGGCCGAGATTGTATTTCTCAGAGCCCGTATCGTCCGTATGCCCCTCGACCCGGATTCCGGCGTCCGGGTGTTGGGCCGCTAAATCGGCCAGCCGCTTCATTTCATCGTGATATCCGGTTTTGATTTCAGCGCTTCCGGTATCGAACTCGATGTCAAACTGGACGGTCTGTTCTCGCGGCGAGGGTGCGGTCTGTTTTTCCACGGTCGCCTGATGGCACCCCCATTCATCGACCGCGAGACCCTTGGGCGTGTTCAGACATCGGTCCAGGTTGTCCCGGACACCGTCTTCGTCGCGGTCAACCGGACAGCCGCAACAGTCGACCGGGACTCCCGGGGCCGTTCCGGGGCATCGGTCCAAATGATCGTAGACGCCGTCTTCGTCCTGATCCTGGTAGTTCAAACGGGCGACCCGTGCGGAGAGATCGGCGGGCAAGGTTGCATCCCAGGAGGGATGTTCGGCCGACGCGGCCTGTACCAGCGGCGAAAACATGACGACGGCCACCCACAATACCAGACCGGAAAGCCATATAGAGAACTTTTTCCCGAACATGCGGTCGCCCCCTTGCACAGTCCCCCAAGAGCCTGTCGTCAAGATACCACATACCATTCACGCATTGAAAGAGGGGAAGATGTCCGAAGGTGTTCATTCGCCGGTTGGTGGCGTTGGGGGACCGGCCTGTCGCGGCCTCCGGCCGGAGGCCGAGCGGGCGGCTGAATCCCAGCATGCCCCGGTTACCCCTGCTTCCCTGTCCACACACCAATACGCCGGAGGCGGATAAACCGGGCTTCGATAATAGTCTGAATCAGGGACCCCATCCCTTGCGGCAGGCGGATGTCGGGCAAGACGTCACCGGGGAGCCTGCCCAGGCATGGCATGAAGGCATCGACCCCCGGGACGGCCGCACCGCCCTCGATAACTCACCCCTCTTCAACCGGCCGGTAAAACGCTTCCATGGGCAAAATGTATAAAAATTCACGACTGGGACACAATATCTTGTGGGTGTATCCGACAGGTATCTGGTGGATAACTATACATTTAATTGATAAAATTCTTGACAATCTATTCAATTGTTGTTAAATTAAACCTAATTAGTGCTAAGTTGGTTTTCGAGCGGTATGATGTTCAAGACTCGATCTCAAAAGCGGATGAAAAGCAAGGACGCAGGCCGGTTGAGAGGCCTTGCCGCCGGCGGGCTGGCCGTTCTGGCCGCCGTCCTGGCCATGGGTTCCATTCAGGCCCGGGCGGAAGTTTCTCATCCTTCCGGGTATTCGGTTCAGGTCGGGTGTTTCACGGAAAGTCAAAACGCGGAATCCTGCTTTGACTCCTTGCGGGTCTGGGTCGGCAGGGAAGTTCTGGCCACGTTGAGAATCGTCGACCGCCCTCCGTTCCACGTCGTGAGGATCGGCCGTTTTAGCGAGAAATCCCGGAGCGTCGTCCTGCTTGACCGGGTTCGGGAATTGTTTCCAGAGGCTATCCTGGTTTCCGCCGAGGCTCAGGATGCTTCAGTCCACCCGAGACAAAGCGATCCGCCTCTGCCCCGGGAGGATTTGCAGTGGGCCGGATTGGAGTTGCCCGTTCCCGGTTCCGCGGTCCATATTCCCGCGGAAAGTATTCCTCTGGACTGGTCTGACTTTTCCCCTGTGGACGCATCGGTGAGCGGAAAGCTGGACCGGAGCGCGCCCAGCCCCGCTGAAGACATGAAGGAGAATGCCCAAGCCGATTTGGACAAGTCCACCCTTGAGGGTATTGTCCGGGCGGAAGCCGCGAGAGAACCCGAGGGGGCGGCCCTTCAGACGGGCGACCGGAGCGGTACCCGGAAGTCCGGCCTGGATGAAAAGCCGGGACATGCCGACCCTCCCCGAAACTCGATAACCATGAAGGTGACTCCGCCCAGGGAATCTGGCCAGGCCAAGGCCAGGTCCGGGTCTTCTTTTTTGATGCCGTCCGACTTTAATGACTGGGCCGACCCGAGAGCCGCGGTTCTCCTGTTTTTGGCCGCCGCCCTCTGCGTCATGATCGCCTTCAGGCTCTGGAAGCGGCGGCCGGGGCCGGACCCGCCCGTTGACATGACAGAGGACGAGACCCCCGAACCCGAGCCCTACCACCCCCCGAACAGCCTCTCCCTGGAGAACCAGGGCCAGCTATTTGCCAACCGGGGCCAGCTCTCCGGGGTCGAAGGGAATATACTGACCGAACACCAGGATATCCGGACCATTTTCGTTACCAGTTCGTTCAAGGGCGAGGGCAAGACCACATCGGCCGTTCAACTGGCCTATGCCATGACTTTGGGCGGTTCTCGCCAGGTTCTGTTGGTGGATTTCAACGGAAACAGCCCGAAATTGCACGAGCTTTTCAACGTGGAGGCCGCCCCCGGTTTCACGGATTTGAATTCCGCGGACCTGGAACTCGACAGGGCCATCCGGGCAACCGAATACACCAACCTGACCATCATGCCTTACGGATCAATCAGGGATGCGGCCTCGACGCTGTCCCGGAAGGAAAATTTCCAGGCGATTCTGGACCGGATCAAGGATCGGTTCGACATGATTATTTTCGACGGACCTTCGGTCATGGGGTCTTCGGATGCCGTGGCCACCGCCGGTTTCTTTCAGGGTATCGTTCTGATCATCGAGGCTGAACAGACCAAATGGGAGGTCGTTCAGATGGTGACGGAAAAATTGGCCAAGGCGGGCGGTTCGATACTGGGGGCCGTGTTGAACCGCAGAAAGTACTATATCCCAAAATCCTTGTACGGGAAGATATGATCAGGGCCTGGATAAAAAAACGCCGCTTTTTTTCGCTCCTGATCCTGTGGAGCGTATTGGCTGTTTTTGCCGCCTCCTGCGGCACGAAGTCCAATCTGTCTCCGGAAGAGGAGGTCTTGATCAAGGGGACGACTTTTTCATTTGACAAAAAGGCGTATCCGTCGGACCAGAACCTGTTCCCGGCTTACAAGCTTGTTCCCGGGGACATACTGGACGTATTGTTTCAGGTTCGGAGTTGGGAGAAAAAGGACGAGTTCCGCATCGCGATCGATCACACGATCACCGTCAAGTTCATTCATGCGCCCAGTTTGAACGAGACCCAGAACGTCAAGCCGGATGGCAAAATCACGCTGCCGTACATCGGGGAAATGATGGTCGCGGGCATGACGGTCAAAGAGGTGACGGATGAACTCAAAAACCGGTATAAGGGCATCCTCCGGGAGCCGGTGGACCTGTATGTGACCGTGCCCGAATACAGCACCCAGATCAAGGATTTCAAGAACGACCTGCATACGGCGCCCCGAGGACTGAGCCGTCTGGTGACGGTCAGGCCGGACGGTTTTTGCACCTTTCCCATTGCCGGGGACGTCTACGTGGCCACGAGGACGATTCCCGAAGTCAAGGTGATTCTGGACAAGCGCTACGATGCATTTCTGCCCGGACTCAACGTGGACCTGTTTCTCGAGAAGCACTCCGGCGCGACGGTTTATGTCCTGGGACAGGTCGCCCAGCCGGGGGCGTATAAAATGCCCAAACCCATCAACGTGATTCAGGCCATCACGCTGGCCGGGGGAACCCGGCCGGGCGCCGACCTTAAAAAGACCCTGGTCTTCAGGCTGTGCAAAAACGACCGGGTGGCGACCCAGGTCGACGTGGAGGCCACGCTTCTGGTCGAAGACAAGAGCGCGTTTTTTTACGTTTATCCGGATGACATCGTCTATGTGCCGCCCAGCCGTTCATACCAGATTGCTGAAATAATGAGTGAAATAAATCAGATATTGATGTTCCGCGGCTGGGGCTTCTCGTTCGGAAACAGTTTGTACCGGGACCCGATACTTGAATGACCCGGGCCGGGCAGGGGATGCCGGGCGGCGAAAAACGTGGCATGGGATCAGATCATCGTGTATGATTACAGTGCAGGTCGGCCGGCTGGGGCCGCGGGTCGACCTTCTGGGATAATCTCCGTGATTTCAGCCGGTACGGGATAGGAAGATGGTCAAGACCGAAGACTATTTGCGAGAGCTGGTGGTGATCTTTTTCATCCAGAAGCGGATCATCCTGTGCACGACCGTCGTGGTCACCATCCTGGCCGCCCTGATCGCCTTTTTCTGGCCGCCGACCTACAAGGCGGAAGGCGCCATTCTGATCAAAGCCAAAAAGGTGGAAAAAAGCCCCGAAGCGCTCGAGAACATGCAGGTCCGTCTCCAGGAAATCACCCGGGAAGACCTGGTTTCCGAAGTCGAGATGATCATGTCGCCCGATGTGATTGAAAAAACGATCGAACAGGTCGGTCGCGGCGGAATTTACTTCAGCAAGGCCGATGTCACCCCGCCCCTGCTCAAGCAGAACATCCTGTCCCTTCAAAAAAGCCTCAAGACCGAGATACTCCCGGAATCGAACATCATCCAGATCGGGCTCCAGGATTTGGACCCGCAGCGGGCCCTGACGCTGCTCGAGGAGCTGATGAACCAGTATATCCAATACCGGTCCGGGATTTACAGCCCCAACGAGGCGGAAACATTCTACGGCCGGCAGGCGGCGAATTTCGATTCCGAGCTGAAAAAGAAGGAACAGGAGTTGATCCGTCTGGCCAAGGCTTATCGCACACCCGACCCCCAGGGCGAAATCGGCAACAACCTGATCCTGAAAAAGGACCTGGACATCCAGCTGGACCAGGCCAAGGACCAGTTGATGAAAGCCCGCCAAGATGTCCACTATCTCGAAAAGGTGGTCGAAAAACCGGAACTGCAGTTTTTTTCCTTTATAACCAATGCGTCCATCAACCGTCTGGGGGAGCAGCTGCAGGGTCTGTATATGGAAAAAGGCAAGCTCCTCCGCGTGTACGATCCGGAAAGCGAAGTGGTCAAACGGATTGAAGAACAGATTGAAAAGACCTTCAAGACCCTGAAGGCGGAAGTGGCGACCTATACCAAAAGCAGGGCTCAGGAAGTCGAGGCCCTGGAAAACAAGGTCAAGACCCTGGAAGAAAGCCTCCAAAGCCTGGTGGACCGAAATCTGGAGTTGCACACCCACATGATCGAAGCCCAGCGGGTCAATCGGGAGATGGATCTGGTGAAGCATTCCTATGAAACCTTCTACACTCGACGCGAGGAGGCCGCCATCGACACGAGCGGCGGGGCCAACAGCATATTCACCATCCGTGTCGTACGCCGTCCGTTTTTCTCCGGCAAGGCCGAATTTCCGAAAAAGAGGGTCGTCATTCCCCTCGGCCTGCTGGTCGGTTTGATCACCGGCTTCAGCCTCGGGTACATGAGGGAATTCTTCGACCATACCTTCAAACGGCCGGAAGACGTGAGCCGCTATGCCGGTCTGAACACCCTGTTCTCGATCTCCTCCTGGGAGCCGGTCTAGATGCCTTCCGAGAGTCGCGAACCGGCGGCCGGAGTCCGGCCGGCACGGCCTTTTTCACGAAAGGTGTTCCGAGGCGGTTATTCCGGATGGTCGGAAACCGCTCATACCGCTTTCAACGTTTCGCTGGCCCTCGTGCTGCTCTTCCTGGCCCTTCCTTGGTTCATTTTGATCCCGGTCCTGATTCTCCTCGCCGACGGCCGTCCGATCTTTTACAAGGGCATCCGGCTTGGGATTCATAAAAAGCCGTTCATGATGTACAAGTTCCGCACACTGCCCCAGGGGGCCCAGCAGCATATCGGCCCGGAACTGCTTTCTCACCGGCATATGATGACCACGCCGTTGACGAAATTCCTGCGCGACACCCGCCTGGACGAACTGCCTCAACTTTTCAACATTCTCAAGGGCGACATGGACTTCATCGGCCCCCGGCCGGTACGGCCGGAAATATATCAAAAAGAGGCCCCGAACATTCCCGGGTACGACCTTCGGTTCACGATCAAACCCGGCCTCATCGGTCTTTCTCAGCTCTTCACCCCGCACAGTGCGCCCAAGAAGATTCGTTCCAAGATCGACAACCGGCTCATTGCCAAGAAACGCAGCCTCCAATGGGACATGTTCATGGTTGGCTACACCATCCTGGTCGTGCTCAAGGAGGTCCTGGCCCGGGGGCCGGTCATGATCTGGAAGTCCGTCCGCAAACTGATTTCGGACAAGTACCGAGACATCCGCAAGCTGGACCGGGTCCTGATGGAAAAGGCCGCGGTCAGGATTCAGTCCCCTGCGAACGGAGGGGCGGATTGGGAAGGTTTCGGAGAACTGATTGATATCAATGAAGAATATTTTAGAATTACAACCAACGACCTGCTTGAAACCGGGCCGCATCGCTTCGTTCTGACCCGGAGGGTCTATTGCTCGAGACGGTACAAACAAAAGCGGGCGGTCTGCACCGGCGAGGTAACCCGATCCATTCAATCCGACCGGAACGGGTTCCGAGGGCATTACGTGGTTCGATACGTGCCGGTCAGTCCGCTGAATCAGTACAAGGTGGACCAGTATTTTCTGAAAAAAAGCCTGGCTTGACTCGATTGGAGAGGAATGCGGGTCGCGGAGGGACAGGTAGAACCGTATGCCATGCGCCGCAATGATACCTGGCTCCGGGTGATCCGGTGAATCTGATCGCCATTTACAGGACCATTATCAGTCCGCCAACCGACCAGAGGTTCTGCCAGTACCCGGTGACCGTTTCGGCCCGGCCGCCCAGTCTCTTGAAACGGCCCGCCGACCTGGTGCTTTCCGTTCTGGCCATCCTGGTGACGTCGCCCCTCTGGGTGGTCATCGCGATCCTGATATATCTGGAAGACCGGGGGCCGGTTCTGTTTTTTCAACCCAGGGTGGGGCGAAACGGCCGGTCGTTCAATCTGGTCAAATTCCGCTCCATGGTTCCGGACGCGGAAGCCAGAAAAGCGGCTTTGATCGGCATGAGCGACGTAAAAGGCGCCTTCAAGATGAAGGACGATCCCCGGGTGACCCGGATCGGGAAACGAATCCGGAAATACAAGCTCGACGAACTGCCTCAGTTTCTCAACGTTCTGGCCGGCGACATGGCGCTGGTCGGCCCGCGACCGACGAGCCTCGAAGAAGTGAACCGGGCCTATAACGAGGCATTCTGCCAGAAGTTCATTGCCGGGGCCAAGCCGGGTCTGACGGGTCTGACCCAGATCGTGGAGGCAAGATACGGGAAGCTCGACCTGGAGGACCAGATACGATACGACGTCGAATACATCGAGAACCAAAGCCTGGCCTGCGATCTGTTGATCATGCTGTTCACCGTGCCCGCCGTGGTGTTGGGCAAGAGCGTTTAACCCGAAAATAATCCGGGTCAGGGCCCGGGTTGGGACCTGGATGCGAGACGCCATCAGCCATATTGGGGAATCCCCCCTGCAGGCGATAACGTGGCTCCTGGTGGTCGGGCTGTCCGTCTGGCTGCTGACGACCCCGTATTATTTCCTGGCCCCATTGCCGGGCCTGGCGATTCCTTTGATGCTTTTTTTCGGCCGCCGTCCGGCCTGGGGATTCCTGATCATCATCTTCCTCGTCCCCTTCAGCGGGTACACCGGCGTCTCGGACGCTTACCGATTCCTGACCATATCCAAGTTCATCGGCATCTTCATGGTCGGCCTTTCCTTCCTGCTATTGATCGTGGATGGTCAACACCGGCTCGTCCTGATCCGGTCGAACCTCTGGCCCTGGCTCCTGGGTTTCTTCGCGGTCAACCTGGTTTCAGCCTCCATGTCGGTAAATCCGGACGAGTCCTACGATTTTCTACGGCGGACCATCACGGACTTCAGCATCGTTTTTCTTGCCTTGTTTTTCGTTTCGGACCGGATATTCACCAGTACATTGCCCAAGGTCGTCATCGCGAGTACAGCAATCAGCGCCGCCCTCTCCATCTTCGGATTTGTTTTCAATATCGGACTGTTTGCGATGAACGTCAATTCCGAGTCGGTCAAACGGGCCGTCGGCGCGACGCATGACCCGAACTATTTTTCGGCCATGCTTATTTTCAGCCTGCCCCTGCTGGTGCATTTTTTCATCCGGGCGGAAAAGCGTTCGCACAAGGTCCTGTTGGGCGGCGTATTTCTTCTGAACATGAGCGCGACCATTCTGACCTACTCCCGCGGCGGGGCGCTGATTCTGGCCCTGGTCCTGGTCATCCTGCTGGCCGGCCAACGCAAGTGGGTCAGGCCCCGGCATCTGGGCCTGATCGCGGCCCTGGCCGTCATGGCCGCCTTGGCCGGCTTGTTCGTGGTGCCGTCCTCCTACTGGGCCCGGCAGAAGACCGTGACGGACGCGGAGTCGGACCGGAGCATCGGCCGTCGTGTCTCCTACCTGGTCGTCGCCTGGAGCGCGTTCAAGAAACATCCACTACTCGGCTCCGGTCCTGAAACCTTCAAGGACCTGTATCAACAGACCACGTACGCCCGGATGTTTCAAAAGGCGGGGCTGACCAACCGGCGGGCCGCTCACAACGCCTACGTGGAGGTGCTGGTAGGGACCGGGCTGATGGGCCTGGCCGTCTTCCTGGCCGCCATCGGGCGGATGTGGATCAACTTCGGCCGGGCCGTCAAGCGGTTCAAGGACCGGGGGCTGGATGAACTGGCCTCCCTGGCCGGAGCCTACCGGATATCCTTTCTGACCATGTTGCTGTCCTTCCTGGTCCTCAGCGCCAACAATCACAAGTATTTCTGGCTCTGCGCCGGTCTGTCCGCGCTGTCGGTCCGTTTCGCCGGCGAGTCGGAGGCGGAGAGATGAATCTGCCGGTTCTCTTGGGCCAGATGGCGTTGGTTCTTTCGGCGATCGGTATCGGGCTGGTGTTCGTCATCTATCCCCTGTGCATTCTTTTGATCGGTGTTATCGCGAGAAGACCCCTGGCCTCGGGAGATGCCCGGCCCGGGTCAGTCAGCCTGATCACGGTCGTTCGCAACGGGGGGCTCCTGATTCTGGACAAGATAGAAAACACGTTTTCGCTGTCCGTTGCGGGCGAACTGGAAATGATCGTTTTTTCCGACGGCTCGACGGACGATACGAATCAAATCGTGAAGGACCATGCGGGGGCGGGCCTGAAAATCATTGCCTCCGCGGACCATCAGGGGAAGAACAGCGGGCTCAACCGGGCCGCGGAGGCCGCCTCGGGTGAAATCCTGGTCTTCTCGGACGCGGACGCCCTGCTTGACGAGGAGGCTTTGATTTTTCTGACCCGGCCCTTCACCGATCCGCGAGTTGGAGGCGTCTGCGGCCAGCGTGTCATAGGCGAACGGTCTCGCACCCTGGGAAGGGCTCAAAAGGACTATATCAAGTTCGACTCGACCATCAAGGTCCTGGAGACCCGGGCCGGAAGCATTTCGTCGAACGACGGGAAACTCTACGCGGTGCGAAAAGGCCTGTTTCAGCCGGTGCCGGCGGCCGTGACGGATGATTCGTACTCCGGCCTTTCCATCGTCCGGCAGGGGTATCGGTTTATCTTCGAGCCTCGGGCCAAGGCCTTTATCCGCACCCCGTCCAGAAATCCCTGGCATGAGATCGGCCGGCGACGTCGAATCGTGACCCGAAGTCTGACCGGAATCCGCCTGATGAAGGCCCTGTTGAACCCGTTGGATTACGGAGTATTTTCCTGCAGCCTCTTTATCAACAAGGTCTGCCGCAGAATGCTGCCGCTCTTTCTGATTCTTCTCCTGATCGGCAGCGCGGGTCTGGCCGGCCGGCATGGCCCGTACGCCTTGTTCTTGGTCCTTCAGCTGGCCTGCTATGGCCTGGCCCTGGCCCATCCGGTCTTGAATCGCTTCGGTTGGTCCTGGCGGCCGCTGGATCGCGTATCGGGCGCCGCCTTTTATTTCTGCGTCGGGAATATCGGGACGTTTTTGGGGCTTATGGATTTCCTCCGCGGCCGCCAGGTGGTGAAGTGGCAGCCCGCGAAAACGGATGTCTCGGTTTAACCGGTTTCGCTATCCAAGACAGCCGTCTGGTACAGACGCCATAGCTTCATGATATTGATGTCGAGATTGAAGTCCTCGGCCACTTTTTCCCGGCCCGCCCGGCCAAGCCGGCGTCCGAGTTCGGGGTCGTCCTGAAGTCGGGCCAGGGCGGAGGCCAGGGCCGCGTCATCTTCCGGCGGGACCAGGAGCCCGGTTTTTTCCGGTTCCACGAGTTCCGGGAGCCCGGATATCGAGGTGCCGATCACGGCGAGCTCGCAGGCCATGGCCTCCATCATGGCGTTGGGTATTCCCTCCATGCGGTTGCCCCGGGTGATGATCGAGGGCAGGACGAAGCAGTCCGCCCGCTGAAGACGAGCGATGACCTCCTCCTGGGTCCGATCGCCGGTGAAGGTCACGACGCCGCCAAGTTTCAATCCCTGGACCTCACTCTCCAGCCGTTTACGCAAGGGGCCGTTTCCGACCAGGACGCAGGTCATGCGCCGGCCCTGGTCCCGGAGTCGGGCCAGGGCCCGCAGCAGGAAGACATGCCCTTTTTTCTCCTGCAAAGAGGCCACGCAGACGATCTCGAACGGGTCCTCCGGCGCCCGGTGTCGCGGGGGAGACGGGGGTTTGTACCGGTCCAGGTCGATGCCTCGGTAGATGACGTGGGCGCCTTTCAGTCCGGCCTGGCCGTACCGTTCGGATATGACCCGCGTATTGAACCGTGAAATGGTGGTCAGAAAGCGGGCCCGCCGGATTTTCAGGCGGAGAAGGGCTGTTTCCACAAAAAGGTCGTACGCGTCGATGGTGAAGCTGTAATCGATTCCGGTCAGGGCGGATATGACCATGGCGCAGGTCGCATTATGCGAGGCGAACGTGGCGTGGATGTGGTCCAGGCCGAGCCGGCCGGCCTCGTATGAAAAAAACACGCATTTGGGGAAGATGGCCAGGGTTTTGGCCAGGGTGACCGGCTGGCTGGCGGACCCGGACAGGAGCCGGGCCAGGAGTTTCAGGTAGCGTCCGGGAGAACGGAACAGGTAATGGAGATTGGCTCGCAGCAGGTCCTTGCTGAAAAACCAGGGGCTGTAGCGGGTCCTGCGGGCCAGGTCCCTTGCTTCCGGGTGGACGACGGCCCGCCGGCCGGGCTCGATCAGGGAAAACATGTCCAGGCGCGCCCCGTATTTCTCGATCTGCAACATTTCCCTGAGATTGAATGTTTCCGTGATTTTAGGAAACTGGATGAAGACGTAGGCGATGCGAGGCGAGAAGCCCTCAGTGTTCGGCGCTTCGTTCAATGAGTGCCTCCTGATACAGGTCCGCCCACATTTTGCCGACCCGCTTCATTGAATAGGTTTCGAGGACCTGGTGGTAGCCGGTCCGACCCAGACGCTCGGCCAGGTCCGGATCGCGCAGCAAGCGGAGCATGGCCCGGGCCAGGGCGCGCGAGTCTCCGGCCGGGACCAGCAGCCCGGTCTCTCCGTCACGGACCAGTTCCCGATTGCCGCTGACATCCGTGGCGACGACCGGCAGACCGGCGGCCATGGCTTCGAGGAGGCTGACCGGCAGGCCTTCTCGTTCCGAGGTGTTGAGGGCGAGGTCGGCCTTTGTGAACAGGGCCGGGACATCGTTCCGTTGGCCGAGGAGGCTTACCCGTCCTTCCAGTTCGTATTCCTGAATCAGGCGCTCCAGTTTTTTACGCTCGGGTCCCTCGCCGACGATCCAGGCCGTAAGGTTCGGGATGTCTTCGGCGCACAAGGCCACGGCCCGGATGAACAGGTCATGGCGTTTGACCGGGATCAGTCGTCCGACGGTGATGGCCAGAGGGGGCCGAACGTCGGGACCGGTCCGACCACTCGGCAAGAGACCCCTTTGCCCGCCGGTGAAGACCGCTTCCGGCAGGCCGTTGGGAATGACGGACAGGCGCCGGGGGTTGACCCGGTATGCCTGGTCCAGTGATGCGGCCACTTCGCCGGTCACGGCGACCAGCCGATCGAAACGGGGCAAGAGAAAGCGGTTGAGCCGCCTTCGTTTGGCGGTTCCGACCGCGCCGAAGACCGTATGCAGGGACAGGATAACCCGGCATTCGGGGACGAGCCTGGCCGCCGGCAGACCCCACAGACCGGCGGAAAACATGTGGGCGTGAACGATCCGGATACGGTGTTTTCTGATCAACCGGGCCAGGCGGAAGATGAAGAGCAGGGACTCGATCCCCACCAGGGGAAAGCAAAGAACCTTGCGGGCGCCGCCCAGACGCCGGCTGAACCGGTCCTTGGCCAGATAGATGACCGGGTGGCCGGCCTCGATCAGTTCGTCGGCGAACGGCCCCATGTCCCGATACAGGCAGACGGCGACTTCGACGTCCCGCGCGGCCAGGCCTTCGACCAGGTCGGCCACGGAACGCTCGGCCCCGCCGACCCGCATGTGCTCCAGGAGGAGCAGAACGCGGATTCGCGATCCGGCCGGGGTACGGGGGGATGATACCCCGGGGGGCGGACCCCCTTGGCCGGTTTTTCGGATGCCCAGGGTCCTCAGGACCTTATGGGCGGACCTTCCGGCCAGGAACGACACGACGCGGGGCAGTGTGCGGGGAGAGGCGGCGGCCGAACGGAAAAAACGGCCGAGGCTCCGGGCCAGGTCCCGTTTCCACCAGAAGACCTTGCCCATGTACAGGTAATGGCCCGACCGCTGGCCGGCGTTCAGGGAAGCGATTTCCTGGCGATATTTGGCTTCGATTCCCAGATGCCCTTCGATCGTGGCCGCACGATTGGCCGAAATGCTGTCGCCCTGGTAATGGGACAGGACCAGGACCTGGTCGACATATTCGAATTCCACGAGGCCGGCCAGCCGTATCCAAAGGTCCCAGTCCTGACAGCTGGGCAGGGATCGGTCGAAGCCGCCGGTCTTCGCCAGAAGGTCCGCCTTGATCAGGGGCGTCGAGGTGGTGCCCACGAAGTTTTGAACCAGGATCGAGCGCGAGACGTCGCCCCGGCTTCTGAGCGCATCGCTCCGGTCGGGCCGGTTGGTTTTCCTAAACCCGGTATAGACCAGACCCACGGCGGGGGCGGCCCGCCGGAAGGCCTGGACCTGGATGTCCAGTTTTTCCGGCAGCCATTCGTCGTCGCTGTCCAGAAAAGCGATGTATTGACCGTTGGCTTCGGCCAGACCGGTGTTCCGGGCGGCCGATCCGCCCTGGTTGCTTTTGAGGCGGAGGTATCGCAGCCGGGCGTCCCGCAGAAAGGGCTGGATGGCTTCGGAGGTGCGGTCCGTGGACGCATCATCCACAATGATCAGTTCAAAGTCCCGGAACGTCTGTCCCAGAACGCTTTGAATCGCCCGGTCGACCAGATGGGCCCGGTTGTAAGTCGGTATGATGACGGTGACCAGAGGCGCCATGGTCTTCTCCTTCAGTCCTTTCTCCTGATCGCCCGACTCCAGAGATGGAGAAATCCGATCCGGCTGAGCAGGTGATATCGCCGGGCCGCCAGGTGGGCGGCCAGGTACATCAAGACGTAGAAGACGACCAGGGAAGCCAGATCGGCCGCCGGCTCGGGCAGGGGCGCGGCCCTGGCGGCCCGCCGCAGAAGCAGAATCAAAACGCACATCAGGAGAAAAGGCCATACCATGGCCTCGGTGCAGCGTTTCCAGTCCTCGAGGGCATAGGGGCTGTGCCATCGGATGAAGATGTAGTTCAGGGCGAAAAAAGACAGGAATGAAAGGCTGCTTCCAGCCGCCACGCCCTCGATGCCATATCCGAGGCGGACGAGCAGAACGCTCAACCCGACGTTGAGCACGACCGACAGGGCCAGCAGCCCGACCGCTTTCATTTGCAGGTTTTTGGCCACCAGGATGCCGCGGGCGATGTAGGCCAGGGCCAGATAATATCCGCCCAGGGCCAGAATCTGGGTGGATGGAACGCCGGGGCTGTACCGGGGCAGTACGAATCGGACGAACACGGGCGTGATGAAAACCACGCCGCCGATCAGGAAGGGGATATAGAAGGCGGTGTTGATCAGGGGCTTGAAGAAATACTCCCTCAAGCTGTCATCCTCGTCTCCCCGGCTCAGGTCCTCCATGAGTCGAGGTTCCATCACCTCGCGCGCCGACCCGGGAATCTGCATCAGGAACCCGAAAAACATGATGGCGATCCCGTAATAGCCCAGTTCCCGCTTGGTCAGATACAAGGCGATGATGAACCGGTCCGTCGAACGGATGAGCAGGATCAGCAGACCGAACAGCATGATCGGAAACCCTTTTCTGACCAGTCGCAGGAAGGTCGGCCAGAGCTCCGGCCCCTTGGGCCGGTTCGGGAGTTGCAGGCGGACATAGAGGGCCGCGATCAGGTTCGAGATGATGACGGAGGCGAAGGCGCCGTAAATGTTGAACAGATAGATCAGGACGATGCCCAGGACAACGGCGGACGTGGCCCGGATATACATGGACCGGGTCACGGTCCGGAAGTCCTGATACCCTTTGAGCACGGTGGTCCGGTATTCGTAATACCATTCGATCAGGACGGCCAGGGCCATGGCCGCCAGACCCGCCCGGATGACCCAACTCGTTTTGATGACCAGGGCGATCAGGATGAGGACCAAGGCGAAGACCGCGATCAGGTAGAACGTGCCGTAAAAGGCGCTGCTCTGGACGGCCTGGCTTTTTTCCGTTTCCTGGCGGGCCTCGTGGTAGGGCACGTCGAATCGCATGGCCTGCCGGGCGCCCAGGTCGGAGAAAAGCGCGTAATTGGGTATCAGGGACAACAGGTTCCAGACGCCGTAAAGCTCGGGGGTCAGCAGCTTCGGCTTGAGAATCGCATAGGCCAGACCCAGTGCGCGCCGGAAAATGTTGCCGGACGAGTACTGGGCGATGCTTTTAAGGACCGGGTCTTTTTCGGACGTGTTCATTGATCCGCCACAACACTGGTTGGTGGTTTTCGGCGTCTCTTCCGCATCGATCGTTCCCGGGCGCTGGTCACAGGAGCCGATTCAGGCCGGCGAGTTCCCGGCGGAGCATGCGCCGGTACCACCAGCCGAGGACTTCATGTCTGAGCCGGTTCCGGCGACCGGCGTTTCCGGGGACCAGCCTGCGCCGGGCATGGAGAAGCAGGGCCCGGACCCGGTAGAGCCGGATCATCAGCCGGTCGGTATCCCGGATGTGATCGAGGCGGCCGAAGTATCCCTCCAGAAAGCGCCGCTTGAAGGCGCGGACCCGCGTCAGATCGTAGAGCGGGTGAGTCGGGTATGGATTGAGGGTGTCCAGGGTGACCAGAAAACGGCTGATATCCTGGTGAATGGGGCCCGGTTTTGAAAAAGCGAAATCGATGATGACCAGCCGCCTGCCCTGCAGGAGGATGTTGCCGGGATAATAGTCGCCATGCTGGCGGACCAGTCGGAACTCGTTCCGGCGAACCAGGGCTTCCGCTTTTTCCATCAACCCCCTGAAAACCGATTCGCCAGGACGCCCCTCGACCAGAGCGGTCCGGGACAGGTCCGCGCGGGCCCGCTGGATTTTTCCGAAAAGCTCGTCCAGGGCCGTTTCGGGGAGGCGGCCCCGGTCCGGAGGGTGGGCGAGATCGTGAATCGTCCGGAGGCATTTCCCGGAGCGCTCGGATATTTGGAGGATCAGCCGGCCGGCCGATGGCCTGAGCAGCGTGTTTTTCCGCCGCATGTAGTCCGTAAGGCGTTCGCCCTCGACCCGTTCCATGAGAATCGTCCCGAGATCGGGGAAGTGGTCCAACGGCCGGGGCACGGAGCAGTCCATGCTTTCCATCTCGGGGCGGCCGTGGAGGGTATTGAGCATGGTCATTTCCCGGTCGCCCGCGTCTTCGGCCGTCTTGCCCGGAAGCAGGTGTTTGGCGACGATCCAGACCGGGGCCTCGAAATCCGGGGCCTCGATCTTGAACAGGAAGAGCGGATTGTCCGAACGATAGGCGTGGGATACCAACCGGGTCGATACCTGATCTCCGGCCAGGTGGGGGTAGTAGCGAAAAAGATTCCGGCCGATCCGATTCATGAGTTCGCGGACCAGTTCGGATTCATCGATCGAGGCCGCGGCCGGCGAACCGGCGCCGGAGACCCGCGGTTCCGGGCAGGGCTCAGGCAAGGCGGAGGCTCGGGGGCCGGATAATGGGATAACGACGGTCATCGGGGAACCAGGTCATTCCTTGCCGGTCTGTCACCGGATCATGCATTCCGACCAGACTCCATAACATGGCGTTGAAATACCGGGCATCGCGGCCCTCAGCGGGCTGACTGCATCGCCCCCGCGTCATAGGGCGGACGGCCGAAACTCCGGCCCTGGTAGTCGTACGGGGGGAGGCCCGGCGCCTTCCTGACAAAACCGACGGCCGGCGAGGCCTTGACCAGGTTGAAGTCCCGGCCGGCCGCGTTCACGAATCCCGGTTCCGCGTCCACCTCCAAATTGTCCGTTTCCAGGGTCGGTTTGGTTCGAGTGTAGATATATTTCTTGTCCGCTTCGACGATCAGGTTGCCGTATATGCTTATTCCGACGCGGTCCAGGTCCTCGTAAATCCATATCCCGCGGCCATTGCCCGCCAGGGTGTTGAACCGTATTTCCACTTGATCGACCAGGGGGCCCTTGCCGGCGGCCAGGGCGATCCCGCCGTGCCCGTTGCCGACGGCCACGTTGGCCTCGATCACCAGCCGGCCGCTGCCTTTGGTCTCGGAACTCGAATAATACTTGATCCCGTCCTTGGCGGCCTTTTCGATAAAATTTCCCCGGACGACTCCCGAGGTCCTCACCGAGATGCCGTTGGCGTCGATCACCCCGGATATGACGTTCCCTTCAACCAGGAATTCCGGGCCTTTCAGATACATGGCGTGCTGCTTTTCCCCCGAGGTGATCAGGGCCACGTTCTCGAAGCGGTTGCCGATGATCCGGAGCCGAACGTTGGGCTCGCCGGCCAGGATGGCCGTGGCGGCAATGTCCTTGAACAGATTCCCCTTGATGAGAATGTCCTCCGTACCCTGGTTCTTGTCGCTGCGGAGCTTGATTGCATTGCTTTTGATCCCGGTAAACCGGTTATCCAGAATGGAAAGACCACGGACGTTGGACAGGTGCAGGCCCTTATCGGCAATATTGTTGAAGACATTGTTCCGGATCACGGCGCCGTCCCACTGGTGGCCGTCCAGAGTCAGCGTCTCGGTGAAGGTCCGACCCTCGATGACGCGGACGCCGCCAACCATTTTAAAGGGAGCCGCCTCCGGCCCGCCAGCACCGTCGGCCTGACCGGCGAAGGCCGGGCCCGAGACAATCGGGCTTAAAATCGGGACAAGGAGAGCGCCGCCCAGGGCGATCACATGGAGCGCCGCGGCCGTGCACAGGGCGGTGGCGACCGCCGACCAAAACGAGGGCATGCCCCCGGCTCTTCGACCTGGCAAACCATGTCCCGGTCCCACAACGCGGTAGTGCATATCCCTGTGCTCCGTCGGTATATTGGGGTTCGGCGCCCTGTATTATGCCGTCAAGGCCTACCATGCCCATTATCGGGCATGTTGTCCGCGACTGCAACAACAAGCCGCGGACGTGAAGGCGACCATGCCTCGAATCTGGCGGGCGGTATCATTATTTTGATAATATAATTAGACTGTTATCCGATCAATATTCGGATCGGGATTTGTCCGGTTGCCCCGGATTCAGTCATGGCCGGCCCCTCTCATCCGTCAGGCCCAGGAATTGCGGACAACATTGATTACCCGGGCCATACTGGACGGCCGGGGGCATCGGACCCGGGCCATCACCCTGTCCGACCCGCAACATTTCACGTTGACCGGCCACGTCTCCGAGGTCCTGGGCCTGATGGAAAACCTGGTCCCGGAGCGCACGGTCCCGGTCGGCCACAGCTACACCGGATTCGTTATCACGGGAGTTGCCGGCCGGGCGCCGGAGCGTCCGGCCGGACTGGTCCATGTGGACTCGGCCATTCCCCGGAGCGGCCAGTCTTTGTGGCAGGTCTTCGAATCGGCCGGAGTGGACGCCGCCCGGTTCGGGGTCCCCCCCTGGCCCCCCTTCACCGAGCCGCTGGTGTTCGATCAGGCGGTCATCGACCGGATTCCCAAGACCTATGTCCATTTCCTCAAGAGCCGGTTCCTGGAATTGACCTCGGCCATGCCCGAATACGTCAAAAGCCGCCCTCGGGCCCAAGGCTGGCGGTATGAGGAGATGGATACCGATCATTACGGCATGCTCGGCCGGCCCGGGGAACTGGCCCGGATTTTGAGCGGCGACGGCGGATCGAAACCCGCCTTTCATTCGACCGCGGACCAGGATTCGGAAATCCCATGCGGAAGGAGTGCTCCCATGCTACATTGGGCCAAGAGATCGCCAGGGGCTGTCCCGGCCGACTGTCGGCCCGGCGTTTCCTTTCGGGATGCGGCCCCGGCCTGAAGCGAGGTGGCGGGTTTGCTTTCCGAGGCCGTCCTGGTTTTCATCGTCCTGTTTCCGACCGCCCTGGTGCTTCTGGAACTGGTATATTATTTCCGGGACCGGGGAGGGTACCGGCCTTTCGATTACCGTCGGCGTTTAAAGCAAAAAATCCGGGCCTACGTGGACCGGGAACTGGCCCGTTTTTTTCAGGAAGTCGAGGCCAAACGGATCGAGGACCAGAAGCGGGTCCGGGAACGCATTCCAAACTTCGATGGACTGGAGGACCGGCCGCCGGAAGAGAAACAACGGATTCTGGAAGCCTATTTCAGGTCCCAGGACTGGAAGAACGTGGTCGAAGAGTGGAAGCAGGATTACGAGGTTGAGCCGTCCAAGACCCCGATCTGGGCCTACCTGAACAACCCGTTCGGCTTTGCCCTCGTTTTCGTCCTCGGCCTGGCGGCTTCCCTGGTCGTCATCCTGTTGATCGCCTATGGGCTGCGTCTACTGGCCGGTTGAGGGGGCCGGATGTCAGAAAGGTAAATATTCCTCCAGGGATTCCGGGGGCCAGCCGCGAGGCGTGGTCCAGTCCTGGTTGAAGCGAAAATCGCAGGCGGCCGCGCCGGCGGCCAGGGTCCGGGTCCGCCGGAAGCCGATCTTGAAGGCCCGATAGGTGGCGTAATCGGACAGGCAGAATATGGGCGTGTATCGCTCGGCGCCCCGACGGCCGAAGAACTTGCACAGGCCGCATTCGACGAAGTCGATGCCGAAATCAAAGCCCCGGCCGTCCCCATCCACGAATTCGCTGACCCAGTCCTCGGGAAATCGACCGGACTGGGACTCGGCGGCCCGGTTCATTTCCACGGCCCGCATGCCGGGCGAAAAGTAGAAGCCTCGAACGTTCCGCTTCTTTTCCTCGGATTTGGCTTCGATTTCCCGCTCGGTCCACTCGTATACGAGGCGGGCCAGCTCGCGGATTTCCAGGCCTTTGGCTTCCAGGGCCTCGAATATCGGCAGGCACTGGGCGCCCTGGATCAGGCTTTTGGTCAGCATGTTGCTCTCACCGCCGATGTAGGGCAGTTCAGGCAGGATATCTTCGAATTCCGTGCGGGCCTGGTCGAGCAGATGCGAAATTTCAAAGGTTTCGAGAAAGGGCGGCAGGGCGGTCGAGAAATACCCGGTGGCCAGATCGAACTGGGCCATCAAGTGGGGTTTCCGGTCCAGATAATAACGGCCATGTGATTGTTCAGCCATGTTTTACCTCCGGAAATACGCGCCGCCGAAACGGCGCGGTCAGGGCCGGGCGCAGATTTCGCACCCGCGGTCCAGGGCCGACAGGTCTCCGGTTTCAGCCCGGCGGCGATCCGCTTCGTTCTGATACTGGGGTGACTCGTCGCGCACGGTGCGCTGGTCACTGGCCATGGCGGCCGATATTTTCCAGTCCGGGTCCAGGGGCCAGTCAAAGTCCAGGGACTTGACCCGGCCGGGCCGGGTCAGCGAGGCGAAGGCCTCGAGGGTTTCGATCATGATGGCCCGTTGAAGTTCGGGCCTGTCCGCCGGTCCGGCCGTATGTCCCAGGGGAAAGTCCAGAAAAACGGCCCGAGGCGGCCTGACCGCCTTCAGAATGTCCAGGGCGCTGCCCATGCACAGGGTCGGAATGCCGGCGGCTTCAGCCTGACGCGCGATCAGCCCCACGGACTGATGGCAGACCGGTCAGACCGGCACCAGGAGCAGGGCGTCCACCTGTTCGGCCAGCAGATGTTCGGTCAGGGCCGGGGCCAGCTTTCCCGTGACCCGGCGGGTTGAATAGATGCCGCCCATAAAGGTGAAGGCATGGTCGGCCAGGGAGCCGACGACCTTTTCCCGGACCAGGCCGCGCAGCGTGTCCAGGGGGAAGACGGCGTTGATGTCCCGCCGGGCGTGGGTCAGGTCGTAGGCGAAGTGGGTGGCCCGCAGGTCCCGGGTGTCCACGGTGGTGGGCACGACCCGGAAGGAATCGTCGTCCTTGTAGTGGAAGGCCTCCTGGCCGGTCACGTAGATGCCCCCCGAGGCGACCAGCCCCAGCCGGCATTGGGACAAGGGTTTGGACAGCGGGCTCCAGGCAGGCTCGTTCTCGTTGACGACCCAGCGGTACGGGGTGTACCCGAGGGACTGGTACAGTTCGGTCAGGTTCCTGATGTATTCGATGTGCATAATGAACTCTTTCTATGATGTTTACCGAAGTATAGGCCTTTCCCGGCCGGGGTTCAAGATGAATCGCCGGGCTGAAGTGCTCAACCAGCGGCCGGCTACGGGCATATCCGGCTCTTTCGGGTTGAAACGGCTTGAATTTTAACGGGTTGTTCGGTAGTGTCCTGGCGGATAAGGAGTAAAACATGAGCCCAGCACCGAAAGATATGTCCAAATTTTTCAACCCGGAAAGCGTTGCCATTGTCGGAGTGCCTCGTACCGATTATCGATTCGGCGGCCTGAGCTATTTGAACCGCTTCCAGGACAGCGGGTTCCCGGGACGCCTCTACCCCATCAACCCCAAGGCGGATGAGATCAACGGCCTGAAAGCCTACCCCAGCCTGACCGCTCTGCCCGAGGCGCCGGACCTGGCCATCGTCTGCGTGGCCGCCCGCATCGTCCCGGCCATCCTGGAGGAGTGCGGCCGGCTGGGCCTCCGCCACATACACATCCTGTCCTCGGGCTTCGGAGAGGTCGGTACGCCCGAGGGCCGGGCCTTGGAGGATCGGCTGGCCGAAGTCGCCCGGGAGCACGACCTGCTGGTCATCGGTCCGAACTGCATGGGGCCGTACAGCCCGTCGGCCCGGCTCACCGCCTGGGGCGCCATTCCCGGCATGCCCGGCCCCCTGGGGATCATCTCCCAGAGCGGCGGAATCACCCAGCGCCTGACCGAATATGCCTGGCGTCTGGGGCTCGGCGTGGACAAGGCGGTGAGCTTCGGTAACGGCGCCGTCCTGAGCGCTTCGGACTTTCTCGAGTACATGGCCGAAGACGACCGGATTCGGGCCATCTGCATGTACCTGGAAAGCGTGCCCGACGGTCCGGCCTTCCTGCGTCTGGCGGCCCGGGTGAACCGGGACAAGCCGATCATCCTGTTCAAGGGCGGTCTGAGCGAGGCCGGGGCCTCGACCGCGGCATCGCACACCGGCGGCCTGGCCGGCCGGGTCGGCCTGTGGTCGGCCTTTTTCGCCCAGACCGGCGTGACCCAGGTGACCTCGATGGACGAGTGGCTGGACGCGGCCCTGGCCTTTTGTTTCCTCCCCCCGCCCGCCGGCAAGGGAGTCTTCGTCGTGGGCGGCGGCGGAGGCAACAGCGTGGCCTATGCCGATACCTTTGTCCGGGAAGGGCTGGCGGTGCCCAGGCTGTCGGAAAAGACCATGGCCTGGTTGAAGGAGACCGTGCCCGCGGCCGGGAACATCGCCGGGAACCCGCTGGACATGTGGCAGACCTTTATGGACCCGGCCTACCTGATCGAGACGCTGGAACGGGGCTACCAGGACCCGGCCGTGGGCATGATCGTGGTCGATCGGCTTATTCCTCGCATGGCCTTTCACATGCCCGACCTGCCCGACCCGAATCCGGCCGTGGTCGAGCATCTCAAGAAGAACGGCCGGCCCAAGCCCACGGCCTTCATGGTCGACTCCGAAGGCGGCGACCCCGAACTGGCCGCCGCCGGGGCCAGTCTGCGGGCCCTGTACGGCGGGGCCGGCGTGCCGGCCTTTCCTTCGGCGGCCCGGGCCGCCCGGGCCATGGGGCACCTGTACCGGTATTACGCCCGATTCGGCCGGAACCGGACCGAATAGAACGACAGGACGGGGCCGGGTGGTCAGGCCTCCGCGGTCAAGGGTTCCAGGGTCGGGGACAGGCCGGCCTGTTCGAGCTTGGCCGCCAGGTGAAAGACCACCCAGGCCCCGCAGAGATCGCAGTCCACGTCGTTGCCGTAGCAGCAAAACGGGGTGACGAAGTCGTCGCCGTCCAGATAGAGCGGCAGGACCAGCTCTTTCGAGGGACAGTTCCGGGTGATCCGGAGGGCATGTTCCGAAAGGGTCAGTTCCAGGCTCCGGCCGCTGTTCCAGATAAAATCCGGATACTCGGCCTTCAGGCGCATCACCTCGCGGACGGCCCGGTCCCGGCGTTCCAGCGAACCCCAGGTCAGGTCGGAATCGTCGTGCTCGAGCGGGACGTAGAAGGAAAACGTCATCCCCTCGGCCCGGGTCTCGCGAAGCAGGTGGACGGTTTCCTCGATGACGGACTCGTTGCTTCGGGTGACCACCATCTGGCACATGATCGTGGGCGAAAAATCCGCCGGCACCCGCGAGAGGGTCCGCTCGACCCGGGCAAAGGCGCCGCGTCCCCGAATGGCGTCGTTGACCTCGGGCGGTCCGTCCACCGAGACCACGTAGATGCAGCGCGGCAGGTCGATCAGGTCGATCGTGCCGTTGGTGGTGACGGTGTTGTGGGCGAAAAGCCCGGTCCCTTCCCGGAGCACCTCCGGACGGAGCAGGGGCTCGCCCCCCATCCAGAGCATGTGCCGGATGCCGTGTCGCCTCTGAAGTTCGGCCAGCTTTTCGACCATGGCCCCGGTCTGCATCTCGTCCCCGACCCGGTTGGGGTTGGCCTCGCGGAAGACGAAACAGTGGCGGCAGCGGAGCGTGCAGCGGTTGGTGATGTTGACCATGGCCGCGGGCCAGTGCTTGAAACCGGATTCGGTCATGGTCATCCCTAGGGCCTCCAATCGGTCCGTCCATGGACGTGGCCGCCGATCCGGCGTATCCGTTCCAGTTCGTCCGGGCCGAGCGGCCCGAGTTCGAGAGCTTTAAGGGCCTCGTGCATTTGGGCCGTATTGCGGGGCCCGGTCATGCAGACGTCCACCATGGGGTGGGAGAGGACGAAACGGTAGCAGTCCGCGGCCGAAAGCGGAGGTTCGCCGGACGGCATTTTCCGGGGGTCGAGCAGCCGCCGCCAGCGGGTGGCGGTGAAGGCCACGAGGCCGGGCCGGGAGTCTCCCTCCAGCGGCGCAAAGACCTCCGCTTCCGCGCCCCGGTGGGCCGCGTTGTAGCGGACGTGGAACAGATCGTAGACCCCGTCCCGGGCCAGGCGGGCGAACAAGGGACGATGATGCCCGGACAGGCCCAGGAAGCGAAACAGGCCTCGCTGTTTCATGGACAGGGCCCGGTCCAGCAGTCGGGCGGAGGGCGGCTTGCCGTGCCAACCCAGCAGGAGGACATCGGCCGAGTCCAGGCCGAGGCGGGCCAAGCCCCGCTTGAACAAGAGTTCCATCAGGGCCCCGGAACGGGCGTAGCTCTGCACGACGACGACCAGCTCCGAACGAAGGCCCCGTCCGCACAGGTTCCGGATGGCCCGGGCCATGGCCTCGGTCCGCCGGGCGCCCCAATAAAAGTAGTTGCAGCCTCGTTCAAAGGCTGCCTCAAAGGCCTCGGCCGGCGCGCCGTAACTGGGCGCCACGCCGAGGGGACCGACCTGCAACCCGGTCCGGCCCAGGACCCTGGGTTCGAAGCCCGCCATGCCGCACCTCCGTAAATTGTTGGGAACGCGTCCAGTATCCTTCAAGACGGCGTAAGAATCAAGACATGTTGGTTTTGCTTCGCCCAAAGGCCCAGGGGGCGGCCTGAAGGGCGCATGACTCGGCTTCCGCCAGCAATAATGGGTGAAAATTTTTATTGAGTGTTGGTGGTGGTTCCCGGGGGAGTGTGAAATAATTTTTCGTAAAGTCGTTTTGAGGGGGACGGGAGCCGGGTATCCGGTAACTAATTGAAA
>Ga0180009_10001840_pt1 | contig 25347 bp, 23 predicted proteins | sample OS_PC_MetaG_FD_123537 | JGI IMG/M metagenome (GOLD analysis project Ga0180009, IMG submission 123537) | Groundwater microbial communities from the Aspo Hard Rock Laboratory (HRL) deep subsurface site, Sweden - OS_PC_MetaG | ecosystem: Environmental > Aquatic > Deep subsurface > Groundwater...
GATCAGGAAGGCCTCGCGGTCGCCGCGCACAAGGGCAAACCGCTTACCGCCGCCTAGGGTCGTGTTAACACTGATCAGCGCCTGAAGCGACCCGGCGCGATCGCCCGCATCACATCCTGGTCCAGCGCCACCGGCTGCCCGGTCATCAGGGCGGCCAGCGCCTCTCCCAGTACGCCCGCCCACACCACGCCGCGCGAGGCATAGCCCGCCGCAACAAACAGCCCGGCCTGGCCATCGACCGCGCCGACGATCGGCAGCCGGTCCGGCAGCGTCGCGCGCAGCGAGGCACGCCCGCTCACCGCAACATCAGCCAACTGCGCGCCGGCCCCGGGCAGGATGCTTTCCAGCCGCGCCAGATTGGCCCGGTCGCTCGCCGCGCGCGGCGTGGTGTCGTCATCGTCATGCTCGTAGGTCGCGCCGACCAGAAGCTGGCTCGCACCCGGCGCCACATAGCCTTCGCGCGCAATCACCCGCCCGATCTGCGGCAGCGAGCCGGGCGGCAGACGCGTGATCTGGCCACGTACGGTATTGAGCGGCCAGGCCTGTGCGGGCGCCAGATCCAGTGCATTGCGCGCATTCGCCAGCACCACGGCATCGGCCTCGGCCAATAGCGCACCATCGGCGCCCCGCACCTGCCAGCCACGCGCCTGTGGTTGCAGGCGCGCGACGGCGCAGCCGGTTTTCAATTCAATCTCTGGATGGTCGAGCCAGGCGCGGCACAGCGTGGCCGGCACCACCCAGCCTGACGTCGGATAAAACACGCCGGGGGAGGCGACCGGCCAGTTGGCCAGTTCGCGTGCCTCGGCGAGATCCACCCAGCGGGCAAAATCGACCGGCGTCGCGCGGCCGGCCAGCGCCTGCTGCTGCTTCGTAGCGGCCTCCGCATCGCGGGCCAGGTGCAGCACGCCGCAGCGCGACCATTCGATACCATCCAGCGTCGGCCAGCTGCGCAGGTCGTGCAGGAAGGCCGCGCGCGTCAGGCGCGTGGCACAGCTGTCGTCGCGCGAAACCACCGGCCGGAACACCGCCACCGGATTGCCCGATGCCGCCTGTGCCGGTGCTGCGGCGCGTTCCAGCACCGTGACCGCCACGCCGCGCTGCGCCAGCGCGTGCGCAATCGCGGCCCCCGCCACGCCGGCGCCGATGATGACCACACGCTGTGGGGCGGCTGCACGGGGCGCATCTGCCGGTCGGGTCAAAGGCATTTCAGACAGGGTCCGGGTGGTATTTCATGGCGCGGCATGCGGCCGATAGCGGCCCCTTGTACAGACAGGCGTGCATCTTACAGGGGCTCAGTCGGGCGTCTGCCATTATCGTTTGTCCTACAAGACGCCGCGGAATTGGCCTATACGCGTAGGACAGCGCGACCCGTAAAGTGCACTTGAGTTGCCGATACTCCGGTAACCGGGAAACGGCCACGGCACCCCGAATCGCTTGCCATGTCGCGTGCCGGGTTTGTTGCGCAGCCGTTTTATCCCTGTTTTTACATCACCAACCAAGGAGCGCCCCATGAAAAACGTATCCAGCATTGCCGCGGTCACGCTTGTTTCCAGTCTTGCCCTGTTCGCCGCCGGCTGCGACCGCACACCCGACGAACCGGAGGTCGCCGATCCGATGGTCACCGAGCCAAGCGTCAGCGACAGAATGGAAGACGCCGCCGCTGACACCCGCAACGCGGCCAGCGACATGGGCGATTCGATCGAGCGCAGCGCCGACCGGGCGGGCCAGGCCATCGACGACGCGTCAATCACCGCTGCAGTCAAGAGCAAGTATCTGCTCGATGACACCCTCAAGGGCCTGCAGATCTCGGTCGACACCAAACAGGGTGTGGTGAGCCTGACCGGCACGGTGCAGAACGATGCGGCCAAGGAGCTCGCCACGCAGATTGCCCAAGGTACCGAGGGTGTGGTGCGCGTCGACAACCAGCTCACCACCCAGTAATTCGCCGAGCCGGTTCGGCCAGCGGGGCTCTGCGCCCCGGCTGACCGCCGCCCTGCCCGCTTAACTGAACTCGCTTATCGATCTGCCACTTATCGATCTGGTAGCGGGCCTCGATTCTGCCCCGCCTCTTCGACCGGGGACGCGCCGTGGGTCCCGCTGGAAGCGCCGAGGTGATCCGGTAGCAGTGCATCGCTGCCGTCCATATTCCCCAGCTCGTCGTAGCGCAGCGGGCGCGCGCGTTGTTGCAGAAAATCGCCGCCGGTGACTTCGGCCAGGATCACCACGTGGTCACCGGCGGGATGTTTCGACACCACCCGGCAGTCGAAATAGGCCAGCCCCTGATCCAGAACCGGCGCGCCGGACGGCGCTGCGTGCCAGGGCACTGCGCGCAGCTTGTTTTCGTCGCGCGCGCTGTGGTTGCCAAAAAAGTCGGCCAGCGCGCTTTGATCGCGCTGCAGGACCGTTACACAGAAAACGCCCCGTTCCACGATCAGGGGGTAAGACGCGTTCTCGGGGTTGACGGCGATCGCCAGCAACGGCGGCCGCATCGACGCCTGCATCACCGAAGTCGCGGTAAAGGCATTGCCCAGGCCCCCGTCTCCCACGCCGATCACGTAGACGCCTTCGGTCAGCGTCATGAACAGCCGTTTGACCGGGTTGTGAATGCTCATGGCGTATCGCTGCAGCGCATGTGCAGCTCAGGCCTCATACCCTTCTCGATGCGTCGCGTTGATGGTGCGCAGCAGTTCACGGAAGGGGATGTCGCGCTCGTGTTTCTTGAACAGCGGCATGAAGTCGAGGTCCTCGCCCTTCCCCACGCCGCTGTAGCTTCCCGACGTCATCGATGCGTGCAGCGCACGCAGCGTGGTGTCGAGCGTATCGAGGTAGGGCGTGTAGATCGAGGCTTCCTCGTCGTCGTGCTCGAGGCAGGCGCGCAGTTCGTCGACCTCGTACACCGCTTCGTGCACCAGATCGATCAGTTCGTTGAGGTCCTTGGCTTTTTTCATGTCGTGCTCGTCCAAAAAATAAAACGCTAGCATACCGCCCCGGCGCGCGCAGATCGCCCAATGAAAACAGGGGCTTGCGCCCCTGTCACGGTGAGGCTGAAACCGCTCAGCGCTTGACCGGCTTGGCGGCGATTTCCTCCAGCCGGCGTGCCTTGATGACCTGGCCGTTGAGTGCGGCATCCTTGGCGCTACCGCCGTAGGCCACGACCATCAGCTGGCTGTAGTACATCACCGGGATGTCGAACTTGGTGCCGTAACGCTTGTTGATCTGGCCCTGGTAGATCTCGACATTGGCCTGGCACAGCGGGCACGGCGTGACGATCATCTCGGCACCGTGGTCGTAGGCCGACTCGACGATGTCCTTGATCTGCGCCTGCGCCTTTTCCGGTTCGGAGAATGCCAGTGCGCCGCCGCAGCAGGTCACCTTCTGCTCGTATTCGGGGATCGATTCGGCACCGACCATCTCGACCATCTTGTCGAGGTAGACCGGGTTCTCGAACGATTCGCCGGCGACGCCGAACGGCCGGTTGGTCTGGCAGCCGACGTAGCCTGCGATCTTGACGCCTTCGAGCGGACGCACGACGTGCTTCGCCATTTCGTCGAAGCCGAGATCCTCGATCAGCACTTCCACCATGTGGCGGATGTTGGGCATTTCGTTGATCGTGAGGCCGGCTTCCTTCAGCGCTTCGCGTGTATCGGACATCAGCGTGTCGGAATGCGTCAGGCGCTCGCGCGTTTCGCGCGCGCCCAGCCAGCAGGCTGCACAGGTGGCGACGATCTCCTGCCCGGGCAGGTGCTGCTCGGACAGCGCGAAGTTGCGCGCATTCAACACGTGGCGCGGCAGTTCGCCGGCTTCGGCATAGCCGATCGAGGCGCCGCAGCAGTTCCAGTCGGGGATCTCGGTCAGCTTGACGTCGAGCGTCTTGCACATCGACTCGACCGAGGTCAGGTAGTTGGAGGCGGAAGCGCCCTTCTGGGACGAACAACCGGGGTAAAACGCATATTCATGTTTGGCCATGTCTGTCTCTCTTCTCAGCCCGCCAGCTTGGCGGTCTTGCGGGTGCGCTCGATTTCGTAGGCTTTTGCCAGCATTGCCTGGATACCCTTCTGGTCACGGCACTTGTGGCCGCCGAGCAGTTCCATCACGTTCAGCCGCCCGGCCTTGACCAGGCCCAGCGCGACCGACTGCATCGCCATGCCGTTCTTGATGCCCTGGACGAAACCGTCCTTGAAGTACAGGCCCATCGACAGCTTCAGCTCGTTGACGCGGCCGGTCTTGGTCGCGTTCTTCCAGAAAAGGCCCGAGAAGAAACGCGTGGCCTGCATCTTCGGCGCCATGCCGAGCCGGTGCGCGTATTCGGCGATGCCGTGCATGATGTGGGTGATCGGCAGCTTCCTGGGGCACCGCACGATGCAGTTGTAGCACGAGGTGCAGTTCCACATCGAGCTGCTGGTCAGCACTTCCTCGCGCTTGCCGGCGCGGATCATCATGAAGAGTTCCTGTGGCGGATGCTCCCACGCCGATTGGAAATTGGTCGGGCAGGAACCGGAGCAGACGCCGCATTGCATGCACATCTTCACCCAGTCGCCCATCTCGACCTGTTCTTCGATTTCCTTCAGGAAGTTGTTGCGGTACTTCTCCGCTACTGCGGTATTTGCGCTCATGCTGATGATCTCCTGACTAGAAGCCTTTGAACGGACTAGGGCCGACAGCAACCAGCTCGGCGGCGTACTTGTTGATCATGTCGGGCACCCGTTCGATGTCGGTGATGGCAACTTCGAGATCGCGCACGCGCTCCTTTTCCAGATTCAGCGTCTTCAGCGTGTCGTCAATCTTCGACAGCCGCACACGGCCAAGTTCGGAGCCCTTGACGAAGTGGCACTGGTATTCGTCACCGGACTTGCAGCCCATCATCATCACGCCGTCGTAGCCGGCGTTGAGCGCATCGGTGATCCAGATGGTGTTGACCGAACCCAGGCAGCGGATCGGAATGATGCGGACGAAAGCCGAATATTCGTTGCGGCTCATGCCGGCCATGTCGAGCGCCGGGTAGGCATCGTTCTCGCACGCCAGGATCAGGATGCGCGGCTTCTCGGAAAACTCGTCGGGAATGTCGACCGCCTTGATCTGCGCGCCGACGGTGTTGACCGAGTAGTTCTCGAACGAGATCACGCGCACCGGACAGGCGCCCATGCAGGTGCCGCAACGGCGGCAACGAGATTCGTTGAACACCGGGAAGCGCTTCTCGTCCTCGTCGATGGCGCCGAACGGGCACTCGACCGTGCAGCGCTTGCACTGGGTGCAGCCCTCGAGACGCACCTTCGGGAACGACAGGTCGCCCGATCGCGGATGCGCGGCGCGGCCGAGTTCGGCGTTTTCCAGCGCCTGGATCGCCTTCAGCGCGGCGCCGGTAGCGTCCTCGCGCGCCTGCGCGATGTCCATCGGGCGGCGCACCGGGCCGGCGGTATAGATGCCGGTACGGCGGGTCTCGTAGGGGAAGCAGATGAAGTGCGAATCGGTAAAGCCCTGCTTCAGCTGTGGGACGTCCTTGCCCTGGCGGTAGGTGAGGTTGAGGATGGAAATCGGTTTGACTTCCACCACGCCTTCTTCCGCTTTCTCGGCCACCGCATCGATATTGATGCCCGAGTTCGCCACCTGGCCGGTTGCCAGCACCACCAGGTCGACGTCGGCCATGGCGGCATCGGTGTCGCCCAGGATCAGGTCCTTGAATTTCACCGTGCTGGTGTTGCCATTCGGCACCACTTCGGCCACCTTGCCCTTGGTGAAGATGACGCCCTTCTCCTGCGCGCTGCGGTAGAAGTCCTCCCCGTTGCCAGGCGTGCGCAGATCCGTGTAGATGATGGTGGTGTCGACTGCCGGATTGGTGTCCTTGAAATACATCGCCTGCTTGATGCTGGCGTTGCAGCAGAAGCCCGAGCAGTACGACAGGTGCGTGCCGGTCGGGTCGCGCTGGCCGGCGCACTGCACGAACACCACCGATTTGACCGGCTGCCCATCGCTGGGCCGGCGGATCACGCCGTCGCCCGCCGCCGCGGTTTTCGCCAGTGCTTCGAGCCCGGCCTGGTCGACCACGTTGGGCGACTTGCCGCCGCCGAGTTCCGGCAGCTTGTTCATGTCGTACAGCGTGAAGCCAGTCGCCTGCACGATGGCGCCGATGTCTTCGGTGTGGCTCGCGCCTGATTCGGTGGCGATATCGACCACGAAGCGGCCCGGCGCACCATCGGTCTTGGCGATGGTGGCGTTCAGATACAGCTTGATGTTGCTGTCGCCCATCACCTGCGACACCAGGTCGGCCACGCCGGTGTCGGCGGGCGACTTGTAGGGCTCGTGCACCGGGGTGCGCTTGTAGAGCGTGCCGGCCCAGCCGCCGAGCGCGCCGGATTTTTCCACCAGCACTACCGGGTAGCCGGTCTTCGACGCCTCGATCGCGGTGGTCATGCCGGTGACGCCGCCGCCGACCACCAGCAGCGTCTTGCTGCCGCCGGTATTGGGGTTGCCGCCGGGCGCGGTCATCGCCTTGACTTCGGCGCAGCCCATGCGAATGTAGTCTTCCGCCATTTCCTGCGTGGTCTCGCGCGCCTCGTCGGTGTCGGGGCGAATCCAGACCACGCCTTCGCGCAGGTTGGCGCGCGCCACCGCGTTTTCGGGGAAGTGGAACGCCTCGGTCTTGGCGCGGCGCGAACAGGCGCCGATCATGATGTGGGTGACGCCTTCCGTGGCGATGTCGTTCCTGATCATTGCCACGCCGTCGGCGTTGCACAGGAACTCGTGCGACTTCGCCATCGGCACCTTGCCGTCCTTCTGTGCGATCTTGACCAGCGCGTCCGTGTCGAGACGCTCGCCCAGTCCGCAGCCCTTGCAGATATACGCTGCGACTTTGATGTCAGCCATTTATGCCTCCGCCTTTGCGACTTTGTTGACCACCTGAATCGCGCGCAATGCGGCAGCGGTCGCCGATTGCACTGCACGGTTCACGTCCAGCGCGTTCGACGCGCAGCCGGCGCCGAATACCGCGCCGTTGGCCGGATCGGCTTCGATGAAGCCGCTCGAATCCGCGACGATGTGGCCGGGAATGTTGATGCCCTTGACCGAGGGCTCCATGCCGACCGCCAGCACCACCAGGTCGTGCGGCGTCATGTAGCGCTTGTAGCCTTCGGTATCGACGCCATGACATACCGCGTTGCCGTGCGCGTCTTCGGTAATCTTGGCGACCTTGGACTTGATGAAACTGACCGACGCATCGGCCTGGACTTTTTGATAGAAATCCTCGAAGCGGTCGATCGCGCGGATGTCGATGTAATAGATGGTCGACTTGCCATCTTCCGGATATTTTTCGCGCACATAGTGCGTCTGCTTCAGCGACGCCATGCAGCAGATGCGCGAGCAATGCCGCAGGTGGTTTTCATCGCGCGAACCGGCGCACTGGATGAAGGCGATGTTCTTCGCCTCCTTGCCGTCCGACGGGCGCAGGATCTTGCCGCCGGTCGGGCCGTGGATGTCGGCCAGGCGCTCGAATTCCACGCTGGTGATCACGTTCTTGAAGCGGCCGTAGCCGTAAGGCTGGATCTTCTTCGCATCGTAAGGCTGCCACCCGGTCGCCCAGATCACTGCGCCGGCCTTGACCTGAATCGACTCTTCTTGCATGTCGAGGTCGATCGCGCCGTACTTGCACGCCGCTTTCGCCTTGTCGGCATCGGCCGTGCCGATGATCGCCGGATCCAGCACATAGCGCTGCGGGTAGGCCATCGCATTTGGCAGGAAGGCTGCCTTGTGCTGGCCGAGGTTGTAGTTGAAAGGATCGTCGACCAGCGTCTCGACCGCGCGACCGCAATCGCCGCAGGCGGTGCAGTTCTCGTTGACATAGCGCGGGCGAATCTTGATGGAAGCAGTGTAATTGCCGGTACTGCCTTCGATGCCGGTCACTTCGGCCAGCGTCAGCACGCGGATGCGCGGGTTGCCCTTGAGGCGGCGCAGGTTGATTTCCAGGCCGCAGGTGGGGTGGCACAGCTTGGGAAAGTAACGATACAGCTGGGAGGTGCGTCCGCCCAGTGCGGGATTTTTCTCAACCAGTACGACATTCTTGCCGGTTTCGGCCGCTTCGAGCGCGGCAGTCATGCCGGAAATCCCGCCGCCCACCACGAGAATCGTCTCGTTGGTCGCAACATGCTCCGTCATTGTGTTTCCTCCATCCGATGGATGCAAATTATTCGAAGCCGCCCGAAAGACCGCCCGGGCAGCCGGGTTTTTGACCCGAATTGAATCCCCGAAATGGTACTCCGAAGCCCGTCCCCGCCGCCACGCAACGGCAGGCAATCTCAATCGAAGTTTTCTATGCGGGAATAAAGGAAGTGTTGATGGTGCGGCCGTATCAGCCGAATTCATACCCAGGCAAAAAAACGGGCGATGCCGTAGCCTCGCCCGTCTCGCCTGCAGGGGGTGCTCAGCTACCGATCACGCCGCCGTCGTCCTTGCTGATGACGATCACGGACGAACGCGGCTTGGCCGCGCCGTTGACGCTTTGCGTGGTCGGACCGTTGGCGCCGTTATCGGGCCAGGCCGAGTTCTGGGTGTAGCCGAGTTCCCAGTCTTCGCCCGGATGCTGGATGCCGACGAACATGGTCTTGCCGTCCGGCGTCGTCACCACACCGGTGACTTCGGCGTTGGGCGGCGCGGTCAGGAAGCGGCGGGTTTCGCCGGTGACGGGGTCGGCGCACATCATGACGTTGCCGCCGATGTTGACCCAGTCGCCCTGGGCGTTGCCCGCCTGGTCGGTCTGGATCCACAGACGGCCGTCCGGGTCGAACCACAGGCCATCCGGCGCACCGTAGTCGTCGCCGTTGATGTTGCCTTCGTAGCCCACGCTCTGGCCGCCGAATTCGCCCGGGGTATAGCTCGCGCCCAGCGTCTTGACGGTGGACTTGTCGCCGCACTGCACGAACAGGTCCCACTCGAAAGTGGTGGCGGTGACGCGGTTGCCCGCCTCGCGCCAGCGCACGATGTGGCCAAAGTCGTTGTCGGGGCGCGGGTTGGACGCATCGACCACCGGATTGGCACCGCCGGCGCTGTTGGCGCCATTGGGATTGTTCGATGACACCGGGGTATTGCCGCGGCGACTGTTGTTGGTCATGGTCATATAGACCTCGCGCGTCTCGGGATGCACCGCGCCCCACTCGGGACGGTCCATCATGGTCGCGCCCAGGCGATCGGCTGCCTGGCGGGTCTTGATCAGCACCTCGCCCTGGTCGGCAAAGCCGTTTCCCGGCGTCAGGCCGTTCTGGCCCCACACCAGTGGCAGCCACACGCCCGAGCCGTCGGCGTTGAAGCGTGCAACGTACAGCGTGCCTTCGTCCAGCAGGTTGCGATGGTGGCGCGAACGGTTATCGGCGCGCGTGTCGTACTTGCCCTTGGCGACGAACTTGTACACGTACTCGTTGCGCTCGTCGTCGCCCATGTAGACGGCGATGTTGTCGCGATCGTCGGTCACCACCCAGGCGCCTTCGTGCTTGAAGCGGCCGAGCGCCGTGCGCTTGACCGGCGTGCTCTTGGGGTTGAAGGGATCGATTTCCACCACCCAGCCGAAACGGTGCGGCTCGTTGGGGTTCACCCGCACGTCGAAGCGCGGGTCGACTTCATGCCAGCGGTAGCCGAAGCCGGTCCGGGTCACGCCGTAGCGCCGCTCGTTGGGCGTCTGGGTCAGCGCGGCTTCGTTGGTGCCGAAGTAGCCGTTCCAGTTTTCCTCGCAGGTCAGATAGGTGCCCCAGGGTGTATGGCCGTGGGCACAGTTGTTCAGCGTACCCAGCACCACCATTCCGCTCGGGTCGGCGGCGGTTTTCATCAGCGCGTGACCGGCCGCAGGGCCGGATACCTTCATCGGCGTATTGCCGGTGATGCGACGGGCATACTTCGAGGGACGCTGCACTTTCCAGCCGCCCTTGCGGTGCGGCTTGATCAGTTCGGCGATGCTGACGCCGTGCGCCGCCTGCTGGGTGCGCGCACGATCCAGCGTCATGGTGTCGGTCGCATAGGTCAGGGTGTTATGCACTAGGCCCGGATCGTTGTATTCGTTGTTGGCGACCAGCAGGCCGTGTTTGCTGCCCTCGCGCGCCGACTGCGAGAACGGGAAGAAATGCATGCCGTCGGTATGTGCGCCGTAGGTGCGTAGCTGCACCGCCTCGCTCATCTCGGTCGCCGGATCCCAGTGCGGACCGGACGACAACGCATCGCCCCAGGCCACCATCACGCGCGCGCTGTAGCCATCGGGCACCGTGACCGCATCGGTCATCGGCAGCGTGCTGGCGGCAACTGGGGTAAAGCCGATAAGCGGTTTGTGGATGTGTCCCTTGCCACCCTTGCCGCTCTTGGCGAGCGCGCTGGTGCTCAGACTGCCCAGGCCCGCGCCGGCAAAGGTCGCCAGCGTTGCCGTCCCGAGCGAGCATTTGAGGAAAAAGCGGCGGTCGTGATCGCAGCTGTCGATCACATCCTGCATCGACGGATTCGTCGACGTGTTGTTCGATTCGTCATTGGAAAACATGGGGTTCCTCTCACTTTGAATAGGGAAATGCAACGCGAACACCCATGTCCTTCGATGCCTGTGCCTCGCGTGCACAGGCACTTTAGAAACCCGGGGTGACAGCTTGATGAAGAATCGCGGACAAATGCATGTCCGCTAGAGCTGTCAGGAATCAGGGACGCAGCAACGCGGCGCGCCGGTCAGACGTGCGGCGTGACCGGCGGCAGGATGGACGCCGGCGCAGCCTCGACGGCGACGATATCGAACTGCATCGTCGCAAGGTCGGCCATGATGTAGGTTGGCGGGTTGCCGACGCCACCGACGGTGCCGGGGTTGATCAGCCAGGTGGTGGTGCCCTTGACGGTGGCGACCTGCGCGATGCTCGACTTGTGGTCGTGGCCGCAACAGACGAGGTCGTAGTCGCCGGTGCAAGCGAGCGCCTGTGCGTAGTGGGGATAGTGCACTAAGAACAGGTTGCGGTCGGCCAGCGTGATCGCGGCGTCCTGGCCGTGGTAGCGGATCACGCTGTTGGGCTCGGCAGCGAGTCGGCCCATGTTGTAGAGGTCGCCGGTGTTGTTGCCGTGGATGACGTGCACCGGCAGTTCGTATTTCTGCAGCACCCGCAGCGTGGTCGGTGCGACCACGTCGCCGCAGTGCAGCACCGCTTCTGCCCCGTTCGCCTTGGCGTGCTCGACCGCTGCGCCGAGCAGGCGCCGGTTGTCGTGGGAGTCAGAGAGGATGCAAACCTTCATTAAAAGGCCGGCTTGTCCTTGGCGTTGCGGTAGCGCTCCACGCCAGCGAGGATTTCGGCGCGGGCGTCGTCGATGCCGACCCAGCCGTCGACCTTGACCCATTTGCCTTGCTCGAGGTCCTTGTAGTGCTCGAAGAAGTGGGAGATCTGCGCCAAGAGCAGCGGTTGCAGGTCCTCGGGCTTGTTGACGCCCTTGTACAGGCCGCACAGCTTGTCGACCGGCACCGCCAGCAGCTTGCCGTCGACGCCGGCTTCGTCGGTCATCTTCAGCATGCCGACGGGGCGGCAGCGCACGACCACGCCGGTGATCAGCGGAATCGGGGTGATCACCAGCACGTCGACGGGATCGCCGTCTTCCGACAGCGTGTGTGGAATGTAGCCGTAGTTGCAGGGGTAGTGCATCGCGGTCGACATGAAACGGTCGACGAACATGGCGCCGGACTCCTTGTCGACTTCGTACTTGATGGGTTCGCCGTGGGCGGGGATTTCGATGATGACGTTGAAATCGTCGGGCAGGTTGCGGCCGGAACTGACGCGGTCGAGGCTCATGGGATTCAGGGCGGAAAACGGGAAAGGCGGCATTATACCTGCCCGCCATCGGGCTCTGCTCCCCCGTATAATTCGACTTTTTGCATGTTGTTTTCCCCCACCGACCCTTCCCCTGGCCATCGCCAGTCCGGCCTCGCCGGCGCCGCCGATGCGCTCTACCTCGCCGAGCTGGCGCGCCACGCCGCGCCGCTGGCAGTGGTGTGCGCGAGCGCGTGGGACGCGAACCGGCTGGCCGAGGAATTGCGCTGGTTCGATCCTGAATTGCGGGTATGCGCCTTCCCGGACTGGGAAACCCTGCCCTACGACACCTTTTCGCCTCACCCGGACCTGATTTCGGAGCGGCTGGCGACGCTATATCAGATTGCGCGTGGCGAGTTTGACGTCGCCGTGGTCGCGCTGTCGACCGCGCTGTACCGGCTGGCGCCGCCGGCCTTCATGGCCGCCCACACTTTCTTCCTCAAACAGAAGGACACGCTCGACGAGGCGGCCTTCCGCGCGCAGATGGCGCTGGGCGGCTACACGCACGTGAACCAGGTCTACGCGCCGGGCGAATTTTCGGTACGCGGCGGCCTGATCGACCTGTTCCCGATGGGCAGCGCCCTGCCCTACCGCATCGACCTGTTCGACAACGAGGTCGAGACGCTGCGCGCGTTTGACGTCGACACCCAGCGCAGCATCTACCCGGTGAACGAGGTGCGGCTGCTGCCCGCGCGCGAGTTCCCGCTCGACGAAACCGGCATCACCCGCTTCCGCCAGAATTTTCGCGAACGCTTCGAGGGCGACCCGTCGAAATCCAAGCTGTACAAGGATGTCAGCAACGGCCTGGCGCCCGCCGGCATCGAGTACTACCTGCCGCTGTTTTTCGACGAGACCGCGACATTGTTCGACTACCTGCCGAAGCAGACCCGCATCGTCGCGCACGGCGCGCTCGATCCGGCCGGGCAGGCGTTCTGGACCGATGCGCAGGGACGCTACCGCCTGCTGGCGGGCGACAAGGACCGGCCGCTGCTGCCGCCCGCCGAGCTGTTTCTGGCGACCGATGCGTTCTTCAGTCTAGCCAAGACGTATTCCAGGCTAGACATCGAACAGGGCGGCAGCGGTCTGGCTCACCCTGTCCCGCCGATTTCGGTCGACCGCCGCGAGGCGCATCCGGTCGCCAAGCTCCAGAACTTCATCGACGGCTTTGGCGGCACCGTGCTGATCATCGCCCCCTCGGCCGGCCGGCGCGAAACCCTGCACGAATACCTGGCCGAACACGGCCTCGACGCGACGCTCGTCGACAGCTGGGCCGACAGCCAGTCGCATGCGGCGCGCGTTCTGCTTACTTACGGGCCGCTGGCCGAAGGCTTCGTCACGGCCGACGGAAAACTTGCCGTCATCACCGAAACCGAGCTCTACGCGATCCCGCCGAAAACCCGTCGCGCGCGCGAAGCCCGCGCGACGCAGATCGACAACCTGCTGCGCGACCTGTCTGAACTCAAGCCCGGCGACCCGGTGGTGCATGCGCAATACGGCGTCGGCCAGTACCTTGGCCTCGTCAACATGGACCTCGGCGATGGCGACACCGAGTTCCTGCAGCTCGAATACGCCAAGGGCGACAAGCTCTATGTGCCGGTCGCCAACCTGCATCTGATCTCGCGCTATTCCGGCGCGGGCGAAGGCGCGGCGCCGTTACATAAATTAGGCACCGACCAGTGGGAAAAGGCCCGCCGCCGCGCGATGCAGGCGGCACGCGACACCGCGGCCGAACTCTTGAACCTGTACGCGCTGCGTGCGGCGCGCGAAGGCCACGCGTTCAAGTTTTCGCTGCATGACTATGAAGCCTTCGCCGAGGGTTTCGGCTACGAGGAAACCCCCGACCAGGCGGCCGCGATCGCCGCGGTCATGGCCGACATGCAGTCGGGCAAGCCGATGGACCGGCTGGTCTGCGGCGACGTCGGCTTCGGCAAGACCGAAGTCGCGCTGCGCGCCGCCTTCATGGCGGTGATGGGCGGCCACCAGGTGGCGGTGCTGGTGCCGACCACGCTACTCGCCGAGCAGCATTTCCATAATTTTTCCGACCGCTTCTCGGCCTGGCCGATCAAGCTTGCCGAGCTGTCGCGCTTCCGGAGCCCCAAGGAACAGGCTGCAGCCTTGCAGGCGCTGGCGGACGGCAAGCTCGACATTGTCATCGGCACCCACCGGCTGATCCAGAAGGACGTCAAATTCGCCCGCCTGGGCCTGGTGATTCTCGACGAGGAACACCGCTTCGGCGTACGACAGAAGGAGCAGCTGAAGGCGTTGCGCGCCGAGGTGGACGTGCTGACTTTAACCGCCACGCCCATTCCGCGCACGCTGGCGATGTCGCTCGAAGGCATCCGCGATTTCTCGGTGATTGCGACCGCACCACAGAAGCGGCTGGCGGTGAAGACCTTCGTGCAGTCGTTTTCCGGCGGGCTGATCCGGGAAGCGGTGCTGCGCGAACTGAAGCGCGGCGGCCAGGTGTATTTCCTGCACAACGAAGTCAGCACCATCGAGGCCATGCGCGAGCGGCTGGAAAAGCTGCTGCCGGAAGCGCGTATTCGCGTCGGCCACGGCCAGCAGGGCGAGCGCGAGCTGGAACAGGTGATGCGCGACTTCTACCAGCAGCGCTTTGACATCCTGTTGTGCACCACCATCATCGAGACCGGCATCGACGTGCCGACCGCCAACACCATCCTGATCAACCGCGCCGACAAGTTCGGACTGGCGCAACTGCATCAGTTGCGTGGGCGCGTCGGGCGCTCGCACCACCAGGCCTTTGCCTACCTGCTGGTAGAGGAAGACCGTACGCTGACGGCGCAGGCGAAGAAACGCCTGGAAGCGATCCAGTTGCTGGAAGAACTCGGTTCGGGTTTCCATCTGGCGATGCAGGACATGGAAATCCGCGGCGCTGGCGAAGTGCTGGGCGACAAGCAGAGCGGCGAAATCATCGAGGTCGGCTTTACGCTCTACAACGACATGCTGGCCGGTGCGGTGGCGAGCCTGAAGGCCGGCAAGGAGCCGGACATGAGCCAGCCGCTGGGCGTGGTGTCCGAGATCAACCTGCACACGCCGGCGCTGTTGCCGGTCGACTACTGCCCCGACGTGCACGAGCGGCTGGTGTTGTACAAGCGTCTGGCCAGCGCGCACGACGCCGAGGAACTGACCCAACTGCAGGAAGAGCTGATCGACCGCTTCGGCCTGCTGCCCGACCCGGCGCGCGCACTGCTCGACACGCATCGCCTGCGGCTGGCCGCAAAAACGCTGGGCATCATGAAAGTCGACGCCAGCGGCGAAGCCATCCTGCTGCAGTTCGTGCCGCAGCCGCCGATCGATCCCGGCCGTATCATCCAGCTGATCCAGTCACGGCGCGACCTCAAGCTGGCGGGCGAAAACCGCCTGCGCTGGACGGTGGCTTCGCCCGCGCCCGAGGTCCGTGCGGCCAACGTCATCACTTTCTTCAACCTGTTGAAATAACGCATTCATGAACCTGATCGTGCAGGGACCCGACGTTCCCACCCCCGACCTGAAGCAACTCGCCAAGCTGACCGCAGCCACCGCCATCGAAGCGGTGACGCCGACGGCCTTCCGCCTGGTGGCGGCCAATGCCGGCCAGCGCGACGCCGTCGCCGTCTTCTGCGAGGAAAACCGCTTCGACTGCGGCTGGGTGCCGGCCGAACGCCGCATCGACGACTTCGGCCTCTTGGTGATGGACATGGACTCGACGCTGATCACCATCGAGTGCATCGACGAGATCGCCGACATGCAGGGACTGAAGCCGCAGGTCTCGGCGATCACCGAAGCCGCGATGCGCGGCGAGATCGACTTTGCCGAAAGCCTGCGCCGCCGGGTATCGCTGCTCGAAGGCCTGGATCAATCCGCGCTGCAGCGGGTCTACGACGAGCGCCTGCAGCTGTCGCCGGGCGCCGAAACCCTGCTGGCGGCGGCGCGCGCGGCTGGAATCAAAACCCTGCTGGTGTCCGGCGGCTTCACCTTCTTCACCGAACGCCTGAAGCCCCGCCTGGGGCTCGACTACACCGCCGCCAATACACTGGAGGTGGCCGACGGCAAGCTGACCGGGCGCGTGCTGGGCGACATCGTCGACGCGCAGGGCAAGGCCGACTGGTTGAAGCGCGTGCGCAGCGAGTTGGGGCTGGCGAAAGATCAGGTCATCGCGATGGGTGATGGCGCCAACGACCTGAAAATGATGGCCGAAGCCGGCCTCAGCATCGCCTACCGCGCCAAGCCGGTGGTGCGTGCGCAGGCCAGCTACGCGCTGAATCAGGTTGGGCTGGACGGGGTGGTGCCACTGCTGGGCGCCGCCCGGCAAAACGGCTAAAGAAAACACGTGTTTCGCCGATAAACCTTTGACTGCCAAAGCAGTCATAGATACCAGACAAACGCGACCCAGGACTTCCCGTGAAAATCGACAAGCGCATCACCCCGCCCGCCGCCTCCAAAGTTTCCGCCACCAAGGGCAAGGGCGGCGGCAAGGCCCCTGCTTCCAGCGCCGGCGGCAGCGATTCGCTGACGCTGACCGAGTCGAGCACCCGTGTCCGCTCGCTGGAAGCCGAGCTGGCCTCGGTCGACGTCACCAATCTCGGCAAGGTGGAATCGGTCAAGGCCGCGCTCGCTGACGGCAGCTTCAGCGTGGATGCCGAAGTGGTGGCCGACCGCCTGATCGACCACACCAAGGAAACCCTGCGCAAGCGGCCGCGCAAGAAGTAAGACGGCCCTGACCCGAAAAGCCCGCGGCCCCACCGCGGGCTTTTGTTTTTTGGCTGGCTTAGAATCAGGGTTTGAGTGTCCTGACCGAGGTCCACATGAACGAAATTATTTTGCCGGTGACCGGCATGACCTGCGGCGGCTGCGTCAATAGCGTGCAGCGGGTGCTGACCGCCGTTCCGGGCGTGCAAACTGCCGAGGTAACGCTGCAGCCCGGCCAGGCCCGCGTGGTCTACGATGCCGCCCACACCGATCGCGCGGCGCTGGTGCAGGCGGTTGTCGGCGCCGGTTTCGGCGTGGCCGACTAGGGCCGCGAGCGCGCCGCGCCGCTCAGGACTGTCCGCACAGTGTCTCCAGCGGCTCGGGCGCATGCAGCCCGTTGCCCTGCGCATAGTCCACGCCGATCTCGCGCAGCATCGCCAGCGTCGCATCCGCCTCGACATATTCGGCCACGGTCTTCAGTCCCATCTGGTGGCCGATGCGATGGATCGCCTCGACCATCGCGCGGTCGATCGCATTGGTCGTGATGTCGCGCACGAAGGCACCGTCGATCTTCAGGTAATCCACTTTCAGGTTCTTCAGGTAGGTGAAGGACGACAGGCCGCTGCCGAAATCGTCCAGTGCGAAACGGCAGCCGAATTCGCGCATCGCCCCGATGAATTCGTTGACCACGGCGAGGTTGCCGATAGCCGCCGTCTCGGTGATTTCAAAGCACAGGTGCGGTCCCAGATCGGGGTTCTCGCTCAGACTCGTCAGCAGCATGCGGCGGAACGCCGGATCCTTCAGCGAGGCGCCCGACAGGTTGACCGCAAACAGGCACTGCTGCTCGCGTTCGGCGGCCAGATAACGCTGACACAGGCGCAGGGTTTCGCCGATCACCCAGCTGTCGATGGCGGGCATGATGAAATAGCGCTCCGCCGCCGGAATGAAGGCCATCGGCAGGATCTCGCTGCCGTCGTCGTCGACCATGCGCAGCAGCAGCTCGACATGGCGGCACGGCTCAACGGCGCCGTCGGTGCGGCGGATTTCCTGCCACGACAGGCGTAGCCGGTGCTCTTCCAGCGCCCGCTGGATGCGCTCCACCCACTGCATTTCGCCACGGTGGCGCACCAGGTCGTGATCGCGGCTTTCATAGACGTGAATCTGGTTGCGCCCATGGTCCTTCGCCACATAGCACGCGGCATCCGCCGCCGACAGCAGGTTGGCCGCAGTGCCGCTGTCTCGGTTGATCGCCACCAGCCCCACGCTCATGCCCACCGCGAAAATGCGGTCGCCCCATTTGAAACGGAAGCGCTGCACCTCGGCACGGAACGCATCCGCCACTTCCAGCGCGTCAGCGGGCGTGCAGTTCTCCAGCAGCAGGGCGAATTCGTCGCCGCCCAGACGCGCCAGCGTATCGCGTTCGCGCAGATTGCCTTTCAGCAGCAGCGCCAGCTGGCGCAGCAATTCGTCGCCTGCTGCGTGGCCGCAGGTGTCGTTGATCACCTTGAACTGGTCGAGGTCCATGTAGCACAGCGCATGCTCGCGACCCTGCTGCAGCGACGACAGCAGCATGCGCTCGAGCCGTTGCTCGAACTCGCGGCGGTTGATCAGCCCGGTCAGTCCGTCGTGGCTGGCCTGATACACCAGGCGCGCGGTGGCCTGGTCGATCTTTTCCTGCATCTGGTCCTGCATGGTCTGCAAATGCGAGGCCATGTGATTGACGCCGCGCTGCAGCATGCCCAGTTCGGCTTCGCCGGTCTGCACCACCCGTTCATCCAGGTGCCCCTCGCCGATGCGGCTCACCGTATGCGTCAGCGCCAGGATCGGCCGCGTGATCTGGCGCCCGATGCGCCAGGCAAAGTAGGCGCTGACGCCCAGACCAGCCAGCAGGATGGCCAGGCTGCGCAAAATGGCGTCGCGCTGGCTCTGGATGGTGGCGCTGCGTGACACGTCCAGCCCGACCCAGCCCAGCAGCCGGGTCGGACGGGGCGACGCGGCAGGCTGCGCGGAAACTGCCTGGAAATCGTCCACCGCCACCTCGGTCTGGGTGATCGGCGCGAAGTACACCAGACGGTCCGGATAGTCGACCTGATGGATGCGGTCGCCCGGCAGGCGCGGCCGCAGGTCGCCGTTCCAAGCGCTGAGTCCCACCTGCGCCAGCACGTGGCCGCTGTCGGTGAACACCGCCACCCCGCGAATATCGGGCTCGATGGCGGCTTTTTCGAGCAGGTGCTGCAACACTTCGAAGTTGCCCGACACCACGCCGTATTCGGCGGCCGGCGCCAGTTGCCGGACAATCGCCACCGAGCGGGTGCGCAGCGACTGGTCGAGATCGTCGATTTTTGCGGTAATCAGCTGGAACAAGAGCAGCACGCCGATGATCGCCACCGGCACCACCGCCAGCCCGACCACGCGTCCGCGTATTCCCAATGAAGTCATCATCAGCGCCCGCCTCCCAATTGTTTTTCCAGCACGGATTCCGGCGGCAAGATGAAGCCGAGCGAGCGCGCTACCTGCTCGTTGATCGAGACATCGAAATACGCGGGATACGCAGGCGGCGGCAGCCGCATCGGCCCGGCATTCAATGCCTGGTTGATCCATTCGGCGGCCTGCCGGCCGATTTGCGCGGGGCTGGAATGCAGTGACAGCAGCGCACCCGCCCGTGTCAGCGAACGCGAATAGCCGAGCACCGGCACGCGGTAGCGGTAGGAGGTGAGGAACAGGCTTTGCGCAGTATTGCGGTTGAACACCTGCGGATCGGGCACCGCCAGCAGCAGGTCGGCATTCGCCAGAATCTGCTCAAGCGGGCCGATCAGGCGCGCATCCGGCTCCAGTTCCTGCCATACCATGCTGAGCCGCTGCGTCCGCAGTGCGTCGTCCAGTTCGTCCTGCAACAGTGGCTGCCCGGCGCCGGTCAGCACACCCACACGCTGCGCGTCGGGAAAGGCCAGGCGGATCAGCAGCGCCTGTCGCTCGGGCGGCTGGTCGAGAAAAATGGCCGATGCGAGTCGGCGGCCGCCATCACTCAAACGGCTGCGGCCACCGCCGACATACCAGCTGCGCGGCACCAGTACCGCAAGCATCGACGTGCGCAGCGGCTGCGCGGCCAGGGACTCGGCGGCCCGCACGCCCACCGCCACTGCCAGCCGCGATTCGTTCAGCGCAGCAGCGGCCAGGCCCACGGCATAGGCCTGCTGCACCTCGTGGCCGCGCTCGGCCAGATGGGCCCGCACGACCTGGTAGACCTCCTGATACGGCGCCGAGTCCTCGCTCAGCACCACCGCCACCTGTGCGGCAAGCGCCTGCCCCCCACCCATCGCCAGGCAGGCGAGGGCCAAGGCCCATCGCGCCAGCCCGTGCAGCGTGCTGCCTGCGTGCAATAGACCTGCCGTCAAACCGCCTCCGGCCCCGCGCTCCACAGGCAGCACCCCTGAGACTCGCGGGCGATCGCCTCGAGCAGGTCCGCATGCGCCGCCTGCTCCGCGGCCGAGGCCGGCAGCAGGATGGGGCTGGGCCGTGCGCGCGCGGCGGCCTGAGCGACCCCGGCGCTGCGCGTCTCCAGCCCGATCGACAGGCTTTCCTGGCCGCGCGTCAGCGCCAGGTACACCGCCGCCAGCAGTTCGCAGTCGAGTAGCGCGCCGTGCAGCGTGCGCGCCGCGTTGTCGACGCCATAGTGCTTGCACAGCGCATCCAGGTTGTTGCGCTGGCCGGGACGCAGCGCCTTGGCCATCGCCAGCGTGTCGGTCACGCCGTCGCACCAGGTCGGTAGCGGCGCCATGTCGAGCAGGCGCAGTTCCATGTTGAGAAAGCCGACGTCGAACGGTGCGTTGTGAATGATCAGTTCGGCGCCCTGGATGAAGTCGACGAATTCCTGCGCAATGTCGGCAAAGCGCGGCTTGTCCGCGAGGAACTCCGGCGTGATGCCGTGTACCTGCATCGCCCCGGCGTCGATGTCACGGTCCGGGTTCACATACCGGTGGAGATGATTGCCGGTGAGCCGGCGGTTGACCATTTCCACCGCCGCCACTTCGATGACGCGATGGCCCTGGTTGGGATCGAGGCCGGTGGTTTCGGTGTCAAGAATGATCTGTCGCATGGGGTGTCAGTGTTGTTGGGCCTGCAGCACGCCCTGGTTGGCGAGTTCGTCGGCGCGTTCGTTTTCGGGATGGCCGGCATGGCCGCGCACCCATTTCCATTCGATGCGGTGCAGCTGGGCCAAGGCATCCAGCTGCAGCCACAGATCCTGATTCTTGACCGGGTGGCCAGAGGCGGTGCGCCAGTTGCGCCGCTTCCAGCCGGCCATCCATTCGCTGATGCCTTTTTGCACATACTGCGAGTCGGTGTGGACCTCGACCGTGGACGGACGCTTGAGCGATTCCAGCGCACGGATCACTGCAGTCATTTCCATGCGGTTGTTGGTGGTGTCGGCTTCGCCGCCGCAGATTTCCTTGCGGTGGCCGTCCGTCACCAGGAGCGCGCCCCAGCCGCCGACGCCCGGGTTGCCCTTGCAGGCGCCGTCGCTGTATATGTAGATGGTGTCAGCGCTCACGGCGCACCCGATACTGCTTGAGATTGACCACCTTGGCCGCGGGCGACAGCAGGCGCTGCGCCACCGGGGTTTTCCATTGCGGCAGGATGATGTTCATGCCCTGCACGCGTTTGACCGCCTGCAGGAAGTAGACGCCGCCGCCCATGGCCCACCAGCGGTCGCCGGCCGGTTCCATGAAGCGGGTGCGACGCAGCCAGCTGTCGCGATTGACCGGCGGCCGGTAGCAGCACATGCTGCCGGCCGCTACCTCGAATCCCAGCAGCGCCATCCAGTCCTTGACCCGCGAGATGTTGAGGAAATTGCCATTCCACGGATAGCCGCGCTCGCCCCCCTGCATCACGCGCGCCAGCCCCCACAGGCTGCGCGGGTTGAATCCGGCCAGCACCAGGCGACCTTCGGGACGCAGCACCCGCTCGGCCTCACGCAGCACCTGGTGCGGATTCGAACTGAATTCCAGCACGTGCGGCAGCAGCAGCAGATCGAGCGACTGGCTCTCGAAGGGCAGGAACATGGGGTCGGCGCGCACGCCGGCCGACGTCTCCACCGCGCAGTTCACCCGCAGCGGTATGCGGCTGTTGCGCAGGTAGTCGAGATGCGGCAAGCCGACCTGGACGGCATTGAAACCGAACACATCCGACACCGCGTTGTCGAAATAGCGCTGCTCGCGAAACAGCAGATGCTGCCCCAGCGGCGTTTCAAACCATTCCGTATTCAGCTTGGATAACATAGCCACTCCTTTGCTCCGGCCTCCTGCCCATGTTGACGCTCATTCCCCTGACCGCGTTCGATGACAACTACATCTGGGTGCTGCACGACGACCGCCACGCCGTTGCGGTCGATCCGGGCGATCCCGCGCCGCTGATCGCCTATCTCGACGCGCATCGGCTGACACTGACCACGGTGCTGATCACCCACCATCATCGCGACCATACTGGCGGCAACACCCTGCTGCGTCAACGCTACGATTGCGCCATTCACGCCCCGGACAATCCGCGCATTCCCGCCGTCACCCATGTGCTGCGCGGCGGCGATACGCTGGAACTGGCGGCGCCCGCGCTGCACTTCGAGATCCTCGCCACGCCGGGCCACACGCTCGATCACATCAGCTACGTCGGCCACGGCTGCGTGTTCTGCGGCGACACCGTATTCGGCTGCGGCTGCGGCAAGCTGTTCGAAGGCACGCCGTCGATGATGGCCGCCAGCCTCGACGCGATTCTCAGCCTGCCCGATGCTACCCGAGTCTGCTGCGCGCACGAATACACCCTGAGCAATATTGACTTTGCCAAAACCATCGACGGCACAAATCCCGCGTTGCTTGAGCGCGAACGTGCCGACCGCGCCCTGCGCGCCCAGCATCAGCCCACCCTGCCCAGCACGCTGGCGCTTGAAAAAACGACCAACCCCTTCCTGCGTTTCCATGATCCCGACATGACGGCCTTTGCCGCGAATTACCTGAATCGCCCGCATCCCAGCCCGGCCGAGGTGTTCGGCGCCATCCGCGCCGCCAAGGACGCCTGGGACGGTTGACCGCATCCGCCCCGGCCCTAGCAGCCTGTCGGACTTGAAGAATCGAAGCGAAAATTCGGCTGGGCGAGGGCAGATTTTGACGATTTCGCCGGGCAATAGTCGTTCTATTGCCCAAGAAGGCGGCGAAATATGCACCGGCCAGGCGGATTTGCAGCCGATTTCCTTCAAGTCCGACAGGCTGCTACGATGGGGGTCTGTTGAATACGGGAGACCGTCTTGCCCGGCATCCATCCGGCCCGCCTGTTGCGGGCCCGCACCCTCCCCCACCGATTCGCCCTCGCCCTGCTGGCGCTGTGTTGCGCCAGCCCGCTGCTGGCCGAGGCGCTGCCCGAAGAAATCGCGCCTGCGCCGATGGCGCTGGAGTGGCACACCGATATTCCCGCCGACGATGCTGAACCTGCAGTCGACACCGGCCACGACGACGTCTGGCAGCGTATCCGCGCGGGCTTTCGCATCGACGACACGGCCACGGCGAATCCGCTGGTGGGCGACCATGCGGCATGGTTTGCCGCGCGCCCGGACAACGTGCGCCGCCTGGCCGTGCGCGCACGACCCTACCTCTATCACATCGTCGAGGAACTCGACCGCCGCGCGATGCCGATGGAAATCGCGCTGCTGCCGATGATCGAGAGCGCGTTCAACCCGGCCGCGCTGTCGCCGTCGGCCGCCTCCGGCATCTGGCAGTTCATTCCCTCCACCGGTCGCCACTACGGCCTCAGGCAGGACAGCTGGTACGACGGGCGGCGCGACTTCACCGCCGCAACCAACGCCGCGCTCGACTATCTGGGCAAGCTGTATCTCGACTTCGGCGACTGGCAGCTGGCGCTGGCGGCCTACAACTGCGGCGAGGGCTGCATTGCGCGCGCGATCCAGAACAATGTCCAGCAGGGCCTGCCCACCGATTACGCCAGCCTGTCGCTGCCCAATGAAACCCGCCAGTACGTGCCCAAGCTGCTGGCGCTGCGGAACCTGATCCACGCGCCCGCGCTGCACGGCATCGCCATCGAACACCTGCCGAACCAGCCCTACTTCAGCCAGGTCACGGTCCACGCCAGCATGGACCTGCATTCCGCCGCGCGGCTGGCCGACATGAGCAGCGATGAATTCGCCGCGCTGAATGCCGCGTTTCCGCGCAAGCTGATCCGTTCGGACACGCCGGTCAATCTGCTGGTGCCGGTCGACCGTACCGACACCTTCCAGCGCAATCTGGAGACCGGCCACTGGGATTCCTGGCAGCCCTATGCCGCCCAGCGCGGCGAGCAGGCCGCCGCCATCGCCCGGCGCTTCGACGTCAGCCTCGCCCGGCTGGAAGAGCACAACCAGATGCAGTTGAAAAAAGGCCGGCTGGTGCGCGCGCAAACCATCCTGGTGCCGGTCCGCAACCGCGCCGCCACCGCGCAGAACACGCGGCCCGCGCGTCACGTGGTGCAGCGCGGCGACACGCTGTTCGGCATCGCGCGCAGCCACGGCCTGACGCCCGCCCGGCTGACCGAGCTCAACCCCGGCCTCGATGCTGCACTGCGGCCTGGCCAAGTGCTGCAACTGCCCACCGGCACAGGCACACTGATGCCGGAAGGTCTGCAGGCCGCCAGCCTGAAAACAAGCCCGACGCGGCCGGCCCCGTCAGCGCGCCACACGGTCCGGCGCGGCGACACGCTGCTCGACCTCGCCCAGCACTATGGCGTCAGCCTCGTGCAACTGAAAACCTGGAATCCCACGATCGGACAACGCGGCCTGATCCGCTCAGGACAGCGCCTCGTCGTCAGCGCGCCCTGAGGGCGGCGGGCGGGCGCGCGCGCGTCAGTCAGGCTCGGGCGGATCGCCCGACTTGTCCGACATCAGGAGCGCCACCCCGACCGCAGCCAGCACCATCCACAGCACGGCCGCCCAGATGCCCAGCGCATCCGACAGCGGGCCCATGAAAAACATCATCAGCATCGCCACGGCGAGGACGCCGTTACCGATCCAGAAGTTGCGTGAGTGCTTGCCGTGATTCAATTCAGTCTCCGGTTCTAGAGCCGTCCCGCCACCCAATGGCAGCGTACCCAGTGGCCGCCGCCGAGGTCGGTGCGCTCGGGATAGGTTTGCCGGCACAGGGTGCCTGCCTTGGGACAGCGCGGATGGAAGTGGCAGCCGTCGGGCGGATTGAGCGGCGAGGGCTGGTCGCCCGCCAGCCGGATGATGCCCTCGCCCGCATGCGGTTCGATGCGCGGCACCGCGCTCACCAGTGCCTGCGTGTAGGGATGACGCGGCGCGCGCAGCACGTCGGTGGCGGCGCCCTGTTCGACGATGCGACCGAGATACATCACTGCGACCGCGTGCGCCAGGTACTCGACCACTGCGAGGTTATGGGTGATGAAGAGATAGGCCAGGCCCAGGTCGTTCTGCAGGTCACGCAACAGATTGAGAATCTGCGCCTGCACCGAGACGTCGAGCGCGCTGGTCGGCTCGTCGCAGATCACCAGCCGCGGCGACACCGCGAGCGCCCGCGCAATCGCGATGCGCTGCCGCTGCCCGCCCGAGAATGCATGCGGATAGCGGCCACCGGCATCGTCCGGCAATCCCACCTGGCGCAGCAGCTGCGCCACCGCGTCGCGGCGCTGGGACGCGTTGCCCACCTTGAGCGCATCCATACCTTCGAGCAGGATGTCGGCCACCCGCATGCGCGGATTCAGTGAGCTGTAGGGGTCCTGGAACACCATCTGCGCCTGCCGCCGCAGGCTGGCGGCATTTTTTGCGGTGATGGGCTCGCCAGCCAGCACGATGCTTCCCGCCGTCGGCACA
>Ga0180009_10001841_pt1 | contig 25336 bp, 22 predicted proteins | sample OS_PC_MetaG_FD_123537 | JGI IMG/M metagenome (GOLD analysis project Ga0180009, IMG submission 123537) | Groundwater microbial communities from the Aspo Hard Rock Laboratory (HRL) deep subsurface site, Sweden - OS_PC_MetaG | ecosystem: Environmental > Aquatic > Deep subsurface > Groundwater...
AAAAATGGAACCCGACTAACCTGAATAAAAATTTTTGAAACCGAACTGCGAGGATGCGATGTTTTGCCTTCTCGCTTAAACAATCCCGCTTGTCTCAAAAAACACTTTTTGCAGCGGACTCATATATGGGATCATCTGATTATGTTGACGCACTTGATTGTGGAGTTGAACCAGAGCCTGACTCGCAGTATTGGGTTGCACCTTTTGTTCAATCCATTTTTGATGAAGTAATTTCGAAGTATCGTCCTGACATTGCACAAACGATAAAGCAGAATACTTCAATGATGTTGTCATAACTCAGGTGTAGAATCTTCGATACGTTCTCGGTAACATTTGAAAAATCAGTCATATTTCTTCAATTCAAATAACTGATAATTAGGGCTCTATGTATATATTAAATATTGCTCAATTGAAGCCATGTGATATTTTTCTCACTAAAGGTCCAAATAAAAAAATCCGTAAAGCCATTCAGTTAGCGACAGGTGGAAATTTTAGCCATGTAGCAATGTATTTGGGATATTCAAGCTTTATTGAAGCTGACTTATATGGGGTTCACACAGGAAATCCGCAACGGCTAAATTTTGAGGATGAGGGGGATATAATCGTAAGGAGATCGAAAAATGAACTAGATGTAAGTCGATTCGAAAAGATTTGCTTCCATGTAAAGCAACGCACCGCTGCTCCCTATTCCATACTTAACGCCATATTGAGCATCACGAAAGCTGAGGGAGCTGATGAACCGGGTAAGCATTTTTGTTCTCAATTGATTTCAGAAGGATTCAGGCAAGTAGGTATAGATGTGAATAGCACAAAAGAAACAGTTAAAATCACACCTGCCGATTTTGAATTTAGTCCTGAATTTGTTACTGTTTCTGGTGTTTTGGAAGAACTGTCAGACGAAGATGCTGCTGGCTATCTAAGTTCAATCAACAAATTTGACCTACCATCGTTTCAGCAAAATGCCACGAATACTCTGATGAAACAATTGAAGAAGATATTGGGCGAATATGGATATAATCCTGATACTGTCCATCCTCAAAATAGCATCGGGACAGAAATTAACATAATTTTATCAAAATTCCAGGTTTGAAAAACAGATATCCGACTAGATTTTGGATGAAAGTTTCATTTTTATGATGAAAATTAGCTGTTTTTGTGGTGAAAGACATAGCTGTCCATCGGAAAATAACCTGACAGGAGTAAATGGTGAAAGTCAGAAATGGTTATGCTGCTTTTTTCCACTCATACCGGTGTTGTAATCTACCCAACTTTGGAATGGATTTTACTTTGCTGAATTCGAATGGCTTTACTTCAATTTTCCTTCCGAATGGTGAATCTCTCCCCATTGCTAAATGGCACCGATCCCCATTATAATAATCAATATATTCCTTCATCAAACGTCGGAGATGATCTTCACCGAAGACAATAACGTGGTTGATAATGTCAGTCCTGGCACTTAATACGAACCTCTCAGCTATTCCATTTTGCCAGGGGCTCCTATAGGACGTTACCTTGGGCTTAATCCCGAGTTGACGTTCAAGAAAACCCTTCACTCTTGGTGAAAAAATCTTATCCCGATCCATTATTAGGTACTTTGGAACCTGATCAAATGGAAATGCATCCCTAAGTTGTTGAATTACCCAAAGGGCAGAAGGATGACTGGTTACATTGAAATGTCGAATGATCCTTCTTTTGTGATCAATAATGAAAAAGACATAAAGGATTTTAAACCCGATAGTCGGAACAACGAAGAAGTCCATTGCTGAAATTTCATTTCGGTGGTTCTTGAGAAAAGTCATCCAGGATTGCTGCTTTTTCTTGTCTGGATGGTTGGATTTGAAGCTTCTTAAATAGCGGGAAACAGTCGCTTCAGAAACATCGTTAAAACCCAGCATTAAAATTTCGGCGCCGCGACGTTTTAAGTGGGTAAACTGATTCCTCGGCTGGTGATTGTTTTTTAATGTGTTCGTTTCACTCACATTCATATTGATTTTAATTGGCTTTATCATTGAGCACTTTTCAAAGACCTGATTCGTTAGTTATCGTCTCTATTGTTATACCTCATTCAAACCAAGAATCAATTGGTTAAACAGAGCCAACAAAGGGACAACGATGAACAATAATCTACTTTTTGAAGCCGCGCTATCAGTCATAAAGCCTTGGTATATCGATCACGTTGAATTTGATGCCACCAAAAAACGCCTTGATATTTTCATCGACTTCGAACGCGGTGCAAAGTTTTCGTCCGAAGAAAAAGGCTACGACGATCAATACGGTGTTTACGATACAGAACAAAAGACCTGGCGGCATCTGAACTTTTTCGAGCATGAATGCTATCTCCATTGCAGAACTCCAAGGATCAAACTGGATGAGCAGACAATACGCTTGGTTTCTCCACCCTGGGCCGGAGTTAATAAAGGGTTTACACTACTGTTCGAAGCATTGCTCATTCAACTTTGCAAACAGATGCCAGTTAGGGTTGTCAGCAGAATGATAAAGGAAACCGATCAAAAGATCTGGAGAGTCATACAAAAGTATGTTGATTTAACGAGAGAACTCTCCGATTTCTCACATGTCACTGCTGTTGGTATGGACGAGACCAGTCGTGCAAAGGGTCATGACTATATCACACTGTTTGTCGATCTGGACGAAAGAAAAACCCTCTTCGTGGCCGATGGAAAAAACCATGAAGTGGTCGATCGGTTTGAACAAGACCTTTGGGAACACAATGGATCAGCAGAGAATATCACGGATATTAGCTGTGATATGTCTCCAGCATTTATCAAAGGTGTTCGGAAAAACTTCCCCAATGCTGAAATCACATTCGACAAGTTTCATATCATCAAGCTCATTAATGAAGCAGTTGATAAGGTTCGCAAAATGGAAGTAAAAAACGACCCACTTCTCAGAGGGGCTAAATACTTGTTTTTGAAAAACGAATCCAATCTGACCAACCGCCAGATTGAACAACTGAGCAAGATTAAACTCTCCGGATCTCATCTGAAGAGCCTTCGGGCACTACAAATTAGAGAGAGCTTTCAGGATATCTATCAAGCACCAACCGAAGCATCGTTCGTGTTCCTGCTGAAAAAATGGTATTTCTGGGCGACTCATAGCCGTCTGGAACCGATGAAAGAGGCTGCCAAAACCATCAAATCACATTGGGATGGCGTTGTTGCCTGGAAAAGGTCCCAGATAAACAATGGGATCCTTGAAGGCCTGAATTCCATTGTCCAAGCTGCCAGAAGCAGGGCTAAAGGTTTTCGCAATCCAAGGTACTATAAAACCATTGTATACTTAACAACCGGAAAATTGGATTTTCAAGTAATGAATCCATGTGTGGGTACATTCTCTGGATAGCAAGTTACCCACTTAAAACGTCGAAGAACCAAAATTTCTGAGTATATTCTGGGGGCTCCCCAATTGTATATTCTGGGGGCTCCCCAATTATTTTCTCCAGCCATTCGATAAATGAGATCTCGAATTTCCTTCTTTATTCTTTTTCGTCCAGGTTTCTTGCGGGAAGAAATCTTTGTCCAGTGCTTCTTGAATCTACGATTCTGCCAATCAATAACAGTTTTGGGTTTTACGATTATCAGAGAATCCATCCATTTTCTGAATACTTGTTTCAGCGCAACCCAGAAGGAACGATCAAGGTCTGTTAATTGAGGTTTTGACTTCTTTATTAGGAAGGTCGATAGCTGTTGTCTCAAGGCTAAGTTCTCCAGTAATAAATCACTCTTGGACTTGAATAGAGTTTGGAAAATTAGAAGGGAAATTTTGAGAAGCTTGATCAGAATTCGATACATTTTTCGTAGGCTCCATAGAAAATTTATTAATTGAAGCAGGAAATGTATCGAAATTTTGTGGGATAATCAACTGGGAATAGTACTTCTTAACTGGTTGAAATTATGAATTCGATGAGGTTTTGAGGATAGACAGCCATCGATAAATGGACGTCTCTTCTATCACCGGATTAGAGAAAGGGTGGGCAAGTTTCACATAGTTGCTTATCCGTGGTCTCAGTCGATGCAATAATCTCATTTTTGACAAAACTAACAAGATTCGTTTTGTCAAAAACAGTAACAAATAAAATCTATTTTAAATCTGCAAACAACACCTTCTCAGATTTAAAACCATGAATTCAGTCTATTATATACTTCCTTCCTGCCTGGCATATTCATTGCTGATTAATCTTTCCGTGCACGTAGGCATTATTACCATCCAGGATTCCACTGGTTGAAAGGCTCATTATCTCAGAATCTCTTGATATGAATGAAGCAGCCTTTTTCGAGCGGTCAAAAAACCATTTTCTGAAATGGAACTAACCGCAAAAGCTCTCAATTGTGCACAATAAACAGACTTTGTTCTAATGCTGTCGAAACTGAGCTGGAAAATCATAAATCCAGATCTAAAATTAGTTTAACAATACCGGCGCTCTAAATATAAAAATACTTTTTGCACCGGCACAGACGGAGAAAGCAAATGTTCAGACTTAACAGAATACATGGATTAAAAAAGAAAGAGGTGGTCGGGCGTCATGGCAAAGGTGGTCTGTTCAAATGTATTTTCAGCGTGTGTATCAGTTTTGTTGCAGCTGTTTCAATAGCCGGCCATGCCTACGCCGGAGGTGAACTTCATGTCTATAATTGGGGGGATTATATTAATCCCGAGGTACTGAAACAGTTTTCGGAAGAATTTGATGTTAAAGTCACATTAAGTACCTATAACTCCAATGAGGAGATGCTGGCCAAAGTTCAGGCGGGCGCTGTTGGGTATGATATCGTATTCCCTTCGGTTCATATGCATGACATCATGTACAAGTTAAACCTGCTTTATAAAACAAACATAAACAAGTCTCCCGACTTTAAAAACATCGACCCTGACTTCCTGCGAGCAAAAACAGATCCCAAAGGTGAATGGTGCCTTCCATATGCATGGGGAACTGTCGGTATTATGTACAATCGTAAATTGATTGGTGGTGATATCAATTCATGGAAAGAGCTTTTTGATCTTGCCAAGGCAAAGAATCTAAAGATTGCCATGTTGGATGATATGCGCGAAACCATTGGGGTTGGCCTTATCCTCAACGGCAAATCTGTTAACACCCGCAGTATGGATGATCTCAGGTTGGCTCAAAAAACGATGATTGATCTTAGGCCCTACATTTCTGCTTTTACCTACGACAGTCCTCCTATGGTTGCCAGTGGAGACCTGGCTGCTGCCCATTTTTTCACAGGTTCTCTAATTGTGATCGCAAGCCAGGAGCCGGCGAACAGGAAGCATTTGAACTATATCATCCCGGATGAAGGTGCCACCATGTATCAGGAAGACATATGTGTGCTGAAATCGTCCCCGAATAAAGAAAATGCCCTTAAGTTTCTTGAGTTTTATTTGAGACCTGAAATCCCGGTTCTAAATATTAAACAGCAATGGAACGGTACTCCTAATGCGGCATCTCAAAAGATACTGCCTGATGTAATCAAAAACAACAAAGCAGCCAATCCACCCCCGGAAACAATGAAGAAGCTTCAGATATTTGAGGATATTGGCAAAGACCTCAAAAAATACAATCGTGTCTGGACGAAGATCAAAACAGCCCAATAAAAAACAGACCTAGCATTTCGATTGAAAAAAGAACAACAGAAATAAATCAGATGGCTGAAACAAATCAAATTATTGAAGTCAAAGCAGCAGTCAGGCGTTTCTCAACCCCTGAAATGGGTGTGATCACAGCATTGGATGGCGTTTCCCTGAGCGTCCAAAGCAATGAGTTCATCACGCTGCTTGGACCGTCAGGGTGCGGGAAGACCACCTTTCTTCGTTGTATCAGCGGATTCGAAGAACTGGATGAGGGTCAGATTTTTATTGATGGTGTCTCGATGAAAGGGATTCCTGCTCATAAACGGCCGGTTAACACCGTCTTTCAGAACTATGCCCTTTTCCCGCATTTATCGATCAGCAATAATGTAGGTTACAGCCTTGATATTCGGGGCGTGTCAAAAAAAGAGCGTAATCAACGAGTTGCAGATGTCCTGGACATGGTTGACCTGACAGGTATGGAGCGCCGTATGCCACACCAATTGTCTGGTGGCCAGCAACAAAGGGTCGCTCTGGCCCGCGCCATTATCAATCGCCCTAAACTGCTCCTGTTGGATGAGCCCCTTTCTGCCCTCGACCACAATCTTCGGCAGGCAATGCGGCTGGAGCTGAAAAACCTGCAACACAGACTTGGGATCTCGTTTATTTTCGTCACGCACGATCAGGATGAGGCCCTGACCATGTCTGATCGTATCGTTGTGCTGAATGGAGGACACATTCAGCAGATCGGTGTTCCAACCGAAATCTATGACCATCCTGTGAACAGGTTCGTCGCCGAATTTATCGGCGAAAGTAATATCTTCAAAGGGACGGTTTGCTCAACCGAAAACGGTTTTCTGGAAATTGAAATGGATAACGGCATTCGGATGAAAGCCATCAACCAGGGGCTGTCAGTTGGACAATCTGCTGAGCTGATGATCAGACCGGAACATTTGCAGCTCGTGACGGACATCAGCAGACCTGATTTGCCGCAAATATCAGGCATCCTTAAACAGGTCGTTTTCGTGGGTGTTGACTATCATCTGATTGTGCACTTAAATGACAAGACAGCGCTAAAGGTCATTGTACGTGACTCGGAGCGGCAGGCTGTCAACAACCTGCAACTGGGAAAGAAGATAACATTTAGCTACTCGCTTAAAACCCCTCACATTATCACCAGCGGGTTACAATGACACAATCACTTGTCACTCGGCAGCGTATCCAACTGGTCAGCCTGCTCGGGCCGGTGACCATTTTTCTAGGAATTTTTTTCGCCATCCCGCTAGGGATTATGCTGGTTTACAGCTTCTTGGAGCCCGGTCTGTACGGTGGCGTGGAATGGAATTTCTATCACCTCAATTTCGGCCGGATCCTTGGCTGGGCGGATGGAGAAATTGAGGACTTTGATCTGGTCTATATCCTGATCTTTTTGAAATCAATAAGGCTCGCCCTGACCACAGTCATCTGTTCGTTAATCGTCTGCTATCCTGCTGCCTATTGGATCAGCCGGCTATCTAATAAATGGAAATCTTTCTTTATTTTTTTAATCACGCTGCCTTTTTTTGTCAGTCTCGTAGTCCGGCTGTTTGCCTGGATGTTGATTCTCAGACCAACCGGTTTTATCAATTGGATTCTGAAATCTTTGTTCAATGAGACCTATTTCATGATCTATTCAGAGCCCGCCGTTCTGATCGGCATGGTCTACATTTTTGTCCCCTTCATGTTTATGCCTCTTTATGCAAGCATCGAGAAACTGGACCAGTCACTGATCGAGGCGTCCTATGATCTGGGAGCATCACGACTACAGACTTTCTTAAGGGTAATCTTTCCGATGACTTTACCGGGCGTGATTGGAGGCTCCATTATTGTTTTCATTCCGAGTGTGGGTAATTTCGTCGTCCCGTCGCTCCTTGGCGGGGCAAAGGTTATGATGATTGGGAATATGGTATACCAGCAATTTCTATATGCCCGGAACTGGCCCTTTGGATCTGCACTTGCCATGATGATTATGGCAAGCGTTTTGGGACTCCTGGTGATTTATGTATCGATGGTGACCAGGGGAACACCGGGTTCAGAAACCCTGCAAGGATAAGAAACGGAGACATATATGCAAAAGGGCAATGCGGGAAAACGAATTCTCAACCTTTACGGAGGGCTGTTCTTCCTCTTCATCTACCTACCGATTGCATTGATATTCATCTATTCGTTTAATTCGAATCCCACGAATATGATGGTCTGGAGAAACTTCACCCTGGATTGGTATAGAAAAATTCTAGGTTTTTCAGTCCTTACCAGGGACGCTATCTATGTTGAATCGACCGATCAATTAATCGCTGCTGTTAAAACCAGTTTGACCATTGCCATGATAACAACGGCTTTTTCCACGCTTATGGGCACCGCTACGGCGATTGCGATCAACAGATTCCGGTTCCGACTTAAAAAGTTTTATCAGATGCTGATGTTTGTGCCGATGATTATGCCCGACATTGTGCTCGGGATTGCCCTTTTAATCTTTTATGTAGGCTTTGGCATTAAACTGGGCGCTTTATCGATTATCATTGGACATTGTACCTTTCTTATCAGTTATGTGTTCATTGTTGTCAGCACACGGCTTGCAGGCATGGACAAGCGGTTGGAAGAAGCCTCAGCCGATCTCGGCGCCAACGAGTGGGTGACTTTCAGGCGAGTCGTACTGCCTCTGATAATGCCGGGGGTTGTCGGCGGCGCATTGCTGGCTTTTATCATCTCCATGGACGATCTCGTGATCACTCTTTTCATCGCGGGTGTGGATTCACAGACCTTACCGCTGTACATTTATGGGATGCTGCGACGCGGCATCAAGCCGGAAATCAACGCGATTGCATCCTTGATGCTGATTTTTTCACTGGTTGTGGCTTCTCTTGGAATCTATTTTCGATCAAAGCAATCCAAATAGAGATGGCGGTGGAAATCAGGGTGAGCCGCTATAGGTACGAAAACAAATACAGAAGGTTATATAATGGATCAGAAGGAAATAAGAAAAAGAGCACGTGCCTTGGGAATTGAGATCGGAAGACTGACTCCCGGAGAGTACAACGCCATTACTGATGTCCCGGGAATCAGGGTAGGTCATTCAACTATCAAAAAGGGAGAATCTGAAAAAGGTAAAGTTTCAGGAGTTGCCAGAACAGGTGTAACTGTGATTGTCCCCCATGAGACGATCTGGCATCAACCGATTTTCGCCGGTAGCCATGTTATCAACGGAAACGGGGAGATGACAGGAACAAGCTGGCTTGGGGAATCAGGCCTGCTGACAACACCCATTGCGATCACCAATACCAACAGTGTCGGAATTGCGCGAGATGCATTGGTAGCCTATTACTTTGAGCAATTTCCAGATGATGCCCCGAAATGGCTGTTGCCTGTTGTCGCAGAAACCTGGGATGGCATTTTATCGGACCCCAAAGGCATGTTTTTGCAGAAAGAAGATGTTATCAACGCCCTTGAATCTGCAAAATCAGGCTATGTTGAGGAGGGCTCTGTCGGGGGTGGGACCGGAATGATTTGCCATGAGTTTAAAGGAGGCATTGGTACGAGTTCAAGAAAATTATCGCTGAAAGGACAAAATTTCCACGTCGGGTCGTTGGTCCAAGCAAACTACGGCCTAAGATATCAGTTACAAATAGATGGTGTTCCGGTTGGTAAAGAACTGCCGGTGGAGACGATCAGCGGCATTGGGCAATTTTACAATTCAGAATCTGCAATCGCGAAGGAAAGAGGGTCAATCATCATTGTCACAGCCACCGATATTCCCTTGTTGCCGAGCCAATGTGAACGACTTGCCAGAAGAACATCAGCGGGCCTGGCAAGAATGGGTTCTATTTATGGCAACGATTCTGGTGATATTGCCATCGCCTTCTCCACAGGAAACATGATTATGTCCAATGACGCTTTTCACAATATCACCTGTCTAGGAAATGACGTTATTTCAGATGTGTTCGAGGCTGTAGTGGAATCCACCGAAGAGGCTATTCTCAACGCCCTGTGCTCAGCCGAGACCTTATCCGGTATTGATGGGCGGACCGTGCATGCGATGCCTGTCGACGAGGTCAAAAAAATTCTTAAGACATACAACAGATAAACAGTCAGTTGCACCGTGCACTCAGGAGCGTGGGGTGAAAAAAGTATTTCCTCTCTAAATTCGCTGCTTTCAAAAGTTACAGCCGTAAAATAGGCAAAGATTCCGTCCGTCATGCCAATTGCTCTCCTTTAACTGTCCTGTTAAGCTTCCAGAAAATGAGATTCTCCCATAAATTTAGAATAGTACGATAAATATGAGGGGCATTATGGAAGCCGTTGAAGCTTTAGCTCTGGTAAGTGGAAATGTTGAAGAAGAATTACTTACCAGGAATGAATATCTGGCTTTGGAAAATCGGATACTGAAATCAAAACTCAAAAAACCAGTGAGCTTCACCCATAGTGAACGGATTCAGTTAGCCAAAATCGGGAAACGAATGGGAATTAAAGTGCTAAAAGAAAATAGCTGAAGGTTATATACTTTCGTGAAATTGAGTTGACCTTCAGCCCCTTCAAAACGTCGACTATTAGCAAGCCAGATCAAATGGTTATTAGCAAGGACATCACCGAAGGTTTCCGTCAATCCCCACCCAATCCACAAACATTTTTACACACTGTCATGAATCACCAATCATAACAAACTGTTTAGTGAGTAATCTCGTAGGATTCCTAATCCGCAGCTCCAGGTTCGAGTCTTGGTGGGGGCACCATAAACCTGCAAATAGACACAAAACTCACCTCATTGATCCCCCCAATCATGGTCTAACCAAGTGATTACCACCCTTTTGGTATTTGAATGACTTCGTTTATGCCAAGCAGTGAAAATATTCCCCCTGCAATAACATGATACAGGATAAGCATCTCTAATATGGCGATATCTGCAACGAGCAGGATCATGCAGAAGTTAACCGATGCCATGGTAATTCCTGTATGGCCAAAATATTATTTCCCCCGCAAATCCAACACCAAAGAGGCTTGACAGGGAATTCTTACCAGAATCTTCACCTGTTGACATTAAGCAGCTGATCTATAATAGTATTTCAGCATCCCATTCAGCCGTTCGCAACATTGGATCTTTCCCTGATTGGATACCAGTTTCGCATCAGGAAATAAAAGCACATTATCCTTTCCCTGGTGACTCCTTTCTTCATGATAGTGCTCTATATATTCACCAATTGCTTTCCTCAGAGTACCTTCCCCGAAAAAAATTAGCCTATTCAGGCATTCCTCTTTGATGGATCTCACAAACCTTTCTGCAAAAGAATTCATTTTCGGCGATTGCGGGGGTAAACGGATTGGCTTGATGCCCATTGATGCAATGATCGATCGAAAGGACTTGCAGAATTTTGAATCCCTATCGTGAATTAAATATCGACAGTCTGATAGGCATCCCCAACCATCCATCGTTATGTTACGAGCAATTTGTTTCATCCATCTTTCATTCGGGTGAGGAGTGATTCCGGCAATGGTTATTTTCCTCGTTCCGATATGGATGAAGAACAAAACATAATTGGTAATCAAGCCGACCGGAGTAATCACTTCAGTTGTAAAGAAATCACAGGCCGCAATCATATCCTGGTGATTCTTAATGAATTTAGTCCATGAAGTCTCTTGAGTCCGGCTAGGTACAGGTGGAATACCGTTTCTCTTCAAGACGTTTCCAACTGTTTGATCACTCACATCAAACCCCAAGTTGGATAAAGCGCCAACGATCCTGTCATAACCCCAATTCGGATTTTCTTCGGCAAATCTAATGATCAGAGATTCCAGCTCGCGGTTTAGTCTTGGTCTTCCAGGATATTTCCTGAACATTGAACCATCAAATTTCTTTGCTACGAGTTTTCGAAACCACTCCATGATTGTTTCTGGTTTTACAATGCAGGCAATTTCCCTAAGAGCTTTTAGTCCGATTCTTTTCGCGATTTTAGCAAGCCTTATTCGTTCATGGTTGTTCAGTTGTAATGGCATATTGATCTTTGATTTGAGAATCTCGTTTTCTGCTGCCAGATATTCATTCCTCAACAGAATTTCCTCTTCAACCCGTCCACTAACCAGTGCCATTGCTTCAACCATTTCCATTTCAACCTCACATATTTTGTTATTCGGGATTCTCAAGAAATTACATAGTATCAAGAGGTTGAACTGGAGGCAATCTGGATCACAGGTGGGATTTTAGCTGAATTTTAGCTTCTAAGGTAGTAATGACGGGGACTCACACCTAAAAATAATATTTTGACCATACAAGTTGAGTTCTGTATCAACAAGCATCTAACTCCTTTTCCCCATTTTCATTGATATTACCGTATGGTTAATCAATGCCGTTCAACGGTTTCACAAAATATTTTCAATATTTCTTTATTTTATTGTTTTAATTAATATTTTATATTTATTTGCCAACTTGACAGGAGTAAAATAATTGAATATATTCTAATTTACCAAGTGGTAATATAATGCCAATTGGATATCTCCAGAAATCAGAATTGAACAACTGAACGAGGCATCAGAGATGAACCCGACAGCAATAGATACAGTTCAGCCGAAAGGCAGGAAGCAGGAGACGAGAGATAAAATCCTGGACGCGGCACAGGAGGTCTTCTCCAACTATCCTTACGAATCTGCCGGGATTCGAATGATCAGCAAACTGGCCGGGGTGGATCATCCCTTGATTAAGTATTATTTCGGCTCCAAGGCTGACCTGTTTCGGGAAGTCATTAATCATATGATAACCCAGAGGCGGGAACTTGAGCAGAATTGGTATTCAGCAGTCAGATCGATGGGCCCGAGTCGGGGATTTCCCCTTTTTCTTGATTTTATTTTGGAGGACTACCGAAAAAGGCCGGGACTATATCATCTCGTCTCTTTGAATTTCCGGCAGGCTGATCCGGAAAATCCGATTCCCGGGTTTGATCTGATCGAGGAGTTTCTAAAAACAGAAATCGATCGAATGAAACAAAACCTGGGGATGGAAATGCCAAATCATGAGGCAGAAGTATTCATACGTGTCTTTAACACCCTGATGATTAGTTTCCTGGGGGGGGCGCACACCCATGCCAGAATGCTGAAAATGGATCCGGAGAGCATCGTCTATTTCAACTGGATCAAGGAGAGTATTCTTTTCACACTTCTGCCCCAACTGAAACTGATGTTGCAACGATCATCTTCAAAAGAGTGAAAGGAGGGAAAGATGAAAAAGCTCGTTTTTGGGCTATTTGTTATCTTCCTGCTGGGGATAGCTGCCTATTCCAATCAATTGGTGATCCTGATGAAAATTGTGCCAATTGTTACCAGGTTTCGCTATCCGGTTGAACCTCATAGACCTGTGGTCTGGAGCCGGGGGCCAGATAGGCCTGAAAAATCTGTTGAAGAAAAACCGCCCAACATTATCTTCATTTTAACTGATGATATGGGATTCAACGATGTTTCCTTTTATAACGGAGGCTCGGCCGACGGCACCCTGCAGACACCTCATATTGATGCCATTGCCAAAGAAGGGGTTGTTTTCACCAATGGCTATGCGGCCAATGCCATCTGCGCCCCCTCCAGGGCATCCATCATGACTGGCAGGTACTCTACCCGCTTCGGTTTTGAATATACACCCATCTTCAAGGTGGGCGTTGAAATCATAGATCTGATGGCAAAGGATGATAAGCCCCCCCAAAAAAGTGTCATTATCCACCATGACCGCTTTGACCATATGAAATCGATCGGTGAGTTGGGGATGCCGAATTCTGAAATCACCATTGCAGAGATGTTGAAAAAGGCAGGGTATTACACGGCTCACATCGGTAAATGGCATCTGGGTTCCTATAGCCCTATGCGACCGATTGACCAGGGATTTGACGACAGCCTTGAACTGATGGGGATACTTTACCAGCCGGAGGATTCGCCCAGTGTTGTCAACGCCAGACAGGACTCCGATCCTATTGATCTCATGTACTGGGCAAGCGCTCGCTTCAGCGTTCGATTCAATGGCAGCAAGGAGTTTGAACCTGGCGGCTATTTGACTGATTATTATACAGACGAGGCGGTCAAGGTGATCGAAGCCAATAAAAACAGGCCCTTTTTCCTCTACCTGGCACACTGGGGAATTCACAGCCCATTGCAGGCTAAAAAAGAGGACTATGATGCGCTTTCACATATTAAAGACCATAGACTGAGGGTTTACGCTGCCATGATCCGGGCTGTGGATCGAAGTGTGGGACGGGTGATGGCTGCTCTCAAGGAGAACGGAATTGATGACAACACACTGGTTTTTTTCACCAGCGATAACGGTGGCGCGGGTTACCTGGGACTTCGGGACATTAATAAACCCTACCGGGGCTGGAAAATCACCTTTTTTGAGGGAGGCACCCATGTACCTTTCTTTGCCCGCTGGCCCGGGGTTATTTCAACGGGAACCCGATTCGACAACCCGGTCAGCCACCTGGATATCTTCAGTACCGCAGCTGCTGTCTCAGGAGCCGAAATTCCCGGTGACCGTAAAATAGACGGGATTGACCTGATGCCCTTCATTCGGGGTGAAAAGACAGGGGATCCGCATGAAAGCATCTTCTGGCGGCAGGGGTATTATCGGGGTGTGCTGAACAAGGGGTGGAAGATGACGGTCTCCGAACGCCCGAAAAAGGTCTGGTTGTTCAACCTCAGGGAGGATCCAACGGAACAGAACAACATCGCCTCACAGCACCCTGAGAAGATCGCCGAATTGCAGACGTTATTGCAGGCGCACAACGCCGAACAGGCGGAACCGCTCTGGGATTCGGTGATCGAAGGACCGGTCCGGATTGACAAAACCCAGGAGGAACCTTGGGAGGAAGGTGACGAATATATCTACTGGCCGAACTAAAACAACCTAGCGGGCAACAAAGTCCGACCCGTCAAAAAGATTAAGCAGGACTTGAGCAATTAAACAAAAAACAATGGAGTTAAACAACATGAGTGAACTGGATGGTGGTGCATTGGCAGGAAAAGCTCTGGCCAATGAAGGAGTCGAAAAAGCGTTTGTTCTCTGCGGCGGTCACATCATGCCGATTTTGTATGGTATGCGCGACGCAGGGATTGAGATTGTCGATATGCGGCACGAGAGTTCAGCCATTTATGCGGCAATTGGATACACGAGAGCCTCAGGAAAAACGGCGGCAGTCATAACAACAGCGGGTCCAGGTGTTGCAAACACGCCGGCGGGGATGATGGAAGCGCAATCCATGGGAATTCCACTGATTCACATCGGCGGTGCAGTGTCCATGTTAAAACGTCATGGTGGTGACCTGCAGGATATGGACACGCTTGAGCTGATGAAAACGTGTTCAAAGTGGTCCAGCCTTGTCACCTATGCCCAACGGATACCTGAATATGTATCAATGGCGTTGCGACACGCCCATGATCAATTTCCAGGGCCCGTTTACCTGGAGATGCCAACCAATGTACTCTGGCAAAAGGTGGAAGAAGAAAAGGTTATCTTTCCGGTAAACAGCTGTACTAAAGCCATCCCATTCGGCGATCCGGCTCTGATTGAAAAAGCTGCTGCACTCCTTGCCAATGCCAAGCGCCCGGCAGTCCTCATCGATGATGGCGCCCGTTTCAACATCGGAGAGCACGCCAAAGCCATTGCCGCGCTTTCTGATTACCTGAAGATGCCCATCGGCGATCACGGCAGTAACTGCAGGGGTTTATTCGGTGACGAAGTCGAAAATCCCCTCTTCGCAAGAAACGCATCAGGGGAAGCAGATGTTGTGCTGGCACTGGGCTGTCGGTTCGATTTCCGGCTCTTTAATGGGGCTTTCATTCCTTCAGCGGCAAAAATCATCCAGGTGCATGTTGACAGCCGGCAGATTGGTTTCAGCTTGCGAGCTGATGTCGGAATCGTGGGTGGTGTTGGACCCGTCGCCAGCCAGCTGCTGGATGCCGTCAAGAAAAGACAGAAAGAACCAACCAAAACTTATTGGGGTGAGCAACCCGTTGATAAATGGCCGGATAATCTTCCCGACGTCTATCGGTCGGAAGGTACCCCTATGCACCCGGCTCGCTGTGCTGGTGAAGTTGCGAAGTTTCTGGCTGAGGAAGCTCGTGACTGGAACGTGATTTGCGACGGTGGTGAAGCCTCGATCTGGATGAGGATTGCCTCCAAAGCGATAAGACCGGGGCAGATCCATGCCACAGGCCCGAACGGAACCATCGGGACGGGTCCCTGTCTGGCAGTCGGTACCTGGGCAGCGAATCGAAAACCGGTATTGTGGTATACCGGCGACGGCAGTTTTGGCTTTCACAACATGGAACTGGACACCATGGAACGTTTGGGAATCCCCGTTGTATGCGTCATCTCCAATGACTCTGCCTGGGGGCAGATCCGGTTGGTGGAAACATTTACGCGACCTGAAGAAATCAAACAGAAGGGGCAATGCAACACTGAACTGAGGCATATGAGGGCCTACGAAAAGATGGTATCCATGTGGGATGGCCATGGTGAGATGGTGACCAACCCGGAGGAGATCGTACCCGCCATCAGGCGCGCAGTGGCCAATGGTAAACCGTCAATTATCAATGTCGAAGTTGACAAGGTCAGTGCCTCTCCTTTTATCGCGGGTTATGCAGCCATGACAAAGACGAACAAGTAAGTGCAGTCAAGGAGTTAACTCACCTTCCGGTTTTCTCCTTGGCTTTGGATTGAAAAGTACCCGGCAGTCTGTTCAGTTGCAATCAAACAGACCAGAAATACATCCGGAATTCCGGAAGGGTAAATAATTAACAATAGGTAATAAAAACAATGATGAAAACACTGCTTATTATATTTTTAGTCATCGCCGTAGCTGTTGTCGTTTTTGTCCTGATTATCACCCGCGACGGTAGCCTGGCCATCCCTGAGGGAAAAGGTGTTGTGAGGCTGGATTCCGGCGAATTCGAAGCATTTCCCCTGCCGGATTATGCAGCCAAACATGTCACAGATGACTATAAGAGTTATTTTGTCGAGGTTGAACCGGGGATTAAGGTTCATGTACTTGAAGTAGGTTCCGGTTTCCCTGTGTTCCTGCAGCACGGCAATCCAACCTCCGGGTTTCTTTACCGGAAGGTGGCCGCAGAATTGCCGACCGATCGACTGCGGCTGATCATGCCGACCCTGGTGGGACTGGGATTTTCCACCAAGATTCCGGTGAGCCGGCATACGCTGGAGAATCACATGCGCTGGATCAACAGCGTCCTGCTGCAATTGAAGCTGAAGGAACTGGTCTACATCGGGCAGGACTGGGGTGGACCGATCGGTTTGGGGGCGCTGACACTGTCACCGGATCTGCTCAAGGGAGCTGTGCTGCTCAATACCGCTATAAAAGCCCCGACTGCAAAGGTGGACGTTTCTCGATCCCATGCCATGGTCAAGACACCGGTCGTCGGTGAATTGATACTGCAGGTATATACGACAATATTCGAACGGATTCATACTTTTCAGGGAAACCCCGAATCCATCCCAAAGGAAATAGCCGATCTTTACGGCCGGCCGGTGTTGGAAAGTGGAAATGGTAAAGCACCGCTGACATTGATGCGTATGGTCCCTGACGGACCTGATCACCCGAGCACACCGGCCATGAGAAAGATTGAACAGTATATCAAAGGGCTGGACATACCCGCCGAGATTGTATGGGGAATGAAGGATCCTATTTTCGGCAAACTGTTGTGGTTGACAAAAGAGCAGTTCCCAAAGGCGCCGGTGACCGAAACAGAGGGCGGTCATTTTCTGCAGGAGGAGGTTCCCGCTGAAATCGCCGCTGCTTTGTTGCGGGTGATTGAGCAGGTTCAATCTTCGAAAAATAGGTAAACTTACTGACAAATTATCTGAAGTCTAAACCATCAATTAACAGGAAAAAGGGACATGGTAAAAAACGCAGAGCTTGATGTGGTCATCTATGGTGCGAGCGGTTTCACAGGTCGCCTTGTCGCCGAATATCTGGTTCAGAATTATAAGGACAGCAATATCACCTGGGCCCTGGGGGGCCGGAATGAAACCAGAATCGCTGCAGTCCGCAGTGAAATCGGCGCTCCGGATGATACGCCCCTCATCGTGGCGGATAGCTCCGATGAGGCGGCCATCACGAAAATGGTAAGATCTGCCAGGTGTGTCATCAGCACAGTCGGGCCCTACACACTCTATGGCGAAAAGCTGGTTGAGGCTTGTGCCCGGGAAGGAACCGATTATGTTGACCTTTGCGGCGAGGTTCTTTTCATGCGCCAAATGATCGCCAAACACGAGGAAAACGCCAAGAAGAGCGGTGCCCGGATCGTTTTTTCCTGCGGTTTTGACTCCATTCCCTTCGATCTCGGTGTGCAGTTCCTGCAGGAGGAAGCAGTGAAACGGTTTGGTGCCCCCTGTCCCCGTGTCCGAACCCGGATTCGGGGCATGAAGCTCTATCCTTCAGGTGGCTCCATTGCATCCGGTAAACTGATCATGGATGAGATTCAAAAGGATCCATCACTTTTAGGGCCCCTCCTGGATCCATTTTCTCTTAGCGGTGGATTTAAGGGGCCGGAACAACCCCCCGCCAACCTGGTTATGAAAGATGAATCCCTGGATATCTGGGTTGCTCCATTCATGATGGCGGTTATCAATGTCAAGAACGTCCATCGCTCCAACGCACTTCTCGATCATGCCTACGGCAAGGATTTTATGTATGACGAAATGATCATCGGGGGTAAAGGAGATGCCGGTAAGGCAGCTGCAGAAACCCTTGCGGCAACCCGTGGTATGGAAACCAGTGGCGAGCTGCCAAAACCGGGTCAGGGTCCATCGAAGGAAGAACGAGAAAAGGGATTTTTTGACATACTGGTACATGGCACTACCACAACTGGTGAGACACTGAGCATCGCCGTGAAGGATAACCTGGATCCTGGATATGGTTCCACATCAAAAATGCTCGCCGAATCAGCGCTTTGTCTCCTTGAGGAACGTGCAGGTACATCGGGCGGCATTTTGACGGCTGCCCCGGCAATGGGTGCAGACCTCAGAAAACGACTGGTCGAACGGGCCGATTTCACATTCGAGGCAGAAATCTAAAAACCTGTCCCAATGGTAAGGAATCGGAAACTTCTTATAAAAATGGATTATGAAACAAAAAACCCATGAAAGAGTTATGAAAATAATCGTTCAGGCTCTACTTTTTTTTCTGATATTGCCGTCTGTGGCTTTTTCACAATCTAATCTGGAATCACGGATCAGGGAAAATTTTGAAAAACGCCTGAAAAAACAGGCCTCTTTGTTGTCCAGTAATAAAATGCATGTGTTTTTGCTGGGTTCCGGTGGTCCCATGCCCAATAAAAGCAGAGATAACTCCGGTGTCGCCGTAATCGCCGGGGGTGTGTTTATCATGGTGGATGTGGGACCGGGAATCGTAAAAAATATGAACCTGTTGAACCTGCCAGCCGGGAAGATAAGCGCCCTCTTCCTGACCCATTTTCATTCGGATCATATATCGGACATGGGAGAGCTGGATTTCCAGACATGGGCCCAGGGGAGAGACCGGAAGCTGGATGTATACGGTCCGGAAGGCGTCAAGCAGGTAGTCGACGGGTACAACATGGCCTACAGACTCGATGCCAGCTACCGGACAGCTCATCACTCTGAAGAGTGGATGCCTTCCAAAAACGCCGGCATGGTTCCTCATACGCTGAATATATCCGACCCAGGGGAGGCCGTTCTTTTCTTCAATCGAAACGGGCTCAAAGCCTGGGTCTTTAAGGTAAACCATTCCCCGGTAAAACCGGCGGTGGGTTATCGATTTGAATACCGGGGCAATGTGGTGGTGATCTCCGGTGACACGGTCAAAACTCCAACCCTGCCCAAAATTGCCAGGAATGCCGATCTGTTTCTCTGTGAGGCGATTCAAAAAGAAATGGTAATGGCGATCTCCAAGGTGGCCAAAGAGATGGACAATCCTCTCTTGTCAAGGCAGATGCGCGATATCACCGATTACCATATGTCGCCGGTTGAAGCGGCTGAAATCGCCGAGGAAGCTGGTGTCAAAAAACTGGTACTCGTTCATGTGGTGCCACCCATTGAAGGCTTTTTTGCCAAAAGAAAATATCTGGAAGGGACCGACAATGCATTCGATGGTGAAATCATCCTGGGAGAGGACATGACAAGCTTCGAATTGGATCCCAAATAACAGCTTTCAGGATCTGGAGGCCCCTGGTTACCCGGTCCTGTCTCACAGAAATTTTAAACGTTTAATGAGAGAATGCAGGTTCAACAATCCGGAAAACAGAAATGAGCGACTACCAGCATCAAATCACCTTTCGGCAATACATCATTGGAGTGTTCCGGTTTATCTGGCAAATGTTGCCCGTTATTTTAAAGTACCGAGACAAAATCATTTACAACAACACTCCCAGGGCGGATTCCATAGGTCGCTATCTTGAAGAACACACCCGACAGAGGCCTGATCATCCGGCAATTTTGTTTGATAATCAGACGTTAACTTACCGGGAATTCAACGATGAGATCAACTGCCTCGCAGACTACCTCCTCTCCCTGGGCTTCAGCAAAGGTGATGTTTTTGTTGTCCTTATGGACAACCGCCCCGAAATGCTGATTTGTCTGGGAGCTGCGGCAAAAATCGGGGCCATCGCCTCCCTGATAAACTCCAATTTACGCGGCAGCGCCCTTCATCACTGTATAGCGGTTTCCAGCAGCAAGGCAGTCATTATCGGAGAAGAACTGCTCGACGCCTTTGAGGAGATTAAAACGGACCTGCAAATGGATCCTGCTTTTCCGTTGCTATTGATGGCGGAAAAAGGGCGGATTTCCATTCCGGACCGCTATCGTGACCTGAAACAACTGATGACGGTGTCCTCCAGGGAAAACCCAGTTACAACAGCTGGTGTTACAACACATGATGCCTTTGCCTATGTTTTCACTTCCGGCACAACCGGCATGCCGAAAGCTGCTTATCAGTACCACCGTTCGTGGATCATGGCGGGTCACTATCTTGGCAAAGGTGTATTGAGAATGAAGCCGGAGGATCGATTTTATGTCTGTCTGCCTTTTTATCATACCAACCCCGTGAAAATGGCCTGGAGCATTATCCACAGTAATGGAGCAACACTGGTAATGGCGCGAAAGTTCAGTACCAGCCGCTTCTGGGATGATGTGAGAAAGTATAAAGTGACGGTTTTCAATTACATTGGAGAGTTGTGCACTTATCTTGTTAACCAGGCGGAACGAGATGATGATCGAAATCACTCCGTCAGAGCCATGATCGGCAATGGAATGAGATCATCAATTTTCGGCACTTTTCGAAAAAGATTTGGGATAAAACAGATCATTGAAATGTATGGTGCATCTGAATATGATCTGGTGTTCACCAATCTGTTTAACCTGGATGGAACCATTGGTACCAGCTTCAGCAAATTTGCCCTGGCCAAATTTGATGTTGAGAAAAATGAACTGGTACAAAATGAAAACGGCTTTTTAAGCAAGGTTAAAAAAGGGGAACCCGGCATTCTGCTTGGAAAAGTTAATGATAGTGTTAACATTACGGGCTACGCGAGAAATGAGGATACTGAAAAAAAGCTGATTCGAGATGCCTTTGAAAAAGGGGATTGTTGGTTCGATACCGGTGACGTCTTGCGGAATATCGGCTGGCGACACCACGAGTTCGTCGATCGAACCGGAGACACCTTTCGCTGGAAAGGAGAGAATGTGGCCACTCTCGAAGTTGAGAACATTGTGAACGCATTCCCGGGAGTCGAGCAGTGCACCGTTTATGGTGTTAAACTGGGTCAAGGCGATGGACGGATCGGGATGGTTGCCGTGTTACCGGAATCCAAACCTAAGACTTTTGATTTCAAGGGATTCGGTCAGCTACTGTTGGATTCACTTCCGGCCTATGCTGTGCCGCGGTTTTTAAGGCTGAAAACCGTGTTTGAGACGACAACGACGTTTAAGATCAAAAAGCTGACGCTGCAGGAAGAAGGGTTTGATCTGAAAAAAATCAGGGATCCCTTGTTTGTCCTGTTGCCCGGTGACAAAACATACACACCTCTGGATCAAGAGATCTATTCACGAATCATGGAAGGCCAGTATCGTTTCTGATTTGTAAAGTTGAATAGCGAAAGCTTTAAAAGCAAGGAAGAAATCCGAATGAAAAGGATAGATCCGATTTTCATGCTCGTTTGCAGCAATTAAACAACAAAAAAAAACAGGTACTCATGAAAACAAAAAAGAAACTGATGATTATCACCGGTGGTATCGTTGCCATCATCCTGCTGATTATTGCGTTTATCCCTGCAATTATGCAGAGTTTGGGAATTCATCCGCGTTACGACGGTCCAACCTTTAAGGTTGCAGGGAAAAAGGCGCTTATCATCACAACGAGTCATGATCTTTTAGCGCCCATCGGTAAAACAGACGGAGATCCGACCGGTGTGTTTGCTTCAGAAATGACTCACCCCTACTATGTTTTTCTGGAAGCCGGAATGGATGTGGATGTGGCCAGCATTAAAGGAGGAGAGATTCCTGTTGAACCGCAATCATTCCTCTATCCGATTATTTCTGACGAGGATAAACGTTTTCGAAAAGATCCTGTTTTTCAGGCAAAAGTGAAAAACTCGATCAGGATCGATGATATTGACTTTGGCGAGTATGACGTTGTTTTCCTCTCAGGTGGCTGGGGGGCTGCTTACGATTTAGCTCAATCCGACGTCCTGGCTCGGAAAATCAGTGATGCATATTACTCTGAAAAGAAAACCATCATCGGCTCTGTCTGTCATGGTCCATTGGGTTTTGTAAACGCCAAAGACCAGGAGGGGAATTTGTTAATTGCCGGGCGGCGAATGACAGGTGTCACTGATAAACAGGTCAAAGAGCTGGGCATTGAGTTTACCCCGAAGCATCCGGAAACGGAATTGAGAAAGGCAGGGGTGATTTTTGAAAGTAGTACAGCCTTTCGGGACTTTTTTGCGACTCACGTAACGGTTGATGATGAGCAACGGTTTGTAACGGGTCAGAACCAGAACTCGGGTCTTGAGGCAGCACACAAAATCACAGAATTGTTGTCGAATCGATGAGGGGTACAAAATGAAAAGGCAGATTTTCCGTATAGTCTTCAATACTTTTTTAATTATACCCGCTGTTGTCTTTCTGTTCACCGGATATCGGTGGCTCGTTTCTCCTGAAGCTGCGGCTTCTACATTAATGATGCCACTTTTAAGGGGGGCAGCGTTAAGCTCCCAGATAGGTGACATCGGTGGTCTGTTTTTAGCGATGGGTCTGCTGGTCACAGGTGCTGTTGTCTCCCGAAAGGGTGATTGGTTGCTGTCGGTATCCATATTACTGGCTTGTGTCGCCATTTTTCGGATTCTGGCCTATTCAATCCATGGAGCTGCTCTTGTCCGACAAATGGTTGTGCTTGAAATCGTTCTTTCAATTTGGTTTGGCATCGCTTCGCGAAAAATATCAAAGCAGGAATAAAAGATGCTGAAAAAAACAACGTGCGCAGCCTTTTTGGCCGTTAATTCTCTAATGCTGAGTATATCAGCTGGTGCGGCGCAAAATGGTAAGATTCCCAAAACCGTCACTGGGAATGAAATAACCAGGCGACCCAATATTGTTCTAATACTTGCAGATGATCTCGGTTTTACCGATCTAGGGGCATATGGCAGCGAGATCAGCACTCCCAATATTGATCGTCTGGCGAATCAGGGTGTTAAATTTTCGAACTATCATACATGCGCGACCTGCGCACCATCGAGAGCTATGCTGCTGACCGGAGTCGACAGCCATCTTGCCGGAGTCCCTAATATTCCGGAATCAATTCCGCCAGAGCAAAGTGATTATGACAATTATAAAGGCGTCCTCAATAACAAAGTTGCCACCGTCGCATCACGCCTTCATGCAGGGGGATATCACACCTATATGACCGGCAAATGGCATCTGGGAAAAACAGATAACGTGTTGCCTTTTAGCAGAGGCTTTGAACGAACACTGTCCATGGCGGATACTGGCGCGGACAACTGGGAACAGAGACCGTATATGGCGATGTATGACCACGCACATTGGACACGGGATGGAAAAGAGGTTCAATTGAAAGAACCTTTTTACAGTTCTGAGCTGCTGGTCGATGAAATGATACAGTATATTGACTCGAATTTAGCCGATGGAAAGCCATTTTTTTCTTTTGTGTCTTTTCTTGCAGTACATGCTCCAGTACAGGCACCCAAAGAGTATACCGATCGTTATCTGAATACCTATAAAAATGGATGGGGTAATTTACGGGCTGCCCGTCACAACAGGGCTCTTGAAATAGGCCTTGTCCCCAAGGGCACCGAAAGAGTTGAGCACCCATTTATTGAAAAGTGGGATTCGTTAAGTGAAAAGGAGAAACAGTTTGAAGCAAAACGGATGGCGGTTTATGCAGGTATGGCTTCGGCCATGGATTATCACATTGGTCGTCTTTTGGACTATCTGGAAGAGAGTGGTCAAATCGATAACACCGTTTTTATTTTTACTTCCGACAACGGCCCGGAACACAGCATATATCCTTATTCATCTATTGCTTCACAGGGTTATACCCAGAATTATGATGACCTTGGAGAAATTGGCAGCTTTAACTATATCGGTCCTAATTATGCCAGTGCCGCGGCTTCTCCGTTGAGCTATTTTAAATTCTATACAGGGGAGGGAGGATTACGCGTCCCGTTAATTATATCGGGTTCCGGAATAGAAGCCAGGACCGGGTTCGAAAACGCAGCAGTTCATGTAGCTGACATTACCCCTACCATTCTGGCTTTGGCAGGTGCAGATCAGGTACTGGAGAGATTCGGCGGCAGAAAGATTGAGCCTATGACGGGTAAGGACCTGACCCCATTACTGGAAGGGAGCGTTGAACGCGTTTATCAACCCAATGACTACACAGCATATGAAGTTGCAGGCAACATCGCCCTGTTTAATGACAGGTATAAAATTGTCCTGAATCGCAAACCGCTGGGCGATAATGAATGGTATCTTTTCGATATTGTTAATGACCCGGGAGAAGCGAAAGATCTTAAAGCACAGAATCCCAGGCAGTTTCAACATATGTTGAATCTCTATCAGCATTACGCAAAAGAAAAAGGCGTGCAACCTGTGCCAGATCATTATATCCAGGACGCAGAAATTGAACACAAAGTACTGCGAAACATGTTTAGCGATCTCCTGCTCACATGGCTGTTCGTATTACTTACATTAGGGCTTTTTGCCCTTTATGCCCGACAGTGTAAAAAAGGGAATGTAACATAATAATAGGGAGAAAACCGATGGGAAACACAATTTTAATTACGGGCGCGAGCAGCGGAATTGGCAGGGAAACAGCAAAGCTGTTTCAGGACAGGGGGTGGAATGTTGTTGCCACCATGCGCTCACCCGAAAAAGAACAGGAACTTACCAAACTGGACAACATCCTGGTCACACGGCTAGATGTTACCGACGATCTCAGTATCAAGCCGGCTGTTGACGCAGGCCTCACAAAATTCGGGAAAATCGATGTTCTACTCAATAATGCCGGTTATGGTGCATTCGGTCCGCTTGAGGCATCTGAAAAAAGCCGCATTGAAAAACAGTTCAATACCAATGTCATCGGTCTCCTGGAAACAACAAAAGCATTGTTGCCCCATTTCAGGGAAAACAGGTCCGGGATTATTGTCAATATCTCCTCTGTGGCAGGCAGATTCGCCATGCCTTTAG
>Ga0180009_10001842_pt1 | contig 25325 bp, 15 predicted proteins | sample OS_PC_MetaG_FD_123537 | JGI IMG/M metagenome (GOLD analysis project Ga0180009, IMG submission 123537) | Groundwater microbial communities from the Aspo Hard Rock Laboratory (HRL) deep subsurface site, Sweden - OS_PC_MetaG | ecosystem: Environmental > Aquatic > Deep subsurface > Groundwater...
CCGCGCAAATCGCCCTACTTTGACGACGCGTTGTACGAGCGCGCCTGGGCCTACTTGAAGGCCAAGCGTCACGTGCGGGCGGTCAAGACCCTGGAGTTGCTCCAGGTGGCCAATCCGAGCTACGGCAAGAGCGACGAGGCCCGGGTGCTCCTGGGCAACCTGAAGATCCAGACGGGGGACTTTGCCGGCGCCAAAGCCGTGTTCCGCAAGGCCTCCCTGGAGCTGCGTCCGGTGTACCGGACTTTGCGGGGCCTGCGGGGAGCCAACCTGGATCCAAAGATTATCTTTGCCCAGCTCACGTCCGAGAACCTCGAGCAGTTCGACATCAAGGTGCGGCTTCCCAAGCTGGCCCTGCGCTGGCTGCGCAAACAGCCGGACGTGAAGCGGGCCATGATGATGCTCGGGGACATCGGGTCCATCCAGCGGATGATCACCGAGTCCTACGCGATCATCCGTATCATCGAGAACAAGCTCACGTCGGGCTCCCAGGTCGCGGCCTATCCCACCCTGGCGCTGGCCCGGGCCCGGGCAGCCGACCTGGAGACGGGCCTGCTCAGCCTGCGGGGCGACACCTCGGCCCACCTGCAGCAGCTGCTCATGCCCGTGGCCACGGTGGCCGAGCGATACCAGCTGCAGCAGCTGCAAAAGGAGCGCCAGCGGCTCGAGAAGCTCATCCAACAGGCCCCCAAGTCCACCGACGCGTACAACAAGCGCGTGGGCAAGATCAAAAAGCTCTTCGAGAAGGTGGATTCTGACGCCCTGGTGCAGCAGATGCGCATCCAGCAGCTCGAGAAGATGCTCACGGCCCTGGTCTCGTACTACTATCGCACGCTCAAGACCCAGCGGCTGTCCAAAGCCCTGCTTGAGCAGAACGCCAAGCGGCTTCGGTCGCGCATCGCGGCCCTCAGGAGCATGATCACGATGCTGCGCGGTGACATCGGCACCGCCCGCAACAACGTGGGCATCGGCGACGCGGTCATGCGGTACGAAAAGCAGCTGCGGGCCCAGTACAAAAAGGTGTTGAGCCAATTGGTGAGCCTGGCCGCGACGCTGGCGTCGCGCCTGAGCGGGAGCCAACGCCAACAGAAATCGGAGTTGGACCTGTTGTTGGCCCGCATGGACAAGGCGCAGCGCAACCTGGACCAGGTGAACCAGCGCATCGACGCCTACCTGGCCTCCAAGCGCGCTGAGATCGTGCGCGTGCTCACCGAGGAGAAGGCCAAGCTCGTGGGCTACAAGGAGCACCTGGCGACGGTCAAGCCCGCGTCTAAAGAGGTCGTGGGCGGCGTGGCCATGCAGAACTTCAAGAAGGTTTCTGAGAAGGTGTACCAGGTGTTGGTGAAGGCCGACGTTGGCGTGCTGGACGTCGTGTGGGCCATCAAGAACCTGGCCAAGGGACGCTACGAGCGGCGTGAATCCACCTTCATGAAGGCCATGGAGCTGCTCAAGGCCAAGTACCGTGAGCCGAGGGGAGTGCAATGAGCATTACACACCGGCTGGCCGCTGTGGTCACCCTGGGCTTGATGGTTGGCCTCGGGGCCGGGCAGGCCCAGGGAGACAAAAACAAGCTGGCGCCCTACCAGGAGGTCCGCCCCTACTCCGACCAGGAGAAGGCGGTGCTCAAGGATCTGAAGAAGGACCTCGCCCTCATGAAGCGCGGGGCCGCCATCTTCAACAACACCATCACGCACCTCATCGAACGCTCCTATCTGAATGAAAAGCACTTCCTGGAGCAGACCTTCAAGACCACCCTGGAGGAGGCGTCCCGCACGGCCCAGAGCCGGCGGCTCGAGGCCATCAAAGAGTACGAGGCGTTCATCAAGCGCCATCCAAGCGACAAGATCTGGACCCCCGATGTGCTCATGCGGCTCGCAGAGCTGTACTACGAAAAAGCCGAGGTGGACTACCGGTACGCCGACAAGCTGTACAACAAGCGGCTCCGGGATATCGAGCGCATCTCGCGCCTCTCGGGCCGGGAGTTGCCGGTGCCCTCTAAGCCCGTCAAAAACTACAACTCCTCACTGGGCTACTATCGCGAAATCCTGATCCGCTTCCCCAACTACAAAAACCGGGACATGGTTATCTACGTGCTGGGCTACGTGCTCCGGCTGGCCGCCCAGGAGGTGGAGTCCTCGGACGACAAGAACCTGCAGCACAAGGCCCGCGAGTTCCACTCCCGGGCGCGGCAGGCCTTCCTGGGATTGGTGTGCAGCAACAAGTTCAACCCCCTGGCCAAGCCCACGACGGCCGCGGCGCCGGCCGGCTACGCGCTGAATCTCACCCAGCCCGCCATCGCGGCGGGCGCCCCGGACCCCTTCACGAGCTTTGATCCCTACCAGGACTGCCAGCCCGCCGTGAAGCTGTCCAATTTCGAGGGTGAGGATCTCAAGAAGCGTCGCTGGCTGCTCAGCCAGTCGTGGTTTCTCATCGGCGAGGAGCACTTCGACGCCGACCCCGCGGTGGCCATCGAGACCGACGAGCGCGACCTCATCAACAAGCAGTATCAGAACTTCCGCGGCAGCGCGGCCGACCGCAAGGAGGTCTTCCGTAACCGCTGGAACGAGATGCTCAACGAAAAGAAGCTCCGGGCCCTGAAGCTGCACAACTACTACGCCATCTCCGCGTACACCCGGGTGGCGCAGAAGTTCCCCGACTCTAAGGAATACAACTCCGCCCTGTACAAGCGGGCGTGGACCTACTTCAAGATCGACCGGTACGTGCGAGCCCTGCAGGAGTTCGACGACCTGCTGACCCGCGCCAAGGAAAAGGACCTGCAAGAGAACGCGGTGCGCTACGTGGCACTCTGCGCTTTTTATCAGAAGCAGAGCCTGGATCCTTACGGCTGGTTGCTCAAGTACTACCAGGACAAAGGCTGGCTCAACGCCAAGGGCACACAATCGTATGGCCACGTGAAGGCGGCTTTTTTCCAGTTGGCCGAGATCCTGTGGGAGGAGGCCCAGCCGCCGCCCGACGATCCCGGGGCGGAGAACTACAGCGGTGAGATGCTCACCAAGGCCTTAGGAATCTACCAGTGGATCCTGAACAAGGGTGGGTTCAAGAGCGACCGGGACGACGTGGGCAATCCCAACTTCGACTGGAAGTACTTTAAGAGCAAGGCGCCCATCCAGGTGCGCATTCTGCAGATCCTGGGCATCCTCCAGGTGAACGTGGACAAGCGCGTGCGCGCCAAGTACCCGCGCCGCGCTCTGTACGAGGAGCGCAAGCGGGCCTTTGATCGCTTCGCCATCTTCCGGGGAAGCCCCCACGTGCCCTTTGCCAAGGAGTACGAGAAGCGGCACGGCACCGACAAGCAGGTGGCCGAGGCGCTCATGATCCTGCGCGAGAACAGCCTCATGGCCATGGGGCGGGATTTCTTCAACCTCGGTGGCCAGTACCTGGCGGCCTACACCAAGGCCGAGAAGGAGGTCGCGCCGCTGCTCGCCGAGAAGCGGCAGCTCGAGGCCACGATCACCGGGCGTGCGCGGGGCTGGCGGCGGGCCCAGCGTAGGCTTGATAAGATCGAGATTCGTCTGGCCGAGCTCAAACCGGCCATGGACAAGTACAAAAAGACCTACTCGGGTTACTTCGCCCAGGCCGCCAAGGCCTTCCGGGTCATCGTGGCTCATCCCCAGTACCAGAACACGCTGACGGCGTACAACGCGCAGTTCTACATGGGGCTGGCCAACTACTACGCGGGCAAGTACCTGGAGGCGGCGCGCATTTTCAAGGCGGTGGCCGACTCCAAGATCAGCGTCAAGCGGGCCAAGGAGGCCTACGACTGGCGCATCTCCGCTTTCTCCGAGGTGGTGCGTGGCATCAAGCTCCCGGCGGACCCGGATCCCGCCAAGGAGAAGACCGTGGTGCGGCGGGATATGCCGCCGTTGCTCACCGAGTACCACGGGCTGCTGCGGGAGCTCATCAAGCGGTTCCCTAACTCCAAGGAAGTGGTGGTCTACAAGTACCTCATCGGTGCCCACTACTATCGGTTTCGGCAGTTCCGCGAGGCCAAGCCGCTGTTCAACGACCTGATGGAGAAGCACTGCAACAGCCGACAGGCCTTCTACGCGGGTCAGCACCTGATGACCATGCTTTCCATGGAGAAGGGCCCCAACTTCCTGGACAGCCTGGAACAACTCTCGACGCGGATCAAACAGAAGAACTGCGGGACCAACGTCAAGTGCGGGGCCAACGACCCGAGCTGTGACGAGTACAAGGCCCTGGTGGCCAAGAAGCAGAAGGAGCTCGATGCCCTCGGCCCGCGGATCCTCAAGGAGCGGGCGTTTAAGGCCTTCGCGGCCAAGCGCTACGCCGAGGCGGCCCTGTACTTCCAGCAGATCATCCAGAAGTTCCCCAACGACAAGCAGATCGCCCTGTTCCTGTACAACGCGGCCTTCTGTTACGAGAAGATCAACCGCTTCCGCAGCGCCAAGAAGATGTACGAGACCATCTACACCAACCCGCGCTACCGGAAGCTTGCGGCCACGACCGTGATCAAGGGCGCCAACGGCAAGATCATCGACAAGGGCATCCTCGACAATGTGCTCGAGTATCTCGCCCGGGTGGCGGAAAAGGCCCTCGACTACGAGGCATCCCTCAAATACTACGGTGTCCTGGCCACGGATGATGCCTTTGCCAAGATGGATGGTCGCGTCGCGTGGTACTACATCTACGCGAAATACCTAAAGATTCACGGACAGTATGATCCGGCCGTCCGGTACTTCCGCAAGTACGTGGGCGAGGTGCGAGGCAAGGTCCCGCGGTGGAAACGATTGGCTCGCAATTCGGCGGATCCTGAGAAGAAGAAGATCTTCGAGGGGTTTGTCAAAGACGCCAAGAAGTTCGTTTCCAGGGCGGATCTGGAAATCGGCAAGATCCGCGAGCGGCAGAAGCGTTGGCCGCAGATGATCTCGTCGTACATGCGGTACGTCAATCACGCCGAGTCGGCGCTCACCGGAAAAAGCTCGCAGATCACCGGCCCGGCCTACTACCGGACCAACCTCGATGACTGGGAGCTGGCGCGGGACATGATGTCCCTGCTGCAGGTGGTCCTGGAGCGACAGCGGGCCCAACGGGCGCCGTACCGCACCATCGTCAAGCTCGAGACCCGGATCCTCGACAACTTCATCAACTACAAGCTGCCGCCCGGCACCGCCGCGGCGACCTCTGCGGCCAGGATCGCCTTCGCCCGCGTGAATCGCGGCGTCGACAATTTTAAAAAGGTGAAGTTCACCTACAAGCGCATCCGTCTCGGCTTCCGCGTGACCAAGAGCGTTCTGCTCCGCAGCAAGAAAAAGCGCACGGCGGTGATTGTCAAAAGCCGTAACGCCGTGGCCGACGCTATCCAGAAGCTGTCCACCCAGCTGACCGCGGCCACGAAGATCTACACCGACGAGCGGAAGAAGTACCTCGACGACGTGTGGTACATCGCCTTCCAGGCGCACATCGGCAAGCTGTACGAGCTGGCCGCGGCCCAGGTGGCCGATCCCAAGCCGCCCAAGCCGGCGGCCAGTTATATCAGCCTCCTCAAGAAGCAATTCGAGGATCCCTTCGAGTTCGAGGAAAAAATCAAGAAGCTGGTATTTGGCAGCCCGTCAGTGTGCGAGCGAGCCCGGGAGAAGTGGGATCTGCTGGCCAAGCTGGCGTACAAGGCGGCTATCACGCACGCTAAGAAGCGGGGTGTGTCCAATGAGTGGACGCGCAAGGTGCGGCGCTGGTTGTCGCGGATCGATCCGTCGAGCCCCTTCATTAACGATCCCAAGATCGCGAAGTAGGGCCGAGTCGATGAGAGGATGCTCATGAGGTGGTTTTTCATTACAGCCTGCGCGCTGCTTTTGATGAGTCCCGGCTGCAGCAAGGACAATAAGAAGACCACACCCGGGGCGCGTCGCGCCAATGTGGCCAATGGGGGTGACGGCGGAGGCTCGGGACCCGCCGCCCGCCGCAAAGGCGCCCGGGAGTCGGACAGCGGTCCAGTGGTGACCACCACGAACCGCCCCGATGCCCGCCGCTCGCCGGGCACGGGCCCCGGTGGGGTGACGATCACGCCGCCCACGGCGCCGCGCCGTCCCTCCCTCGGCAAGGAGAAAAAGATCGTCCTGATGCCCCTGGCGAGCGTCAAGAAGCTCATCTGGGCCAAGCAGTACCGGCGCGCCATTAACGAGGCCAAGAAGCACCTGGAGGTCAACGAGAAGTCCGTGCCCGCCATGGCCGTCATGGCCGAGGCGTACTTCCACAAGGGCGAGCTCGAGCTGTGCAAGGCGGTACTGGCGTCCATCAACACCCTGCACAAGGACCATCCGCTGTTTCTGTATCTGTGGGGCCACCTGTACTTGAGGGACGGGAGCTTCGCCCTGGCGGTGAAGTACTTTGAGCGGGCCGTGCAGAAGAGTCCGCTGTTGCTGGACGCCTGGACCATGATCGGGGTGCGGTACCTCCAGGGAGGAAGCTTCCAAAAGGCCCTGAACGCCCTGCTCAAGGCCAAAGGGTTACCCGGCGGCAATACCTATGCCATGAACCTCAACATCGGTTCGTGTTACCGTGGGCTCGCGCACCGGAACAACACCACGTCCTTCTACGTCACGGCGCTGAACTACTACATTGAATCCGAACGGCTGTACAAGCAATCTGCGAACCAAACGTACGTCTCGGCACTCTATAACAAAGCAATCCTGTTTTTGGATGCGAGGAATTTCCCGGGCTACTCCAAAGTGAAACGGTTGGAGACCGGATTGAATTACCTGGAGATGTATGTGGTGCTCGCGCCCCGCATGAACCCCGGGGCCTGGGCCAAGGAAAAAGCGGCGGTAAAGGCGCTGCTGAACAAGATCAAGAACGCAGATCTACCGGCCGCCAAGGCCATGGCCAACGCGGCGGCTTCTCAGCCGCGCACAACGCCGCGCACAACGCCGCGGCCCCGACGACGGACCCCTCCGGGCCCGCCGCCGCGGTAGAGCCTGCGCGTGTTAGATCCACTGGGTATGGTCAGAGCAGTCATCGAGGAACAGCCAATGCAAGACCCTTCCAAAATCCACCGCACCGGTTCTGGCCGACGTTTACCATTCCGTTTGGCCTCGGTGTTGATTGGATTGGCAATCACGGCCGTTTTTTTGTATTCTCCCGGCGGCGAGGAGGCTTGGGCCGCGCCCGCGCCCAAGGCGGGTGCACCCAAAGCCCATGAGCCCGCACCCGTAAAAAAGCGCCGCAAGGGCGGAGACAGCCAGATCGAGGAGTTTGACATCGTTGGTAAGATCTACAAGCCAGAGGTTTTTGTGTTCCTGGGGCGCAAGTCGCTCAATCTCAGCTGGGATCTCGATGACCCGCGCTTCAAGCGATCTTTTCTGGACGCTGTTATCAACTCGGTCTGGGGACCTCCATTCTGAGCGAAGAGGATCAAAAAAAGGTCCGGTTTCAGTGGCTCTGAAGGCCGCCGCCGGACCCCGACAAAAAAAAGAAGCAACTGGACGCGAGATTTGTTATAAATTTCGCTCCTGATGGAAGCAATACTCAACCGGGGATGACCCTAGGCTTAGAAGTCAAAATCATCCCCACCTTGAGATCGTCTGGACCCGACGGTCTCGTGGCTGAACTGATTGCCCGCAACGCAGAGTTCTCGCGGGAATCAAAGGGAGGTAAAGAGAACATGGGCGGCATCGCAAAGGCCTACGTCGAAGGCGGAATGTTCATGCACTTCATCCTGGCCGTCTCGATCTTTGGCCTGGGAGTCATGATTGAGCGGTTCATCTTCCTGTTCTTCCGGTACAACATCAACGCCACGGCGTTCATGGCTCAAATCCAGAAGCTGGTGATGGCCAACAACATCGATCGCGCGATCAAGCTGTGCAACGCCGCAGCGAACGCAGCGCTCCCCCGGGTGATCAAAGCCGGTCTCACCCGGGCCAACAAGAGCGAGATCGAAGTTTCGAACGCCATCGAGGAAGCCTCGCTGGAGGTGGTTCCCCTGCTGCAGAAGCGGACCCCGACGCTGTTGGCCATCGCCAACATCGCCACGCTGCTGGGGCTGCTCGGAACCATCACCGGTATGATCGCGGCCTTCGAGTCTCTGGGTGGTGCGTCCCCTGAAGAGCGGTCGGTGCTGCTCTCCAAAGGTATCGCAGTCGCCATGAATACGACGGCCTTCGGTCTGATCGTCGCGGTTCCCTGTATGATCGCCCACGTGTTCCTTTCGGGGATCACGAAGAAGATCGTCGACGAGGTGGACCAGTACTCCGTGGTGCTCGAGAATCTGCTGGCCGCGCGTTTCCGGGCCGGTGGCGCGCCGGGCGCATAGCACCCGTAGCAGGTATCAGATTTCGGGACCCATGTTCGATGCGCGCTGGGGTCCCAAGTGCAGCGCGCAGAAATTTTGTGGGAACCGAGCGTTGACCGTTGGGTTGCATGTGTTGGTTCGGCCAAGGAGAGACCATGGCTAAGAAAAAGCTACGGGAAGAGTTTGAGGCAGGTGACCTGAACCTGCTGCCGATCATGAACTTGATCTGTCTGCTCATTCCCTTTCTGCTTATGGCGGCTCAATTCATCAAGATCGGTGTGATCATGGTGGAGACCCCCCGGCTCAGCCGGGTGAAGAGCAGCGAGGAAAAAAAGAAAAAAGAGGCGCTCGCCCTCTCGCTCATCATGACCGACAAGGGTTTCTACATCAAGTCGCGTCATGGGGCGGAATGTCCCGAAGGTGTTTCGGCGGAAAAGAAGCTCTGCTTCCCCAAGAAGGAGGGTAAGTTCACGGATAAAGTGCTCAAGGACCTACAGCTCCACATGTGGTACCTGTATGCCAGCAAGTACAAAGATCCGAGTAGTTACTCGACGCCGGACGAGAAGCACACGATCACGTTGATTCCAGAGCCCACGATCAAGTATGACGACATCGTGCGCACCCTGGACATGATCCGTGAGATTCCACGGGACGCCCGGACTCCGCCGGTCAAGCACTCCATCCCAGCCTCTGGATGTTCGATGAAGTACAACAAAAAGACCGGCGGCTGGGGTTTCCAGGAGAGTGGTGGGGTGAGTATCAAAGAGTCGGCCTGCATGTATTTCCGGGTCACTTTGGCGCTCGGCTCCTCATAAGATGCCGGTGATGAGATTTTTTTCGGAACCTGGCGCGTCCAGGGGACACTAACAAGGACGACGGTGGTGCTTTGGGCGCCACCTTCATCTGGAATCCCCGGACGGGCGAAACCAGTGACGAGGGTAGACGACAATGTCTGACATTAACCCCGAACAAGCCTACTGGTTCGAGAAGAAGAAGCAGGCAAAGAAGCTCAAGATGGAGGCGCGGCGGCGTCTGGTAAGCATGCCGCTGACCATCACCTCCCTGATGGACGCCCTGACGATCATCTTGATTTTCTTGCTGAAAAGCTACGGCTCGGATCCGATCAACATCAACCAGAAGGAAGGCGAGATGCTCCTGCCAAAGTCGGTCTCCATGACCAACATGGCATACGCAGTGGACATCGTGCTATCGGCTTCCACGATTCTGGTGAGAAACACTGCGGTGGTGAACGTCAAGAACGGCAAAGTGGACGCCAACTCCAAGCGAGATGGCCCCGACGGTTTCTTCATTGATCCGCTGTTCAAGAAGTTGAAGGACGAGGCCAAGAAGCTCAAAGCGGCGGAAAAACAGGGAGGTCAGCCTTTCAAGGGGGATGCGATCCTCGCTGTTCACAAGGGGACCCCCTACCGCCTGCTGGCCGAGGTGCTGTATACAGCCAACCAGGCCGAGTTCAAGACCTACACGTTTGCCATCGTGAAAACGCGAGATTAGCGCACCGGCTTCGTCAGACATCCGGGCAATCCGGATCGGGCTTTGGGAGAGGCCCAGGGTAACTGCCGGGGGTCATACGGGAATAGGGAGAGCTACGATGGCTCAAAAAGGCAGACCGTCTCCGACCAGGGCGCCACAGCGGCGCGTACTCAGGATTGGCATCATCGAGGGAGGCCGGATCATCGAGGAGCGTCTCGTGCGCGAGCATCGGGACATCACGATTGGTCAGGGACCCCGAAATTCCTTTGTTATTTCCTCTGCAAATTTGCCGCGTACGTACAAGGTCTTCAATGAGAAGGACGATCAGTACACGCTGAATTTCGCCGCGGGAATGGACGGCCGGGTGACCATCGACGGGGCCGTCAGGACCCTTGCCCAGGCCCGCGAAATGGGCGCTGCCAAGCAGTCAGGGGACTGGTGGCACCTGCCCATGGATGGGCAGGCCCGCGGAAAGCTGGTGATCGGGGAAGTCACCCTGCTGTTCCAGTTCGTGCAGGCGCCGCCAGTGGTGCCCCGGGCGCGGCTGCCAGCCACCATCCAGGGCTCCATCGGCAGCCGCATGGATCCGGCGTTTACCATGGTTTTGGCCGGGTGTGTCGCTCTGGCGGCGGGGCTGTGGATTACCTTCCAGGTCATGCCCAAGCCCAAGAACGTCACCCGTTCCAGCCGCCTGCGGCAGCTGATCAACAACGAGACGAAGCGGACCCACGACAAACCGGACAAGCCCAAGAAGCTCAAGACCGCAAAGTCCGACGCCGACGAGGGCAAAGAGGGCGACAAGGCGGGCACCATCGCCAAGGCGCCCGTGCGGAAAGCGTCGGGGTCAGGGAACAAGGGCAAAAAGGCCGCGGGACCGCTAAAGAAGGGTTCTAAGGCGTACAAAGAAACCCTGCGAGAGCTCACTGACATCGACGTGGCGTCAGGTGACGACAAGATGAAGTCGGTGGCCATTGCGGGTAAGTGCCGCACGGCAGAGGAGTGCGCCAAGGCCATTTCGGGACGGGACCACCTCGGCAAGGGCGGAGGGTTTGGTGACCTGGACGATCGGGCCAAGAGCTCTTCGGGATCGGGAGGTCAAGGCGTCGGGGGGGGCGGACCGCGGTCCGGGTCCGGAGGTCGGCGCGGGCTGGCTGGCCGGCGGGGCTCGGGGGGCCTCGGCGTAAAGGGCACGGGCACCGGCAGCGGTGGCACCGTGGTGGTCAAACCCATGAAAGTGGTCATGATCCGCGGCAAGTTGTCGTCCTTTGTGCCCCCTCCCATGGTGGGCGGCTCGGCCGGATCCAGAGTGCGCGCCAAGATCCGTTCCCGGGTGTATGGCCTTCGGAACTGCTACAACCGCGCGCTGATCAACAACCCACGGCTCTCGGGCACCGTGAAGATCTCCTTCATGATCATGCCCAACGGCAGGGTCAGCAATGTGAGCGTCGTGTCCGGCATGGGTGGATCCATTGTGAGCTGCGTCAAGGGTAAGGTCCGCAGTTGGCACCTGGGTAAGGTGCCCAATCAGGTCTTTTATGGTCCCTTCGCGGTCCGGTTCACACCGGGCACCTGATCCCGCTGTTTTTTAGCCGTACCTCAGACCGCACCTCGCACCTAGCTACCCCCACCCCTAGACCTGGATCTGATATTTGGTTGACAAAGGCCTGACCTCATCCTAGTCTCTTAGAGTTGGGTGGCTGTCCTTGCATTCCTTGTTTTCGAGGGTAACTCGATGTATAGAGTGACGATGAAGAGATTGGTTGTAGGGTTGACGATTGCGTGCTGCGCGATCCTGGGAGCAACTGTTCTCTGGGGGCAGGGGCACGGAGGGGTTCCCACGGGCAGCGCCGAGGAGCAGTTGTCCGCGGTGCGCACGGACCTGTCGGGCATGGACAAGTCGCAGGACCGTGTTGACCGGATGTACCTTAAAGCCAAGAAGGAAAAGGACATCATCAAGACCAGCTGCGTTCACGAGAAGCTGGTGCGGATCAAGAATTACATCGCGCTGGCGCGAGAGCAGTTTTCACGATACCTCATGGAGAAAGCCTCGGGCGAGACCAGCACCTCGGTGCCCCTCCGTCAGAAGATCTCCATGTTCAAAGAGCGTGTCGATGAGATGGTGGTGGAGGCCGAGCAGTGCGCCGGGGAGGCCATTGCTGTAACCGACAAGCCTCAGGTGACCGAGACCGTGGATCCGAAGATTCCCAGGGACGACCCCACTCAGCCGAGTGGAGCCATCTGGGTGATGCCACGGCCGCCCGAGGGTTCGCCATACTTCTAGGGCCGCGGCTTTCGCCGTGTCCGGGGCATTCGGGGAGTCAGTAGTACATCCGTACTGAACAAGTCTGGCAGACTGTCGATGATTCGACCGACCGTAGTTGTGACGATAGCAGCGACTCATGAATACTGAAAAATTCGCAGTTAAAGCAGCGCTTCTCTTTGCGGCGTTGATCTTGGTGATGCCCTCCTCGGGGAGTGTCGCGTACGCCCAGGCGCCACCGTCCACGGGCTTCGGTCTGGGCGCCATCCAGGTGCCCGGCGCCGATAAACCCAAGACGGGCAAGGGTCTGTCCTTGGGCCGCTCCATCTTCCACGCCGGCCTCTCGGTGGAGGCGGGCTGGGACAGCAATGTTTTTTATTCGGAGTCGGGCGCCACTCAATCCTCAGCCTACATGAGGTTACTTCCTCAGCTGACCCTGGGGTCCCGGCCTGTTGCAGAGGGAAAACGCCAAAGCTTTGTATACAACCTGGCGCTGGGTGTGGACTACGTCGGCTACCTACAGTCTTTGCCCGTTGGAGCCAATGCCCACCACGTTGGCGCGTCTTTCGGAGCCGATCTGAAGTTCAATCCCCAGGGCCTGGTGTCCTTCGCCCTGATCGAGCAGTTCGTGCGCACCAACGAGCCCCGGGTGGGCCTGGATGGAAGCGCGGACCGCGACTACAACCAAGTGGGCTTTGACCTGAACATCAACAAGGGGCTGCTGTCCTTCCTCATCGGCTACCGCTTTATCCTCGACTACTTCGAGGACAGCGAATACAGCTTCGGGAACCGGATGATCCACCAGGCCCGGTTCAAGGCCACCTGGCGGTTTTTCCCGCAGACGTCGTTCTGGTTCCTCGCCGAAACCGGCTTTGTATCCTACTTCGACGAATATGCCGCCACCGGCAACAGCGACTCGGTGCCGCTCAAGCTCTGGCTGGGAGCCACCGGTCGGTTGACCCACTGGCTGACCGCTGACATCGCTCTTGGCTATGGGTACGCCACGTATTTGGATTCTAACCCCAAAGGCTACCACAACTTCGTCGCCAACGCCGGGGTTGGCATCCAGATGGGTCCGGCGGCGAAGCTCAGTCTGGGCTATCGTCGGGACTTCCAAGACTCGCTGGTGGGCGACTACTTCAAGTCGGACTCGGCGTACGCGCGGCTCAGCGTAGCCATCGCGCAGCGACTGGTCCTCCAGGCCATGTTCGCCTGGACCCGCGCCGACTACCAACGCTATATTACAAATGCCCCCGATGTGGCCCAGAGGACTGACAACTACCTGATGGGGTCGGTGGGGGCTGATTACTACTTCCTCAGCTGGTTGTCAGCCGGCGTTGGTTACAACCTTCAGGCCAATATTGCGAATACAAACGCGGTCGACCCATTCACAGGTGCGGCAATTACTCCCGACTTCGTGAAGCACCGCGTTTACGGTCGCGTCTCGGCCTACTACTAGTTCGTGGTGACCTCCCGACGACGCATGGGCTCGTGGGCCCTTTCCATTCTGATAATGCTGTGCATGCTTTCGGTGGGCTGTCCCCCGGTGACCAGTGGGATCATCGACGGCACGCCGCCCCGCCCGTCCGTGGACACCTCTGTGGGCGCGGGGGACGTGCTCGAGATCCGGGTGTATGGCGAGAAGGAGCTGACGGGGATGTACCGGGTGGAGGGGGACGGCTCCATCGTGTTTCCCCACATCGGCAAGGTGAAGGTGGAGGGCAAGACGCCGCCGGTCATCGGCTTCCGCATCGCGCGAAAGCTACGGGCGGGGTACCTGCGCAATCCCCAGGTGACCGTCTTCGTCAAGGAGTACAACTCCAAGAAGATTACGGTTTTCGGGCATGTGAAAAAACCGGGTATCTTTCGGTACACCGACAATATGACGATCATCCAAGCCATCACCGAGGCCGGCGGCTTTACCGATCTGGCGGACCAGGACTCCACCATCATCACGCGGTTCAAAGAGGGGCGGAAGCACCGGATTCGGGTGAAGGTGAAGTCCATCGGTGAGGGCAGCGCCCAGAATTTCGTGATTCAGCCCGGGGACGTCATCTGGGTGCCCCGGTCCCTGATGTAAGCCGATGTGGAAGCAGCGCTTCGAGCGAGCCCTGCTGATTACGCTCGGTATCTACGCCACCACGGGTGCGGTGCTGCTCGGAGGCGTGCACCCGGTGGTGCAGCTCAGCCTGTCGGCCGGCGCGTTTGTTCTGCTGCTCACCACGCTCTGTTGGCGCTTTACCAAACGGGGCTCTTTTGGCTTTGGGGCGCCCTTCTGGATCCTGCTGGGGCTGGCCGTGGTCTGCGGTCTGCAGCTTGTGGGGCTGTCCGAAGGCCTGCACAGGGCCCTGCAGCCGCGGGGTGCGGCTCTGGCCGCGTACTCCACCGAGGGGCTGGGGCCGCTGTGGCACCGCTGCTTGAGCCTGGATCCGCCGGGTACGGCGTTGGAGTGCTGCAAGCTGCTTGGCTACGCGGCCCTGGCCGGGTCCGCGGCGCTGCTGGTGCGGGATCGCTCTCGCGCGCTGCTGGTCCTTTGGACCCTCTCGGTTTCGGGCATGGTCATCGCGGTGGTGGCCGCCGCTCAGCTCTTCATCGGGGGAGACACGATCTTTGGAGTCTACCGCCCAGAAGCGACCACCCGGCATATTATCATCCCCTTTGTGAATGGGAACCATGCGGGCGCCTACTACGCGGCAATTGGCTACCTGCACCTCGGCCTCGCCCTGCAGGTGCAGGAGCAGCGTCGGCGCTGGCTGATGATCGGCCTGACGGCCCTGCCCATGCTGCTGGTGGTCGCCTCGGCCAGTCGGGGCGCCATCACCGCCATGATCCTCGGCGGCTTTGTCCTGTTTGCCTTCATGCGAAAGCTCGGCAAGCTGAGCAACCGGCAGCTCGCCTATGGGGTGGCCATCACGGTGATCCTCGGCACCGTGGCCTTCCCGGCCTCCGAGACCATGCGCCGGGAGTTCGGCAGCAATACCGATCTGCAGACGGTGCACGAGGACGTGAAGGTCCAGATGTGGGGCGACGCCGTGCAGATGACCCGGGACTATCCCTTGACGGGTATCGGCCGCGGCGCCTTTCGCAGCGTCTTTCCGTCCTACTATCGCGTGTCCCCGGGGCTCAAGGTGACTTACTCCCACGCTGAGAACCTCGTGGTGCAGCTGCTCGTGGAATTCGGGGTCCTGGTTTTTGTGCTGCTGCTCCTCATGGTTGCCTGGTCGATTTTTCGCTACATCAAGACCGTGTCGTTGGAGCAGGAGCACACCATCGCCCTGCTCCCCATTCTGGTGCTGGTGGGCCAGAACCTGGTGGACTTCAACCTCGAGTTCCCTGGCACCGCTTTTCTGTTCGCGGTGTTGCTCGGGGTCCTGGCGGGTTTGGGGCGTGGGCGTACGCGGCAGGTGGCAAAACGGCCCAAGCGTGTGGCCCAGCTTGTCGGAGGACTGGCTTTTGTGGCGGTCGGGGCGGTGGCCCTGGCCACCCTGGGCGCGGCCGGTGTGCGATACGATCTGCGCACGGAGGGACAACAGCTCCAGGCCGCCATCAATCGTGGAGACAAACCCATCCAGGCCCTCGGGGCCACCCGCGAGGCCATCCGAAGACATCCGGCGGACTTCTACCTGCACCACCTGGCGGGGGTGGCGGCCATGAACGTGGTGGGAGAGCTGCCCATGCGGCACTTCAATCGGGCGCTGTATTTGAATCCCCGGTCCGCTGCCGTCCAGCGGCAGGTGGGGCTGGCGCTCTGGAGGCTGGGGTTCCCGCGCCAGGCACTGGTGCACTACACGGTGGCGATTCAGAGAGGCATCCCAACCCGGGGAAATGTTGCGGGCGAGCTGTATGAGCTCCTGGGCAGTCTCTGGAGCCGGGGCGACCTGGCCCAGGCCCGCATGGAGGCGAGTGTCTGCGCCGGGAGTCTGGCCCTTGTGGGGCAGCTCCCTGCACCTAGCTGCCTGCTCGCTGAGCATCAGAGTCGGGTCCAGCGGGGCGAGGGATTTGAGGTTGTGGCGAGGGTGGCTCCTTTGGAGGCTCCCGCCTTTGCCCGGCGGTTGGTTGTCGACGAGCGGTGGGCGTCGGCCCAGCTTGCCTACCAGCAGATTCTCGCAACGGATCCCAAGCACGCCGAAACGCTCACGGCGCTGTTGGACCTCACCTTCAAGAATCGCGATTTGGCGCTCGCACTGTACTGGGCCGAACGACTGGTTGCGGTGGAACGTAGTGCGGCGGCCTATGACCGACTCGGCCAGATCCATCTGCTGGCGGGGAAAGCCAAGCGCGCCGAACAGGTGGTCGACGTGGGCTTAGGCGTCCACCCGCGCGCCCCGGGGCTGGTCGCCCTCAAGGCTGAGCTTCTGCTGAAAAGAGGGGAGCATACGTACGCGCGATCTCTCATCCGCGAACTGACCGTGGGCCGTTCCCTCGAGATGCACGAGGAGCTGCGAATACTCAAGGTACGACTGCGGATTGAGACACAGGACAAGAACCTGCTACGCGCGGGGCGAATCAAGGCTCGCATGCAGCAGATCCAACGCCTGCTAAAGGCCGGCGTACGCGGTTCCAACATTCAGCGCTGAGCCCGACGACGGCCGGAGACGACGGCCGGAGACGACGGCGGGCGGCGACTGGGCCATAGGCTAGGGTTTGGGCTCAGGCTTGGGCTTGGGCTCCAGGACGAGGCTCTGGGTGGGGTTGGGGCCGCTTCGGCGGTAGCCGACGCGGAAATCAAAATGGTCACAGCTGTAGCGGGCGTAGAAGTCCATGACGTCGGCCCAGCTCGAGGTGCCGGACTGTACACCCTGTTTGATCTTCTGGCGCGGCACGCTTCCGCAGAGCGTGTGTCCCGCGGGGGTGCGATGCCCCTGGCTGGTGCGGCCCGACAGCAGGATGGCCGTGGGCTTGAGCTTCACCAGGTAGTGGTACGACAGGGCGGGAATGCGCATGACGTCCAGGTGGTGCACCGTGAGGCGGTCGCCCCGTCCGGTGGTGAGGCATTCGGTGCGGCCGAGGGCCCCCCGGGGACCCAGCACAAAGGTGGTTTGGGGGATCATGGCCTTGGTGCGGCAGCTCGCTTTGCCGCTGGGGCGGGTGATTACTCGGAACGCGATGTAGTCGTCCGTGCGGTTCTCCACGGTGAGCACGAGGGTGGGCGCCTGGTACCGGCCGAGCGCTCCCAGGGGGGTGTCCAGCTTGAGCACCTCGGTGGTCAGCCTCAGCTCCGCAGTGAGCAACGTGCCCCGATGCGCGGGCAGCTCCCAGCTTCCTTTGCTGACGAAGTAAGGGAAGGGTGCGAAGAGTTTTTTGGGCTCCAGGCTCACGTCGTAGCGCCGGGCGTCGGCCAGCAGTCGCCGGACGTAGGCCCGTTGCCGCTTGGCGAGCTGATCTCGCCGCGCCCGGTTCTGGGGTCGGGTCGCAGGGGCTTTTCTGCCCTCGCTGGCGCTCGCGCGGTTGCGGGGGAGCGCCGGCCCCTCGTTGCGCCACATGAGCAGCAGGCCCAGCAGCAGCACGCCCGCCGCGCCGATGACCAGCCCCATGGAGTAACCGTGTTTTCTCAGTATGGCGTCCAGCCGCTCCATGGGGCTCACAGTATCACGGTTGGGGTCCGGTCCGGAACAAGCACGACCATTCAGGGGATGAAGCGCACAAGCATGAACTTGTTGCTGGGATACTGCTCAAAACAGTCACGATAAGGATAGGGTCCCAACGCCTCCCGGGCCGCCCGACAGACCTCTGTGCGCCGGCGCAGGTCCGCCCGGGACCGGTCGCAGTCGCCTGCCGATTGCGTGGCTCCGGGGCCCCCGCAGCGCGACCGCAGGGAATTGCGCTCGGCGGTGACAAACTTGTGACAGTGGCCGCCCCACCAGTTGCTGGCCATATTGCTGCCCTTCCACTGCTTGGCGGCGCTGGGGCTTTCGAGCTCGGACAGCTTGCTCTTCCAGCGCTGGCACTGCGCAGAAAGCTGTTTGCGCTCGCGGTACAGCACCTTGATGCGCTCCACCCGGAAGTGAGCAATCCAGTTGTCGGGCCACGTCTCTCCGCCGGGCCCCACCAGCTCCAGGCTGTTCTTGGCGCCGATCTGGCCCAACAGCGAGATGAGACTCGTGAGCCGCCCCTGCTCCATGACCAGGTAGTGGCGCTGACCGGCGTGTCGTTTGAGGTACTTTTTGAACGTGGGTGTGTCCTTGGGCTGCATGTGCACCACCACCTGATTCTTGCTGTAGAAGTTCTCACCCCGCCAGTTGAGCTGCCAGGCGATGAGTCGCTCCTCGGGCCCCTTGCGGGCCTGGTGGTAGATGGCGTGCAGCTCCTTTTGGCCCCAGTGTGGGGAGAGCTTGATCAGGTAGTAGTCGATGGTCCAAAGGGTGAACAACGTTGTTCCACCGAGCAGGGCCCAGAGGCCGTAGCGCCGCAGCCGGGGCACGGCCAGCACGGCCATGGCCGCGGCGCAACCCAGACCGAGCACCGCCAACCAGGTCTCGAAGCCGAGCTCATAGGGGAAGAGCCGGTCGTACTTGTAGATGAACATCACCACCAAGTGCTCGGGGTCGCGCACCAGGTCTCGCACCAGCAGCAGGGTCAGCCCCACACCGGCAATCACGCCCACCACGTCGGCCACCCGTCGGCTCTCCATAATGTCGTCGAGCCAGAGCCCCAACAGGATGGCCAGCGGCGGGATCACCGGCAGGGCGTAGTGGTGGAACTTGGTCTCCATGAGGGAAAAGAGGCCAAAGGCTACGGCGGCCCACACCAGGGCAAAGACCGCCAGGTGGTGGCGGCGGTCGCGCTCCCCGCTGCCTCCGCCGATCCAGCGCAGTAGTGCCGCGGGCACCAGCGCGCTCCAGGGGAACATGCCGATGCCCAGCTGGTGCACGAAGTAGTCAAAGGAGCCGCGCTCGCCATGCACACCGAGCTGCGCCCGCTTGAAGTGGTGGTGCCCGAAGTATTCGTTCCAAAACGCCTGGCCGTGGCGGATCCACATGGCATGGTGCCAGGGCGCCGCCACGAGCAGGAACAGCGACAGCCCGCGCACCACCTCCAGGCGCGCCAGCCAGCGCCACTGGCGGAGCAGCACCAGGTACAGCCCGACCACGGCCACGGGGATGGCGATGCCTCCGAGCCCCTTGGCCAGCACCGCCAGGGCGCAGAGTATCCACGCCATGTGCACGTAGACGTGCCGGGCCTTACGCGCCCCGGTGGAGATCGTGGAAAACAGATAAAAGGCCAGCAGGGCCAGCCAGGGAACGGCGTAGGGCAGGCCCCAAAGCTGCAGCCGACTCGAGCCCAGGGAGACGGATCGGTGGTGCAACCAGCCGATGTCAAAGACCATCAGGTACAGCTGGGGCAGCACAATCAGCAACAGCGCCCCGCCCAACAGGTGCCACGTGGTGATGCTCAGCCTGAATGCGCCCAGGGGGATCTCATACCGCGGCGGCTCCTCGTCCTCTCCCACAAAAAGGCCCAAAAGAAAAAAGCAGAGCCCGGCGCTCATGAGCGCCGTGAAGGGTATGTCCGTAATGGACTGGCGCGAGATGAGGGCGTACTGGGGCATGGTGGCGCAGATCACCGCCGTGAGCACCCCCGCGCGCTTGCTCACCATGCGCGCCACGAGCAGGTACAAGGCGAAGAGGCAGAAGATGCTTACCAATACAAAGGGCAGCCGCATGCCCCATTCGGGCAGGGACGACAGGGCCATCTCCCCCGCGGGGGCGCCGTCCTTGTTGAGCCCGAAAAGGGCCATGCCTCCGGCCTGCATCCAGAAGGTCAGCACGGGTTTGGACTTGAACACCTCGTCCTGCCAGTACGTGGTGATGTAGTCGTCGCGCTGGAGCATGGTGCGCGCCACTTCCCCGTAGTGGGTCTCCCAGGGGTCCCAAAGGCCGTAGGAGCCGGCTAAGGGCACATACAGCAGCGCCGCGAAGAGCAGCACCGCGCCGGTGACGCGCCAGTCTGTCTTGTGCAGGGCGGTCTGGGCGCCCGGCCCGGCGGGAGGCAGATCGGCGGGCAGTCCGTCCGAATCGGCCGCCTCCGGGGTGTCATTGGCGTCAGGCTTTTCGGCGGGTGGCTGGTGGTCGCGGGGGGCGGATTTTCGCTTCGAGGCGCCACCGCGCGCGCCGGAGCGCTTTTTTTCCCGGGTTTTGCTCACGGGGATAGACGCTAGGGGAACAGCCGGGGCGGTGTCAAGGGAACACCATAGGTTCGGCATGCCTTTGGGTCTTCGGTCTGGATTTGAGGCCGTCTTTGGTTATATTGCCCTCGCCATGGAGTCGCCCATCGATCGCATCATCGCCTCGCTGCAAGGAGGCGCCCCGGACACTGTGGTGGCCGGCGCCCACGGCGCGGTGGCCAGCCTGGTATTGGCGCGCGCCCTGGCCGTGGGCCTGCCGACCCGTCCCCTGGTGGTGGTTTGCGCCGACGAGGCCCGGGCGCTCCAGGTGGCCGAGGAGCTGGATGTGCTCTACCGGCCGGCATCGCCGCCCCAGGATGATCCCCTCACCCCGCCCCGAGCGCTGCTGCTGCCCGAGGTGGACGTGTCGCCCTACTCCGATCTTGCGCCGGATCGGCGGACCATCCTGCAGCGTCAGGCCGTGCTCTTTCGGCTGCTGCAGGAGATCACCGGCCCGGTGGTGGTCCTGTCTGTCGGTTCCTTGATGCGGCGGGCCGTGCCCGCGGACGTGTTTGACTCCCTGTGCGAGGTGGTGGTGACCGGCGAGTCCCTCGACCGGGACGCCCTGGCTCGGACCCTGGTGCGGGCGGGCTACCAGCACCTACCCGTGGTGGAGGACGAGGGCACCTTCACGGTGCGCGGCGGCGTGGTGGATCTCTTCCCGCCGGTCTATCGCTTCCCGGTTCGTCTGGAGCTCGACGGGGACCATGTGACGTCCATCCGGCTGTACGATCCCCAGACCCAGCGCACGCTCCGGGAGATCGAGGCGGTGTACGTGCACCCGGTGCGCGAGACCGTGGTCACGGCAGGGGCCCGCCCCCGGGAGCGGCTCCTGGAGGCCGCCGACGCGGCGAGCCACCCCTCGGTCCGGACTCGATTCATTCTCGGGCAGATTGACGAGGGTGCCGACTTTTTTGGCTCCGAATCCCTGTTCCCCATCTTTCACCGCCACCTGGTGCCCCTGTGGGACTACCTGCCGGCGGAGACCCTGTGGGTGTTGGAAGAGCCCGCGGCGCTGTTGAGGCAGGCCGAGGCCACGAGCGAAGGTTACCACGCCGCGTACGCCGATCGGCTGGACAACCACCAGCTGGCGCTCCCCCCCGCGGAGATGTTCCTTGACCCCCAGGACCTGGCTGAGCATTTCCGCACCTTGGCCCATCGGCTCTCTTTTGACAGCCTGGCGGGTGCGGACGCCGGGGGTCTGGTGGGTCCCGAACCCGAGACCGGGGAGGCCCATCAGGCCCTCTGCGTGGCGCTGCAGGCCGAGAATCACCACAGCCTGGTCAACGCCGTGCGTCGACTGCAGGCGGATCGCGGCCAGGAGGTGCTCGCGCCCCTTGCCGAATCCCTCGCGGGATGCCTGGAGCGGGGCCAGCCCGCCATTGTTGTCAGCCCCGACGAGAGCGCTTCCACCCGCCTGGGAGCGCTGCTCGCCCAGCACGGTGTTGAGGCCCGGGTGTGTTTTCCGGCCCAGGGCTACGATTTGCCCGCCCCGGGCGAATCCGGGGGTGCCACCGTGGAGCTCCGGTTGGGGCACCTGGCCCACGGGTTTACCCTCTCGGGCGGCCCCGCGATCTTCGCCGAGGAGGAGCTCTTTGGTAGCAAGGTCCGGCGGGCCCCACGCCGGGGCCGATCCCTGCCGCGCCTGAGCGATCTTTCGGAGCTGACCGAGGGGGACTACGTGGTGCACCAGACCCATGGTGTGGGGCGCTACGACGGGCTCCGGCGGGAGGAGATCCGGGGCGTGGCCGGCGACTTCATGCTGCTGTCCTACCAGGCCGAGACGAGGCTCTACCTGCCGGTACATCGTTTCAAGGAGGTGCACCGCTATGTGGCCGCCGAGGGTCGCCCCCCCCGCCTGGACAGGCTGGGCGGAGTGACCTGGCAGCGCAGCCGGGGCAAGGTTTCCGAGGCCATCCGGCACCTGGCCGAGGAGCTGCTCAAGCTGTACGCCCAACGGGAGGCCCTGCCCGGTCACGCCTTTGCCGGGCCCGACGACCTGTACCGGGCCTTCGAGGCCACCTTCCCCTTTGCCGAAACCCCCGACCAGCAGCGCGCCATCGAGGCGGTATGCGACGACATGATGACGTCCCGGCCCATGGATCGGCTGGTGTGTGGAGACGTGGGCTACGGCAAGACCGAGGTGGCTCTCCGGGCGGCCGTGCTCGCCGTGCTCGACGGCCGCCAGGTGGCCCTGCTGGCGCCCACCACCGTGCTGGTGGAGCAACATGTGGCCACCTTCCGGGAGCGGCTCCGGAACTTCCCCGTGCGGGTGGACGGCCTGAGTCGTTTTCGCGCCAAGGCCACCCAGCTGCGCACGCTGGAGGCCCTGGCCGCCGGTCAGGTGGACATTGTCATCGGCACCCACCGGATCCTGTCCAAAGATGTGCGCTTTGCCAACCTGGGCCTGATCATCGTGGACGAGGAGCAGCGGTTCGGCGTCGCCCACAAGGAGCGCCTCAAGCAGCTGCGTACCCAGGTGGACGTGCTTACGCTCACGGCCACGCCCATTCCCCGCACCTTGCACATGTCCCTGCTTGGGCTGCGGGATCTCTCGCTCATCGCGACCCCGCCCACGGATCGCCAGGCCGTGCGGACCTACGTGACGGCAACCTCGCCCCCGGTGGTCCGCGATGCGGTCCGGCGGGAGCTGACCCGGGGGGGACAGGTCTTTTTTGTGCTGCCTTACATCGCGGGGCCCCCCGCGGCGGGGGTCGGTTCGGCGCCGGGCCCGGGGGGGCCCAAGGGCAAAAAGCGTCCCCCGCTCCCCCCGCGGGATCCATCCCGGCGGGGCTCTTTGGCCTGGTGGGCCGAGGAGATCCGTCGGCTCGTGCCCGAGGCCAAGGTGGCCGAAGCCCACGGGCGGCTGGAGGATCGCAGCCTGGAGCGGGTGATGGCGGAGTTCGTGGCCGGCCACCACGACGTGCTGGTGTGTACCTCCATCGTGGAGTCCGGCCTGGACATCTCCCGGGCCAACACCATGCTCGTGGCCGATGCGGACCGATTCGGCCTGGCCCAACTCTATCAGCTGCGGGGGCGCATTGGTCGGGGAAAGGTCCGCGCCTACTGCCTGCTGATGGTCCCGTCCATGACGGCCCTCACCCCCGAAGCGCGTCAGCGGCTCGAGGCCCTGCAGCGCTTCAGTGACCTGGGCGCGGGGTTTCAGCTGGCCACCGCGGACCTGGAGATCCGGGGCACGGGAGATCTGCTCGGGGCCAAACAATCGGGCAGCATCGCGGCGGTGGGCTTCGAGGAGTACACGCGCATCATGACCGAGTGCGTGGCCGAGCTCCGGGGCGAGCCCCTGGTGGCCGAGCACGATCCCGACCTGATCAGCGATGTGGCGAGCTACATCCCGGACGACTATGTGGCCGAAGCGGGGCAGCGGCTGCACTACTACCGTCGGCTGGCGGACGTGGCCGGGGAGTCCGATGCCGAGGCCGTGGTGGCCGAGATGGCCGACCGCTTCGGCGCCCCGCCGGACGAGGTGCTGCTGCTGGCAGACCTGATGGTTCTCAAGGGGTTGGCCCGCCTGCTGAGGGCGCAGGCCGTGGAGCTCGCCGGCAGTCGCCTGACCCTGGTTCTGGACGAAAAGACGACTCTCTCTCCGGCCTGGATTCGAGACCTGGTCCTAGCCCAGCCCCGACGCTACAGCTTTACCCCTGATTTCAGGCTGGTGCACCGACTCCGGGCTTCGGACGATGGCAATCGGTTGTCCGAAGCCAAAAAGAGCTTGCATCGCCTCTTGGCCAGTGTTAGGGAAGGTACTTCGTAAAATGACTTAATATCATGAAGATAGCCTCGCGCCCCGAACACACGAAAAATGACTAGAGGGTAGGATCGGGGTCCAGACACAGGAGATTTGCGATGAGGAAATCGCGTTTGATTGGTCTTGGGTTGGCACTACTGCTCAGTACCGCCTGGGTGGTCGATTGCAAGAAGGCCGACAAAGAGCCCGCCCAGGACAAGAACACCAAAAAGGGAAGCCTCGGCCGGCGGCCCGTGCCCAAACTCAGTCCCGAAGAGCGGGCCGTGGTTTTGGCCGTGGTGGACGGCAAGAAGATCACCCAGGGTGAATACTACGACCGCATCCATCGCCAGTCGGTGTTCAACCGGCGCCGGTACACCAAGCTCGACCGTAAGAAGCAGTACCTTGAGCGGGAGTTCATCATGCCCGTGCTCGAGTTTGCTGCGGCCCAGAGCCAAGGGTTGCAGAAAGACGCGTACGTTCAGCGCACTCTTAATAACCTCATGGTCTCCAAGCTCATGCGGGAGCTCCGCACGGAGTTCAAAACCGCCGAGCCCACCGATGCCGAGCTCAAGGCCTTTTTTGAGAAGCATCAGGAGGATTACAACCAGCCCGAGCTCGTGCGGGTGAGCCACATCCTGGTCAAGACCCTGGCCGCCGGCACCAAGCTGGCCACCGAAGCCAAGGGCAAGAGCCGCGTGGAGTTCCGGCGCCTGGTGCAGAAAAACTCCGTCGACGAAGCCACGAAGTCCCGCGCCGGCGACCTGCGCTACTTCGACAAAACCGGCAAGGTTCGCGGCCTGGCCCGAGGCGCCCTGGAGCAGATCCCCAAGCCCATCGTGGACGCGGCCTGGCCCCTCAAAAAGCCGGGCACCGTGGTGGGTCCCATCAAGTCCAAGATGGGCTTTCACGTGATCTACTTCACCGGTCGTCGACCGGCCCGCAGCCGGACCTTCGGCCAAGCCCGACTCCATGTGAAAAAGCGCGTGATGCGCGACCTGTGGCAGGAGAAAAAGAAGGCATTCATCCAAAAGCTCATGGGTGATTTCAAGGCCACCCGGCCGGAGAAGAAGCAGCTCGAAGAGCGGCTCAATCTCGTGAAGATTGACATGACCACTCCCGCGCCGCGGCAGGGCCGTGGCGGTCGGCACGCAGGACCCGGAGAAGGCCGTCCCCCGGGTCACGGCGACGCCCACGGTCATCAGCATTAACCGGCCGCGTGCCAAGTATTGGGAGCAAAAGCTATGATGAAACGAAATCTCAATCGTTGGATCGCCTGGGCCGCCCCCGTTGTGGCCGTGGCCGTGGTGGGAGCCTCCACGCTGCTGGCCCAGAACATGCGGCCAGCCCCGAAAAAGAAAGCGGCCGTCAGAAAGGCCGTCGCGCCCATGAAGGC
>Ga0180009_10001843_pt1 | contig 25324 bp, 20 predicted proteins | sample OS_PC_MetaG_FD_123537 | JGI IMG/M metagenome (GOLD analysis project Ga0180009, IMG submission 123537) | Groundwater microbial communities from the Aspo Hard Rock Laboratory (HRL) deep subsurface site, Sweden - OS_PC_MetaG | ecosystem: Environmental > Aquatic > Deep subsurface > Groundwater...
ACGCGTCATTTCAGTCACAAAGTGTTGTTTCATCTGGCCAACTCTTCCGGAATCAGCCGTTTTCCTGCCTCACATATGGACATGGTCAGGTTGGGCATTGGCATGTATGGTGTAGGCGATCCGGCCATGCAACTCGATCATGCCATCCGGCTTAAATCGGTGCTGGTGCAGATTCGTCAGGTAAAAAAAGGTGAAAGTGTTGGTTACAACCGAAGCTGGGTGGCCGAAAAAGACAGTCCGGTGGGGATAGTAAGCATTGGTTATGCCGACGGACTTCTGCGCGCACTGGGAAACCAAAGGTCGTTTCTGTACATCAACAACCAACCTGTGCCCATCATTGGCGACATTTGTATGGACATGTGCATGGTAGACCTGACCGGGATAGAAGCCAAAGAAAACGATGACGTGATCGTTTTTAACGAAGAACATACCGTTTCAGCGCTGGCGCATCAAGCCAAAACAATACCCTACGAAATACTCAGCCGGATATCAAGACGCGTGAAGAGAATTTATTACCATGAATAGGGGGAGAATTTAAATCACTTTCCTGCTTTTTTCCTGTCGATTACGTATTTTGCATCCAGGCTTAACATCGAATCCACATCGATGTTCTTGTCAGCGGCTTTCTTGATTACAAGATTCATCCACAGACTATCTGCACGGATAATACGCTTCATTTCTTCAACTTCCAACCTATAGCTCTGCCGGTTCTTGCTTTCTAAGTCCGGATTGGTATATGAATTGAAAGCCTGTTCAATAAAACCCCATCCCAAACCCGGAAGCGTTGCTTCGGTGGCCATGATAATGATTACATCGTGTTTATTAATCTCTTCAATCAGGTTGATTTGATCTGTTGAAAGTGGTTCTTTAAAACTATCCGGATAAATTTGCTTGTTATAAAACCAAAAATGATCATTGGAAAACACTTTGGAAAAGCCCATATTGAATATTCCCCAATAAAAGCTATCTGAAATTACTAAAACAGAAGGTTTTACTTTTCCTGAATCCGACTCAAACTTAACTTTCGGATAAGCCATATCAAAAGATTTCAGGCGAAATAAGATATTCATTCCATCAGCAATGTCATAGTCAGTGTCGAGTGGTTGGCTCAGGGTAATTTCATCCCAATAAATATCCGGCATATCGATTTGTCGTGCTTTTTCAATATATTTTATAAGCGAGTCAGCTACCCGAGACATGCCGTAATGACTCCAGTGAATGCCATATTGGGGATAAAGTGGATAGGGCGATTTCAATTTGTTGTCAACGAAATAGCTATTGAAATCGATAAAATTTAATCCGTTATTACGGGCCAATGCGACATGAGAAGAATAATTTGTAGAGTCACCCGGAATAGCATATTCATCCGGGAAATACTCAGGATAAAAGGAACCTTTTCCTGCAGCAAAAACAACAACCAACTGCTTGTTGAGCGTGGCAAGCGTATCCTGAATCATTTTCAATCGCTCAATACGTCGGCGAATGCTATCGGAGCCAATGTAGTCAAGACCGCCATAGGCTTTCAGGTAATTTTTTTCGTACAAATAATTTTTTTTGCCTATGATAACCCCGTTGGCTTTGGCTTTCCTGAAAAAGCTAAAAGCAATTTGATTATTGATTCGAACAAAAACACTTCTGAATCCAAAAGTTTCATTCAGGTATTCCTCTTCAATAGGCTGATAATCACCCGAGAACCATGAATCTACAGTAAGTTTGGCCTTTGTTGGGGTTTTAATAGCTCCCTTTAGAGGAGTTAAATCAACTATTTGTGTCACCTGTTGAATGGCGGGCATCATTAAAAATACCGCGATAAGCAGAAACAAAGAGTACCGTATATATTTTGACCTTGTATTCATGCTAGAATCTAAAATAGATGAATGGATTAAAGCCCGAGGCCGTGATGGAACTTACCGAAAGAATCAACAGAAATATACACAACATGGCCACGCTGATATGGCGGACGTCGACATAAGGTTTAAAGTAAACTAAATCCTGTATGCGTTGCCCCCATTTAAAGTAAGTGAAAAAGGCAAAGAACACAGCAATGACCAGAAAAGTAAAGAACTCACCTGATATCTCAGGATGAACGTGAAAATCAAATGCAAACATTCTGGACAAAAACAGTAGCGCATCGGTTTCGGTTTCTATCCGGAAAAATACCCAGCCAATCATTACGATAAAAAAAGTAATAATCATGCTGGGGAATTTCCCGATGGCACTGTAAACTTTAAGCAGAAATCCCCGCTCCAGTACCAGAAAAATACCATGATAAGCGCCCCAGATCACAAAATTCCACGAAGCGCCATGCCATAAACCCGACATGAGAAAAACAAACCAAAGGTTGAAATACAGTCGCGATTTTGACACCCTGTTTCCTCCAAGAGGTATATAAAGGTAATTGCGCATCCAACTGCCCAACGTCATGTGCCAGCGTCGCCAGAACTCAGTAATACTTTGTGAGATGTAAGGATTGTCGAAATTCTCCGGAAATTTAAAGCCGATCATCTTGCCAATACCGATGGCCATGTCGGAATATCCAGAGAAATCGAAATATATCTGGAAAGTATAGGCTAAAATCCCGATCCAGGCCAGCGAGCTGTCGATGGTGGCATAATCCATGGCAAAAATAGCATCAGCTTGTTGTCCCATATGGTTGGCTATCAGTACTTTTTTCGCCAACCCGAGCGAAAATCGATAAAAACCTGTCAGTCGGTTGTCTATGGTATCATTGGCCGAGCGATCTGTAATTTGATCCGCCAGATCGTGGTAACGGATAATTGGACCGGCAATAAGTTTTGGAAACAGGATGATATACAGCTGATAATCCCAAAAATTTGTCAGGGGTTTATGCACCTTTCGGTAAACGTCAACCACATAGGTAATGGTTTCGAACGTATAAAAGGATATCCCAATAGGTAAAATTAACTTTGTCCATTGAATGTTTTGAGAACCAAAAACCGAAAGAAAAGCATTCACATTTTCGATAAAGAAATTTGAATACTTGAAATAAAACAGCAGCCCCAGATTAATGGACACCGACAAGGTAAGCATGAGTCTCCTATTCAAGGTGTTTTTCGTCTGCGACATCCAGCGTACCAGATGAAAATCAATAAATGTAGACCCCAGGATAACGAAAATAAATTTGGGAGCTCCCCAGCTATAAAAGAATATGCTAAACAGTAGAATGACGATATTTTTATATCGTTTCCCTACCAGATAATAAGTTAGCAGGAAGGCGGGCAAGAAATAAAAAATAAAAACTATGCTGCTAAAAACCATACCCGGGTAGAAATATCAAAAGCCAATAATTGCAGAAAATTCAAATCTTATAACTTCAATTAAAACAGTTTTAACTGCACGACTGCAACATAAGTATACGCGTCGCACAAAATGCCTTATTTTGGATGGCATGTTACGACAAGGAAGCCGCAGCACGACGCATGCCAAAAATTTAGCGGTCACAAAAATAAGGAAATATTAACAGCTGACTATTTTTAGTTTGCCTATAATGGAAAAAGCCGGAAAGAGGCATTCATACGAATACCTATTTCCGGCTTTTTGCAGCCGATCAGGCCGGGAATATCTTGTATAAGACTTTTACTACAAAGGATTAGCCGTTACTTTGGCACGGATATAAACCCTCATGGTAAAGGTAACATTGTCTTCATCTGTTTCGCCGATAAAAGCTATGGTAAAAGTCTTTTTTGAGCTAAGAATGCTGCTCAGTTTGTCCAACTGACCATTGGCATTGGTAAGCTCAATAACGTTACCCACTTCAATGGGTTCGTTGGTAAACAACCATTGAGCGTTGTCCATGTCGGGAGCGGAGATATTCAGGTCAGCATTCAGGATTGTGGCGTTGCTGCTCACTTCGAGAATAGTACCTTTGGCTTCCAGAATTTCGACCGATTTGATGTTGTTGGCATATTTGGCCAGATCGCTGTTCGAGAGCGGGTCGATGGTTGTGGAAGAGCTAAAAACGCCATTGACTCCGATTTTCAGGGTAGAGGGTGAAACCACCACGTCCATATCTGATTGATAATCTGCTTCGAATGTTACGTCCAGAAGTGAACTGCTTTCTTTACAGCCTGAAAATACGACGCCTATAAGCATCAGTAAAAAGGCTACGGGGATTAATTTTTTCATGGTTAAATGTTTTTATCAGTTGTTGTAAAAAGGCAAAAGTAATACAAAGTTTAAAATAATTCAACCAATTAAGAATAATTTTAAATAAAGAGGGGTGGGTTCTGAACTCTTATAATCAGAACAAGCGCAATCTTAGCTGCATTTGCAAAGAGTTGAAAAGTAAATTGCTCATCGAACATAGGTAACAACATAAAAAATCTGAACATTTTTGTTTGTAAAAATTTGTCCCTATTTTTGCCCGAAGGAAAGAGATGATTAGCTAGGAGAAAGGCCTAGCCACCAAGTTGATTTTAGGAATAGTGACTTTAATAATATAGGAAATACAGAACCCGGATAATGATAAAATCGCAACCAATCACCACCTCAGTTTCTTTATTTGTTATTATACTAATTGGATTCTTAGTAGTTTTAATCGGCTTTCAAAATAAGCGATGGGAAGCTGGGCTTATAATTAAGTCAGATGCTTCTGTTTATTATGCCTATTTGCCTGCGGCTTTCATTCATCAGGATTTATACTTTGAATATGCCACTGATTTTCCTGAAATATTTGGTACTACATGGAGAACACGAGCTGATAACAACAATAGGGTAGTAAAAATGTCAATGGGTAATGCGATTATGTGGACGCCATTCTTTGGTTTTGCAAGCCTATACTGTTTGTCAACCGGACAGCAACCTACGGGCTACAGCGAACCTTATCACTTTTTCATTTTCATGGCCTCAGTTTTTTATCTTTTACTTGGACTGCTTTTTTTACGAAAACTTCTATTGTTATTTGTCAATGAAATTGCAACCTCTATAACAATGATGGTAATTGTTTTTGGCACAAACTTGCTCTACTATACTGCAATAGAGTCTGGTATGTCGCATGTTAACAATTTCTTTTTAATAACAACCTTTTTTTATTTGTGGATACAATGGTTTAAAAAGCCGAGAATTACTCGTTCAGTTTTTTTAGGGCTAACTATAGGCCTTATTACGTTAATACGTCCGGTTAATATACTTGTTGTGTTAATGCCTGTATTCTATTGGGCTTTTCAAAAAGAAACATGGCAATATAAAATTACTTTTCTAAACCAAAATTTAAAGCATCTACTTATCATTGTTGTTTTTTCCTTTTTATCTTTTTTTCCGCAATTACTTTATTGGAAAATAGTTACCGACCAATGGTGGTTTTATTCTTACATGAACGAGCGGTTCTTTTTTAATTCACCTCATATTTTTGATGGGTTATTCAGTTTCAGAAAGGGATGGCTTATTTATACCCCAGTAATGTTGTTAGCCTTTGCAGGTCTTTTCACCATGAAAAACAAAGCAACCCCTTTCCTTTGGCCATTAATTATTACGCTCACCATTCTAATATATGTAATTTTTAGTTGGTGGTGCTGGTGGTATGGTGGTAGTTTTGGCTCCCGGGTTATGATAGATTATTATGGACTGATGGCTTTGCCAATGGCCACTTTTATTCAATATTGCCTATCCCGTCCATACTGGAAAAAGGCCATTGTTGGAGTGTTAATATCCTTTTTTATACTTTTGAACCTTTTTCAGATGAGACAATATGTAAGTTCTTTATTGCATTATGATTCTATGAGTAAAGAGTTGTATTTATCAATTTTTTTAACACAAAGTCGTCCTGATAGTTACAACGAAATGTTGGTTAAACCTGATTACGCAAAAGCACTAAATGGAGAAAATGAAAGCGAATAGAGATATTGAAAGTCTGTTGATGAAGGTTTATAAGACCTTCATGCTTTTAGTAGGGTTATTTTTGCTATACGCGGCGTTTTATCAGGTCTTTTATCGTATCGATCAGGAGCCTGTTAAGATCTGGGATGAGGCAAGTAGCGCAAAAAATGCCATCGAGATGTTATACAACAAAAATTACCTTGTGGTACACAGCGATGGTAAACCTGATCATTTTGACACGCGTCCACCCATGTCTGTTTGGACTAAGGTTTTCTTTTATCATTTTTTTGGAATTGACCAACTTTCGACACGTTTACCTTCAATTGTGGCCGCCTTCTTTACTTTTATCATACTCCTTCTGTTTCTATTTAAGCTTTTTAAGAATTTTAAGTATGTAATGGTCATTTTGATTCTTATTGGAAGTACATTAGGTTACAATACTTACCATGTTGCCCGCACCGGCGATCCTGATGTTCTCCTAACCTTTTTTACCACTGCTTACATTTTAGTTTACTTTTTACTGCTGGAGTTCTACCCCAAGCATAGAGTTCAATACTATTTATTGTTAGGTATTGCGGTTGTAGGTGCAGTACTGACTAAAAGTATCTTGGGATTAGCACCATTGGCAGGTTTGCTTATTTACACATTTACCCAAGTTAGCGGTTACAAATTACTCAAAGACTATCGATTTCATTTGTGTTGGGTTATTTCACTTATGGTCATTGCAAGCTATTATTTGCTCCGTGAACAGGTTGATAAGGGTTATTTGTTAGCAGTTTTAAGAATGGAATTTAACGTTATAAACAAACCTGCTGTCGTAAAGCACCCTGAATTTAGCTTTTATTATACTTACTTAAAAGAAATAGGGTTCGCCCCCTTTTTTAGCTATTTATATATACCATTTATCCCTTTGTTGTTCAGCAAGAACAACAGGGCCAGACGCCTTTTGCTTTACAGTCTTCTGGGCGCTTCTTTTTATCTGTTAGGCCAATCGAGTGTGACAATAAAAAATGAGTGGTATATTGCTCCGATCTATCCGTTTTTGTGGCTCTTTGCAGCAGTAGGTTACGTAGAAACTGCGAAAATGGTAGCCAATTTCATACAGAGCAAGTGGTGGAAAGCACTGGTTTTTTTGTCGGCACTAGCTTTACTTTTATATATCAGCGTACCACAATATTTTTATATAACCGAAAAAAACACCTCTAATCCTTATCAATATGAATATCCACCTGAACGTGCAGGGAAATTTATTGAGTCAGTTAAAAGCAAAATACCTGAAATCAAGAATTTAACGATCATTAGTCCGCACCCCGATCGCCAAATGAAGTTTTATGCTAACAAATACAAGTTTCAGGACAGCACTCAAATTAAGATAATGCACGCATGGCCTGTTGAAGATTTGCTCGGGAATACTGTATTATTATGTGAAGATTCCCTAAAACAAAAACTTGAAGGTATTTACACATATTCTGTGCTTCATCAGGAAAAGTATTGCACTCTGTATTTGATAAAGGGTCAACTAAAAAATGATACACTTCTATCACGGCAATAGCTGCTCATGTTTTACTCCAATTCGTCAGGGATTATTGTTTTTTCAGAATGAGAAGATAAGTAATATGACCAATTATCCCCAATCCGATCAAGTGTAAATTTTAGTGCTTCATGCAACGGAGTGGGTTTAAAAGAAATATCTGTCTCCAACATTTTCGTGTCTAGTTTTGAGTTTTGAAGTATTCCTTTCACATGTTCGGCCGTAAAAACAGGCACTTTTTGCGTAGCCTGAAATAGTTTTCCCAACCAAATAGCTATAAAAACTGGAATTGAAAAAAAAACTTTTTTATGATGTCGGATGCTTAAAATAGTCCTTATAATGTCTTTAAAAGAAATAACCTGATCACCAGCAATTTCATAGATTTTTCGTGATGTATTATTCGACTCTACAGAAATGACAATTGCCCTTGCAAAATCTTTGACATAAACAGGATGCTGGGTTTCGATACCACTTCCGATCAGTGGAACAACAAATGGGAAGCGGTATACATTTTTAAGTATTCGATTGATCCCCAGGCTTTCTGGCCCTAATATCAAAGCGGGTATAAATACTGTAAAGTCATGCGTGCTTGAAGTCAGAATCTCTTGCCCCTCCAGTTTTGTGATTCCATAAGGGCCTTTGATTTTCTTAAGAACGACAACACTACTAATTTGGATAATTTTCTTAATCCTTGCAGTATCAGCGAATTTCAATACATGCAAAACCCCAGTGGCATTAACTTTTCGATTGTCGTCAATATTGGAACTGCCTAGCAACGCAGCAGCATTAACAATTCCAACAATGTTCTTGTTTTCAATTATTTCCTTTATGCCTGGTTGAACAAGTATAGGTTTCGAAATATCGCAATGTATATATTCGACATCAGGATGATCAATTATCACCGACCTTATATGGTTATACTTAAAGCCGATAACATGATATCCCTGTCGAATGGCCTCCAAGATAACATACTTTCCCAGATAACCATTGGCTCCTGTGATAATGAGGTATTTATTCATAATTTTTTAATTTCTTTGAATTATGTTTGTCTATTAATAAAAAAAGCTGGCCAAGAACCATGGCAATAAGTCCTCCACCAATTTGAGCAACTATAAGCATCATAAACGAAAAGGCCAATACACTGCTTTCCGCAGTCGCTCTGAACACTGTTAAAAAGGTAACCTCTCTTGTTCCAAGTCCTGCCACTGTGATAGGTAGCATGTTTAACAATCCTGAGATAGCCACGCCTCCAGAAATAGTAATGAAATCTAAATCGAGATGAACACTTTTGGATAAAAACCAACAGGAAATAAAATAGCTGAAATTGCTTAAGATTGACAAAATTAAAATCAGAGAAACCCGTACATGGCTAATTGGTTTTTTATTGAGGTTAATAGATTCTAAACGGACTGATAATTTGTTAATTACACGTTGGACAAATTGTAAAAATGTAACGGAGCTTAGTATCAAATAGGATGAAATGAGTAACAAAAGCCCAACTGCAATGAATAAGATCAGTAACCAATTATCCACATGTGCAAGGTTCATATAATAAAAGGCTGCAGTAGCGATCAGTACAAATATCGCGACATCAAAACCCCTTTCAGCCACAACTTTTAATGCAGAATTAATCTTATTTTCAAGACCCACTTCATGCCCGGCCTTTACAACCTCACCTAGACGTCCTGGCGTAATGACTCCTAAGGCATAGCTCTCGAAAAATCTCCCCATGTTTCTGATTCTGACATTTGAATTGGCCTTACCATAATTCATAATATGCCAGCGTATTGACTTGATTAGTAAAAGTAAAATCTGAAATACTATGGCCAATAAAAAGAACTCAGGACTTGCTTTTTTTACAACATCCAATACTTTGACAAAATCCACACGCATCAATACGATGAGGAACATCGCAATTCCGATAAGCCTCAGCAATACAAATGGTTTTATTTTTACGTGTGTTTTTATTCTCATTATGTAAGATCGTTACGTTTTATTGCCTTAGTCGATTTCTTCCAAAAATCCCTAGCCTTTTCAAATATACCCCCGATAAATTTAGGCGAAAACTGCTCCACCGTCCACCGTGCGCCACGGGTTCCCATCAAGGTAAACATCGTGGTGATAATCAGTTCCATGAAGTAACGGCTGGCCTTAAACCCGGTCAACTTGTAGCCATAATCAGGAATGGTCTTTCCGACAAGTTTACGAAACTGTATCCTGATAAAACTTCCGCGCTTTTTAAAATCATACCCGTGCGAATGCATGGTGATAGCCTCCTCCTCGGTAATGGGATTTGCCTCCAGCAGTCCTTCGCTTCTCATGTCGTTGATAATCTGTTGTCCCAGCGGTGTGCGTGCGATGATCATGGAAAAACCCTTTCCGCGCTCTTCATAAACCGGAGCCCAGGCGTCACCACCACTGATATCGGTAAACTCGTTGGTGAAGTCGGTACAGTATAAGCTGTTTTGAAGTACATGAAAAGGAATGAGGTAGTTGGCATGAAATTTTTTAAGCTCGATAACACGTCCCGATTGCATTTCGATGCGCATGTTGCCGGGCCATTCGCCATAACGGAAGTAGAGTTTTTCAACCTGGGTATAATCCTTTTCTCCATAAGTTTTTAAAAAACTCTTAACCGACGAAAAATACAAGGTGTTGCCGTAAAACGGGCCAAAAATGTATTTTATGTTTTTTACCGATGGGTCGTTGATTTTTTGTAGTTTGCGTATCGACTGAACCTGTGGCGGGATGCCCACATAAGCAAGATTGCCGCTGAATTTTTGTATTTCAGGTAAAATCTCATTTACCGAACTGATAGTGTACTTACTTTGGGCGGCTTCCATAATTTCTTCGCGCGTGGTGGCAATAAAGGGTTCACTCAGCCAGGGTTTTTCGTGCGACATACGCAAGGTTACTACGCCATCAATAAGCTTCTTTTGAAGCAGATAAATCAAAACAGCAGAAATAATTCCCCCGCTGGCTGCATTGCGTCTTACTTCGGCATTTTTGGCAAAACCGATGGATATTTCCTGATAAGAACCAATATATTCATGGAAATGAGGAGTGTCGGGATAAAAGTACTGATTGTATTCAGGAAAATTAAAATCTTTGCCCGTGCAGGCTGTCCATAAGCGATCGGCCATGCGATCATCAATTTCACTTACTATTTTGGGCAGGTAACGACCTTCCTTGTTGCCGAATACGATTTTCCCTTCTGACAAACCCACACAGGAGCCACAACGGTTGCAGAGCTCCGAGTGCATTACCTTTTTTAACTGTTCAATACTTTTCACACACGTAAAATTGTCGGATTCCTAACTCGGAGATAAATGTATTTTGAAATTTACCGATAATTTTCTCGCCTAGAGCCTGAAATTTTTTCGGGCCTACCGGAAATAAAACCGTTCCTTTATGAAGTAGGAGCTTCCACCCGGTCTCACTGAGCATATATTTAACCTCTTTTGAAGAAGGAAAACGATGGGGTCCTTCACCATGTCCACCAAATAAAAAGGTAAATACCTGATAGGGAATTTCGCTGGTGGCCGGTGGACAACTGAGCACCATGCGAGCCTGAGGTGTTGAAACCCGATGCAGCTCCTTCAAAAATTGAATGGGCTCGGAAACATGTTCCAATGTCTCCAGCGTCACCACACGATCAAAATAGGCCTTTTCAAAAGGAAGTCTGGAGTAACTGGACAACTTTACTTGTTTTACGTGTGGCCTTACTTTTTGGGCTTCTTTCATTAATCCTGCCGAGATCTCCGCATTGGTAACGTTGGCATCAGGTTGTTCTCGTTTTATGTAATCGTCGGCTTCACAATCGCGGCTGGTAATGTTAAGTACACGCGCTTCTGGTTTGAGGTCGAGGTGAGCAATCGTTTCCTTAAAGCGCTGATCGTGAGCTCCTTTAACTTTGTTGTTTTCAGCAATATAAATAGTAGAAACCCTATCCCAGTGGGCTTCCACATCGGAATCCTTCCATTTCTGTACACGATTATTTTTATCCCAATGAGGCATGGCTATCTTTTAATCCGATTAAGCATGGCCACCTGATCAGCTAGTAAACCAATGAAAAACATAATCATGCCGAAAACCATGATAAGTACGGCACTGTTAGGAAGTCGGTCGGAAATAAAAAACCCGACAACACCCCACACCAGACCCAGAAAGGTAAGAATCAGGCTCATGGGAAAAAATATCTTAAGCGGGTTGAATAACATGATAATGCGGAAAAGCAAGAGAATAGTTTTTGAACCGTCTTTCACCATTTTCACATTGCTTTTGCGTCCGATTCGTTCAGAAACGGTAATCGGGAATGTACCTATAGTATAACCTTCCTTCAGAAAAGCCAGAGTAGAAGTAGTTGACAATGAAAATCCGTTGGGCATCATGTGCAACATTTCGAGCATCAGCGTGCGATCGAAACCACGAAATCCGGAATTATAGTCAGGTAATTTTTGTTCAACTAAAAATTCACCTACTTTTTTTATGAGCCTTTTCCCTGACTGACGTCGTTTTACCTGAAACGAATCGTTGTCACGCTCCCCGATCACCATATCATAATCATTAAGCATGCTCAGGAGTTTTTCCAAATAAACCGGATCATGTTGCCCGTCGCTGTCTAAAATAACTACCTTGTCGCCTGTTGCTTTCCTGATTCCGGTCTTTAAAGCTGCCCCATATCCCTTATTCACATTATGGTTATAAAGCTTCACCGGATACTCTTTAATAATATCCATTGTGCGATCGGTGGAGCCATCATTGATATAAATAACTTCGTATTTAACATGATGGCCACCTGCAATAAACTTATCCAGGCTAAACCTGATGGCATCTTCCTCGTTATAGGCGGGCACGATGATTGAGATGGAGGCTTCCTTATTCATACGATCAGTTTGTGAAACAAGGGGCAAAGGTATAAAATATACCATCAACTGATTCGTTGATATGCTTATCGGGAAACAGGTCTGCAGTAAACCGGTGTGAACTAGCTTCTGTGGACTTCGGTTTTTCCTTTAACTTAATTGCATATTTATTAGGATCGTAAAGATAAAACTGACTAATTTAGCCCCCTGTTTTTTTCAAAAAATGTCGAAGAAATTATCCATTATTATACCGGCTTACAATGAGGCCAAAACCATCCACCTGATTTTGAACAAGATTTCAGCTGTTAAGTTACTACATGGCATTGAAAAAGAACTTGTTGTGATCAACGACTGTTCTTCAGATCAAACAATTGAAGTGCTCACGCAGTATATTCAAGCGCATCAGGAAATGGATATCCGCCTTTTTGAGCAACCAACAAACATGGGCAAAGGCGCAGCAATTCATCGAGGCATTAAGGAGGCCACAGGAGATTATATCGTGGTTCAGGATGCCGATTTGGAGTACGATCCTAACGAATACAACTTGCTGTTAAAGCCCATTTTAGATGGTTTCGCCGACGTGGTGTATGGCTCCCGTTTTATGGGCGGCAATCCACACCGTATTCTGTTTTTCTGGCATTCTATTGGCAACAAATTTTTAACCACGCTTTCAAACATGTTCACCAATTTGAATTTAACCGATATGGAAACATGCTATAAGCTTTTTCGGGCCGACGTCATTAAATCATTGCGATTAAAAGAGCAGCGCTTTGGTTTTGAACCCGAGGTAACGGCCAAAATATCCCGTATTCCTGGAATACGTATTTACGAGGTGGGAATTTCTTATTACGGCCGCACGTATCAGGACGGAAAAAAAATAGGTTGGAAAGATGGGGTAAGAGCTATTTATAGCGTACTTAAGTATAATCTCTTCAGTAGATAAAATCCCCTCTCTACGTGTTTCCCGTATTTTTCTAAGCAATCCCCGTAAATACACGGGGGCAACATTTTTCCTGGTGTTTTTCTTACTAAGTTTACCCCATCAAATCTGATTGTTTAATTTAATTTTTTAATGCTATGTCGAATTTATATGAACAAAAGGTGAATGACTTTATGGCTAAAGTTATTGCCAAAAACCCTGCTGAGGTCGAATTCCATCAGGCAGTACATGAAGTGGTTGAAACCATTATTCCTTTCATCGAAGAAAATCCGCAATACCGCGAAGCGAAAATCCTTGACAGAATGGTGGAACCTGAACGTGTTATCCTTTTCCGTGTACCCTGGCTCAACGACAAAGGTGAGGTGCAGGTAAACCGTGGCTTCCGTATTGAAATGAACAGCGCAATTGGTCCGTACAAAGGTGGATTACGCTTCCATCCTACCGTTAACCTGGGTATCCTTAAATTCCTTGCTTTCGAACAGGTGTTTAAAAATTCACTTACCACTCTGCCTATGGGCGGTGGAAAAGGTGGATCTGATTTCGACCCCAAAGGAAAATCCGACAATGAAGTGATGCGGTTTACTCAAAGTTTCATGAGCGAATTATTCCGCCACATTGGACCAAATACTGACGTTCCTGCCGGTGATATCGGTGTTGGTGGTCGCGAAATTGGTTTCCTCTTCGGACAATATAAACGTCTGCGCAACGAATTTACCGGTGTGCTCACAGGTAAAGGTATCGAATGGGGAGGCTCGCTTATCCGTCCCGAAGCAACAGGTTACGGCGCTGTGTATTTTGCACAGGAAATGATGAAAACACGTGGCGAAAGCTTCAAAGGAAAAACAGTGGTTATCTCCGGTTCAGGTAATGTAGCCCAGTACGCTACCGAAAAAGCTACCGAGTTTGGCGCAAAAGTAGTTACACTTTCCGACTCCTCCGGTTTTATCTACGACCCCAAAGGCATCGATGCAGAGAAACTGGCTTACATCATGCAGCTTAAAAATGTAAAACGTGGCCGTATTAAAGAATATGCTGATAAATATGGTGCTGAATACCACGAAGGCAAACGCCCATGGGGTATAAAATGTGATGTAGCCATGCCTTGCGCTACCCAAAACGAAGTAAATGAGGAAGATGCCAAAGCACTTATCGCTAACGGTTGTTTCGTGGTGTCGGAAGGTGCTAACATGCCTTCTTCTCCCGAAGCCATTGAAGTGTATCAAAATGCTAAAATCCTTTATGGACTGGGTAAAGCTGCTAACGCCGGTGGTGTTGCCGTTTCCGGACTCGAAATGAGCCAGAACAGCATGCGCTTTAACTGGACACGTGAGGAAGTTGATGAAAAACTCCACCAAATCATGAAAGATATCCATTCCACTTGCGTGCTTTACGGAAAAGATGGAGATTATATCGATTATGTAAAAGGTGCAAATATTGGTGGCTTTGTAAAAGTTGCCGATGCTATGCTGGCTCAAGGTGTAGTATAACTGTATAATCAGTTGTTTTTTTTAACAGAAAAAGCTGCCTTCAGGGGCAGCTTTTTTTTTGTGCGGATATCTTGTAATTGTTGAGTTTTCAGTGTTCCCGGGATTAAAATCCCGGGATACAATGTCGGTCATGCCTACGGCATATGGGAGTTCTCACTTTAGTGCTATAGGCATGACCGACATTGTAACGATGGAATTTATTCCATCACTTCCTAAAACGAAAACCCAAACAAAAACTCTACTTCGGTGCTTTTTTTCTGTAGGAGGTAAATGCCCCTCACGCCCAGAGTAATTTCAGGAAGTAACCCCAAGAAATGCCAGTCGGTAAAAAGTTCCAGGCCGGTGGAACTTACCGTTTGTAGTGCCAATTGACTGTTTAGGCCGGTAGCGGTGTCAAAAAACAAATGTCCGCTGATTCGTTTTAAAAACATAACACTTGGGATATCCCAGTCAGGGTAGGCTATTGGAAAGGCATAATCTGCTTTCAATACCGTGAACTCAGAAAAATTTAACCCGAAATAACCCCGTGGTGTGCTTATTACATTTGCGTAAGTAGCCAAATTTCCGGATGATTTCTGATAGGCTGCATACCCCCTGATTCCATGATGGTTAAAAAGTCCCGGAATCCAGGTTACCGAGGCTATACCTACCTGTTGGCTTACATTTTCAGAAAAAGGAGTGTGCCTGAAAGTGGCTTGCAGGGTCTGTCCCCAACGCGGAAACAGGTCGCGCAGCGAGCGTTTGTATTGAATATATCCATAAAACCTGTAGGTGAAAGAGATCAGTTGATTCTCCCTGAACTCGTAAGGGATGTCATTGTCCATGTTTTTGAAAGTGGCACTAACACCGGCCATGGGTTCGATTCCTTTAATCCAGCGACTTGAAGTGAAATTGAGCGGCAGGCTCATACTTGCGCTGAAGTCTGTTTCGCGCCACTTTAAGGTGCGGCCAGTAGTATCGGTATAGCTGCGACGACCTGTTTCAGCTGTCAGGCTGATCACCGGATACCATCCCATGTAATCCATACCTGCTTTTATTTTTCCGGTTTGTTCATCAGGATCGAAATAATAGCCCGCATAGGCCACTGAAGTGCTTAACACGTTTTGTGATAATATATTAACACCCGGGCTGAAGGAGTAATTATTGAGTTCGACAGCGGTAAGTCCCCAACTGTGAAAATTAAAAAGATGTCCCAGCCGGCTGTACTTTTTTACAGGAAAAAGGGTGTCGCCGACCAGGGATTCATCAAGGTTGAAATCGAAGGTGGCTTTCAGGGCATCTACAGGATAGTTGAAATCAATCTGACTGAGATTAATCGGTAATTCGGTCCTCAAGCTCAGATCCAGCGTTGCAACACGATAGCCGTCGGCAGTATACTCTGCATAACAAAGGCTGTCGCCTGAAGAATAGAAGGCCGGATCGCTGACACCGTAACGGGCATTTGTAAGCTGGTAGAACCTGCCTGTTTTCAACTCTTTGAGGTAAAGGTTTTCTACACCGTTAAACCCTCCTTTAAAAACCAAATGGTCGTTGTTCAGTATGGGTTGCCCAATGTCTGTAAAAGTTGCAGGGACAAGTATGTCCACTTTATCTGACTTGGTATTGTAACGCACAATAGCTTTCCCCTTTTCGCCAAGTGTCACCATGACAACCGATTCGTTATCGTGAGCCCATGTTGGTGTTATAAGAAACCAGTTTTCAGGAAAATGGAATGTGCCAAGCATTTGGCCGTCAGTACTTGAAAACCATTGCAAGGTATAGCGGTTGGTTTGGTCGACGTTTATGGCTGCAACTTTTCTGCCGTCGGGCGATAAACTCGGAGCCATCAGTTTTGTCCGGCGCGTAAGTTGTTTGGTCTTTCCCGTGCCTGTGTGGTAGGTTTTTATCACTGAATAGTCGCGGTTTGTCCACCTGGGATCAAAGGTTTTTTCGTTCCATACGATTAAGGTATCGTTTCCCGAAAGCGACTGTGCAAAATGATAACCCGGAGTTTTGAGGATAACTTCATTCCCTGAGTTGTCGATTTTTACAAACCGGCTGATGTCGTCCATCCCTGATTTCTCAGCAATAAATCCACCTTGCTCCAACGGAAAAGCAAAGCGGTAATTGGTAAAATGCGCTGTTTTTGGTTGAGGTATCCAATTTATTGAACCGGGTTCAGCAACACTTGCATTCCACTCCAATCCCAGATCAGAAAGGGCCAGTTTATAATAAGCCGCCTTGCCTACGCCTGCAAATTGCCTGACTCCATTTGAAAAAGGCATCAGGGAATAAGGCCGTCGGGCGACTTTATTCAGGGTATTGTTCCACACCTCCGTGTTATAACGCGTTAAACCATATAAAACAAGCTGATATCCAAGTGTATAATGATCCGGAACATAATCCCGGTATGACCCGTATTGCGCTTTATCGTAGGAGTAGAGGCCTTTTTCAATAACCTGTGCTTTTAAATCCATCATAAATTCCGGCTGCCTGCCCCGGCCACTTTGGCTGTAAATGGTCTCGCTGAAAACGGCGTCTCCCTCAATAAACCAAAACGGCATAAATAACCCCATTAGCGCCCCAATGGCCTGATCGCCAAAAGCCACATACAAACCTTTTCCGAAACCTTGCCTGAGTTTTTGCATTTGTACAACATGACGGTATTCATGGAGGGTAAGCTGCTTTGGCCAGGGCTGGGCGTACGTGTGCTGATCGGGGGTAAGGTAATAATCGGCATGCAGGGGTGTTGGCGATACCATAGCATTCGAGAGGGTGCTCCTGTTGTGAAGCACAATGTCAACCTGCCGCATTTTTGGCTTGTAAGGTTCTGATACGGCCTGATACGAAAGCTGAAGTAACCTTGCATATTCCTGAGCCATTTTTTCAGATTCTTTTGCGAAAATAATTTTGGCCACAGGTGTGTTCAACTGATACCATCTGATGGAAGCCGGATCCTGACCTGTGATGTAATATTGCGCTTGGGCAACAAAAAACCCAAGTAAGAACCATGCAAATAAGCCGTATTTTATTTTCCTGTGCATGGCGTCAAAGATATTTAAAACCTGCTTCAGGCACAACGACTACATGTTTGGAATCACAATTTACAGCACATACCAAAATACAGCCACAAAGTGACACAGGCTTCCAATCAGGACAAACACATGAAACACCGCATGATTGTAGGGAAATTTATGCCAGAGATAAAACGCCGCGCCTACGATATACGCAACCCCTCCGGCCATGAGCCAAATTAATCCTCCGGTAGGTAAATTCCTTACCAAAGGTGCAATGGCGATCAGGATAATCAATCCCATGAGCACATAGGCAATGGCTGAAGCTTTGTCGTAGCGCCCTGTGAACCAAAGTTTAAAAAACATGCCACCGATGGCCAACCCCCAGATTACCCCAAACAAACTCCATCCCCATGGTCCATTCAAAGTCACCAACACAAAAGGCGTGTAGGTTCCGGCAATTAACAAATAAATGGAACTATGGTCGAAGATATTCAGGTAATTGCGGGTTTCCTGATTTTTGGCTGCATGAAACAAAGTGGAAGCCAGATAAAGTACCACCAGACTGGCTCCATATATGCTAAAACTGACAATGTGCCAAACTGTTCCGTACAAGCTGGCATTTACCACCAACAAGGCCAATGCAACTATGCTCAGGATCAGGCCTATTCCATGGGTAATTACATTCCACTTTTCTTCACGGGGCGAATAATGGCGAGCGATGGGCTTCATGAATTGTTAATTTTTCAGGTATAACGCAAAAATGAGGGAAGTATTTTCCTAGGCAAGTGCCTTCAGGAAGAAATCCCATAACACCTCCTTTGGTGGCGGCGCTGTCACACTCACTATCTGCTTGGTCACCGGATGGGTAAAAGCCACGCTGCGGGCATGCAGGCTGATGGAAGCGTCCGGATTGCTTCTCGGAAATCCATATTTCAAATCACCTTTTATGGGACAACCTATGGCCGCCAGTTGCGCACGAATTTGGTGATGGCGACCTGTAATCAACTCTATTTCAATTAAATGATAATCTTTGCTTGAGGCCAACCATTGATAATTAAGTATGGCCTGCTTGCTGTCTTTAACTTCCTGTTGGCGGACATAGGATTTATTCTGCTTTTCGTTTCGAAGTAGATAATGCTCCAATCGGTCACTTTCGAGAGGGGGTTTATTTTTCACGATGGCCCAATACCGCTTGGTCATTTGGTGATTTTTCACCATTTCGTTCATACGCGTGAGGGCCTTGCTAGTACGTGCAAAAATCACTGCTCCGCTCACAGGTCTGTCGATGCGATGAACCACGCCCAGAAATACTTCACCTGGTTTTTGGTGTTTCTTTTTGATGTAGCTCTTAACGGTTTCGCTGAGTGGCTGATCACCGGTTTTGTCGCCCTGAACAATTTCCGACGGCAGTTTGTTGATGATAATCAGATGATTGTCTTCGAAAAGAATTCTTTGATCCACCGATGTTGGCAACGAAATGTCCATGTAAAACCGTTTCGGTGTTTAGTATTGTTCTTTGTGGTTTGGGAAGCTCACCGATTTAACATCATCAATATAGCCTTCAAATGCCCTGATAATCTCATCGTGCAGGTTGGCATAGCGACGCAAAAAGCGGGGTGAGAAATCCTGGTTTATGCCCAGCATATCATGGAGGACCAATACCTGTCCGTCCACCTCGCTGCCTGCACCAATACCGATGGTAGGAATTGAAATTGACCGGGTGACCTCTCCTGCCAACTGAGCAGGAATTTTTTCGAGGACTATACCAAAACAACCTGCTTTCTCGAGGATTTTGGCATCACTCTTAAGTTTTTCGGCTTCTTTTTCTTCAGTAGCACGCACCACGTAAGTACCGAATTTATTTATGGATTGCGGAGTAAGTCCCAGATGACCCAGTACAGGAATGCCTGCCGACAAAATCCTATCGATAGATTCTACAATCTCCTGACCTCCTTCGAGTTTAATGGCATTTGCCCCCGATTCCTTCATTATCCTGATGGCCGAATTCAGGGCCTCCTTTGAGTTTCCCTGATAAGCGCCAAAAGGCAAATCAACCACTACCAGTGCTCTGTCAACGGCACGCATTACCGAAGAGGCATGGTAAATCATCTGGTCGAGGGTTATAGGCAGCGTAGTTTTGTGTCCGGCCATCACGTTGGAAGCTGAATCACCGACCAAAATTACATCGATACGGGCCTCATCAAGTAACCTGGCCATACTAAAATCATATCCCGTAAGCATGGCTATTTTCTCGCCCTTTTGCTTCATCTCCTGGAGCACGTGGGTGGTAATCTTGGGAAGTTCTCTCGTCGTATTCATACGTTTTACCATTAAAACAAGAGGGCAAAAGTAGATAAAATGAATCACAAGTCGCCTGTTTTTATCAAAAGGTTTACCTGCCTGTGCCTTGTGCCCGCAAGATAATGGCTTAAAACAAAAGAATAAAGTAGATTTCGCCCAATTCAACTCCCATAATTATAATAAATTTGCAGCTTTTTAGTTTATCATGGCATGAATCTGAAACTTCAAGGCATACGCCACATATCGCTGATATTTATTTTTTCTTTCGTGCTGCTAAGTGGTTTACAGGGGCAGAATGCTACTGTTTCGGGCAAAGTTACCGATGAAAACAACAAACCTGTTGAACTCGCCAACGTAGCCATCGACGGGGAAAAAGGCGGGACTTCTACCAACAGCAGGGGCGAATTTGAATTGTTGGTTCCGGCTGAGAAAAAAACCACCCTTGTTTTTTCATTTATTGGTTTTTCAGAAAAGCGTGTCCACCTGAACCTGAGGCCGGGCGAATCGCACCGCCTCAACGTCACCCTTGTTTCAGTTTCTACTACCTTGCCGGGATTTGAAGTTAAAGACGAAAACCTGCGCACAGAGAGTATGGTACGCCTCGACCCGCGTGATGCACAAGTAGCACCGAGCCTCACAGGTGGTGTGTCTGATATCATAAAAACACTTCCCGGGGTGTCTTCAAGCAACGAAATGAGCTCTCAGTATTCAGTTCGCGGTGGCAACTTCGATGAAAACCTGATTTTTGTTAACGACATTGAAATATATCGCCCTTTTCTGGTTAACTCAGGTCAGCAGGAAGGGTTGAGCTTTGTTAACAGCGCACTGATTTCGAGCATCTTGTTTTCAGCCGGAGGTTTTGGTGCTGAATACGGCGACAAACTTTCGTCGGTACTCGACATCAAATACACCACCCCCAATGAGTTTGGCGGATCTTTCTCCGCTAGCCTTCTGGGTGCCGAGCTAAGCATGGGCGGTGCTTCACGCAATCAAAAATTTACCTACCTCGTGGGCGCTCGCTACAAAACCAACAGCTATCTGCTCAACAGCCTGCAAACGCAAGGAGAATACCAACCTGAATTTGCTGACATTCAATCGCTTTTTACCTATAAATTAAACAGTAAATGGGATCTCAGCCTGCTGGGATATTATTCAAAAAACAAGTATAAAGTTGTGCCAAGCAACCGCGAAACCGATTTCGGAACTTACCAAGAAGTAATCCGGTTCAAGGTGTATTTCGATGGCAATGAAATTGATAATTACGAAATGTTTCAGGGTGGACTCACCCTGGGTTTCAAACCAAATAACCTCACTGATCTGAGATTAATTTTATCGGCTTATAACACCAACGAAACTGAAAAATACGATATCCAGGGACAATATTGGATTGGTCAGGCTGAGGCAGATGAAGAAAACAGCGAGTTTGGCGATGTGATTCAAACACAGGGTGTTGGTGCGTATTTGCTTCATGCAAGAAATGCTTTTGAAGCCACTGTTATTACCGCCGAGCACAAAGGAACAACCATTTTAAATAACCACCAGCTCAAATGGGGTCTACGCTATCAACATCAGGAAGTTGACGACAGACTGAGAGAATGGGAAATGGTGGATTCGTCAGGATATTCACTGCCACATTCCATCGACACCCCCGGAAATCCCTTTCCCGACAACCCCAATCTTGAAGTAAAAGACTTTGTTAAAGGACATAATATACTTAACACCAACCGTTTTGCCGCTTATCTGGCTGATCAGTGGAAATTTGTACTAAAAAACAACGACGAAATAAACCTGACAGCCGGAGTGCGTGCAAATTATTGGGATTATAACGATGAATTTTTGTTTGCTCCCCGTATCAGCGCAGCTTACAAGCCGGCAAAAAATGAAAACATCGTTTTTCGTTTGGCTACAGGGTACTATTACCAACCAGCCTATTACCGCGAAATGCGCAACATCGATGGTTCCCTTAATCCGAATATAAAAGCGCAAAAATCTATTCACTTTATCATTGGGGGCGACTACCGCTTCAAGGCATGGGATCGCCCGTTTATTTTTACTACCGAGGCCTATTATAAAATCCTCGACAACCTGATTCCTTATATGGTTGAAAACGTACGCATAAGATACCTAGCGAACGAAACCGCCAAAGGATATGCCACTGGAATTGATTTTAAAGTTTATGGCGAGTTTGTGAAAGGCCTCGACAGCTGGATGAGTTTATCCGTTATGCAAACAAAAGAGGACATCATCGGTGATTTCTACTATCAATATTATAACACCGATGGAGAATTAATCAAGCCAGGCATCACCGTCAACACGGAGGTGGGCGACAGCACGATGATTTCGCCCGGATATATACCGCGACCCACCGACCAAAGAGTAAACCTGAGCATTTTTTTCCAGGACTATATCCCAAAATACCCTTTCTTTAAAGTGCACGTCAGACTGTTATTCGGCACAGGTTTACCATTCGGTCCTCCCGATGGCGAACGGTATCAGCAAACCGGACGTATGCCCGCTTACCGCAGAGTGGATATGGGTTTCAGCTATCAGATAATAAACGAAGGCACAACTTTTGGCCCGAAGAACCCTTTCAGGGGCATTAAAAATATGTGGCTTAATCTGGAAGTCTTCAACATCCTGGATATATACAATACGGTAAGTTACATCTGGATCAAGGACATCAACAACCAGCAATATGCTGTGCCCAATTACCTAACACCCCGACTCGTGAATTTAAAACTAAGTATCGATTTTTAGCTTTGGATCTCGGTTAGATACAATATCAGCGATAGGAATAGATAGAGCACTATTATAAAAGGTATAGCTACTACCTGTAAAAAAAGCAGCAACAAGACCGAAACCGCCAGAAAAAAATATTTGATCAAATTGTCGCGGAAGCTAAAGTTTTTGAATTTCAGCCCAAACATCGGGAATCTGGAAACCATTAAAAACGAAAGCAATATTCCTGTGGCCAGCAGGAAATAGGTGTTGGTAATCATCATGTAAAACAATTCCCGTTCATCGTATAAGGCGGTGCGAATAAGAGGCAGGGAGGCTATGAAAATACCTGCGGCAGGGATGGGCAAGCCAATGAAATGATCAGATTGCACATTTTCGGCATTGAAGCGAGCCAAGCGGAGGGCACCAAATGCCGGCACAATAAAAGCGAGAAAAGGGAGTATGGAAAAATCGTTGGAGGTATGCATTGGCTGGCCATGACTCATTTGCAACATCTGAAACAAAATAAAACCAGGCGCAACACCAAACGATACTACATCTGCCAAAGAGTCGAGTTGCTCACCGATGAGCGATTTGGCATGCAGCAACCGAGCCGCCAGCCCGTCGAAAAAATCAAAAACGGCAGCGGCAAAAATTAACGAGGCAGCCATGTCTAACTGCCCTGTCATGGCGCAGTAAATGGATATAATACCTGATAGTAAATTAAATAGAGTGATGGTGTTGGGGACAAAATTTTTCAATCTCATGGCCTTAGTTTTAACTATCAAATGTACTAATATTCTTGTTATCTCAAATTTAATTGAGCAAAGAGATACCAAATTGGTATTTTTGCTACTTTTGAAACTAATTCAATTAAATATACGACTATGGCAAAGATTTTGGTTTTGGGCGCAGGAATTGCCGGACACACGGCTTCGGCTCTTCTGAAGAAAAAACTAGGTAAAAAACACGAAGTAATTGTGGTTACTCCCAACGCTTACTATCATTGGATTCCATCGAATATTTGGGTGGGGATAGGCAGGATGACTGTTGATCAGGTAAGGTTTCGCCTCGACCAGCGCTATAAAAAAGCCGGTATCGAATACAAACAGGCCAAGGCCGTTTCTTTTCACCCCGAAGGAGATCACGAAACAGAAAAAGGTTTTGTTACCATTGAATACACCGGACAAAACCGGGTAGGCGAAGTAGAAAAAGTTACCTATGATTTCCTGATAAACGCTACCGGACCAAAACTCAATTTTGAAGCCACTGAAGGGCTCGGGCCGGGCAAATTCACCGAATCGGTGTGTTCGTACGATCACGCACACGAAGCCTGGAAAAAGTTACAGGAAGCTTACAAAAAAATGGAAGCAGGACTTCCTCAAAAATTCCTCATTGGTACAGGACACCCAACAGCCACCTGCCAGGGTGCTGCTTTTGAGTACATTATGAACGTGGCCTACGAGATAAAGAAACGTAAATTATCACATCTGGCCGACATCAAATGGATTACCAATGAATATGAGGTGGGCGACTTTGGCATGGGTGGAGCCTATGTGAAACGTGGTGGATATATTACTTCCACCAAAATTTTTGCTGAATCGTTTTTAAAAGAAAGTGGTATCACCTGGATAAAACGGGCCGGTGTAACCAAGGTTGAGTCTGGCAAAGTGCATTATGAACGGCTTGATGGCTCGTTCGGTGAGGAAACTTTTGATTTCGCCATGCTTATCCCCGCTTTTTCAGGCCCGGGTTTTACGGCTTTTAACAAAAATGGTGAAAACATCACTGAGGTATTGTTTGCCCCTAACGGGTTTATGAAAGTAGATGCCGATTACACTGCAAAACCCTTTGAGCAGTGGAAAGCCTCCGACTGGCCGAATACCTACCAAAACCCTGTTTACGAAAATATTTTTGCTGCAGGTATTGCTTTTGCCCCTCCTCACAGCATAAGTAAACCCATGAAAAGCCCAAATGGAACTCCGATTTTCCCTGCTCCGCCACGCACCGGAATGCCATCAGGGGTTATAGGAAAAATTGTGGCTGAAAATATTATCGAATGGATAAAATCGGGGAAACCACAAATGAAGCACAGGGCTTCGATGGCGAAAATGGGGGCAGCCTGCATTATCTCGGCTGGCTACGGACTCATCGGTGGCGCTGCTGCTACCATGACGGTTTCGCCCATCGTGCAAGACTGGGATAAATATCCCGAATATGGACGCGACATCAACTATACCATGGGCGAAGCCGGATTAGCCGGCCACTGGCTAAAATACTTTATGCATTATATGTTCCTTCACAAAGCAAAAGGCTATCCTTTCTGGTGGCTCTTGCCGGAATAACCTTAAAAAAATAACACAGCATATAAAATGAAAGAAGAAGTAAAAAGAACACTGGCCTACAGCGAAGAATCATATCCTCCTATGCCTACCAAAGCTACGCTGAGGTGGAGAAAAAATATCTTGTGGCAGGCCTGGAGGTTCGTGGTCCTGAATGTAAAAATCCTGAAGATCGTTGTGGGAGGTCACTCCTGATGTAATTTGCGCCATTCGACTGACTGCATGGCCATGTAAAAACAGATCAATTCACCTTTTGATGAATTAAACTATTTTTGCAGCTAAATTGTAAGCATGCAGCATCCCTTTGCC
>Ga0180009_10001844_pt1 | contig 25300 bp, 25 predicted proteins | sample OS_PC_MetaG_FD_123537 | JGI IMG/M metagenome (GOLD analysis project Ga0180009, IMG submission 123537) | Groundwater microbial communities from the Aspo Hard Rock Laboratory (HRL) deep subsurface site, Sweden - OS_PC_MetaG | ecosystem: Environmental > Aquatic > Deep subsurface > Groundwater...
GAGGAGAACCTTCTTTTACTTCAAAAGTATGGGGTCAAGACTATCGAGCTGGGGGTTCAATCGATGGATGATGAGGTGCTCCGCAAGTCAGGGAGGGAATATTCAAAAGAGACCGTTATTGAGGCCGTTAGGCTACTTAAAAAATATCGATTCACGGTTGGGATACAGCTTATGCCAGGTCTTCCGGGGGATACCTTCGAAAAGAGTATGACCACGGCCGAAGAGGTTATCGGCCTGGCCCCCCAATTTGTCCGAATATATCCGACCGTTGTTATCAAGGATACCAAGCTTCACGACCTATATATTAGCGGCCAATATATCCCTCTATCATTGGATGAGGGGGTCAGGTGGAGCGCCGAATCGGTCAGGCGTTTCAGGAAAATGGGTATCGAGGTGATTAGGGTGGGACTTCAGTCTGCCCCTACCCTTGAAGAAGATGGGAATATAGCCGCCGGCCCCTATCACCCCGCCTTTGGAGAACTGGTTGAGTCATACCTGAACTATACGGCCCTTGAAGCCATAGTTGCCGATAGGGGTGATATTGAGAGAGAGGTTAGGGTAAGGGTGCCCCAAAGGGAACTCTCCGCCTATATCGGAAATAAGGGGGAGAATCGGAGCAGACTGGCCAAACGCTTCAACCTTGGTTTTACAATCAGCGGGGACGAAACCCTCGAGGCGGATTCTATAGTCTATGAGGCCGGTGACGGAAAAGAAATTATCTATAACAGGGAGTATCTGTTGAATGCCGATTAAGGTCAACGAGATATTTAAGTCTATTCAGGGGGAATCGACCCATGCCGGTCTCCCCTGTACATTTATCAGACTTAGCGGCTGTAATGTAAGGTGTAACTACTGTGATACCAGATATGCCTATGAGGAGGGGGATGAGATGGAGATTGAGGACATCCTTTCCCGCATAAAATCTTTTAATTGCAATTTGGTTGAGATAACCGGTGGGGAGCCTCTGGCTCAGGGAGAGGCAGACCTGCTTATAGAGGCGCTTCTTTCCGAAGGGTACAAGGTTTTGGTGGAGACTAACGGGACACTTTCCATTGAGCCGCTGAGCCGTTTAAGAAAGGCCGGTGAACTGCATATTATCCTTGATATAAAGACACCGAGTAGCGGGGTATCGGATAGAGTTTGTTGGGATAATCTGAAACATGTAACGGCCGACGACGAGATAAAATTTGTTCTGGGGGATAGGAGAGACTACGACTGGTCGCTGGAGGTTATAGACAAATATAAACTTATCGGCAGATGTCCCATCCTCTTTTCCCCTATCTATAAGGTATTAGAGCCTTCCCTGCTGGCCGAATGGATTGTAGCTGATAATTTGGATGTTAGGTTGAATCTGCAGCTGCATAAAATCATTTGGAGTTCTGAGACTAGGGGCGTATAAAATCTTCCCTCTTTAGCAAAGAGGGGTTAGGGGAGATTTGAAGGGTTTGGTTTATTCTCCCTTTCTTGCTCGTCCAAGAAAGGGAGGAAAGAAGACGGCCGGCTCATTTTTTTAACGGCTTGGAATGACGGTTAGTCTCGGAGCCTAAAGAACTCGCAAGGCTCTGCCTTGCTCGGACATGCTTTAGGCTTTTTCCCTCAACCAACCTATTCCAATCCAAAAAATGAGATGGCGTTTAACCTCCTCCCCTCCCTTGACGGGAGGGGATTAAGGGGAGGGAGATACAAATCCTTAGGACGTCCTATCAGGGTAGATTCTTTATGTCTTAGAGGTCTCCAGTTCTTCATCAATCCGCTCCGCCAAAAAGATCTTCACCAAAGACTGATAGGGGACGTCTCTCTTGTTGGCCAGTAGCTTCAATTCCTCAAGCATTGCCTCGGGGAGGCGAAGAGAGATTGTCTTGACCGAAGGTTTTAGTTTTGGAAGTAAAGTCCTCTTCCCCTTTTTCCAATCAATCAGCTCGGTTGAGTCTTGGGTTGCCCAAAACTCCCTTTCCTCATCTTCATTTTTGAACCTCGGTATTTTATTATTCATGAGATTGATACGCTCTCCTTTCTTTTTTATTCATATCCCTGGCTGATATCAGGCGGATTTTATTCTTCCGAACCGTAAAAACCAGAAATAAAAATCTTTCCGCATCAGTTTGACCCAGGGCGTAAAAACGATTCTCCGACTCTGAGTGCTTAACATCGTCGGCTACAACCAATGGGATATTGAAGAATGCCTGTTCGCATTCCGACAGAGAGACACCATGCTTTAGCCAAATCTTCTCTATGTTATGGATGTCCCATTCAAATCCGGTACACTTAACCAAAATATCAGATGGTTTCATGGGTTTAGTATATTGCTGTCATATACATGTGTCAAGTTTGATTTATCGTCAGAGCGGTATAAATTCGTATACCTTTGTTGCTCCTTGCCTCGTCATTACGGCGTATGCTTAATACGCCTCACTCCTCGTCTTCGTCGCGCCTCGGTCTACTTTTTTCTCCCGCTCTTTAACTATTGAATCCTAAAAATGAGATGGCGGGGGTTATCCAAAAATATCAACTAGGATTGATTTCCCCCCCATATTGAGGAGTTTTTCGGCCAGCCTTACCCCTAACTCCTGACATCTATCAATATGGTCGGAGTCACTCGCTTTAACCATCCTTTTTCCATCTACGTCGGCGATGAATCCGGTCAAGGTTATCTTTCCCCCTTCAACCTTCCCTATGGCTCCGATTGGGACTTGGCATCCCCCTTCAAGTCTTTTCATAAAGGAGCGTTCGGCCCTGACTGCTATGGAAGTCTCTCTGTCATTTAAGGAGTCGGCAATCTTTCGGGCGGCTCGATCTTCGTGCCTAATCTCTATCCCCAGTGCTCCCTGCCCTACAGCCGGAATGGAAATAGATTCATCAATATATTCGGTAATCTTTTCCTCCCAGCCCATCCGGTGGAGACCGGCTGCGGCTAGGATAACTGCATCGAATTCAGGGGTGAAGGCCTTTTTAATCCTGGTATCGAGGTTTCCCCTAAGCTGTGATATCTGAAGGTCGGGGCGGTGGTGGAGGAGTTGGGCCTGGCGGCGAAGACTGCTTGTTCCTATCCTGGCCCCCTTCGGGAGTTCGTCTATCTTAAGCCCCTCCTTTGATATCAGTATATCCCTCGGGTCTTCCCTTTTGGTGATGGCCTGTATGATGAGTTGGTCGGGGATAAGAAAGGGGACATCCTTCATACTGTGAACGGCTATATCTATCCTATTGTCTATTAGGGCGTCTTCAATCTCTTTAACGAACAAACCCTTCCCACCAACCTTGGCCAGAGGGACATCAAGTATCTTGTCTCCGGTTGTCTTGATGATAATTATCTCGGCCCGGAGATCCGGTTCCCCTTTTTCGATAATTACCTTTATTAGGTTGGCCTGATTTAGGGCCAGGAGGCTCCCTCTGCTCCCAATTCTTATATTTTTTGTCATCACCCTTTTCCGCTTAATGTTCTTAGGCCAATGTTACGGCCTTTATTGTACCATGAGGAGCGATTTATATAATCTTAGAGTTAAGACTTCCCCTTGATTCATAAAGATTTGTAACCCTTTATCTTTCTGCGTTATAATACCGCGAGTGGTTGAGAAGCAAAGATGATTGATTAAACCGTTTGTTTATAGAAGAGAGACCTACAGGGTATGCCTGTTTCTCCTCGCCCCCTTCTTCTTTATAAGCCTATTTAAAAATAGATATTCCAACTTAGTATAAAACTATTATTTTAGAAAGAAATTTATGGAACATTTCAAAGAACTTGGTTTATCGGCCAATACTATCAGAGCCCTCCAAAAAAAGGGATTTGAAGAACCGACTGAGATTCAGAAGATTACAATCCCCCTTCTCCTTAAAAACAACGTTGATATTATTGCCCAGGCCCAAACCGGCACAGGGAAGACAGCCGCCTTTGGTCTCCCTCTGTTGGAGATGCTGGACAGTTCGGTCAAAGGGGTTCAGGCGATTATCCTTGCCCCAACCAGAGAGCTGGTTATACAGGTGTGTGAAGAGCTTAATTCCTTGAGGGGAGATAGTGAGCTCTCCATTGCCCCTATATATGGGGGACAGTCGATGGAGCTGCAGCTTAAGAGGCTGAAGAAGGGGGTGTCGATAGTTGTTGGGACCCCTGGGCGTGTTATGGATCATATGAAGAGGAAAACACTCTCCCTGAAGAAGATACAGTTTTTCATCCTTGATGAGGCGGATGAGATGCTCAATATGGGTTTTATCGATGATATCGAGACCGTATTGAAGGAAACACCGGAAGAGAAGAGGGTTCTTCTCTTTTCAGCTACCATGCCCGCCCCGATAAAAAAGCTAGCCGAAAAGTATATGCGGGAGTATACCCATGTTAAGTCTGAGACCAAGCTTACCACCAAACTTACCGACCAGATCTATTTTGAGGTCTTGAATAAGGATAAGTTTGAGGCCCTCTGCCGAATCATAGATATTGAAGTCCTATTCTACGGGCTTATCTTCTGCCGAACCAAGATTGAAGTTGATACCCTCGTCAGCTCTCTTCACGATCGAGGCTATGCGGTTGAAGGGCTGCATGGCGATATGTCGCAGGTGCTGAGGGAGAGGACTCTTACGAAGTTTAGGAAACAGAACATATCTATACTTGTGGCTACAGACGTAGCTGCCAGAGGTATTGATGTTGAGAATATTACCCACGTTATAAACTACGCCATCCCGCAGAACCCTGAGGCCTACATACATAGGATAGGGAGAACGGGGAGGGCAGGGAAACATGGTGTGGCTATCACCTTTATAACTCCTTCCGAGTTCAGAAGACTCGGGTTTATAAAACAGGTGGCCAAAACCGATATCAGAAGAGAGTCTATTCCCAATATCTCTGATGTCATCGAGGCCAAGATGAACAGGATATCGGAGGAGATAGGGAGAATCTTATTTGAGGGGGATATTGACAGTTATAAGAATTGGGCCGGCAAATTGCTGGAGAACGGGTCTCCGCAGGACCTCCTGGCCTCGGTCCTTAAATACTCGTTCGGTAAGTCTCTCGATAAGGGACGCTATAAGGATCTTACTCCTCCGCATGAGAAGAAGAGGGGGAGAACAATCGTTGAGGAGGAGGGCCAAACCCGTCTATTCATAGCCAAAGGGAAAAAGGACAATATAACCAAAAAAGATCTGGTTGAATTTTTGACCAAGACCGCCGATATCCCTAAAGATCTGATTGACAAGGTAGAGATATTGGATAGTTTCTCCTTTGTTACCGTCCCCTTTGCTGAAGCTGAGATTATCCTTAGAACATTTAATAGGAATGGGGGTAAAAGGTCGGTTGTTACCAAGGCCAAGGAGCAGAAGGCTCCCAGCTCCCCCCGTAACCCAAGGACATCCAGACCTCATGGTTCACATGGTTCACACAATCCTCATAGGTCACCCAGACCCCAAAAGAGTGGTTCCGCCCCTTCATATGGGGGGAAGAAACTTAGAGGCGTAAAGAAAAAATAGGCTGACTATATGCTTACAGACAACATTTTTAAATTTAGGTTTTTCTTTGTTGTCTGTCTGCTGGCCGTTGCCTTGGCCTCTCCCAGCCAGATTTTAGCCCGCTCTGTTTATTCAGGCGGGATAGTTGCGGAATCTTTTGATGCCCCCATTGTTCCTCTCGATAATGAGAAATATTTTCACCTTCTGAGGGAGAAAATAAAGGGGGCGGATAGGGATATCCATCTCTCTATGTATCTCTTCAAAACGACCAACTCCAAAAAGAATTACTCAAATGCCATTATGCAGGAACTTCTGGCTGCTGCCCAACGTGGGGTAGAGGTGGAGGTGATATTGGAAAAGAATGGGAGGAAGAGTGATAGCCTGAACAAATCAAACAGTTTTACGGCCGACAGGTTGCAGAAGGGAGGGGTTAAGGTGAGGTTTGATTCCCTCGGCAAAGTTACCCACTCTAAGCTGATTGTTATAGATAGAAAGATAGTTTTTATAGGCAGTCACAATCTGTCCCATACAGCCCTATCAAAGAGTAATGAGACCTCACTGATGATTGAGTCTGAGGAGTTGGCGAGATATTTTCTTGATTATCTGAATAGAATCGAATGACACGAAGCACTATTCAAACGCTAACTGTGTTGGCTTCGTCGTCAGCTCCTCAACATAGCTCAAACTATGCCTGCGTCGCCTCCTCCTTGCCGCCTTGTTATCATTTTGAATTCTACTTCGTGCAAAAAATAGACGGCGGTTGGGATAGTCGGAGGCTCAAACATCAGTAGACCTGCCCCCATCCACTATGGATTAATTTCTGTCAGCTACATTGCCCTGCATTCAATACGGCTAATGCGAAAGTCAGTGAATCGAACCCTTGAGAATATTAACATGCATTAGACTGATTTGAACATCATAAAATATAGAGAGCAAAACTTATCCCGGCTGCTTCGATTTCAACTGCACTGCATAGTTATATGTTTTTAAATGTTATCACTCTAGTATCTTCATCTATATATGCCTGATAAACATTAACATGAGAAAAATTTTCATCAATATATTTCAAAATAACTTTTTTATCTTTGTTGTCAATTTGACAGCCCAAATACACAGAATTAATTTCTTGTGCTGAAAATGGAACATCTTCATGATCTCCAGAATCGTAAATTCTGTTTGTTGAAACAATGCGCCACTCATTTTCATCTGACCATGATGTCGCTTTAATAGTTGTTAATGCGGACAAATCATCAGTGCTTACCATTGGTTTTAAACCAACAGCAACTTCAGTAAAATATTCAAATGTAGCAACTTCTGGTATATCATCAGAATATACTACAGGGCGAGCCACTAAAAGAGTGGAATCAATCGTAGCAATTGGTTTCCATTGAAGGACCACCCCGGAATGCTGATCTGAATAACGCTTCCACATTAAGTCAGAATCATTGAATTCAGAAAAACATAAAATTCTATAATTCTCAATATCCTTTCGCCAACGTATTCTTTCACTTTCTATAATATTTTTGACCGTGGGAATAAATTCTCTTGCCACAAGCTTTATTGTTTCGACTAGCTGTTCTATTGGATATGAGTCTTTGCGCAAGTTTCTTCGCATATAATCCAGTTTGGGGTTTTTCTTTCCGGTATCATAAAGCTGAATCTCGTCATCATATATTACAGCGGCAAGTTTCTGGGCGATAATGTTTACTGCTTTAGTTTCTTCGAAATCCATCCCTAGCGAGTGATTAAGTTCAAAAATATCATTGAAATTTAAGGGAGAATTCCACCGTATTGTTTTATTCCTTAATATTAATTTTGCAGTTGAACAGGAAGTATATTTATAAAGAAACTCTGGAATTTTGTAATCCATAATATTCTTACATATAACGGTTGAGTTCAGGAGCCGCCCAGCGCAATAGACCGCGATTAGCACCGCCCAGCCTCTTGCGGCCTAACTAAATTTAGTGTCCGTAAAATCGGGGGAACTTCATTTCAGCTATTTAAATATCGATTGCGCTTATTCTTAATCTTTTTTAAGCATAATAGCAAAGGCATTATTCTTGATCCGAAGATTGCGGTAGCATAATGGGGACCTGAAACTTAATACGGCTTACAACTATATCTCTATCTTTAGCCCCACCGCCACCACCTACTCCAAAGCCAGCTACCTTTATGGATAAACTGCCTTTAGTTTCAGATGCTGAATCAGTAGTTACTGCAACGTCAAAATCAACAAAATGAACAAGATTTCTACTGGTTGTAGCAAAGTATTTACCTTTGGGTGCGGAATCCGCACCATACATTACAGCTGGATTGATTACGTCTGTTTTTGTTGGGTGTTTTCCTGGAAGCTTTGTTGCTACTTGTGCATTTTTGACACCATCAATTATTTGTTTGAGTGACGTTTCGATAAACTCATCAAGATTCATTAGGATTCTCCTATTTTTTAGGCCGCTAATTGTTATTTTGCTTTTTCCCATACTCCTTGTGTATTGCGATAATGAACCATGTCACCCATCAAAACTCTGAATTTAGTGCCGTCGTTTAGTACTCCTTCTCCTGAACCATTCATGAAATTAGGCCCAGTTCGCATTACCATTACTTCTCCAAAACGGCCATCACTACAAGATACTTTTGTTTTGAGGATAGGAGATTTGGTCCACTGGTTGTATGAACCATTGCATGTATAGCCCTCTAAGTTTGATACCTGGAAAGTACCACTGACCACTGTCGCTACAGCCTCGCCCATAAGGGGTTTTGTTCCGTCAGAAACCTCGACTAAAAGTCCTGTTCTAGCAGCGCACCCCGTCAACATGAAGGATACAAATATAAAGATTATGGTTTTTTTGAGTTTCATAATTTTCCTCGCTAAAAGTGTTAATAGGTGGAAATACTTTCCACCATATCGGAGTATATATAAGGAAAATATTTTTACTTATCCCTATATTAAGGGTGATTCGTGGAATGATTGTTCTCTGTTTTTAGTCTGATATGAAATCACCCTAACTGCTTAACAGTATTACAGATAGGTAGTTAGAGTCAATAAGGGATTTAAGCATTGGTCATAATGTTGGTAAACTCTGCGGCCTCAGCGTTCTCGGCGGTTTAAAATCTATTTCCCGTTCAGCTGATATTTCCTGACCGCCCTATTATGGTCTTTTATGTTGGTCGAGAAGTAGTGCCCCCCCTGTTTGGTGGCTACAAAGTAGAGGTAATTGCTTTGAACGGGATATAAGACTCCGCGTATGGAATCAAGTCCCGGGTTGGCTATCGGACCTATCGGTAGTCCGGCGTAGCGGTAGGTGTTGTAGGGGGAATCTATCATCAGGTCCTTCTTTCTGATATTCCCGTCAAAGTTCTTGATGGCGTAGATAACGGTTGGATCACACTGGAGCCTCATCCCCTTCTTCAGCCTGTTATGAAAGACAGAGGCGACGATGACTTTCTCCTCGTTCAGGGCGGTTTCCTTTTCCACTAATGAGGCCATATTGACAACCTGATGAGGGGTCAGTCCCACTGCGGAGGCCTTGGCCGCAATTTCGTTATAGGCCAGCTCCTTGAAGGTCTTAACCATCTTGGCGGCAATCTCCCTTTCTGTCATCCCCTTGGACAATAGATATGTGTCGGGGAAAAGGTAGCCCTCCAGGGAGGGGATATCGAATGATAGAGACTTTATGAATTCGCGGTCTGTTGCCGCAGCCAGAAATCTTTCCTTATTAGCCAACTGTTTTCCCTCGAGGAGCGAGGCTATTTCGTAGATATTAAACCCTTCCGGTATGGTTACCTGATGCATATATACCTTACCGTTCGATATTTTGCCCATTATGACCGAGGGGGACATTGAGGCGGATAAGAGGTATTCCCCCGCCTTTGGTTTTAGGCCGAATGAAACAATTCTCCCTATGATTCGGTAATAGAGACTGTTATTTATGAGTCCCCTCTCTTTAAGCAGGGAGGATATGGTATTTATGTTTCCCCCCTTTTTGATCTCCACAATCTCATTCTGTCCATTCGGATTATGGGGGGTGTAAAACCAGTAGCCGAGGGAGATTAAGGGGGAGAGCAAGAGTGTCAGGATTAGGAGTATTGTGGCGGCTAAGGCACTTTTATTCTGCTTCTTTTTTTTGGTCGGGGCGGTCATTATTCTCTGTTTTTTCTGTTCTTTTTAAATTGCAGGTAGCTGTCCAGAATAAGCTGGGCCGCCACCTTATCTATTACCTTTTTTCTTTTGCTTCGGCTGACATTCATCGATATAAGCATCTTTTGCGCCTCGGCAGTGGTTAGCCGCTCATCCCACATCTGAATTGGTATATCTATGTTTTCTTTCAGAGATTCAACGAAGGCAATGGTCTTATCTGCCTGTATTCCTACATCGTTATTTAGTTTTTTGGGGAGTCCGACTACCAGTTCCTCTACCCCGTTTTCCTCAATAATGGTCTTTATTCTATCTATATCATTCTTGAGGTATTCCCTCTTAATTACCTCAAGACCGACGGCTATGATACCGAGGTCATCACTGATGGCCACCCCGATATATTTGCTTCCAAAGTCCAAAGAAAGTGTTTTCATGGTTAGAGATTACCTGCTATCCCTTCTGTTTGTCAATACGGAGTCGCATTCAAACGCTAACAACCCCCTACCCCCCTTTGTTAAGGGGGAATCGTTGGATGCCCCTTTCCCAAGGGGGACTCTACTGCAATTCCTCCCATAATTCCCCCTTAGAAAAGGGGGAGTAAGGGGGTTGTAATTATTTTGAATGTAACTCCGTATAATATAACGCTGCCACCCCTATGCTTGCATTTGTTAAGCATATAAACTATGATGAATCCCAAACCTAAAATCGGTTAAGAATCTGATAGTTTAAAAACAGCAGTATGGAAAGGAATTTTGATGGCAACCTTTAGGCAACATATATATGGTGATATCGTCAATAGCAGTGTCGCAAGGCTGAGAGAAGAACTCAGAGGGACATATACCCCCAAAAAAGCCGGTCGTTTTATCGATAACAATATTACCTACGATATCGGCAAGGTTAGGGTTGACGATACAGATATATACGTTGAATTCAGCTCAAAAATCCCTGAGGAACTTCTGGTTAAAAACTATACCAAAGAAGAATATTTTAAAGAGGTAGAGAGTCTCATTACCAAGGAGCGGAAGCCTTTTTCAATAGAGATGGAAGACTTGGTCGTAGGCGCCAAGATTATGGATCAGAAGAAGCGCGACTTTGTCCGCGTTGTTTATAAGTATGTGGATACTGACCTCTATAGCGACAAGGATGTTGCCAAACGGCTCAAAGACAGCAGTAGTAAGCTGCCTGAATACCCGGGGGTTAATTCACCGTTCGGCCGAATGCTCCTTGTTTGCCTTGGGGAGGCAATATACGACACCCTGGCTAAGGATGTTGCCCTTTTTATTAAGTCAAACGACAATGTCTTCAAAAAGCATCTCTCAAAGGCCAAAGTGGAGAAGCTGGACTAACCTTTTCCGACAATACAGGCTCCCCTCCTTAGTTAAGGAGGGGCAGGGGTGGTTGGTTTAGAAGACTTACCACCCCGGCCTTCGGCCACCCCTCCTAAAATAGGAGGGGAACTATTGGGTAGTGCTACCTTAGGCGGGCGAGGGGAATGACAGAAATCATAAACTCGGCGGTCTCTCGGTGACTCCGCGGTTTACTTTTTACCCAATCTCTCTTGGAGACTCTTGACCATCCAAGGGAGAACCGCAGTATAATCTGAGTGTATCTCGGCAAACGCCCCCCCCTCTTCCCTGGAAGCAAATTTCCCCCAAGATATCCCTTCCGAGTAGGTGCATCCTGATAATCCGCCCAAAGATACCGGTTCTGGGCATATCCTGACCCCGTACATAAATTTCTTTATCTCCAACTGGTCGGCTATATTATATTCACTCAGCCGCTGTCCGAGTATATCGAGCATAGGCATAACCTGCTGGGCATAGTTTCTCGGAACCCCTCCCCCAAGGGTAAGTATCCCCATCTTCTTGGCCTCTCTGGTAAAATCGAAGTAACGCTTAAGGTCTATAAAGGGATTAAACCTTAGGTTGTGGATATCCTCTATCGCCTCATCAAAGGTCATACCCTTATCGAGTCCCCCCTTGGCAAAGTAGGAGACGAGGTCCAAGGCCAGTTCCGAATCGGTAAAGGCGGGGATAAAGACCGGGACATTCTTCAAGAAGGCCGATTTCATGATTGAATCCTGGTTTGGATATTTATCGTTAAGCATTCTTCCTGTCTCTCGGCAGAAATCGGAGGAGGCTATCGGTTTACCGCTGTCTATCAGAGGTTTCCAAACCTCTTCAAGCTGCAGGGCGATACTATCAAGGTTTGATTCAAGTTCCAGGGTATCGTAAATCCGGTCGTAACCCATCTCATACAGCTCTTCGTCCGATATGGACGGGTCGTACTCAAAGTGTGCCCCCCCGGCCCCCTCAACTATCCCGTGGGCAATTAGGGCCCCGGTGGCGATGATGCAATCGACCCATCCGTCATCGATCATCTCGCAGATGATTCCCCCCATCTTCGATATGGTGGTAATGCCGGAGAGGGTTAGAACCATCTTACAATCCTTGTCGAGTATCCCCTTTTCCAGTATGTCGACCCCCTTGGCTGTCTCGCGGGCCGATAGACCCGTATCACGCATGGCCCTCATTATCTGGTCGGGGCTTTTATCTCTAACCTTGAAAGACTTTAGACTCCTTAATCCCTCCCCCTTTTTGTAACATTTGGGGTTTCGTTTAACTATTTTTTCCATAACGAATATCCAATCATCTTATATATTAACTTGGCAGCCAAAAAGTTGGGAGCCACCAATCCCGGAATGGGCATTAATTCAACGGTATCAAATCCTACAATATTTTTTTCCTCAGAGACAAATTTTAGTATCTCCAAAACCTTGTACCAGCCAAGCCCCCCAGGTTCTGGTGTTCCCGTAGCCGGCATTATCGATGGGTCAAATACATCGAGGTCTATGGTTACATAGACATTTTCGGTCAGATGTTCTCTTATCATCCCCTTCCAACTGTCCCCCTGTATAATATCTATCGATTTCAAAACTGGGAGATTTTCCTTTTTAATGAGTTCGGCATCCTCTTCGGAGAAAGATCTGATGCCCAGCTGCACGGCCGGGGTTATCTCCCTTATTCTCCGCATGGCCGAGGCGTGGCTATATTTTGTCCCCTGGTAGGAATCTCTCAGGTCGGCGTGGGCATCAAGCTGAAGGACCGAAAGATTTTTATATTTCTTGGCGTGGGCCTTGACCAGAGGGGAGCTGATAGAGTGTTCCCCCCCAAGGGAGACAAGAAACTTCCCCCTATAAATAATCTCCTTGGCCCACTCTTCTATTGTCTCCAACATCTCTTTAGGCCCGCTCTTGGCAGTCTCTATTGCATCAGAGGTATGTATCCCTATGGTCGAGATATCGGCCTCGAACTCATCGTCGTAGAGCTCAACATATTGGGATGAGGTGATAATGGCCTCCGGCCCGTTTCTTGTCCCGCTCTGATAGGAGACGGTTGCGTCGTAAGGGATAGGCAGGATAACAACCTTGGCTTTGTCAAAATCGGCCTCCCCGTCGCTGAGGCCAAGAAAATTATTTCTCATAACTTTTAACTCCGATTGTTGCTGATAATCTCTTTATCGGGTCTTCGTGTGGGTCATTTTATCCTATTCCCCCTCTTTGGCAAAGAGGGGTGGGGGGAGATTTTATAATCACAACCCACTCCGTATTTCCATCTCCCAGTTTTCAAATCCCCCTTCATCCCCCTTTTCTAAAGGGGGAATTTATTTAAGGCCTTTACTTTATCATTGAGTAATATTAAACCGGTTTTATGCGGATAAACCTTCGCTTGCCAACCTTGACTGTATATTCTTTCTCTTTTCCAAGTTTAATATTTTGGTCGGTCACCTTCTCATCGTTGACCGTGATAGCCCCCTGTTGAATAAGCCTTCTCCCGTCGGATGTCGATTCTATCGTTCCGGCTAATTTAAGAAGTTGCGGCAGCCACATCTCATCCTCCTCCCACCTAATCTCAACCAGAGGGATGTCATTAGGGGTGTTGTGCTTGCTGAAGAGACTCTCAAAATCAGCCAGGGCCTTTTCACCCGCCTCTTTTCCCCAGAATCTGGCCGTCAGTTCAACTCCGAGTCCCTTTTTGGCGATCATCGGGTTTAGTTCCCCCTTCTTACATTGGGAACGGATGGCCTCAATCTCCTCCATAGTGGTGTCACTCAGCAGTTCGTAATAGTCAAACATCAGGTCATCGCCGATGGACATTACCTTGCCGAAGATATCGGCCGGTTCTTCGTTAATACCGATATAGTTGCTGTAACTCTTACTCATCTTCTGAACACCGTCCAGGCCGACCAGCAGAGGCATGGTAATAACCACCTGAGATTCCTGTCCGTATAACTTCTGCAGCTCCCGGCCGACCAGGAGGTTAAATTTTTGGTCGCTTCCCCCTATCTCGATATCTGCCTTCAGCACTACTGAATCATACCCCTGTATCAGGGGGTAGAGAAATTCATGTATCCCGATGGGGGTCTGCTCGGCGTATCTTTTGCTGAAATCGTCTCTCTCTATAATCCTGGCTACGGTGTAGTGGGCGGCTATCTCTATAAGCTTGGCGGCATCTACCTTGTCCATCCATTCGCTGTTGAAAACAACCTTGGTTTTATTCTTGTCGAGAATCTTGAAGATCTGTTCGGCGTAGGTCTGGCTATTCTTAATAATCTCCTCTTTGCTTATCGGTTTTCTCAGGGTGGAGCGTCCGCTCGGGTCGCCTATGGCGGCGGTAAAGTCGCCGATAAGGAATATTACCTGATGGCCGAGGTCTTGAAGGTGTTTCATTTTTTGGATGAGAACCGTATGACCGAGGTGTATGTCGGGGGCGGTTGGATCGAATCCAACCTTTATTGTCAGGGGCTGTCCTGTTTCGGCCGATTTGGTCAGCTTTTTAACCAGATCATCTTCCCTGATTATTTCAACCGTTCCCCTCTTTATTATCTCTACCTGCTCGGATACCTTCAAAAATATCTCCTTGTTATTTATTCAGAGCCTCATAACTTTGTATGCCTTCGTTGCTCCTCAGCTTGTCGTTACGGCGTATGCTGAAAATACGCCTCACTCCTCACTTTCGTCTTGCCTCGGCCTACTTTGTTCTGATGCCCTGTCTACTTTTTAATCAATATTGCCGCATATAGAAAAGACGTCGGCGACTTGATGCACAAGAACAGTATAGCTTTTTTGTCTTATTTCTGCAAAATATGGGTACCGGTAAATGTATAGAGTTTTAGCGGGGAGGTTTAGTGGTTTGAGGAGTGTATATCTTTAAGGTTCAGCTGAAGCCTTGAGCTATTCATATATCTGTTTATTTCTGGGGTGAAGGCGATATCGAATTCTTCATCTTCAGACATAATCTCTTTAAAGGTATTTACGGCGTTGAAGGCGATTGCCTCTATAATATTATCCCCCCCCTCAAGGTGTACTCGGACATGGTTTCTATCTTTTCCCATGTAGGTTGGTGGGGCGGCAAACCTGACCCTTCGCGCGCAGAGTAGGGGGGAGGGATTGGAAGAACCGAATGGGGCAATCATCTCCAACTCGTTGGCTAGCTTATTGTCTATATCGCTCAGGCTTACCTCCATGTCTATATCGATATGCTTAACCATAGCCTCTTTGGTTAATTCCTCGGCGACAATCTCATTAAAGACTTTCCTGAATTTTTCCATGTTTTCGGTTTTGATTGTTATTCCGGCCGCATACTCGTGTCCTCCGAAGGCCAACAGGATATCCTTGCACTGCGATATGGCATTGTAGAGATGAAAAGAGTAGATGCTTCTGGCAGAACCTTTGGCGGTATCCCCATCTAAATTAAATATGACCGTTGGCCTCAAAAATTGATTGGCTATCTTAGAGGCCACAATTCCTATTATCCCCGGGTGCCAGTTGGGGGAGGCCAAGACGATGGCCCTTTGACTGTTTAGGTCTATATCCCCTATCATCTTAACCGCCTCTTTATATATCTCTTGTTGCATCCTCTGTCTTTTTCTATTCTCGACCTCAAGCTCGGCCGCCAAAATATTGGCCTCCTCTATATTCTCGGTGGTGAGTAGGGTAACCGCCTTTGAGGCGTTGCCGATGCGTCCGGCCGCATTTATACGTGGGGCTATGACATAGCCTATATCGTGAGCGGTTGTATTGTGGTCTGATATTCTGGCCGCGTCCTTTATGGCCTTTAGCCCCGGCCTACAGGTATTGGACAATTCTATCAGCCCATATTTGGCTATTATATGGTTTTCGTCTACCAGGGGGACGATGTCTGATATTGTTCCTATCGAGACTATATCGAGATATTTTTTTAGGTTGGGGAGATCTTCTTTCTCCGTCCCGTTCCGGTGCATTGAACTGCGCAGAGATTTTATAAGCTTAAAGGCCACCCCTACTCCGGCCAAGGTTTGGAATGGGTAAGATGAATCTTCCATAGCGGGGTGGAGTATGGCGACTGCTTCGGGTAATATATCCTCTATCTTATGATGATCGGTTATGACGATATCGACCCCTAAATCTTTGGCTATCAGCACCTCGTTCACTGCGCTGATGCCGCAGTCGACCGTTATGATTAATTGGCCTCCCTTTTGGGCAATCTCCCTTATGGCCGCTTCATGCAGCCCATAGCCCTCCTTTATCCTATCAGGGATATAAAAACTTACTTCAGTCCCTATATCGCGGAAGAAGAGTATCAGGAGAGAGGTGGCGGTTATTCCATCGGCATCATAATCACCATAGATATATATCTTCTCCCCCTTGTCTACGGCGGATAATATTCTTTTAACCGCTTTATCCATATCCTTAATAAGAAAGGGGTCGTGGAAATGCTCAAGGGATGGGTTGATAAACCTATCGGCCATTTCTATGTTATCTATACCTCTATTGATCAGGATCTGAGCCGTTATAGGGGAGATGTTCAAGGCCTTGGAGATGGTCCGCCTAAGATCGACGTTGTCATCCTCTATATTCCAGATTGTTTTGGGGGGGGCGAGGCGGGTATCCACGGTTATTTCCCCTCTATCAAGGTGTCAACTATCTCATTCTGCAGTTCCCAAACGTCATCTACAGAACACCTAAAGCCATTGACCATTATTGAAAAGGCCAAGTTTTCACCGCCGGCGGTTTTAAGGTAGCCGGAGAGAGAACTGACATTGTCGAGGGTTCCTGTTTTGGCTCTGACTGACCTATTTTTTCCATTCCTTATACTTCTATCCTTAAGGGTGCCATCGGTTCCCATTACGCTGAGAGAGGAGATAAAGTCCGATTTAATGGTAAAGTCGTTATCTGTATATACCAATACCTTTATTATTTGGGCCGGGGTGAGGCGATTTTCTTTGGATAGACCGGAGCCATCGACCATTTTATACTCCCCTCTTTTTATCCCCAATTTTTCCAAAAAGTCCTCAACCACCTTTATCCCCTTGGCGGTTGTTCCGGGGGGGGCTATTACCTCGGCCCCCATCGTCTTCAATATCTGTTCGGCCACAAAGTTGTTGCTCATCTTATTTAGGTCTCTAATAATAACCGAGAGGGATTTAGATTCCTTCTGGAGCAACTCCTTGGCTGTGGAGGGGGTTTCCCCGATGGTGATATTACCTGTCACCAGAATACCCTCTTTTTCGAGGAAACTGCGAAATGTTTTGGCCGCAAACAAGGGGGGGTTGGATATCGTTCTGTAATAATATTTTGGTTCGCTGTTTATCCGCAATTCCCCCTTTACTACGACACGGTCTTTACTCCCCCCGTTGTCGCTATATACATTTAGATATCCCCTATCTTTAGCTCCCACGGTTTTTCCCATGTTTACCAAGTCTACCGCGTCGGTTTGGGGATCTAGGGCAACATATGGTTTATCTCCAACCTTATCGCCAGGTCTCACATAGACCCTGACGGTGTTGAAGTTGAAGGAGAGGGCGCCTATCTTGGCATTATAGGGGTTAGAGTCTAAATCTTTCCCCCACCCATGTCCGTATCTCTCCTTGTCGAAGAAAGAGTCGTCCGCGACGATATTTCCCCTTATCTCTTTAACCCCACTATTTTTTATCTCATGGGCCAGGAGCCACATCTCCTCAAGGACCAACTTAGGGTCTCCATACCCCTTCAGGTATAGGTTTCCTTCGATATGGGAATTTGTCCTTTTCCCATCATAGAAGATTGATGTCTTGAATCGATAATCTGGATGCAGAACCTTTAAGGCGGCTGCTGTGGTAATAAGCTTCATGTTTGAGGCTGGTATCAAGAGGGTATCGCCATTGTGGCTGTATATAGGCTCTTTATGGTCGAGAGAGTAGACCTTTACCCCGATACTCCCCCCATTGCTGAGGCAACGTTTTTCCCCTCTCTTGACGACATTGTCTACCCTGTTGAAGATTGTGGCCGGACCGACCTCTGCCCGGAGCAGTAAGGGGATTAATATAAAAGATATTATTGTAAATATTATTATAAGGAGTCTTTTCTTTGTCATAACCAGGGATTATATCTGTTTGACTATAAATGTCAAACATCTCCCCCGTTGCCTTGGAATAGATATTCAAAGGCGGATAGGAGGCTAATTTATGACCAGCCTCTATGCTATAATTATCGAATCAGCCGACCGTCAAGGTTAGACGGTTAAGTGGGGAAAAACCAATTTATAAGCGGGTATCGACTATAATGACCGATTTTTTTGATTCAAACGGGGTGCTGCCTGACCATATTTTGCGGGATGTTATTAGGGAGGGGTATATAACCTCTGATCTGACCATAGACGATAGTTGTATCCAACCATCCAGCTTGGATCTAAGGCTTGGGCCTGTCTGCTATAGGATAAGGAGCAGTTTCCTCCCCCACAAAGAGAGGGTGATGGAGGGGGTGGCCGACCTTGAAATGTACCAGATTGATATCTCAAACGGGGCAATATTAGAGAAGGGGAATGTCTACCTGATTCCGCTTCTCGAAAGTCTCAACCTGCCGCCTAATATTTCCGCCAGAACCAACCCAAAGAGTTCTACGGGGAGACTTGATATCTTTACCAGGGTTATTACCGACTACGGCTGCCGTTTTGAGGATATAGAGCCGGGCTATAAGGGGGGACTCTATATGGAGATAGTCCCTAAATCGTTTACCATCAAGGTTAAGGCGGGGCAGGCCTTAAACCAGCTCCGTCTCTTTACAGCCGGTAGCGGTGGCGACAATTGCGTAGATGCCTCCAAGATTACCGATTCAGAGTTGCTGGCGTATTATAAAAAAGATCCCCTTCTCTACTACGATAACGGCCAGGCTGTCCCCGCCGACAAGGCGGTTATGAAGGGGGGACTCTTTATGGGGATAGGGATAGGTTCGGCCTCTGGGGATAGGGAGATAGTAGGTTATAAGGCCAAGAAGAATAGTGCCGTTATCGACCTTGATAATATACGCCACTACGATGTTGAGGAGTATTGGGAGCCGATTATGTCACACCCCGATAGACATATCATTCTGGAGCCGGAGGAGTTTTATATATTTGCCTCTACGGAGAGGGTTCGAGTTCCTCTCGACATGGCCGGGGAGATGGTTGAGTTTGATGCCGGTTCTGGGGAGGTTAGGACCCACTATGCAGGTTTCTTTGACAGCGGTTTCGGTTACGGCCAAGGGGGAGAGATTAAGGGAACCAAGGCGGTCTTGGAGGTTCGTCCCCACGATGTCCCCTTCAGGATAGAGGATGGGCAGATATTCTGTAAGATAAAGTATGAGCGTATGCTTCAATCGCCATCATCATACTATGGGGCTGATATCGGGTCCCACTACCATAAACAGGGGTTGGCCCTGAGTAAACATTTTAAAAATATATAGTGAAGGCCTTAAATAAATTCCCCCTTTAGAAAACGGGGAATTACAACCCCCTCAAGTCCCCCTTAACAAAGGGGGAATAAAAGGGGGTTGTTAGGGGGATGAAGGGGGATTTGAAAACCGGGAGATGGAAATATGGAGTGGGTTATGATTATAAAATCCCTCCCAACCTCCCTTTGCCAAAGGGAGGAGTTGGTGGTCGGATTTGCCAAAGAGGGGGGATAGGATAAAATGACCCACACTAAGACACGAAGACCCTAAAACATAGAGGTGGGAATCATTAAAGAGCTTAAGGTGTTGAGACTGTCGGAAGGGGGGATACTCCCGACCAGGGCCTATGAGGGAGATCTGGGGTATGATCTCTATGCCTCTGAGGATATAACTATAGCTAAAGAAGGGCAGGGGCTTGTGCCGACCTCTATCTCGGTGGAGTTTCCTGAGGGGTGGGGTGGGTTTATCAAGGATCGTTCCTCCATGGCCGTTAAGGGGGTGCATACCTATGCCGGTGTCATCGACCACGGCTATCGAGGGGAGATTAAGATTGTCATGAGAAATAACTCGACCGATGATTTTGCCATTCGGCGAGGGGATAAGATAGCCCAGCTTGTCCCGATACCGGTTAGTGACTGGAATATTGTTGAAGTGGATAATGGGGAACTTGCCTCATCGGATAGACATGACAAAGGCTTTGGCTCTTCCAACCTTAAAAACAGCTGACCTATGAATAAGATATCGGCGGTAATCATAACCTATAACGAGGAGAGAAATATCGGCCGTTGCCTCGAATCTCTGCGTGGGGTGGCGGATGAAATTGTTGTGGTTGATTCCTTCTCTAAAGATAAGACAGAAGAGATTTGCCAGAAGTATGGTGTTCGCTTTATTAAATATAAATTTGAGGGGCATATAGAGCAGAAGAATTGGGCTGCCGCCCAAGCAGCCTATGACCACGTCCTCTCCCTTGATGCGGACGAGGCTCTATCGGATGAGCTTAAATCTTCCATTATGGAGGTGAAGGATAGCTGGAAATATGACGGCTACTATTTTAACCGCCTGACTAATTACTGCGGTCAATGGATAAGGCATCTCGGGTGGTATCCTGACCGTAAGCTCCGTTTATGGGATAGACGGAAAGGGAGTTGGCAGGGGAATAATCCGCATGATAAGTTCCTGCTCCAAGCCGGCTCAACCACCCATTTCCTTAAGGGAGATCTCCTCCATTATTCCTACTACTCTATAAGGGGCCATATCGACCAGGTAAATAAATTTACCGATATAGGGGCGGCTACCGCCTTAAGAAACGGGAAGAGTGCTCCTCTCCTGATGATAGTGTTGAACCCACTTTGGAAATTTTTCAGGGATTATGTAGTTAAACTTGGTTTTCTTGACGGCTACTATGGTCTGGTGATAAGCGTCATATCGGCCCAGGCCACCTTTTTGAAGTATGTAAAACTTAGAGAGCTTATTATGAATGGAACTACGCGTGGAGGGTCAGAACAAAGTAGACCGAGGCGCGACAAAAGTGAGGAGTGAGGCGTATTTCAGCATACGCCGCAGTGACGAACTGAGGAGCAACAAAGGCATGCGAAGTTATGACACTCTTTATAAGAAAAGTGAGGCGGAGGAAATTTGCGTATAATCATAAGCAGAACCGACAGTATAGGGGATGTAATCCTAACTTTGCCGATGGCCGGGATATTAAAGGAAAAATATCCCAACGCTGAAATTATTTTTCTCGGGCAAGATTATGTCAGGCCGGTTGTTGATGCCTCTATACATATAGATAGTTTTCTAAGTTGGGATAGCCTGAAGACCCTCTCCAGAGCGCAGCAGGTTGAACAGATTCGCTCCCTTCAGGCCGATGTGATTATCCATGTCTTTCCAAGGAGGGAGATTGCCTCTATGGCCAAGTTAGCGGCCATTCCCCTCAGAATAGGGACGGCCAGACGGGTCTACCATCTCCTAAGGTGTAATCGTCTTTCATTTTATAGCCGCACCAGGTCTAATCTCCACGAATCACAGCTAAATATCAAACTCCTGGCCCCTTTGGGGATAAAGAGGCTGTATGGGCGGGACGAGATATATAAATATTATGGCCTTGAAAGGATAGGTAAGCTGCCGGAAGAGATATCCTCTCTCCTCTCAAAGGATCAATTCAATCTTATCCTCCACCCCAAGACGAGGGGGAGTGCCAGGGAGTGGGGGTTGGATAACTTTGAACAATTGGTAAAGATTCTCCCCGAGGATAGGTATAAGATATTTATTACCGGAACGGCCAATGAAGGAGAAGAAATGGCCGAATTTCTTGCTAGAATGAAAGGGGAGATTACAGGCCTTACCGGGAAATTGACCTTGGCCGAACTTATAAGTTTTATAAATGCTGCCGACGGACTGATTGCGGCCAGTACGGGGCCACTCCATATAGCATCTGCCCTAGGGAAGGTTGCGGTTGGGTTATATGCACCGATGCGGCCGATTCATCCCGGGAGGTGGGCCCCGCTTGGTGAGAGGGCCGGTTTTATTGTCCTGGATAAAGAATGTAATAAGTGTACTAATGGTCTAATTTGTGAGTGTATCCGTAGCCTAAAGGCTGGTGAGGTTGCGGATAAAATTAAAGAGATGTCTTTAAAATAAATCAGGAAGAAACGGAAGGAAGTGTTGATGATTAAGAAAGAAGTATATCCCTTAAGTGGCTGGATGAAGGCCTGTTTCTATCTGGTTGCTTTTTCTGCCTCTCTATCTATCTCTTCATCCCAAATAGGGCTTGGAGTCATTATTATATATTGGATAGTCCTTATGATTAAAGAGAAGAGGATTATCATAGCCGATACTCCGATGACCAGACCGATGCTCTATTACCTGGCAGCCTTGGCTCTGTCCTCTCTTTTTGGCGGTGGTGTTTTTAGAAACTTGATTTCCATAATACATAATCATTGGATTATGCTTATCTTCTTCGCTACGGTTACCTTTATAAACGATACGGATACTATCAAGAAGCTTGTCTATGCATTGTTGGGGGGGGCGGTGGTAGCGTCTGTCTACGGTATTACCCAAGGGTTTTTGGGAGGACTGGATATTATAAGGCCGGTTGGGGAAAAGATTATTACCGGTGACGCCATCGGTTTTTTTGACCACCACCTGACCTATGCCGAGGTTTTGCTCTTTAGTATATTTTTATCTCTTTCGTTACTCTTATTTACCCGGGAAGCAGCAAGGGGGGATGAAAAACTTACAAATTATAAGGAGAGTTTTATATATATTATTGTATTTTTGTTATCTACGGCAGCCCTTTTGTTCTCTCAAACCAGGAGCTCTTGGCTAGGATTTTTTGGGGCTCTATTTTTGATGACCCTGGTGACCCTGGCCGCCGGAAAAAGAAAGGTAACAATGGCCTGCCTGGCCCTTTTGTTGGCCTTTATGGCCCTCCTTTATCTCCCGCAATTTAGGACTCGGGCCTACTCTATTGCCCAAGCTACTACCCGGACCGAGAGTAACCCTCGCTACTTTATTTGGCGGGTGGGATTAAAGGTATTTAAAGCCAATCCTATAACCGGAGTAGGGACTGATAACTGGCCTCAGGCGGTCAGCCCCTATGTTGAGGTTGACCCGGTTATAAGTAACCACGCCCATAACAATCTCATCCATCAGGCGGCAACCGGTGGCGTCGTAGGCCTGCTTGCCTTTATATATATTTGGGTTGTCCTTTTTAGGGAGGGTTTTACCATTTACCTGAATGTCTCCGATGATGACTATTTTATTAAAGGGCTTATATTGGGCGGTTTGGGGGGGATAACAGCCTTTCATGGTGCCGGCCTATTTGAAAGTTCCTTCACCGATTCTGAGGTGGCCATGGTTCTATGGCTGGTGACCGGTCTTATCTTTGCGGCCGGGGCCTCCCTTAAAGAAAAGATATCCTAAACCTAGAATATGAAAATAGCCCTCGTCCATAACAAGTATTCCTCATACGGAGGAACAGAGCGCTATATTGTTAATCTTACAAAGGGGCTTTTAAAAAGGGGGCATGAGGTTCATATCTTTGCCTCAAGATTCAGCTTAGAACCACCCCTTGGGGCAGTAACCCATAAGGTTCCGCTTATAAACCTCGGCCGTATGGGCAAAGATCTTTCGTTTGCCCTCTTCACCTTCAATGTCAATAGAGACAATCAATATGATATCGTTCAAGGATTTAGCCGGATTGTCCGGCAGGATCTGATACGGTCAGGGGGAGGGGTACATAAGATATATATCAGGGAATCCCTTGCCCCCATAAAAAACAATTTTTTAAGAGGTTTAAAATTTGCCAGACGAACTATTTCTCCGGCCCATTGGGTCTCCCGATATGTTGAGGGATTGGGTTACAAAAAGGGGAATCACAGGTTTGTTATGGCCGTCTCTGAAAAGGTTAAACGGGATATCTTGAATGTGTATAACGTTCCACCCGATTCTGTCCGCGTGATACATAATGGGGTTGATTTATCTGTCTTCCATCCGGATAGCCTAGGGGGCGACAGAGGAACGATCCGGGGTAGGTATAGGATAGGTGATGGTGAAATTCTCCTCCTCTTTGTGGCTACTAACTTCCCCTTGAAGGGGCTTGAGTATCTCCTAAAGGGGATGGCCAAGATCAATAGGGATGACCTTAAGCTTTTGATTGTTGGCGGCGGCAATAAGAGACCATTTGAGGCAATTGTTGATAATTTAAAACTTAAAGGCAGGGTTATCTTTGCCGGTAAGCAGGGCGATTTGCTCCCCTTTTATCATGGGGCAGATATCTTGGTACACCCAACCGTATACGACCCCTTTGCTAATGTCTGTCTTGAGGCGATGGCCTCCGGCCTCCCTGTTATTACGAGCAGGATAAACGGTTTTTCCGATATTGTGGCCGATAAAGAGAACGCCCTCCTACTTAATGACCCGACCGATGAAACTGAGATTGCCGAGAACATAGCCTATCTCTTGGACAAGTCAAAGAGACTGGATATGAGAGAGAAGGGGATAGAACTTTCCAAACAATATACCATCGATACCCATGTTGACAAGGTGTTGTCTCTCTACCAAGAGATTGTTGACCTAAAGAGAGGTGAATAAATTATCATGTCTGCCTATATTCTCTACTATCATCGTATCTATCCTGCCTCACCTGCGCCTGATGTCACCCTTGACCTTTTTGAGTGGCAGATGAAGTACCTCAAAAAGAGATACACGATCCTTTCCCTTGATGAACTTCTTGCCTATATCGACGGCAAAGTTAAACTGGACAGACCGGGGGTGGCCATCACCTTTGATGACGGCTGGTTTGATAATTTCGTCTATGCCTATCCGATACTTAAAAAATATAATATAAAGGCAACCATTTTTGTCTCAACCGGAAATATTTGGGATAAAAGGCTGGTTAGAAAGAGGATAGACGAGGTGGCCGATATATCAATACTGGATAGACCGCTAACCGTTGCCGACGGCCATTTAAATGCCTTGGCTGGTGATAGGAGTCAGTTTCTTACCTGGGACGAACTTAGGGAGATGCAGGAGAGCGGTCTTGTCTCGGTTCAATCTCATGGTGTTACCCATCGCAAGGTCTTCTCGGATGACAAGTCCTCAGGGATATTGAAAGAGGATAGCCGTTGGGTATATAGCTCTCCTCTGCCGGGGGTAGCTTTAGGAGAAGGGATATATCCAGTTAAAAGCGGACTCGTCTCTCGATCCTTCTCCCCCAATGTGGGTAGTTGGGAGAGCGATGAGGAGATGGAGAAGAGGATAATGGGTGAGCTGGCTGAATCACGGGATAGGATATCGACCGAGATAGGTGTTAGCCCAACTCACCTCTGTTGGCCTTGGGGAGAGTATAATGAACTTTCTATCGAGCTGGCCGCCAAGGCTGGTTACTCCGCCTGCTATACTACCGAGGCGGGAACCGTTACGGTTGACAGCGATAGGATGGCTATCCCCAGGGTATCCAGCAGCGGGGGGAAGATGAAGTTTATAAAGAGGGGGCTGGTCTACTC
>Ga0180009_10001845_pt1 | contig 25298 bp, 22 predicted proteins | sample OS_PC_MetaG_FD_123537 | JGI IMG/M metagenome (GOLD analysis project Ga0180009, IMG submission 123537) | Groundwater microbial communities from the Aspo Hard Rock Laboratory (HRL) deep subsurface site, Sweden - OS_PC_MetaG | ecosystem: Environmental > Aquatic > Deep subsurface > Groundwater...
AGTCTGTTATGACCGAGCCGGACGATTGATAGAAAATGTTGCCGCGTAAATGTCCGACGCAGCAAAACAAAACCGGACAGTTTATTTGCTCTAAAACCGGACATCTTTATTTGTTGCTAACAGTTGATGTAAAAAACCACAAAGCATACAAGAAGTTTCGTAGATCTTTTTGCCAATATAAATTCTATTGTTGATTGTAAAATTGTTTTAGATTAGCTCGCGTTTGTTTGTGGTTTATCATAGTTAGTTTTACGAGGGACAAATATGGGTGAAATAAATGCTTATTGGCGGGATTCCGCTCGTCGGCCCCAATTCTTTTTTATAGACGGATGGGCCGTTTTTCCCATGGTTTTATTTTTATTGCATATTCGCCTTTGGACTTTTGCCGTTGCTATTGCTGCAACCGCGTTTTTTAGTTTTTTGTCGCGATATGGTTTTACTGTGCCCGTCTTTTTGCGTTTAACGCGTGGTTTTATAACAGGGCCTAGAAAAATGGCTCACCCTTGGTGGGAGTAAATAAACTTTATGAACGATGATATTTCAAAAAAACTTATCTCTATCGCATCTGTTTTCGGTGTGAAATTTCAACTTCGTAATAAAGAAATTTCAAAAGAACAAATTTTTTCTCCAACTGGTTTGTTGCCAGCCATTGCCCGTAGAGCCGATCAGTTGTGCGCGCTTTGTTTAGGCTATGGTATTGGGGTCTCTTTTGATGAATCAGAAGGCTCCATGCTTGGTGTAAAAGTGGTTTTTGATGATGTGACTCCAAGTACAGTTAGGTATCTTTGTATTATCGATGTTTTGAATGAATTGATTCATTCATCGACGTCCAAAGATATGGTGGTGTTAGATGAGCTGATGTATGACTAAGAACACATGTTACAGCAGGAAACTCCCACATGATTGATGAAGAACGGTATCTAGAAAAGTTAAGTCAATCGATTGTTGAGAGTACTGAACTGATCAAACATTTAAGTGAAACGCCTGAATCGTATTTAACCGTTACTGAAATCCTAAAAGATATTTTAGAGCAGGAAACCCTATTGCGTGCTGAATGTGAAATAGGCAGTCGATTTAATGTGGTTGTCTCTCAATTGCATGCAATGTTTGATCAGTATCTTCAAGAAATTGAAGTTCTGCAGATGTCTAGTGACGCCCGGCCTGCAGAGGCATCTGAAAACAAAAAAACGTTTGTTTATGTCTATTTGTTTAATGCCCAGGGGGCGCAGCTACAAACATGGCAGAAATTATTACGGCCAAGCGCGTTATTTGAACACAGTGTAAATCGGCCTATTTATGCGAGTCGGGAACAGATAGAGAGCCTCATCAAAGCAAAACCGATTCAGACGCAGCATGGGTATATCGAAATCGCGGTGGATCCTGATGATTTAATGGAAACTTCTGAAACGGCGACATTGCATGATCAGCACGGTTATCCATTGTTGAGATTGCGTCAAGGCGCTTTGAAAAAGGAAAATATCGAAGGGTTTTATAGTAACGGCAAGTTCTACACTATTACCGAGCAAGGTATCTTAACGCCGCAATAAATATATCTGGTGTGTTGTCAGGCCAAGTAAAAAACGAATATTCCTAGAATGGCGACGAATAGCCGCAATTAAATTTTTGAAGCTTTGCGAGCCATAGAGTTTGCTTTCTTTTGTTTTGTGTTTTGCTTGAGTTTGCTTTGTTTGTTTAGATTCGCGCGGTGTTGCATTTTTTGCTCACCTCGGTGCATAAAATAATTTACTTGTGCATCAAGCATGTAGCGCCATACGTAGTAATCTATACTGTTTTTCTTCACTTTTCTTGTGCCGCCACCGCCTTCATCGTCGTCATCGTCTTCTTGCTTTGCAATGATTTTTGCCCAAGTGGCAACGGACTTTTTAAATAGGGATTCAAAATTGGTTTCATGCATACTTTTATAAGAGTTTGCATGAGAAGAATAATCTTTTGGAACTTGTTCGTTTAGATAGAAAGCGTCCAAACCAAAAGAAGATTGCTTTTCTTTTTCGTCGGATGAATGTGTTGTATCGCGAGAATATCTGACCCACGAAGAAGCACTTTTATTGCGGCAGTCATTACAGATATTGCTGTAAGTTTTCATGTAAGAAACGGACTCTTGTAAAAAAGAGGACAAAGGTTTTCGAACCTTACAAGAAGCGCAAATTTTTGTGATTGTGTTTTGTGATGCCGGTTGTTTTTTCATAATTCAATAATTAACGAGAATGAAGTACGTCTCACAATCAATATAGGGATTTTTATAGAACTTTAAAAGAAAAGGAGGAGGAATCGGAGGTTTTGGGATTTATGTTTAACTTATATAGGTAATTTTATTATGATCGCCGCTTTTATTTGCAGCGCATTTTTAAGAGGGTGATATGCCTGAAGCACGTACAACTGAAATGGAGCCCGTGTGGATCATTATTGGACTATTTGTTGTCGGGTTCATTATTTGGTTTGTTGCTCGGGCACAGATTGTTTCTTTTTATTTTTTTATCAAGCGCTATGAAATTGAGTTTGTGCAATTCTTTATTGGTGGTTTTGTTCCTCAAGCGTTCACTCAAACCAAACAAATTATCGCCGATGCTGCTTTAAATCCAAAAGCTGTTCCTTTTCATACTGTCTCTGTTGTGGCGTATCAAGTCGCATTTTATCTGCGATATTTCATCGCATTTGTATTAATTATTTTTGCCATTTTGTTGTATTTCAGAAGCAGCGCTAGCCGATATAAGAGAAAACTCACGATGGAGTCATTACGGGCTTCTATTTTAGAACTATGGCCTGAAACGGCTCCTGTGCGGGATGTTGATTTGGTCTCAGAAGACATTGAGGTGGGCCCATGGGCTATGGCAATGGCTCCTATGCGGTTTGCAAAAAAACACCATCTGTTGAAAACAGTAGCGGCTTCTAAGGAAACTGCTTTAGCGGGTCAAAATCAAGCGAAGGCAATTGTGATTCGAGATCGGGCATCAAGAGTTTTTTCTATGCAGTTAGGAAAGTTATGGACGAATGTTCATGATTTAGATGCGTATACCAAAGCACTGTTTGCAGTTTTTGTGACTAAAGCGGCGCATAACACGCAAGAAGCAAAGGATTTATTACAATCAATAGCGGAATCATCTAGGTCAGGCAGTTTGGATTTTTCTGGTGCTGAAGAGCGAATTAAAAAATACGAGAACCTGCCTTTTGTAAAAGAAGTGACGGATAAGCATGCGTACTGTTTAACAGTGATGGCTTCTTTATTGAAATTGGCTCGATTAGACGGTGTGTTGTCGAGCTCGGAATTTTTGTGGCTAAAACCAGTAGATCGTCGTTTATGGTTTATGTTGAATGCGGTGGGCCGTCAAACGGTTGCTGTAGAAGTTGCTGGGCCTTTTGCGCATTGGTTGGCTGAAAAAAAATTAGGCAGACGTATTAGAACCCCGATGGTTGATCAAGCCGTTAATGGGTTGGAAGCAGCCGTTAAAGAGATCATTTATAATCCAGACACCCCTGATTAGAGTATAAAAAATGGTTCGAGGTCTTTTAAAAGCAGAGGAACAGCCAGGTAAGAAGCAGTTGCGCGATGTGCGCACGATGTGGGAACGTATCCCGGATTTTTATAAGGAACCCCGCAACGGAGCACTCGTGATATTGGCCGCAGCGATCGCGAGTTTTATGCCTGTTTTTATGGCGTTTTCTGATTTCCTGTTTGTGATTTGTATTATCATTTTTTGGTATTGTATGAATCGCAAATCTAAACTTCCTTTTCGATTGCCCGAAACTTCTCATCTTCCTGATTACAATGATTTGGCTCCCGGAACGAGTCAGCCACGGCAGGCAAGAGGCATCTATTTTTATGGCAATGAGCTGGATACTAATGAGGAGTTGTGGTTCAGCAATGAAGACATGCGAACACATACTTTGATCTTTGGTTCAACCGGAAGTGGAAAAACAGAATTTTTAATATCCTTAGCATTCAATGCTTTGATTCAAGGCAGTGGGTTTATCTATGTGGATGGAAAAGGCGATAACACACTATTTTCCAAGATTTTTTCAATGGCTCGTGCCGTAGGTAGAGAGGATGACGTGCTGGTTATTAACTACATGACCGGTGCTAGAGATATTGTTGGCCCGCAGCCGCATCGTTTATCAAACACAATGAATCCATTTGCTCGTGGTTCATCCAGCATGTTATCTCAGTTGGTTGTGAGCATGATGGATTCCGCAAGTCATACGCCTGACGGTGATATGTGGAAGGGGCGTGCGATTTCTTTTGTAGAAGCGTTGATGAAGACTTTAGTGTATGCGCGAGATCAAGGCATTATTTTGTTAGATGCAAACACTATTCGAAATTATTTTCTCTTAGAGCGTTTAGAAAGCATGGTCTTGGATAAGATGTTTCCTCGCGATAATGATGAGCCTGTCAGTTTAGCCGATGCAGATCCTGTGATTTTGGAACCTTTATACAACTACGTCATTAACCTGCCTGGATATGATCGCTCGCGTAAGGGCAAGCAAGTTTCTCAAGTGTTAGAACAACATGGCTTTATTACGATGCAGTTAACCCGTGTTTTTACGTCGTTAGCGGATACGTATGGCCATATCTTGAGGACGAATTTAGCGGAAGTGGATTTAAAAGATGTTGTGTTGAATAGACGTATCTTAGTGGTGCTGTTGCCCGCGCTAGAAAAATCGCCAGTTGAATTATCGAATTTAGGAAAAATCATTATTGCTTCGTTACGAGTGATGATGGCTTCAGGTCTTGGTGAAGAGGTTGAAGGTGCATATAAGGATATTATTTTAAGAAAGCCGACTAATGCACCGAATCCCTTTTTATGTATTTTAGACGAGTACGGTTACTACGCTGTTCAAGGCTTTGCTGTTGTCCCTGCTCAAGCACGTTCTCTCGGTTTTTCTGTTGTTTTTGCTGGCCAAGATCTTCCGGCTTTCCAAAAAGTTTCGAAGGAAGAGGCTGCATCTATTGGCGCTAATACGAATATTAAGATCGCAATGAAATTGGAAGACCCGATGGAAACTTGGGAGTTCTTCAATAAAACAGCATCAGAAGCCTATGTTGCGAAAGTAGATTCATTCCGTATAAATCCTAATGGTGTATTGAATTTTTATGGCGACGCTTTAAGCGCTTCTATGGAAAAAAGACAACGAATTAGCTTATTGGATTTAAAAGATCAGGTGCAAGGCGATGCACACATATTCTTTAGATCTACTATTGTTCGGGCTCGTACTTTCTATGCAAATCCAAAACCTGTTTCGAAAATGCGTTTAAACATTTTTATGCGGGTTCAGAGCCCTTCTGATAAACAGTTATTAGCTTTTGCACGGCGCATTGATACTTTCACGCAGTTAATGAGAGCTAAAGATTTTGTTTATAAAGAACCGGAAGCGAATACAAATCTTTCGTTTATTGCAGACACTCTTAAAAACGATAAAGCGGAAACTTTTATTGAGAGGGGGGTTGCGACTTTATTGGCTTACCATAACAAAGATGCAAACTTGTCTTTAGAGGCAGAGGTTGAAGAAGAGGCTCGGGCGGAAGGCCGATTGAATGTATTTACTAAAGTGAATTTAACGGATGTGACAAAACAAATTGTTTCTGCTGACGAACTGCCGGCGTTTTCTGAAATTCTATTAAAGAAGTCTTTGTGTGGCCAAAAGATAGAATTTTCTGAACGTTTGTGCGGAAAAACAGAAAAACAGGCGTCTAATCTTGCTAAAGAGTTATTAAAAGACATGCAAACAGTGACAGATTATCCCCCTGCTATTCAAGAGCCGCCGGATGTTGATGCGATTGTGAAATGGATTGGTGAGCTGTCAGCTTCTCTTGAAACCATGAAAGGAAATGATGATTTAAGTAATTTATTTGAAGATCTGTAGTTGCATGATTTTCTTTATTCTAATAGGCAAATAATTCGGTTTTTTTAATTTTTCCAAGAAGCGCTTACCCTCTGTTTTTTTAGGGGTTTTATTGATATTTAGCATTTCAAATCAGCCTTGAGCAACTCAGGTTACTCATATATAGTCGATCTCTTATAGTGGCACAGTAAATGTAAGTTTTTGTGCGATCATGTGTTGTGTTTTTTGAGGAATTATTCATGCCGTATGATGCGTTAGAAATTGTAAAACATCGGAATAATTTTTATCGCGATAGTTATAGGAAAGTTTTATTTTCTTTACTAATAGCTATGTTTTTGATTGTGGCATTAGCGGTAACGGTGTTCGTTTTAATTATAGAGCGGCCTTCTCCAACGTATTTTGCAACAACGGATTCGGGCCGAATTATTCCTTTAATTCCTTTGGATAGACCTAATCTAAGTTCTCAGGATGTTTTGCAATGGGCGAGTGAAGCAGTTATTGCGGTTAACTCATATGATTTTGTGAATTTCCGCTCCGCATTCCAGGCCAGTGAAAAATATTTCACTTCACCTGGTTGGGATAGCTTCATGAAAGCGTTGAGCACGTCTAAAAATTTAGAAACTGTTCAAAACAAAAAAATAGTTGTGTCCGCAGTTCTTTCCGGTGCTCCCATTATTACGAATCGCTATGTCATACATGGACGCTATACTTGGAAATTACAATTACCGATGGTTGTTTCTTATCAAAGCCAGAGTGAAACAATAGATCAGCATTATCTTGTGCTGTTAACGGTAGAAAGAGTGTCGACATTAGATAATGTATATGGAGTAGGCATCTCGTCTTATGTGGCCGAGCTGCAATAACTTTTTATGAGTTTAAAAATGCGTCGTTGTTTAAAAAATAGTATACGAATTGTATTTGTATTCTTTTTTGGTTCACTGAGTGTTTTTGCGCAGGGAAATGATCAGCAATTAGCTTTAACTGCTGTCAATCCGGTTGCAAGTCAAGCAAGCGCTCATCATGCAAGCAAATATGATCCACAAAATCTTTTTTCAAATAGAGAAGGTGCGTTACAGAATCAAGCATTTGAAAATGTAACCACCCAAGCAATGCCATTAAGTCCCGCGCAAATTGTTCGATTGAAAAAAATGTTGTCGGTTACTCAGCGTGCGGCCGCTACTTCTTCAGAAATTCCTCCCAAACCAACACTAAGTACGCAGGTGGTTAATTTATCTCCGGGTGCAGTTCCCCCTGTGATTCGTTTACAACAAGGTTTTGTTACATCGGTGGTGTTTGTCGATAGCACAGGAGCAGACTGGCCAATCGAAGCTTACGATTTGGGAAATTCCAATGCATTTAATATCCAGTGGCAGCGCCATACAAACACATTAATGATTCAGGCAATCAGTATGTATACCTACGGCAATTTGGCTGTGAAATTGCAAGGGCTTTCAACCCCTGTGATGTTGACATTAGTGCCGGGGCAAAAAGTAGTGGACTATAGAATTGATTTAAGAATTCAAGCACTTGGTCCAAATGCAAATCCGATGATTGCTAATCAAGCCCCTTCCTCGGTAAATAGCGTTTTATTGAATGTGCTGAACGGAATTCCTCCAAAAGGAGCGGCCGTGTTGCAGGTTGAGGGTGGTGCTGGTGCTGGTGACGCCTGGTTGGTGGACAAGACAATGTATCTCAGAACAAAATTTAATGTGTTATCACCGAGCTGGATTTCTGTTGTTCAAAGTCCTGATGGGACCAAGGCCTATGAGATGGCAATGAGCCCTACTGTCTTGGTTTCGCAGAATGGAAAACCAGTTGAACTTCATATAGAGAGCGAATGATGGCTAAGTTTTCAGGCTTTTTCCAAAGTAGTAAAACCCGTAATACGGTAATTATCCTTTCAGGAATCTTTTTAATTATTATCTTTGTTGGTCTCTATATGTTTAGACAAGGAAAGGTTCCGGTAGAAGGGAAAGCAAAAATAGCTACTCCCCCTCAACAGATCCAATCACAACCCGGCGAAAAAAACGTATCGACAGAGTATCTAAAGGCGTTATTACAGTCAGACAAACTTGCTTCGGAGCAAGCCATAAAGAAAGGGTCCAGCGATATTCCATCACTTGTAGCTACCGGAGAAACCTCTGCTTCATCTTCCACGACCACGAAAAACCAATCTGATTTTTGTGACAAAGTACAACAGTGTTATGTAAACAACACTACGGGGTTGTTGAACGCTTATGTAAAAGCGGGAGAGATGCAACAACTTACCGCTTCACAGATTAACCAACTACGAGATGCTGGCGTTTCTGTAGATCAATTTGCAGACGAGTTAAATAAACTTGTTAATGCGGGCAAGCTCACTCCTGAACAAGCAAAAGCTTTGTTGGATGCTTATAAAACAGAACAAGCCGCTTCAAGCGGTCTTTCTTCTAATGATTTAGTTAATACGATGCTTGCTCAAGGCAATGTTAATTCTGTTGTGGCTGGCCAGCTTCGTAAGCTTATTCATGAAAAAGCCCCCGTTTCTACCTATGCAGATACCTTGAATCGTTTAGGACAAGCAGGGCAATTAACGTCAGATCAGGTGAATCAACTTTCTGCTGCTTATAAAAAAGAACAAGGCATCGTTGCTGAACAAACACAGCAACCCGCTGCTCAGGAAATTGTTCCTACTGGATCCACGGATGCGTTACTCCATCAGTTATTAAGCCAAGGAAAGCTGTCTCAAACAGCAGCAAATATTTTAAAAGAACTTTCTGACAACAATGTTCCTGCAAATCAGTTCGCTTCAAAGTTGAATGGATTAATAGAAGGTGGGGAATTATCACCCATTGTCGCACAGCAATTATTAAAAGCTTACAGAGCAGAACATGGGGATATCTCTGTAACAACTAAAAACGTTCCTAAAAGTTTTATTCAAGCTCAGGAGCAACAGCAAGAGCGTGCATTGCGAGAACAAGAGGCAGAGATGCAACGTCAAGCAATGCAGGCACAAGCGAAATTAGCAGCTACTCAGGCGGCTGATACTCAAAAAACATTGAAAGAATTGCAAAGTGCAATGAATTCGCAAGCGAAAAAATTGGTAAGCGCTTGGAATCCTCGTCCACAGCATTTTGTTTATGAATCAACAGGAAAAACAAAAGGCGCCTCTGATAACGCTTCAAAAGTGACAGGCGAAGAAGGATCAAATAAGCAAGGCAGTACGCAATATCCTGTAGTGCAAGTGGGCGACATTATGTTTGCTGTTCTGGATACGGGTGTGAACAGTGATCGTCCTCAACCTGTGATGGCGACCATTGTGTCTGGCAAGTTGAAAGGCGCGAAATTATTAGGTGGTTTATCAGTTACCTCAGATCATGAGCGAGTGGTTTTAAAATTTAATTTACTGACTTTGCCGCAATGGCCATCGGCAGTACGAATAAATGCGTTCGCCATTAATCCGGATACGGCACATACAGCAATAGCGAGCGATGTGGATCATCATTATCTCTCTCGTTATGGAGCGCTGTTCGCAGCTAATTTTATTAAAGGTTATGCGAATGCTGTAGAAAGTTCAGGACAAACGACCACGACTAATTCAGGGACAACTACTACCAATAATCCGAATCTTTCGGCAAAAGAGAAACTGTTTGTTGGTTTAGGAGAAGTTGGAAAAGCATTAAGTAATGCTACTAAAAAGTATTTTGATAGAAATCCGACGGTGACAGTTGATGCAGGGGTGGGGATCGGTATCCTATTTATGGAACCCGTTGAACAACCGTCTTAAGTAATAGGAGCAGGAGATTATGGTGAGAGATCCATACTACGATAACGACGATACAGAATATCAGTTAAATGAGACTGAAGACGTCAATAACGTGTTTGACGAGGAAAATGATAATGAGCCCTCTGTATCTGAAGAAAAATCTCAATCGAAGAAATCTTTACCAAATTCTGGAGGCAGTCGGTTAAAGAAGATCATTATTTGGTTTGTTGTTATTGTTTTGGCTGTATTGGTCGTTTACAAAGTTTTTGTCCCGATGTTGACGATGAAGCATACGCAGCCTGTTATTAAAGCAACTGCCGAAGTTTCAAAATCAAAAGTAGAAGAGCAAAAAATTGCAGAAGACTTAACTGCTTCAGCACAAAAGATACAAGCTACAGCGCAAGCAACAAAGAAGCCGTCAGAAGAAGCTGTTCAAACTGTTCCTCCTATGCAACTGGATCAATCTAATTCTCAGAATAAAGAGGTGTTTGGAGTTAGTGCCGATCAGCAACAGCAATTAATGCAGGGCCAAAAAATGAATGAGCAACTGCTTACGGAGCTCAAAAAACAACTACAAGCGAGTCAAAAACAACTAGCTGGTTTGAATCAACAAGTTAATCAACAAGTAAATGGCTTATCCGACAACATTAATCATTTGCATGAAGCAATTGCGAATTTGGCGGATCAAGTTAAAGCGGAGAAAGCAAGAAATCGTGCTATTGCACGTTATCGTGCAACACAGGCTGCTCGTAGAGCAAAGGCTGTTCGTGCGTCTAAACGTTATTTTGTGAAAGCAGTTATTCCTGGAAGAGCTTGGGTTCAAGCCGCAGATGGTTCTTCGATGTCAGTGACTGTTGGCGATTCAGTTCCTGGGTATGGACGTGTGACAGGCATTGATGCTTTTAGTGGAAAATTGTCAACAAGTTCTGGTATCAGCATTCAATACGGACTGAATTAAAATAGGATTTCGATATGGCGCTTCCGTCATTTCATTCAATGCTGATTGGTCTTGAGCAAAACTTGCCAGAGTTATGGCGTTTTGTGACAGGAGCTACTTATCTTGCAGGTATCTTTTTCGCAGTTCGCAGCTTATTTTTATTTAAAGAATATGGAGAAGGTTTTGCTTCACAGAAGTCGCCAGATATTCGTAAACCGTTAGTTTGTTTATTAACAGCTACGGTCTTGTTGTATTGGCCAGACATTTATCATTCTTTGATGGAGACTGTATATAGAACTTCAACAGTGACGCCATATAGCTATCAAAAGGAATCGGATTACACTGATCTAATTAAAGTGTGTGGCCATGTGATTCAATTTATAGGGTTTATTGCATTTATTCGCGGATGGATGTTGTTAGCAAATATTTATCAAGAAGGTTCTCGTGGCGGAGGGCTTTCTAAAGCCATGGCTCATATTATTGGTGGCTTATTAGCAATTAATATTTTTGGTACTTGGTTGATTGTTGAATCGTCATTAGGCCTTGCGTCAGGTGGTGGTTAATCTGTGTAAATTACTAGGCTTTTGTACTGAAATTTTGGAACAAGATTTTATATAAGGAGAAGACTCATGAAAAAAATAGAGCGTTACACGCTAATAAAATCAATTTTATTATTTGTAAGCGCAGTTAGTTGTTTTTATGTCAGTTTTGCTTTTGCTCAAAGCGATCTGACCTTGGGCTCAATTGCAGGAAATGTCCAAGCTAGTTTCTCAAACATTGCGAAACTAATTACAGCCGGTTCATTTATTGCGGGGTTAGGGTTTGCTATTGGCGCGATTCTTAAATTTAAAGCGCATAAAGATAATGCGCAGGCCGTACCTCTTGGAACTCCTATCGCTCTTTTATTCATTGCTGCCGCAATGTTGTTCTTGCCTTCAGTGTTTAAAGCCGCGGGCATGACCATTTTTGGAACGACACCTACAGAAGCTGGTGTAAGCGGCACTACAAGTATTTAGGTATATGTATCCATTAAAGCTAATTATCAGCCCTGAAAATTGGCAACTCTATGCGCGTCGAAGAGTAGATCCTGCTTTTCGACCGCTGCGTGATAGGGTTTTTGCAAGGGATCAATATGCTTGTCAGTTCTGTGGTTTTCAGGCGCGTGAATATCAAGAAGTAATTAATTTAGATCAGAACTATCGTAATAATAGATTAGATAATCTTGCTACAGCCTGTTGTTTTTGTGCGCAGTGTTCTTTTATTGAGTCTGTTGGAAAAACGGGTTACGGCGGTGGCCAATTGATTTATTTACCCGAAATGAATCAAGTGGAATTAAATAGTTTTTGCCATGTTATTTTTTGCGCGATGGTTAATGGAACGGGTTATCGAGATACGGCGCAAACAGTTTATCGAGAATTAAAAAATCGTTCTCCGGTTGTCGAAGATAAATTTGGCCCTGAAACCAGCAACCCAAATATTTTTGGGCAAATGGTGTTGGAGTATGAAGGAGGGGAACGTAAAGAGATTGCCGACTTATTGTTAAAGGATTTACGCTTGCTTCCATCTTACGCGAAATTTAAGACGCAGTTAGACCGATGGGCTGCTTCCGCTGCAGAGGAACTTGCATCAGCTGGATGATGAATTCATGAGTAACTTCAAAGAAGCTTTTTTTGACACGATCGATACTTTCCTTGCTTGGTTAAGCACGGGATTGAAAGAAACAAATGCTTCTTATTGCGATCTAGAAACAGCAGACGATACCTATACATTAGTTGCCCATGATGGATCCTTGGTGTCGTTGATTGAGGTAAAAGGAATTACGCATCTTTTGGGCCGTGAAGAATTCGATCGTTTGCACGAAGGAGTGAGTCTTGCTTTACGTCCTAGTTTGAAGCGTTTTGGACACGCGATTCAATGTTTCTTTACCTACGATAAAGATGCGGTCCAACGAGAAATAGAGTCGATCTTGCTTCCAGCGCGTGAAACCGCCAGCCGTTTAGAATTAAAACTAAATGATCTGTTAGATGAACACGTTAACTATGTGTCACATTACTGCGGCCACGAAAAAATGTATTTCGTTTTGTGGACTCGTCCTTTTGTTTTATCTGCGGAACAAAGGAAGCAAGCAGTCAATGACAAATTAGTAGCTGTTAGAAAGAACAAAATTCCATCCATAAAAAATGCACAAGATATTGTTGCCGCCTATCCAGAAATGCGTGATCAACATTCTTCATTTGTCCGTTCTATTTTCAATGATTTTGAAACGTTGTCGTTAGACGTGAAATTGCTTGAAGTGCATGACGCCGTTGCTGCGATTCGTTCAAGCGCAGATTCGGATTTTACGGCTGCAGATTGGCGAGCAGTTTTGCCGGGTGACAAAATTCCAATTAGAAACATGCAAAGACTTTCTGGTGAATTGTCTGGAGTGTTGTGGCCTCCATTGTCGAAACAAATTTTGCCAAGGGATGCTGAAAATTTAGACCTTAGAACGTGTCGCATCGGAGATAAGGTTTATGCTTCTTTGTTTATCGATTTATTTCCACAAGAAGTGAAATCTTTCATTCATTTATTTAACCGCATCCTTCCGTCACAAATTCCATGGCGCATCTCGTTTTTTCTAGAGTCTGATGGGCTTTCTTCTATCAAATTTAAAGCCACTGTTGCGGCTATTTTGAGTTTTGCATCACAACAAAATCGATTGTTAAGCGATGCTAAGAATGCATTAGTTTATTTGGACACGAATACTGACGAAGCAGTCGTTCGATTACGTGTCTCTTTGTCGACTTGGGCGCCGGTGGGTTCTGAAGAAGTTTTAAGAACTCGATTGGCCGAGTTAGCGCGAGCGGTTGAAGGTTGGGGTTCTTGTGAGGTTTCTGAAATTTCTGGAGATGCGTTTGCCGGAGCAGTTTCCAGCATGTTAGCTGTGACGACGAATACCGTTGCTACCAGCTCTGTCGCTCCTTTGACGGATGTTGTTTATATGATGCCTATTACCAGGCCTTCTTCTCCGTGGACATATGGCGCTGTGTTATTACGTTCACCTGATGGAAAACCCTGGCCGTATCAACCTGGCTCTAGCCAACAAACCACATGGATTGACCTGTTTTATGCACGACCAGGTTCAGGTAAATCTGTCTTATCCAATACCATCAACTTGGGGTTGTGTTTGGCGGCTGGTATCAAACGTTTACCACACATAGCGATTATTGATATTGGTCCATCGAGTAGTGGATTGGTCTCTTTGTTACAAGAAGCCTTGCCGTCCGCTCGTAAACACGAAGCTGCTTACTATCGGTTACAAATGACTCCTGATTACGCCATCAATCCTTTTGATACCCAATTAGGTTGCCGCCACCCAACGGCACAAGAACGTAGCTTTTTAGTGAATTTCTTAACATTGCTTGCGACCCCGTTAGGCTCATTAAAGCCATACGATGGGATTACAGATATGGCGGGTATTGTTGTTGATGAGCTATATAAAAATTTCTCAGACGAAGAAAGCCCTCGCGTTTATACCCCAGGTATTGAAACGATTGTCGATGGCATCTTGGCGGAAATTGGATTTGTCCGCGATGAACACACGACGTGGTGGGAAGTCACTGATGCTTTGTTCGTTGCAGGTTTCGTACATGAAGCCACATTAGCGCAGCGTTACGCGATGCCTCTATTACCGGACGTTGCTTCCATTTGTCGTGCACAGGCAATCGAAGATTTGTATGGTCAAGTGAAGGCTCCAACAGGTGAATCTTTAGTCCTAACCTTTAGTCGAATGATTTCTAGTGCCGTGCGTGAATACCCTATTCTTTCCTGGGTGACACGTTTTGATATTGGTGATGGGCGTATTGTTTCTCTAGATTTGGATGAAGTTGCTAAGAGTGGTGGAGATGCTGCAGATCGTCAAACAGCGGTGATGTATATGTTGGCCCGTTATGTTTTGGCACGACATTATTACCTGACAGAAGACAACGTTGCAGACATGTTGGAGCAGTATCAGAGCTACCACAGAGAAAGAATTATAGAAATTCGAGAAGATCCAAAGCGTTTGGTTTATGACGAATTCCATCGTACGGCGCGTGCACAAGCTATTCGAGAACAAGTTGTTACGGATATGCGTGAAGGTCGTAAATGGAATGTGCAAATTGCTTTGATTTCTCAATCGTTAGATGACTTTGACAGTGTCATGGTTGAATTCGCCACCAGCGTTTTCATTATGGATGCCGGTCCTTTAAGCGCTATCGAACGTTCGTCAGAAGTGTTCGGATTATCTGAAACCGCTAAATATGCATTAAAAACAAGAGTGCATGGCCCTCGCGCGGGTGGTTCTACATTCTTAGCGCAATTCGCTACGAAATATGGGCTCAACACTCAGCTATTAACAAACACCATCGGCCCCATTGAATTGTGGGCATTAAGCACTACCGCTGAAGATGCCAGTTTGCGTAACAAACTATACAAACGTTTGAATCCAGCGGAAGCCAGAAGAGTGTTAGCGAATTTATTTCCTACAGGCACAGTTCGTCCTTTGATTGAAACACGTATGTCTACGATGAAAGAAGAAAAAGGATTTATCGAAGAAGTCGATTCACTCAGCGTGATCGATCAATTGGTTGAAGAAATTCTTGCCGCATACGCCAAAGATCCCAACGCGAAACATTTGGGATAATCATTTCATTCTGAAAGTTACGGCATACTCTTTAGCAAAAAAGAGATCTATATGAATCAAAAATCTTTAATTGTTATTCCCGCACGTTATGCCTCAACACGTTTTCCTGGTAAACCGTTAGTAAAAATTGCTGGGAAAGAAATGTTGTTGCGTGTTTGGGAAATTGCTCAATATGTTTCTAATAAAATTGAGAATGTTGAAGCTGTTGTTGCAACGGACGATGAACGCATTCAATCATTTTGCGAACAGCATGATATTCGGTACTTCATGACTTCTACGGAATGCCGAACGGGAACAGATCGTGTTTGTGAAGTGATACAAAAAATAGACGATAAGTTTAGTTTCGTTATGAATTTGCAAGGCGACAACCCTCTCTGCCCCCCTTGGTTCATTGAAGCCATGTTAAATGAATACAACAATGATTCATCGGTTGAAGTTGTTACTCCGTGCGTTAATTTGACTTGGCAGGAATTGGACGCGTTAAGAAGCAGTAAAATAAAAACACCTTTTTCGGGAACGACAGCCGTCTTAAATCACAAGACTAAAAATGCCGTTTGGTTTTCTAAGCAAATCATTCCTGCCATTCGCAAAGAAGAAAAGTATCGACAGTTATCAAAACAATCTCCCATCTATCGTCATATCGGTGTGTACGGTTATCGGACAGACATTCTGAAGAAACTAAAACAACTCCCAGAAAGTTATTACGAGAAACTTGAAGGGCTCGAACAATTACGTTTTTTAGAAAATGGTATTTCTATTCGCATTGTGGCCGTTGATTACCGAGGACGTATCGGCATGTCTGGCATTGATAGCCCCGAAGATGTTTCGAAAGCCGAAGCATTATTAGAAAAACAGGGTGAATTTATCGGAGAGAATAATGACCACACGCATTCTGATCGCTAGACACGGAAATACATTCCTTCCAAATGAAACACCTCGTCGTGTCGGTGCGCGCACAGACTTATCATTAGTTGAAAAAGATCGAGCGTGTGCTTTAGGGCGATATATTAAAAACCATCATTTATTGCCTTATGTTATCTGGGCGGCTCCCTTAAAACGCACAATGGAAACAGCACAATTCGCTTGTGAAGCAATGGGGTTAGATCCTTCCATGATCTATGAAGATCATCGTTTTACTGAAATTGATTACGGCCCCGATGAAAATAAAACAGAGGATGAAGTGCGTTTTAGACTTGGTAAAAAAAGTCTGAAAGATGAAGGCGAAAATCTTTCTAAGTTTTCTGAAGAACAAATTAAAGAAAAAGGACGTGCGATCATCGATGCATGGAACCGTGATGCAACTGTGCCAAACGGCTGGTTGGTTGACCCGCAAAAATATATCGATACATGGGTAACGCTGGGGAAAGAGGTTGCAGAACAATATCAAGACCAGACGGTCATGATTGTATCCAGTAACGGCATTATTCGTTTTTCTCCTTATTTAACAGGTGATTTCAAAACCTTCGCAGCGGAACACAAAATAAAAGTGTCGACAGGCGGGTTATGTATTTTTGAAAAAGAAAACGCTCAACCGTATTGGAAGTGCGCCGGATGGAATATTAAAAGCCAAGAGTAGTTTCTGTTTTTTTATTGATTTTTCATGACTGCATTTAACACAAGATTTTGTGGATCCGTATTGTCTATAGAGAGCCCGTTCAGTACAGGGCTTAGTTCCATATTTCGTTTTAATGCATCCACACTAACGTTGATTGAAAGTTTAAATTGCACTGCATTAGACGAAATATCCAACACGGACACATGCGTTACCCCCGATAAATTTTCTAGATAACGAGTTAGTTGAGCGTAATCCGTCACGTTGTGTAACCCTGTCACCGAAAGAGTAATGTCATCCACTGTGTTATTTGGAGGCGTCATAAAACGAGAAAGCAAGGCTTGTGCCAGATGTTTTACGCTCATCGATCCGATGTTTTCCTCAGTACTGTCTGGTACAGACCATTGTTCTTCTGAATCTTCCATCTTCAAAGTCCATTGACTGTTTAAGTGCGATGAATCCGTTTCATCAATCCGTCCAATCAATACAGCATTTGATCTATAACGTTTAGACGCATTTGAGATCGCTGTTTGATTGAGATACCAAACGTCATCTGGAGATACTTGTTGCAAGTCAGAGAGATCTAATAGCGGCATCGACATAGGAATACCTCGCGCATCCATTTCCTTTTGAAGCACTTGGATGATTGGGTGCGTGGATGAAGCGTTGATAAGGTGTGTGCCATTAGAATCTTTAATGACCAACCAAAGCAATGTTAAGGGGCGTTGAGAAGACCACACAGGCACCTTTGCTTGTTGTAGCAATTGGTTGATAGCAATTGCATCGAAAGTGACAGACATCTGCAACGTTTGTGAGCCGTCATCGTTTTGCTGCTTTTCATAACTGTATTCACGGACATATTGAGAAGCTTGTTGTAAAGCTTGTTTCATCGGTGCGCGCTGTACAACAGCGTCATCGCCACTCGCTCGAATCAAAACTTTCGCTAAAGCCTGATGCAATCCGCGTTTACGTTGAGCAGTTGATTGTGAGGAAACAGGAACAGATGTGCTGTAGAGATGATTCACTTGTACTGCAAAAACAGTTTGTACAAAGAAAGCGAATAGCAATGCACAAACAAATTTCATCATGTGGTTCATCCTTTTCTCAATTACAAACCAACAGCATGTGGCGGGTAGAACGCAACGCCTATTTTAATAGGTTTTTTACTGTTATCGCGATCCCAATAGAAAGTTTCTATACGCCAATGATGAAGATGTTTCAGCGATTTTTTGAATTGCTGTGCGCGAGATTTAGTTGCATCCCAAACAACTAAAGCCCCTTTATTCTGTAGTTCTTTTTTATTGATCCAAAAACTCGCAACAGGATCCGCTTCCATATAAACCGTCGGGTGATCTTTAGAATACCTGGCAACATTTCCGGCTTCCCATCTTGGGCCAATCACATAAGCCAAAGGAGTGTGGTAACGCTGATGCCATTCATGCGTTAAGTTCGTTGCAATTTTGCGGCCCGGATAATGAGCGCTTGAAGTAGAACCTGCACGCGACATAGAAATCGCATAAGCCGACAAAGCAAGAATAAAAACAATGCTTAAAACAACCACAAAACGATAAAAACGTTTTGCATTGATTTTGGGTTTCATAAATACAACTAACAAAATACCCAATAACGAAAATAGCGGTTGTCCCCATGCGGAATGTAAATCAAAGCCAAATAAAAAGGACAACATAATGGTCGTGATAAAAGGCCCTATCCCCATATACAACAGAAATTGTCGTTGGAACGGTGTGATGCGTTGTGGTTCTACAAGCAGACGAAGTGGCTCACGTCCGATATAGAAAACGCCATAAAAAACAAGCACGGGCAATATGCAGGCCTCTAGTAAAGGCAGCGTAAAACGAATCGGTTTTATTAAATGAGCCCACCACGTGATCTCGGTATTCACTCGCCCTATCGCGTAAGTGACGGTGACAAAGTCATGAGAGAACAACCAAAGAATGTGCACAAGCGTCAACGCTAAAAAGACGATGCCTCCAAGATAAATACCGGGTTGTTTGAAATGATCCCAAAGGCTTTTATCGAGCACTAACATCAATAACATAGGAGCAAGCAGAACGATGGCGTAATACTTCGTCATGAACGAGAGCCCAGAAAATAATCCAACGAGCAACCAGCTTGTCACTTTTTTGTTTTTTAACGCGGAATAAAAAGTAAGGATGGTTAAAGCCCAAAGAGATAATTCAATGACGTTGTCGTCGAAGTCGATGGCATCGATGTTGTAGCTTGAAATCAGTTCTAAAAGGAACACTGAAACAAGTGCGCTGATTGGCGCAAGCAATTTATTTGCGAGTCGCCAAATGGCCCAAAAACACAGCGCAACAAATAGTTGAGAGATGAAATAGATGACCCAGTCACTGTGTCCTCCAATCAACCCTGCTAAGCCAAACAACCAACCATTGAAATAAGGGTTTTTGTCATAGCCAAAAGCAAAGTGCCTTCCCCAGATGAATCCTTCGATCGCATCCATCGGTAAGTTTGAACGCATCAAAGAGGTGACAAGGGTCCAGCATGAGACATGAAGAAAAATAAAAAGAGAAAACCAGCGTTTCGTGCGAATTTGTTGAGTCATGGTGGAAGCTTATTTCTCTCCGTCGTCATCCCCGCGAAAGCGTTTTGTCGTCATCCCCGCGAAAGCGGGGATCTAGTTCTGTCGACACTATTGTCTGGATTCCCGCTGCAGCTAGGAATGACAACTGCAGATTTATTCTTCTGATTCCTCATCTTTTGCCGCTCGAATCGGCTGAGTGGAGGCATTGATTCGTTCTTTCAGATCTTTTCCAGGTTTGAAATGCGCTACATATTTTGGATCTGTAATTAATTTTTCACCGGTTTTTGGATTATGCGCTAAACGTGGAGCATGGTAGTTCAAATCAAAACTTCCAAAATCACGAATTTCTATGCGTTTGCCTTTTGAGAGATTTTTAATTAACGAATCGATGATGTTGTTAACGCACAACGTAATGTCTTTTTCTGATAAATAGGACAATTTACGACCGATCCTTTCAACAAGCTGGGATTTAATCATTGGACTTTCCTGTGAGGAATAAAAAACGCAGCAAAGTAAACATTCACCCAAATAGTGTCAACTTGTATGTAGCTGTTTAATCACACATTGCGTTCGCGAACATAGACGTATATGAGCATTTAAACCGTCAGAGGGGGCGTGTGGTTGCAATCCGCCCGTTTCGTTATTCCCGCAGCACCCCGTCATCCCCGCGAAAGCGTCTCCGTCATCCCCGCGAAAGCGGGGATCCAGAAAACATATTAATTAAAGACTGGATTCTTAGCTTTCTCGGGAATGACAGCAACGTCCACTAGCGGCACAGCGACAGTCATTCTTTAGCTCGACATATGGATTACGGATAGATCGTGAGGACGGTCAGTAGTGCGGAAGATTTGGGCGAAAAAATTCTTTTTAAATGCTCACGTATGTCTCGATACGCTGCGCTTTAAAAAGAATTTTTTCGCCCGAAGATTCCGTGCTAATGGCCGTCCTTATATCTTAGGGAGGGTTACGCCTTCTTGTCCTTGATACTTCCCACCGCGATCTTTATACGACACTTCACATTCTTCATCGGCTTCTAAAAATAACATTTGCGCCACGCCTTCATGTGCATAAATTTTCGCAGGCAAATTTGTTGTGTTCGAAAATTCCAACGTCACATGACCTTCCCATTCAGGCTCTAATGGCGTGACATTCACAATGATTCCGCAACGTGCATACGTAGATTTTCCAAGGCAAATCGTGAGTACACTCCGAGGGATACGGAAATATTCAATCGTCCTTGCAAGCGCAAAAGAATTTGGAGGAATGATACAAACCGGCGCTTTGATATCGACGAAACTATCAGAAGTGAAATTTTTCGGATCTACAGTAGCCGCGTTGATGTTCGTGAAAATTTTAAATTCATCCGCACAACGAACATCGTAGCCATAACTAGAGAGACCAAAAGAGACAATTTTTTTATCCGAATGATTGCGCACTTGGCGATCCACAAAAGGATCAATCATTCCGTGTTCTAGCGCCATTTTTCGAATCCATTTGTCTGCTTTAATGCTCATTCTTCCGTCTCCTTATTTTGTTGTGAGTTTCTCTCGTTATCCCCGCATCTCTCTCGTCATTCCCGCTTCGGTGTGGATCCAGACAATAGTGTCGACAGAACTGGATCCCCGCCTACGCGGGGATGACGATAAATCGCCTACGCGGGGATGACGATAAATCGCCTACGCGGGGATGACGATAAATCGCCTACGCGGGGATGACGATAAATCGCGTCAGTATCTGAAAACAAAAAGGGATTGCAACAAAATTAGAGCGTGTTAAAAGACGTCTCTTTTATTCTCCTAAGGTTGATTCATGAACGCCAAACGAGCCATTCGCATTGAGTCGTGCGCTATCTTTTTTATTGGCTTATTGATATTCACAATTTCTCCTCATGCGGAGTTTCTATCGTTAGAAGCTCGATTTGCGATTTTCGCGAAAACCATGATGCAACACGGCATCAGTTTGTTCCCTGCAACTTACCTGGGACCGTATGCCGATTATCCTAGCACCATTGTTGTTTTGACTGATCTCGTTTCATCTATCTTTGGTCGCGTGACTCCGTTAACCGTGATCTTCCCAACCGCTGCAATCTCTGCTGCAACCTTGGTTGTTATCTATCGAATCGGTTTATTGCATCGCCGCATTTGGGGGCTGTATGCCGTTTTGTTTGCGCTTTTTACGCAACAATTTTTTATATCGGCCAGAAGCGTTTCCCCAGATCAATTTGTTTCTTTTTTTACAGCCTTAAGTTTTTACATTGTTTATTCCGCAACTTTATTACAAACGAACAAACGTTTGCTGTGGTTACCTATTTTATTCATCGCTTCCTTTTTATTCCGAGGGCCCATCGGCATTGTGATTCCTGTGGCTGTGAGTTTTATTTATGCTGTGTTGGCCAATGAAAAGAAAAAAGCATTCTTGATAGCGATCGTTGGTGTCCTTCTTTTTATTATTTGCGGGGCGTTATTGTTATGGCTTGCGAACCACGAATATGGATACGCTTTTGCTCGTCAAATTTTTCTATCGCAGGCTTTTGGAAGAATGAATAACGGCGCTAAGAATGTACCGTTCTATTACTACTGGATTCACAGTTTTGGCAGTTATGCCGTCGGTTACCCCTTGGCTTTGTTGGTGATCGCAACGTGTGTCCGATCTATTTTTAAACGCGTCGATATTGATCACCGTTTCTTGCTGTATTTGATTGCATGGGTCTTCATCATCTTATTGGGCATGTCGATTCCCGGCGCAAAAAAATCGCATTACGTATTACCTATCGTTCCGGCGTTGTCTTTAATTTCAGCGTATCTTTTTGTAGACCTGCAAAAACAAGGCGCACTTTTTTGGCTGCGTAAAGGGGTTGTCCTTTTTTGTTCCGCATTCCCATGGTTGATTTTTGCGATTGCGCTAAGCGCTTTATTTACACATCGCATCGTGCATTTTCCAATTCAATCCGATCTGTTCGCTTTGTTATTTGTCATGCTGGCTTTGATATTGATTCGTCAGCTCATCAAAACAGAGTTTGAAATTCATCCTAGAAATTATTTTTTCACTGTGTTTGTTGCCGTGTTGGCTTTCGTCGTGATGCACCTTATGGTGATTGCTCCGCTCAGCAATTATCTTGAACGGAGCAGGCCCTTTATTACATCGTTCGAACAATTGCCGAAAAAACCGCATACCGTATTTTTCAAAATAGGCCCTGATGGCGAAGACATAAAATTTATTGCGAACGCGGATAGGAATATCACGCCGGTCTTTATTCAAACGGAACAAGCGTTGATTCAATACAAAGCTCCAGCGTGTTTCATCGCTATCAAAAAAGATTACGAGGCATTACCCATTCAAACGAAACGTTTGTTTTCTGTTCTAGCCCAAGGAAAAATCGGCCATAAACTCTGTGTGTTGTTTTCTCGTCGGCTTCGTTATTCTCGCGAAGGCGGTACCCCGTCATTCCCGCGAAGGCAGTACCCCGTCATTCCCGCGAAGGCGGTACCCCGTCATTCCCGCGAAGGCGGGAATCCAGTACCCCGTCATTCTCGCGAAAGCTTAGAATTCAGTACCCCGTCATTCCCGCGAAGGCGGGAATCCAGTACCTTGTCATTCTCGCGAAAGCTTAGAATCCAGAAAATATATCAATTCTGGATCCTTAGCTTTCGCGAGGATGACGACAGAAGCGCGGGGATGAACAGATAAAAAAGAGGAATCAGCGATGAAAAGAAAAATACTCGTAACAGGCGGCTTACCGTATGCCAACGGATCCATCCACCTCGGTCACCTTGTGGAATACATCCAAGCCGACATTTGGACACGTTTCCAAAAGATGCGAGGCAACGACTGCTTATACCTCTGTGGTAGCGATTGTCACGGTACCCCCATCATGTTGCGAGCAGAAAAAGAGGGCATGACTCCAGAAGAACTCGTTACCAGAATTCACAGAGAACAAGCCATCGATTTCGAAGATTTTTTGATTGAATTTGATAACTACTACCTCACGCACTCCGAAGAAAACAAAGAACTGTCGGAGATGATCTATCAACGCTTGCGCGCAAAAGGCGACATCAAAGAGAAAACGATCGAACAAGCCTTCGATCCTGAAAAGAACATTTTCTTGCCGGACCGTTACGTCAAAGGCACTTGCCCTCGGTGTGGTGCAAAAGATCAATACGGAGACAGCTGTGAAGCGTGTGGTGCGACGTATTCCACCGATGAACTCATTGATCCTGTGTCTGTGCTTTCTGGTGTGACGCCGATCAAGAAAAAATCCAAACACTTTTTCTTTCAATTAACGCGTTATAGCGACGCACTAAAAAAATGGATTCGTTCGGAACATCTGCAAGAAGAAGTCGCCAACAAAATGGACGAGTGGTTTGCACAAGGATTGCAAGATTGGGATATCACGCGAGATGCACCGTATTTCGGATTTGAAATTCCCGGAGTTCCAGGAAAGTATTTCTATGTATGGCTCGACGCGCCGATCGGGTATTTGGCGAGCCTCAAGAATTTGTGTCATCAACGTTCTGATCTGGATTTTGATGATTATTGGGCTAAAGGAAGCGATGCAGAACTGTTCCATTTTATTGGCAAGGACATTGTGTATTTCCACACATTGTTTTGGCCCGCCATTTTGATGAGCGCGAACTTACGTACGCCGACAGCGGTTTATGTGCATGGCTTCTTGACCGTGAATGGACAAAAGATGTCGAAATCTCGTGGCACATTTATTAACGCACGTACGTATCTGAACCATCTTCAGCCAGAATATTTGCGTTATTACTTTGCGTCGAAATTAACTCCGCGCACGGAAGACATTGATCTCAATTTCGAAGATTTCCGATTGAAGATCAATTCGGATTTGGTTGGCAAAGTGGTGAATATCGCTAGCCGTTGCGCAGGGTTTATAAATAAAAAATTCGACAATGAATTAGCGGCCGTATTAGAGGACCGATCGTTGTTAGAGGAATTCGCAAAAGCCGGTGACAGCATTGCGGATTACTACGAGCACCGTGAGTTTTCCCAAGCCATTCGGAGCATCATGGAGTTGGCGGACAAAGCCAATCAATACATCGCGCAAGTAAAGCCGTGGGTGTTGATCAAAGAGGAAGGGCAAGAGAATCAAGTGCATCAGATCTGCTCATTAGGCATTAATTTATTCCGTATTTTGATGATTTATCTGAAGCCGGTGTTACCCGAGTTAGCGAGCAAAGTAGAAGCGTTCCTGAAGGTGCCTGCATTAGGCTGGGAAGATCGTTATCAAGTATTGCTCTCGCACACTATCGATGTGTTCCAACCCCTAATGACCCGAGTTGAAGAATCCTCCATCCAAGCGATCATCGAGGATTCGAAACAATAGCGTTTTTAACGGGGGGATCCTAGAAGGTAAAATCCCCCCGTTCTTGTTTTCGCGGTAACGATAGAATGACAAAAACCTTCTGCGAGCTATCAAGCGGGTAGCTATACTAAAAAAGAGTTTTTAGATGGATGAATGGTATCCATCGATTAAATGAAAAAGGAGAAAAAGTGATGCCCATTAATACTAAGACTGATTGTTTGTTTATTGCTCTCCAAAAAGAAATTGAAGGACTCTTGAATGAAAAACAAAATTATTTAACAGATAACTTAACGACTGAAGAGAAAACGAATTTAATTAAGGCGGTAGATAAGGTTTATACAAAAGTACCAGAGCTTGTCAAAAACCCTTGGTTTAATAGGGCATTTAAGACTCAATGGAATTTAGCAAAGGATGATGCAGAGAAATTAAAATTGCTTACAGAAGTATTTAAGGATCAAGAAAAAGCCGTTCCTTTATTACGTCAGTTAGCTGTATATGAGATTACGTGGGCAGATAATATTTTTGCTGATCCGAAATCAGCGGCGGGCCCTCTTCCCTTTGATGACGGATTATTGAAGGATTATTCAGTTAGTTTGGAAACAACATATGAAATTTTTAAGGATATTTATAACACCAAATTGGCAGAATCCTCGAAA
>Ga0180009_10001846_pt1 | contig 25297 bp, 23 predicted proteins | sample OS_PC_MetaG_FD_123537 | JGI IMG/M metagenome (GOLD analysis project Ga0180009, IMG submission 123537) | Groundwater microbial communities from the Aspo Hard Rock Laboratory (HRL) deep subsurface site, Sweden - OS_PC_MetaG | ecosystem: Environmental > Aquatic > Deep subsurface > Groundwater...
ATATATATTATATATCTTAAATATATAAAGGTTTCGGTTTAAATGCCTTCCATCAAATTCTATAGAAATGAAATTTTTGTATTGTTATCCATCAGTGACTAACGTCTCTCGGAGATACTGTTACAATGTTTTCAAGAGAATACCAGGCTCATAGCTTCTCTGAAACCTGTAATTCAACTCAACAGCGCCTGTTGATGCAATCGCATTCCTAAAGCCTTCAATCTTTTCATCTGGAACATAAAAAAACATGCATCCGCCAGAGCCAGCGCCTGAAATCTTTCCGCCAAGAGCGCCATTCTCCAGAGCCAAAGCCATTACGCTTTCAAAAAACTCATTGCCGGTTCCGGTCAGCTTTGTCTTTATCTGCCCTTCCTTTAATAAAAGCTTCCCAAATGAATCCAAATCACCAGAAAGCAAAGCATCCTTTATCTTCAAAACATTGCCTCTTTTCTCAATCAATAATTCCTTTATCTTGCCGGCATTCTTTTCAGCGCTTTCCTTCTGCAAGTCATGCATCCTGCTGCCTGAGAACTTTCTTTTTGCAATGTAAAACAATAACAGATTCTTTTCAAGCTTTTCAATAACATCCTCATTCAGTTCCATCTTATTAACATTAACACCATCTTTCCTGAACTCCATATAATTAAAGCCAGAGCCATAGGCAGAAGCATACTGGTCCTGATACCCGCCAGGCACATTCATTCTTTTCCTTTCAATGTCATATGACAGCGCAGCTATCTTATGCGGATCAATTGATTCGCCTTTCTTTTGAAGCAAGGCAGAAATCATTGCAACATTCAAGGCAGACGAGCCCCCCAAGCCTGACTGCATCGGCACATTTGTCCTTAAAAAGAAAGAATTCTTCACATCAACATCCAGCTCTTTCATTGTTGCTTTTAACAAGTCTAATTCAGAAACATCAGACTCAAGCCTGTAAGTCCTGTTAGGGTTTGCTATGTAATCAAAATAATCAACAATGTCTAAAGTTGCATCCTCATCATCATTTATTGCAAACTCATAGAAGTGGGATGACAAGGTGACATTCACAACGCATCCCCATCCAATCTCTTTTAGGTAATAATCAGTGTCCCCGCCGTTTGCAAGGTTTATTCTTACAGGAGTTCTGCATATGGTTTTCAATGATAACACCCTTGTTTACGTAGAAACAGATTTTTAAGGCGTTTATATAAGTTGCTAATTAGCAGTCGGCAGAGAAAATATCTACGCAATAAGCACTGATTTGGGATTATGGATGTTCTGGACAAGCATTGCAAGGTAAGGCACAAGCTTTGCCTCATTCCCACCTTTTGCAGAGATTGCTTCGCACTGCTCAAGCAGCTTTCTCCTGTTCTCCATAATAAAAAGGAGGTATTCCCTGTCTTTCTTTTTCATCATTATCAGTGCGTTTCTGAAATATTCATGCACCTTGTCAAATAATTTAATAAAATTTGAAGACACTGGCTTCATCTTGTTTTCCATGAACCGCTCTATAAGCCAGTTGAGGTATGTAGAGTTTTGCTCGTAAATATGCAGGATAAAAGCATCGCCAAATGCCTTCTCTATTGTTTCCCTCTTAAGCATTGCATATGACGCATCCCTGAATTTCCAGCCTTCGTCCCTTAAGAGATGGACTTTGTCCAGTGTATGCCCTGTATGCCCCTGCAGCACTTCTCTTGTAAGATTAAACATTGTGTCTGTTATTTGTATAATCTTCCTAAAAACAGTGTCCTTGTCAAAGTCAAATTCCTTTACAAGGTTTTTAATCACGCACATCCCCTTCTTGCTATCAGTAATCTCATATCCGAATATGGAAGCGACAACCCTGTGCACTGCAGAGAACACTTCCTCGTTGTCGTACTTTACTGTAATCTCATCAGCGCCTTGCCTGTATGCCTTACAGAGTATTGCTCTTATTTCATCATAGTCAGGCTTTTCAAAGAATATTTCCACTTTAAGCTGCGCCTTTTTATTACCCTTTCTCAAAATTACAAGGCATTCTCCCTCATCAAGCATGTCAACAGCATCCCCTTTGCCAAGATGGTGCCTTTTGACCCATGCTGCAGGCACGCTTACCATCAGCGTGCTTTCCCCGTGCTTTACCAGGCTTCTTTCCATGCATTTTGTGAAACAAAGCTTATATTTAAACTTTATGGTTAGGTTTACATATGTAAATAGATGTTTACATTTTACACGGAATATATTAAAGGCAGCCTAAAAGCCCATCCCTTATCCGGCAAAGCCGGCGGAGGCAATAATGGCAAAAATAGACTTGGTATTTAATGACATAGACGGCTGCTTTGGGAATTTCAAAAAGCCTAAAACCTATCCTGAAAAGCAGAGCCTTGCAGGACATGAAGGCCTGCTTGCAAAGATAAAGGCGTTTGTTGAAGCGCATCCTGATGTAAAGTTTTCAGCATGCACAGGCCGCTCACTGTATCTCTGCGATAACATTATTGAAGCAACAGGCATGAATGAGGTTTCTGCAGTTGAAATGGGGCAGGAGATATATCACCCATTAACAGGAGAATGTTATGGACTACTGGCGATTGTAAGGCAAGACTTGGCAGCAGTCGGGACAGAACTGAAATCATTTATTGCAAATGCCAGCAGTTTTGAAGATGAGATAAAAGCAGCATTAAGCAACTCTGAGATAAAGCAGATGAAGGACAACAGGAAGATGCTCACGTATGAGTTTAAGGCTGCTGCAGATGGAGGCGTTACAGGAGAGCAAGTGTATGATTTCCTCAATCCAAGACTGCCTGAATCAGTCAAGGCAGAAATTGCAGCAGGCGGGATTAAAATAGTGGTTTCCAAGAATGCAATTGATGTAAGACCAAGCATAGGCAAAGGTGAAGCCATTGAACATATCCTTGAAAAGCTTAAAAGGGCGAACGCAGGCTGCCTTGGCATTGGCGACTCCTACCATTCTGACATTGACATGATGCAAAGATGCGAACATGTTGCATGCCCTGCAAACACTGATGAAAAGCTAAAGGATTATGTAAGCCAGAGAAAGGGGCATATAGCAAAACAGCCATTTGGGGAAGGAGTGCTGGAAATTTACAGGACACTGATATGAATCAAATAAAATATCCCGCATATGTAATTATTGCAATGCTCATATTTGGCAGCATGGGAATTTTTGCAAGGCTGTCAGGGCAAAGCGGGATTGTGATTGCAGCAGCAGCTTCCCTTGTTTCTGCATTTTTTATGTTTTTTATTCTGCTGAAAAAGAAAGAGCTAAAGCTGCTTTTGACGAAAAAGATAGGGATACTGCTGCTTATTGGTTTGTTCGGAGCTGCAAACAACAGCCTTTATTTTTATGCATTCAGCATGACAAAGATATCAAATGCAGTTTTTCTGCATTATCTTGCCCCTGTTTTTGTGATTGTGCTTTCATGGCTGATACTTAAAGAAAAGGCAGAAGCAAGAAAGATTATTGCAGTTATCATAGCAATGGCAGGGCTTTTGTTTGTTGCAGGAATCCCAAGCCTTGAAGCATCATCAATCGGAAACCTGCTTGCAATAAGCTCTGCAGTGTTCTATGCAGCATCCCTTATCACATACAAAAAGGCAATGAGGCATTTCAGCCTTATGCAGATAATATTTGTGCAGATGTCCTTTACTGCAATTATTTTCATGCCGTTCCTATTAAAGGCAGCGCCATTAATCTCAGGCAATGCATGGCTCTATCTTGGAATAATAGGAATTGTGCACCAGTTTATTGCAGTCATATTCCATCTCAAAGGATTGCAGGCACTCAAAGCAACAACTGTTGCAATCTTAGGCTATACAGAGCCTGTATTTGCCGCTGTATTCGCGTGGATTTTTCTCTCAGAGTTATTGGGGCTTGCAGCTTTAGCTGGAGGCATTTTAATCATTGGAGCTTCCTTTCTTGCCACATTAGGAAACTTTAAATATAAGAACACAGCGGAGGAGAATTAAAATGATTTACATATCAGCGAACACAGCTGCTGTTGACGCAGCAATGGTTACAAAAGACAGAGCAGTTAGAGGGCTTGCAGAATACCACAAGATTCCCCTTGAAGAGCTTGCTGTAATCGGAGATGAGCTGATAGACATTCCAATGCTTTCAATTGAAGGCATAGGGCTTGCAGGAGCTCCTTCAAATGCGCAGGACAAGGTAAAAGAAGCTGTTGAAAGAAGGAAGGGGTTTATCGCACAAAGCAAAGTGCTTGACGGTTTCCTTGAATTCTATGAGGAAGCAAGAAGCAGAGGCATAACGCACATTGTTTCAGACAGGGATGGAGTTCTTGTTAAAAAAGGAGATTTAAGCAGGGGAAAAGAATTCCAAAGCCTTGCAATGCAGATGGGCAATAACAATAATCCTTATGTAAGCATATTAACAGGCTCGGGCATGGAACAAAATATTGGGTTCATGGAAAAGTATGGGCTTAATGCCAACCTTGCCAAAAATCAGGAAGTGCAAAGATTTCCATACCTTCTTTTGGTTGAAAACGGAACAATCCATGTTAATGTCCTTACAGGAGAAACAATCAATTACTGCAAATCACTTAATCCTTATTTTCTGGCAAAGCTTAAGGGTGAGTTTGAAGAAATAGTGAGGCAAAAATTGGAACAGGAAGTATTTCCGACACTTAACCTTGAATGGAGCACGGAATATGCAGACCAAGCAGAAAAAGTATACATAGCTCCAAAGCAAAGCATGTCAACATTCAACATTCCCAGAAAGTTCAGAGACGGCTCTGATTACAGAAGCTCTGAAAATGCAGCTCTTCTAAGAAAAGCAATAGCAGGCATCATGGCTGAAACAGCTGATAAGCTGGGCATGCCACATACAATGCTGTAAAGCGCAGCGGAGCTCATCCTTTTTACAATCCACTACCCTGCTTACATAATCTTTTTAAAGCTTATTTCAGCCTTTTCTCTCGATGGGAAACAGTAAAAAGGCCGCTTTTCTGGACAGGGACGGTGTTATAATAGAAGAAACAAACTTCATAACAGACCCAAACAAGGTAAAGCTGTTAGAGAACGCAGCAAAAGCCATCTCAAGATTAAACAAGGAATACCTTGTAGTTATAATCACAAACCAGCCCGCTGTTGGGAGAGGAATGTGCACAGAAGACCAGGCAAAGGCAGTAAACAACAGAATTCTTGAATTGCTTAAAGAGAAGGGAGCAACAATAGACGCAACATACATGTGCTTCCACCATCCTATACAGGGGTTTGGAAAATACAAGACAGAATGCGAATGCAGAAAGCCAAAGCCAGGCATGATACTAAAAGCAGCTGAAGAGCACAATATCAACTTAAAGCAAAGCTTTACAATCGGAGACAAGACAGGCGACATAAAAGCAGGATACCTGGCAGGCACAAGAACAATCCTTGTATCAACAGGCTACGGAGGCGATGATGGTTTCAAGGATGCAACACCTGATTATACTGCGAAAGATTTATATGGAGCAGCAGAAATAATGCTAAAAGACACAAGCATTTTGAAATTGCCAACACTAAACACAGGAGACAACAAAACTTGCGTTTTGAGCCTCCCTTCACTAAGCTCAGGAGACAAAAAATGAAGGCATTCATAACAGGCGCAGGCGGATTCATGGGCCCTCATTTGGCAAAGTACCTGCATGAAAAAGGGGAAGAAGTATTCTCAACATATTACGAGCCTATTTCAGACATAAATGAATTAAAAAAGCTGGGAAAAGCAGAAGAATTAGACGTAAGAGATAAAACCAAGTTCAAGAAAATGCTTGAAGAGTTCAAGCCAGACGCTGTTTATCATCTTGCAGCGCAAAGCTATCCAACTGTCTCATGGGAAAAGCCAAACTACACAATCCAGGCAAATGTAGAAGGCACAATAAACCTGTTTGAATCCTTAAAGGAGTTAAACCTGAATCCTGTAGTGATTGTCGCATGCTCATCAGCAGAGTACGGCTTTGTAAAGCCAGAGGAAGTGCCGATAAGTGAAGAGCACTCACTGCTTCCACTGCATCCTTACGGAGTTAGCAAGGTTGCACAGGATTTCCTGACATATCAGTACTACAAGAATTTTGGAATGAGGGGCATAAGAATAAGAATATTTAACACAACAGGCCCTGGAAAAGTCAATGATGTATGCTCTGACTTCACAAAGCAGGCAGTGATGATTGAAAAAGGTCTGCGAGCGCAGCGAAGTGGACTTCCGAACGATAGTGAGAGAAGGATGAAAGACCCTGTATTTACAACAGGCAACTTAAACGCAAAAAGAGCAATAACAGATGTAAGAGATATCATAAGGGCATTCCACCTGCTTGCTGAGAAAGGCACTGCAGGGGAAGTGTACAATGTGTCAGGCGAAAAAGCATACCTAATAAAGGATATATTGGATATAGTCATAAAGACAGCAGGGATTAAAGTAACAACAGAGACAGACCCAAAACTGCTAAGACCTACAGACGAGCCAATTATTTTCGGCGATTCAACAAAGCTTAAAAACGAAACAGGATGGAAGCAGGAAATCCCGATTGAAAAGACAATAAAAGACATGATTGAATTTTGGAGAAATAAATTGAGGTGAAAAATGGAAAACACTATAAAACAAAGCCTGAAAGAATCAACAGAAGCAAAGCAAAGGCTTGAAACAATGTCAAAAGAGATAGAAGAGATGTGCAAGCTTATAGTTAACTGCTATAAAAACAAGGGCAAGATAATAATCTTCGGCAATGGCGGCTCTGCAGCAGACGCCCAGCACATTGCAGCTGAAATGGTATGCTTGCTGGACAGGAAAAACCAAAGGCCAAGCATCCCTGCAATAGCATTGACTGTAAACACTTCCATATTAACCGCAATTGCCAATGACTTAGGTTATGACCATCTATTCTCAAGGCAGGTTCATGACTTGGTAACAGATAAGGACGTAGTCATCGGCATTTCAACATCAGGCAATTCTCCTAATGTAATAAACGCATTGCAAGCTGCAAAAGAAAGAGGCGCAAAAGCAATAGCATGGACAGGCGCAAAAGGCGGAAAAATGGATGAGATGGGCAATGACTTTGTGTTAAAAGTGCCGTCAGACAGCTGCGCAAGAATACAGGAAATGCATATCACTGTAGGGCATGTCATGTGTGAGGTTATTGAAAAGGAGCTTTACGGATGCTGGCAACCGACAGCGAGGAGTGCCGCAGAGCAAGCGAGGCACCCGCAGCAAGGGAGCACAGCAGAGGTTATAGGTAGCAGGGAGTAAGGAGGCAATACATGAAGCTAGTTCTAATGGCTGGCGGCAAAGGCGAAAGGCTTTATCCGCTTACAAAAGAAGTGCCAAAGCCAATGCTTCCATTGAATGGAAAGCCGGTATTAGAGCATACAATTGAATGGGCAAAACAGCAGGGCTTGAAAGACATCATAATCTGCTCAGGCTATTTAGCGCATGTAATTGAAGAATACTTTGGAAATGGAGAAAAGTTTGGCGTAAATATCAAATATTCAATAGAAAAAGAGAAGTTAGGCACAGCAGGTCCATTAAAGCTTGCAAAAGAATTAATAGGAAACGACAATTTCATAATGCTGCACGCAGACATTCTCTGCCAGATCAATGCAAAGCCATTGATGGATTTCCATAATAATAACAACGCCTTATGCACATTAGTTGTCCATAAGTCATCACACCCTGAAGACAGTGATTTGATAGAAAAGGATGAAAAAGGAAAAATAGTAAAATTCTGGAAAAAGCCGCATAGTGAAAAGCCAAACACAGAATTAGGCAACTCAGGCATGCACGTGTTCAGCTCAAAAATATTCAATTTCATACCAGACGGCAAATATTCAATGGAAAACGAATTATTGCCAAATATCATAGAAACACAAAACAATGTTTTTGCCTACCATACAGAGGAATTTCTTAAAGACATGGGAACATTTGACAGGATAAAACAAGTTGAAGAAAAGCTCAAAAGCAATAAAGAGTAGCTGCCTATTTTTTTAGCAATGCAAGATAAAGCCTTTCAAGCTCATCCGTTACCTTCTCTGTTGAAAATCCGTGCGCTTTCTTGATGTTATTGCTGATAATTGTCTTGCGAAGCTTGTCATCCTCAATAAGCTTTAAAATATGCTTCTCCAAAGCTTTAGTATCCTTGTAATCATAAAGAAACCCATTAACGCCCTCCTTAACCAAATACTTCCCGCCTTCTGTTTTGGTGGAAATAACAGCATTCCCGCGAGCAAAGGCCTCAACAAGAACAATCCCAAACGCCTCCCATTCAGACGGAAACACAAAGATATTAGAAACATCCAGGCCCTGTATCTTTTCCTCTTCTGAAACAGGGCCCGTGAATATGACATTATTTTCAACATCAAGATCTTTTGCCATTCTATTCAGCCTTTCCACGTCATCAGCATCCTTTCCCATTGCAAGAAAAACAATATTCTTATGCTTCTTCAGGATTTCAGGAAGAACAGTTATTACCTGGTCAAGCCCTTTGTATTTTTGTATTCTTCCAATATAGCTTATCACAAACTTTCCTTTTAAGTTATATTTGTCAACAAACGGCTTTTTGTTATATTGCGCAAAAAGATAAGACTCGACACTTGGCGGAATAAAAATAATATCCGCCTTTCGAACGCCGCAATTGACCATCCATCTCCATTGCCCGGGGTTAATTGCAATTACTTTTGTATACAACCTGTTGACAGGCCATTCCAAAACAGTATAAACCTTTTTAAGAATTGTCTGCCACCAGTTATATTTCTCCAAAGCCATGAAAGGCCCCATCGGGCTGTTTAAAACCACTGCTTTAGAAAACATTCTCTTAAGAACTGCTGCAATATCAGCAAAAACAAACCCAAAGCTCTGCACCTGGAATATGTCCAGCCTATGCTTCAATGAATTCCATATCCAGCCGGGGTTGAATTCAAGGTAATACTTGTACTTAAGCCATGTCCTGCTCCTGTGGATATGCACCCCATGAACAACCTCTTCTTTTTTCAGATCTTTAGCCAAAGAAGTAAACACATGCACCTCATGCCCCCTTTTTGCAAGCTCTTTTGCAAAGTTTAAAGTCAAAATTTCCCTGCCGCCTGTGAAAGGGTGAAAGGATGACAACAAAAACCCGATTTTCATACAAGAACAAAGGAAGGAGGTATTAAAAAGACTTGCGGAGCTTATACTGCAGCCACTTTTTTTCTCCAGTATTCTAGAATCTCCTTCAATGTCTGCTTAAAATCAATCTCAGGCTTCCACCCTGCCGCTGCCTTTAATTTTGAATTATCCCCATGCAAAACCAGGATGTCGGCCTGCCTCACTTTTGAAGGGTCAAGCTTTTTGACGATTTTAGCAGTACTCATAGATAACAGCATATCAAGTATCTCATTCAGGGAGAATAACCTGCCTGAACATACATTATAAAAGTCATGGGATTTGCCCTTTTCAGCAAGCAGTTTGTAGGCGCGCACTATGTCACGGACATCAGAAAAATCCCTCTTAATCTCCAGATTGCCGTGCATTATAACGGGCTTCGCCTCTCCTTGCTCTATCAATGCAATTTGCCAGGAAAATGCAGAGCATACAAATTTTGCTTCCTGGCCAGGGCCTGTATGGCTGAAGCTGCGCGCAATAGTGATATCTAAATCTTTATATCGAGAAATTATTTTCTCCTGCTCCACCCTTGATTTGCCGTAAGGGCTTTGCGGATTCAATAGATGGGATTCATTTATCGGCAAATATTCAGGCACGCCATAGACATCTGCTGATGAAACAACAACAATTTTTGGTTTGATTTTGGCATCAACAATACCATCAAGCAGGTTCTGCATGCCATGAGCATTGACTTTCATTGCCATTTCAGGATATTTCCAGCTTTCCGCAACAGAGCTGAATCCTGCAAGATGATATATTCTATCTGGTTTTATTTCTGCAATAATTTTCTCAACTAATTGCTTGTCAAGCAAGTCCATAAAAACATAATGCACGCCAGGAAGCCTTGACGGCTCTTTCAAATAAGAGCCATATACAGAATTGCCAGCTTCCAATTCAATCTTTGCAAGGAACGGCGCAACAAACCCGTCAATGCCTGTTATTAAAACCTTCATTTTTCAACTGCCCTATATCAGAATCAACCATCATTGCCACCAGTTCTTTAAAAGAGGTTGCTGGCTGCCATCCAAGCTGCCCCTTTGCTTTTGCCGGATCTGCCATAAGCAATTCCACTTCAGCTGGCCTAAGATGCTTCTTGTCAACCTTCACATGATTCTGCCAGTCCTTTATGCCTACATGGTTAAAGGCTGTTTCTACAAATTCCCTTACAGAATGTGTTTCTCCTGTGCCAATAACATAGTCCTCTGGCTTGTCCTGCTGCAGCATAAGCCACATTGCCTTTACATAGTCTCCTGCAAAGCCCCAGTCCCTTTTAGCATCCATATTGCCCAAACTAAAGCTGTCAGAAAGCCCCAGCTTAATCTTTGCAACATTATATGCAATTTTCCTTGTAACAAATTCCATGCCTCTTCTCGGGGATTCATGGTTGAAAAGTATTCCGCTGCAGGCAAACATGTTATAGCTCTCCCTGTAATTTACAGTTGTCCAGTGCCCGAAGAGCTTTGCAATGCCATATGGGCTTCTTGGATAGAAAGGTGTTTTTTCGCTCTGTGGAGTTTCCTGCACTTTCCCAAACATTTCGCTGCTGGATGCCTGGTAGAACTTTACTTTCGGGTTCACTGTCCTGATGGCTTCAAGCATCTTTGTTACGCTAATGCCTGTATAATCCGCTGTTGCAACAGGATGCTCCCATGAGGCTTTTACATAGGACATGGATGCCAGATTATAGACTTCATCTGCCCCGGACTTCTGAATAGCCTGTATTAATGAAAGATGGTCGATTATATCCCCGCCAATCAGCTGTATCCTGCCTTCATCAACAAGATGCTGTATCCTGCCAGTGGTTTCTGTTGAAGAGCGCCGTATTAGCCCGTAAACATTATATCCCTTGCTCAACAAGAATTCTGCAAGGTATGAGCCATCCTGCCCTGTTATCCCTGTGATGAGTGCTGTTTTTGCCATTTTTTTGAATGTAATGGTGCTGAAATTTGGTGTTTATAAACTTATTGAAAACCAAATCGTGCAGTAATTTTTACCCAATAAGTTATGCTGTTTATTATTAAAAGTGCAGTATCCTGATATTATTAAAAGATAAAGTTTTATAAAGGTTCTCCCTTTTTTAGAATGCATGGAACAAATAAGGAAAATCAGCTGTTATGTCCGCAGTAATAAGCTGTTTGTAATTCTTATGCTGGTTATACTCGCAAGCGGAATATTCATCAGGTTTTCACATTATACCCTGGAAGGATATGATGAGGACTCAACAAATGTGCTGGCAGGTGCAACGTATTGGTATTATCCGCCGTATAAAATGTTCCCGGGAATGATATACCAGGAACCACCATTGGGAGATATCATAATAGGCGCAGGGTGCATGGCTTCAGGAGAGGATTTTTCAGGCGTCAGACAGGTAACTCCCTTGTTTGGGCCTGATAGGGCAGTGCTGTTTGGGCAGGCTGCTGCAAAAGCAGAGAAATACTGCTTTTTCCCTGTATACCTGTTTGGTGTAATATTCCTGATAATCATAGCGATAATGGCTGTTATAATGCTGAACAAGTATTCTGCTATATTCTTTACAGCATTCTTTGCATATTGCCCTGTAATTATCAAATGGAGCAGGCTTATACATGTTGATTCAATATTATGGGCGTTTGTGGCAGCAGGCATTTTATTTTTATGGCTTGGCTATTCTGCAGAGCAGAATATAAAATGCGAAAGGAGATATTTCATCCTGTCATTCCTGTTCTTTGGCATGGCAGGAGCAACAAAATATACAGCGGGCGCATATTTTATCTTTGCCCCTTTGCTTTTCATTGGGAAATACAAATCTGAATTAAAGATTTATATCGGCAAGCTAAGCCATTACTTAGGATTAGATATTTTTTCAAATCTAGCAAACGAGCGTATTAACGTCAGGGTGCTTAAAACACTCTTAATATCTACAGGGACAATGATTATAGCATTCCTTGCACCGTTCAAATTTAATCCCAAAAATGTATTTGATATGTACAATGTATTCACAACACAAAACAGGCCAGATGCGGGTGCAATGCACTTTAGCTGGAATTTTTTCAAAGGCATGTATTACTTCTTTGTCAACATGAATGTGTTTGAAAGCATTGTGCTTTTGCTCGGGATATTTATATTCATTATAATCATTTTCAAGAAAAATAAAGATAAATTAGAGAAATTTATCCTATATCTTCTTGCATTGCAGTTTATATGCATGACCCTTGTTGGCGATATAGTACTCGGCATAGGTGGAATATTCAGATCTGTACCATTTATGTTTGGGTTTGTCCTTCTTATGGCGCTTGTATTCTCAGATATGCCCTATGCCTTAGGGCAAAAGATAAAGCCTAAGTATATTTATGCATTCCTTATAATATTTATAATCTTCTCAGCAGTTACGGTTTACAGAGCCCCATTCTTCCAAAAACCTAATGATATAGTCTGCATATTTGATAAGGAAACATGCAATACTTTTGGTGAAGGGCTAGGGCAGGCAAAAGCATCTGCAAAATACCTCAAGACTGTAATCCAAGACAATGAAACATTCCTTTATGGAGATATAAGCACAGCCGTGTATTATTACCTGAGGCCTGAAACTTCTGTTGAAACATGGAACCTGATTGCAGCATACCTGCAGCAAACAGGGCGCAGGCCTACTCTCGAAGAATATGTTTACCATTTCAGGCAGGCGGGGAAGCCAATAAGGTATATACTGCTTTATAAACACCGCACTTCTGATGACCGGGAGGAGTTTAAGAACAAATATGCACCTAACCACATAGTGAAAGCAGAAGGCGGCGAAGTTGCCTATGTGTATGACGTGGAAAATCTTATTCCAAAATCTACTTCTTGACTGCAATCAGGTCCATTTGCGCTGCATAATAAGGGATTTGCATCCTGCCTTTGCCATTAGCTTTATCGTATGCTCATCCACTGTCTCTATCTTGCTTCCTGCAGCCAGCTTCCAGATAACATCCAGTTTTCTTTTCAAGATTTCATTGCAGATACTATTTGTTCTTATTTTATCTATTGTGGGATTAAGGTCCTCAAGATGGAACTCCCTTACTCCATATTTCCTGCCCCAGTATGCCATCTCATCAACAACGCGCTTTGCAGACTTTGCGCGCCAAACGCCCTTGTTCAGGCCTGGTGCAATGCAAAAGCCGCAGGAAAAAGCGCAACCGCGTGAGGTAAGCAAAGTAAGGTATTTTTTGGAAGACAATGGCCCGTGGGAATAGCCGAGCTTCCAGTAGTTTCTCAGAGGAAATAAGTCCCATGCCGGAAAAGGCAGGATGTCAAGGTTTTTCTGGAAGTTTTTAACCGGATTAACTGCTATTTTATGCTTATTCTTGTAAATAATGCCGTCAATTTTTTTATATGCCAAATTACGCTTTTGTATTGATTTAAGCAAAAGCTCCATCCTTAATTCAAGATCCCCCATTATAAGGAAATCAGCCCCTGCATTCACCAGCTGCCTATAACAACTTTCTAAAGAGAATGCTGTAACTGACTGTGAATTTTCCGCTACAATAACGGGCTTTGCAAGTTTTTTGCGTATATGCCTGATTATATTGAGAAGTATTTCAAAAGACATTATAGAACTGGCATAAACAATTACAGCGCCCGCATTCTCCGGAATGCAATGCAGTATTTCGTCATAACCCAATCCCTGCACAAGCAGCCCATCCTCCTCTCTTACCCTGGAAGGGCGCTCGCCAAAGGCATCAATCACACTAACATCATGACATTTTTCCCGTAGGTATGCTGCAAGCGATGCAAGCGAAACAGGCATGTAAGGTATGCCGCTGCCAAGGAAATCACCTTTCTGTGTTACTATATTTGGATTTATCAGGGCAAGCTTCATCTTAGTCTATTGTAATATAATTAAAGAACCCCTCCCTGATTTTTTTCCATTCTGCTATTCCCTTACCTGAACTGATAAAGCCCGCTGCCTTAAGCCCCATATCAACGCAGTCTATCATCCCAACATAATTAAACATGCCCTGCCTGCCAATGCTAAGTATATTCCCGTAGCCATCAATATAAGTCATAAATTGCATGATTTTGTTTTTATATCCTACACTATAGATAGGGTATGCATTTTCAATATGCACAAATTTATGCCTTGCTATCTGTGCTTTGGTGAGTATGCCGCACTCTTCAAGCTGATTTACAGCCAGCCCAAATAGTTCTATATCTGTATATTTCTCTTTTTCAGGGGAAGTGATTTCAACGCATAATACTGTTTTACCTTTTGGCACTGTCTGCTCTGAAAAGCCTTTTTGCTCTGAAATTCTGTTAAAGATATATTTTTTCTCAGGAAAAAAAATCCAGTTGTCCCGAAACAGCCTGTCGCGCTTCACATCAATGTAAAGCAAATCAAGGCTTCTGCCCTTAAGTGAATTAACACTGCCCATGACAGGTTTTGGCATATCAGGCAAAAGCAAGGCAAGGGTCTGCATTGGTATTGTTGACACAATATAATCAGTTTTTATTGTTCTCTTTTGTTTTTTTTCGTCTGTAAATATGATGGACACTGCTTTATTATTCTTTAAGTTAATTTTTTCAATCTTTGCATTAAGATGCAGCTTGCCGCCGCAGGCTTTTGACTTTTCAAGCATGCGCCCAGAAACCAGGGCAATCCCTTTTGGCGGGTAATAGAACTGTTCTGCATGCAGTTCCTTTCCTTTTTTGCCTCCAAGCAGCATGCCTTTGATTACCTCATACAGGCTGGGCAATACTATACGGCTTTTTGCAAGGCTTGCATCCAACTTTGATGGAGAATCCCATGCCTTTTCAGCATATGGCTTGAAAACATGATTATACAGTTTATGGCCAAACCTATTCACCATATAATCCCCATAGTTCTTGTCCTCGGAAGTATTTATTGTCTTCTTAACAGCTGCCCAGAGATAGCTCATTCCAATCCCTGCAGTTATAACCGGATTTACATTCAAGGCAAGCTCTGACAGCTTTAGGGGATAATCAAAGTACTTGCCGAACAGCCTTATTCTGGAATATTTAGGTATAACCTGCAGATCATCCTTCAAAAGCTCTTTGACATCCTGCAAAACAGGGAGCCGGCTGTAAATTTTATGCGGGCCAAGGTCAAGCACAGAACCATACAGATTTATACTGGCAGACATGCCTCCTATTTTATCGTCTTTCTCAATTATATGAACCTTATAGCCTGCTTCAGAAAGCTTCCATGCCACAGCAAGCCCTGTTATGCCTGCGCCCAATACTGCTATAGTCTTCATATCCTTTTAAAGCCCCAGTATGATTATTTAAATATTATGTAATCAATTCCGCTCTTTAAGAACCTGCCTATAAACTCCCATTACCTTTTCTGCAATAATATTCCAGTCATACTGCTTTGCCCTGCCGCGGTTGTTCCTGCTTATTTTTTTTGCAAGCTTTTTATTGTCAATTATTCTTGTAATGGCATTAATTAATCCAGGAATATCCCCATACTGCACAAGAAAGCCATTGTCCGGCTCTTTCATTTCATAAGGAATGCCATTTACAGGGGATGCAACAATGGGACAGCCGGAAGCCATTGCCTCAAACAAAGTCAAAGGCAGCCCTTCCCTGTAGCTTGGCAGGCAGTACAAGTCAGCTGCCTGGTACATCTCAGCTATCCGCCACCTGTCCCTAATTGGCGCAAGGATATGAAAATTTGCGTCATTCCCTGCAATCTCTTTTAATGCCCCAAGCATTCCCTCATCAGGCCCTAAGAATACAAAATGGATGTCTTTCCTTGATTTAAGAATTTCTTTTGCCGCAAGCGCCAGCTTGTCAACGCCTTTTGTAGGGTTAAGGCGTCCGAAGAATAAAACTATTTTTGCCTTTGCAGGTATGCCATATTCTTTCCTGAATCTATTGGGCTTTACTTTTTTGAAGAATATTTCATTCATGCCATTTGGTATTACAGTAATCTTTTGCTTTTTTCCGCCATGCTTCCGGATTTCATCAATCTCCCATGGAGTGATTGCTATTATCCTGTCTGTCCAGCGGAACATTAGGGGCAAAAATGTATGGTAAACAAGCCATGCTGCAATCCTGCCGGAAAAGGAGCGGAATCCGGATGTCCAGCAGCAATGTGTTGTATGCACATGCGGAATTTTCTTCAGCCGTGAAACAATTGCTGAGAAAAGCACATAAGAATGCCCTGAAACATGCGAATGTATTATATCATAATCGCCCTTAAGAAGCTTGGGAAGAACAGAAGGCCAGAATGTCGCAAAGTTTGCTATCGTAAACCAGTTCCTGCACCTATGGACATACACCCCCTCAATAACCTCCTCTTTCTTTTTAATCCTGCCGTACTTGTCGCTGTCAGAGCAGAAAACATGCACTTCATGCCCTGCCTTGACAAATCTTGTTGCAAGCTCATGTATAACCTGCCCAGGCCCGTCAACTACAGGAAGGTAATATGCCTGCGTAAAAGCTATTTTCATAAGAGAAAAGGGGTGAAAAGCTGTTTTTAACGCTTATGGACGCCATGGGGATAAACCGTTATCCTAATGCGTAAATCACAATAATTAATGTAATAACCCATAAAAGCGCCCCTATAATCATTCTTCTATCTTTAAATGCAGACAAGGGGTAGCCTAAAGCAATTGCGCCGCTGTTTGCAAGCAACAAAAACCTTAAAATCGTATATAGCGCAAAAGGCATGCTAAATATTAATAGAGGATATATGCTCATAAAGCTGTATAAGCTGTAGGACATGACAAGCAATACTGCGCTGATTATAAATAAAGTTTTATTCATTTCTGGAGTATAGTCCTTAAGCGAACTCCTGTGCTGAATGGATTTTGCCGATAAAACCTGAGATTCTACCAGCCTTTTGCCAGCTGCAAGAAAAAGCCCAAGGAAAAATACACAAAGAATAATCCATGGGCTTATGGTAACATTAATCACAAATGCCCCGCTCACAGCCCTTATTACAAAATCAGAAGAGATTGCGATTATATCTGCAAATGCCTCTTTTTTCAGCCAGAAAGTGTAAAGGCACATCATCAGGAAGAGTGCAATCACGCTGAACAAAAACAAAGGCGAAAGAAAAGCAGAAATTAAGAGAGAAGCTAAAATAAGTAAAATAGCAGACAAAAGCGCTTTCCACAAAGCAATTTTTCCAGAAGCTATAGGTCTCATCCGCTTTTCAGGGTGCTTTTTGTCCAACTGCCCGTCTTTAATGTCATTGATAATGTACCCAGCAGAGGAAACAAAGCACAATGCAACAAATGCAACTGACAAAAGAAGGAGACCCTTGTAGTCAAATAATTGCCCAACAAATATTAAAGGAAGGAACACAAGCAGGTTCTTATACCACTGCCTTAGTCTTAATAGTTCCAACCAAATAAACATATTACAAGAGAGGGTTTTTACCTTTTTAAGCCTATGTAATTTATTTTCCCTGATTTAGCTAAACCCTGTACCTTACCCTGTCATACCATACTTTCACAGAAGTAGGCAGCATGTTCCTGTAAAGGGGCTTTGCAATATGCTCTCTGAAGTAATCAGCTGCCTGCACAAACTGCCCCGCAATGTAAGTAGGCGCAGTATGTTTTAGGTTAAAATCAACTGCTTTCCTTGAAATGAGCTTTTTCAGCAAAGGAGCAGGCAATATGCCATAGCGCTTTTCAGTAACAGGACCGCGCATAAGATTTAATATAAGATTGAGATAAGCGTTCTTTTTCTTCAGCTTAATATGCTTCCACCTGTCCCAATAATTCAGGTCAAAGGCAGAATCCTTTTTTGTTTTTATTATGCCGTCTTTCAGTGCTTTTTCATAAAGCGGAGTTCCCAAAAAGAACACAAGGTTATTAACAGAAAGGAAATACGGCTTGGGAATCTCGCGCAGTATGTTTATTGATGCAAGCACATCATCAGGAGTCTCATAGGGGTTTGTTGTAATCATGTCATACATTACTGCAAGCTTTCCCTTGAATTTGTTCGCGATTTTCGCAGCCTTTACAACCTGCTCTTTTTTGATAAAGCGCTTGTAAACCTCAAAATTCAGCCTGTCTGAGCCTGACTGTATTCCGATGATTATGTCAGTAAGCCCTGCATCAACAAGCAATCGAAGCTTCCCCTCGTTCATTGTTGTCGGGTCTGCAAGGCACTTCCACCTTATTCCCACTTCTTTCTTGTATCTTTCTGCAAATAGTTTTATGTCCTCCAGCGGCCTTGCAAAGAAGGTTTCATCCCTTATGTCAAACACTCCAACAGAAGGAAACTTATTCTTAAGGCGCTTCAGCTCATCAATCACATAATCAATGCTATAGCTGCGCAATAGTTTCCCATGCCCGTGATAGAGCTGCCTGTAGAGGAAATTGCTACAATAACTGCATGAATTTGGGCATCCCCTTGTTGTCATGAAGAATATCATGCCGTTAAGGTGCTTTTCCTGAAAAGGAACCAGCTTTCCTCTCTCAAGTATGAAATGATCTTCTAAATCATAGTCAGGCTGCGCATAGCAGTCAAGGCAGTCAGGCATGTTTCTCACGTCATTTTTTATTACTTCACTGCCTTTCCTTATCCAAAGATTTGCAACATTGCTGTAATCTTTCCCTTTCTCAATCCTTGCAGCAAGCTCAAGCATTGCCTCTTCTCCCTCGCCCCTGCAGATTATATCACAATGCTTTATGCACATCTCAGGGGAGATTGTTGCATGAGGCCCGCCCCAAACAAGCGGCACATGAAACTGTTCAAGAAAATGTATTGCCTGCTCTGCTCTTGGAGAGGTTGAAGCATAGGCTGAAACCCCAATAAGCCCCGCATCTTTACAAATTGATTTGAGCTGCTGCAGCGCCTTCTGCGAATATCTAAGCGAATAATCCTCAGCCATCGGCATGAAAACCATCTTCACCTTATGCCCTGCACGCTTCAGGCAGGAAGAGATTGTCCTCAATCCCTGGTCAGAAGGATATGTTGATGTTGAGATTAAAACAATTTTCATAGGGATTTTAAGGAAAAGCATGGTTTAAAAGGGTTTGGGATATTTCATCAAAAAGTATATAAATCATCCATTAAACAATAAGAAGAATGGAAGAAGGGATATCAAAAGAAGAGGCACCCCTAAGTGAAATATCTGCCAAGGATGAGCTCAAGGAAAGGAAGGATGCAGCCTTAAAATACCTGCAGCAGAAGAAAACATGGCTTATTTACATTGTAATGCTTGCAATAGCATGGTTTGGCTACTACATACGAACACGCAACCTTCCTTTATTGCAGGGAAAATGGCTCCCGGACGTTGACAGCTATGCTTTTCTGAGGTATGCGGAGTATATTGCCGAGCATGGGAAGCTTATGGCAAATGACGTTCTGCGTTATTATCCTTTTGGTTTTGATCCAAGAGGCGAATTTGGGGTATTATCTTATTGCATTGCATATTTCCAGAAAATACTGCAAATATTTAATCCAAACGCAACAACCGTTGATGCAACAATATTATATCCTGCACTTGCTTTTTTCATAGCAGCCATATTCTTCTTCCTCTTTGTAAAGAAGATGTTTAATTACAAGATTGCAATAGCTGCAACTGCATTTTTTGCAGTCGTGCCTGCATTCCTTTATAGGACAATGGCAGGGGTTGCGGATAAGGAAGCTTTCGCTGTTGCATTAATGTTTGCAGCGCTCTATTTCTATGTATCTGCTTTAAAATCAGAAAAGCCCCCGCAATTCATTCCATTTTCAATGCTTGCCGGATTCTTATCAGGAGTGATGGCTGCTGTCTGGGGAGGCTATATTTTTGTTATGCTAAGTATAGGACTTCATGCGATAATATGCACAGTTCTGGGAATATTTAAGAAAAGGCAGTTCTATTGTTATACCATATGGATGCTGGGGCTTATGATTTTTGCACACCTATTTTATCCCGCCAGGTTCATATTAACCGCTTTTATAACCTCAGCGACATCACAGATAATGCTTCTTGGATTTTTTTCAGCCCTGGTTTACTTTACATTGAATTTCAAGCAGTTTGCTTCATTCAGGGAAAAAATTGAAAAGAAAATGCCGCTAGGCATATTTGCGCTCGGAGTGATTATTGCTGCAGGAGTAATATTGCTGGCATTCACACAAGGGTATTCAGTAATACAAGATGTGGCAAAAGAGGTTGTCAGCACATTTACAGAACCATTCGCCCAAAACAGATGGCAAATGACAGTAGCAGAAAACCACCAGCCTTACTTTACAGACTGGATAGGGCAGTTCTCAAGCGGAAACGGATTAGAAACATTGTTAGGCCCATTATATATGTGGCTGTTCTTTGGCGGCGGAATCTTAATGTTTTATGTCTTGATAAGCAAGATTAAGACCATACAAAAAAAGAATGTCTGGCTGCTTACAGGTGCCTTTGCATTGTTTATCCTGCTCTTCAGCATAAGTAGATATTCGCCTTCATCAACATTTAACGGAGAAACCCCCATATCGCAGATAGCTTATATCGGCTCGCTGATTGCTTTCTTTGGAATACTAGGATACGGATATGTAAAATATATTTATAAAAATAAGGAAGCAAATGAAAGTGTTTCCAAGATTGATATGATGATACCGCTAGTGATTATGTGGTTTATAATCTCGATAATTGCTGCAAGAAGCGCAATAAGGCTGCTGTTCATGTTTGCTCCTGCCACTGCGGTTCTGGCAGGATATTGCGCTGTTGGCTTATTCGAACGAGCCAAAAATCTCAAGAAAGATGCATATAAAATAGTTGCTTTTATCTTAATTGCATTGATTGTAGGATTAACTTTTTGGGGATTTTCCAAGAATGTGCTTGCCCAGGCAAGCTATGTCGGGCCCAGCTTTAATCAGCAATGGCAAAATTCAATGGCATGGGCAAGGGAAAACACTCCTGAAGATGCTGTCTTTGCGCACTGGTGGGATTATGGGTATTGGGTGCAGTGGGGCAGCAATAGGGCCACTATAAGCGACGGCGGAAACGCATATGACGGGATAAACCAGTTTGTAGGAAGGCATGTCCTTACTGCACAGAACGAAACAGAAGCGCTTGAATTCCTAAAAGCAAGAAACGTGTCTTATCTGCTGATTGTTAGCGATGAAATAGGCAAGTATCCAGCTTATTCATCTATAGGGGCAGATGTAAATTATGACAGGTATTCATGGATAAGCACATTTACAATGCAGCCAAACCAAATCAGGGAAACACGGGAAGAAACAATATATTTGTTTGCAGGCGGCACGCCATTAGATGATGATTTCATATACCAGGGCAAGCTGTTCCCCGCTAATGCAGCGGGTGTTGCAGGCGTATTCCTGCCTATCAAAAATATAAATGTTCAGGAAGGCAATGAAACAAAAACCATACAAAAGCTAGGCCAGCCTGAAGCAGTGCTTGTTTATAATGGGCAGCAGACTAACGTGCCTTTAAGATGCGTTTACCTTAATGGGCAGGAGATAGTATTTGAAGGCAATGAAATGCTGGATGGCTGCCTTAGAATTATCCCTACAATTGACGGAAACGGGGCTGTGAATCCATTAGGGGCAGGGCTGTATCTCTCCCCAGAAGTATACCGCGGATTGTTTGCAAAGCTTTACCTGCTTAACCAGAACTGGCCATATATAAAACTGGCTTATTCAGATGAAAATACAGGAATGCCTCTCGCGTTATACCAAGGCAGGCTTATAGGGCCTATGAAAATATGGAAAGTCGATTATCCGGAAGGCCTGAACGTGCCGCCGGAGTACTATAAAAACGAGCTCCCAGACCCGCGAGTGAATGAGATAAAGAAGTAAGAGGGGGCTATTAAGGATGCTATCAATCAAAAGCTTATACAGGCTTGCAAAATACGCAATCATGACAGGGAGTATGTAAAAATGGAAAAGAATTTTGTGTCAATTGTAATTCCTGTATACAATGCAGCAAAAGTTCTCGAAGACTGTGTCAGGCTTGTAACAGCAGAAATAAAGCCCAGCATAAAGGATTATGAGATAATAATCGCAGAAGATGCAAGCATGGACGGTTCTACAGAAATTGCCACAAAACTTGCGAAAGAGGATGCCCATATTGTGCACATTCATTCTGATAAGAAGCAAGGAAGGGGCAAAGCCTTAACAAACGCATTCAGCGCAGCAAGGGGCAATATTGTGATGTATATAGATGCAGACCTTGACATCTCGCCTAAATATATACCTCTCTTTATAGAATATCTTAAGAGTGAATATGATATTGTATTTGCATCTAAACGGCATCCTGAAGCAAATGCCAAATCGCCTATCCTAAGGAAAATACTTAGCATAAGCTATAACAGGCTTGTAAGACTGCTATTCAAATCAAAAGTATACTGCCACCAGGGCGGCATGAAAGGATTCAAAAGAAAAGCCATATTGAAAATACTTCCTTACGTCCAGAACAACAAATGGTTTTGGGATACAGAAGTCCTTGTCATTGCGCAGTGGATGGGCTGCCAACTAAAGGAAATCCCAGTAACCTGCGATTACGGGTTCAAAGGCACAACTGTAAGCAGTTTCAAAGATGCATATGGAATGTTTGTGGAAGCAATACAATTCAAAAAGCGTGAGTCTGAAATAAAAAAACAATTAACTAAGAATCGTTAATAAACCCTCTGCAAGACTGTATTCAGGTGCCCATTTTAAGAGTTTCTTTGCCTTCCTTATGTCAGCCGCACAATCCATAATTTCATTTGGCCGCCTTTGTTTTAAGTCTTGCACAGGCATTTTTTCTCCAGTAATACTGAAGACTATGTCAACTAACTCCTTAACAGAATAGGCTTTCCCTGTACCAAGATTGAATATTTCATAGCCAGGAATATCCGCAGCCAAAGCAGAAATTATTGCGGAAACAACATCAGAAATATATATGTAATCCCGCTTTGGCTCAAGGTCTTTAAGCACAATCTTCTTAGATTTCATCTGCTCAAGAATTGTAGGAATAACTGCGTTCTGCTGGTTAGGTCCATAAACATTGAAAGGCCGAAAAATAATTAAGGGCATTTTATAAGACTGATGATAGCTTTCACAGAACGCTTCAGCAACGAACTTGCTGTAAGCGTAGGGATTGCTTGGCTGCAGTGGATGTTTTTCGTCTATCGGCAGATACTTTGGGCTGCCATAAAGATAAGAGCTGATAAAGATAAATTTTTCAACCTTTTGCTTTCTTGCAAGCTCAAGTACATTAAGTGTGCCCATCGCGTTTATCCTCATTACTTCAAGCGGATTCTCCAAAGAGTATGCAACAGAAGGTATGGCTGCGAGATGGCAAATCATGTCCACTTTGCCTATCTTGCTTACAGAGCTCCAGTCCGTAACATCCCCCTGCGCCTTGTCAAATAGCAGCACATTGCAATCGTGCCTTTTTAATTCCTCAACAAGGCACTTGCCAATCATACCTTCAGATCCGGTAACCAGAATACGCTTTTGGCTAATATCCATATTATATGATCCCTTCTTTGACATCTTTCTGCGCCTGCTCATAGCTCTCCATTTGCCCAACATCAAGCCAATAGTCTTCAAGAACATATTTTCTTACATTTTCACCACAGCTTATTAAATCACGTATTAATTGTGGCATATTATACATGCCTTCAGGTATAATATTAAGTACTTCAGGGCTGAGAACATATATGCCTGCAAGTATTTCAAATTTCAGATTTGGCTTTTCTTCTATTGCGGATACCGAATCTCCTTCCGCCGTTATAACTCCATATTGAAGCGGAGTTTGCAGTATTTTGGTCACCACTGTCATCTTTGCTTTAGAAGAAATATGCGTAGAGTACAGCTTAGAAAAGTCAAGATTTGTTATTATATCACCATTAATTACTATAAAAGGCTCATTCAATTCCGAAGCTAATAACTTTAAGGGGCCTGCAGTACCAAGCGGCTTTGCTTCCTTTGAATAAGTTATGCTGACTCCCAGTTGTGAGCCATCCTTTAAATAAGCCGCAAATAAGTCTGACTTATAGTTTGTAGCAAGAATAAATTCCTTAAATCCATGATTCTTAAGTTTATTGATTGTAATTTCAAGTATTGTCTGTTCTCCAAGAGGCAGCAGTGGTTTTGGTATTATATGGGTAAGTGGCCTTAACCTTGTCCCAAGTCCGCCAGCCATTATTACTACTTTCATTTGTTTACCTGTTGTATATATCAGTCTTAAACTTTTTTAGATTTGTAGAAACCCATTCAATTGTCATCTTTAAACCAGTATCAAGATCTATTTTGGGCTCCCAACCAATAATTCTCTTTGCTTTACTGTTATCCGCGCAAAGCCTTAATACCTCGCTTTTTGCCGGGCGCACCCTTGCTGGATCTTGCATAATCTTGATATTTTTTCCTGTAAGAGCAGCTATTTTGTCCATCAGTTTTAACATTGATATTTCCTTGCCACTACCAAGGTTTATCACTTCCCCGGCTGATTTATCGCATTCTGCAATCTTAATCATCCCGGCAACTGTATCTGCTACAAAGTTCAAGTCCCTCGTAGGCTCACCCGAGCCATATTTTATAATGCCATTCTTCAATGCCTGTGATATCGAAGAAGGTATTACTGCCCTCGCAGATTGCCTTGGTCCGTAAGTATTAAACGGCCTTGCAATAGCGACCTGCAGACCAAAAGCATGATAAAATGATTCAGCCACCTTGTCAGCGCCAATCTTGCTTGCTGAATAAGGCGACTGCCCTTTTAGCTTATGTTCTTCAGTTATCGGCAATGAATCCGGAGTGCCGTAAACCTCACTTGTTGATGTATGTACTACTTTCTTAACGCCATTATCAAGCGCAGCCTGCATCACATTGTATGTGCCCATCACATTTGTCATAAAATTTTCTTTAGGGTTTGTATAAGAATAAGGTATTCCAATCAGCGCAGCAAGATGGAAAATAACATCCACATCCTTTGCAGCATGCCTTACAATCTCAGAATCCCGTATGTCCCCGGTTATTACCTTAATAGTTTTCTTCTTTTCGTCAGGCAATTCCTCCAAAAAACCCCAGTCGTTCCTTGAGTTATATTTTATAAAGCAGCTTACTTCTACCCCTTTTTCCAAAAGAGCCTCAACTAGATGGCTGCCTATAAAGCCGGCCGCACCGGTCACTAAGACTGTTTTTCCTTTTAAATTCATAAATGGGTAATATAACCCGGTTTTATAAACATTATGGATTCTTTATTATAACCCCTAAAATGGTAAGGGAATTAAGGTAGCAACTACCATAATTATGATGATTTTGGGCGATTTTTGCTTA
>Ga0180009_10001847_pt1 | contig 25282 bp, 20 predicted proteins | sample OS_PC_MetaG_FD_123537 | JGI IMG/M metagenome (GOLD analysis project Ga0180009, IMG submission 123537) | Groundwater microbial communities from the Aspo Hard Rock Laboratory (HRL) deep subsurface site, Sweden - OS_PC_MetaG | ecosystem: Environmental > Aquatic > Deep subsurface > Groundwater...
AAATTAGGTTATGCTCTTCACGGGTTCTGAAAAATGTTTAACGGGTTGTTTTACCAATAACATACCATTCTTCTGTCAAATCAGATGTGGTGTCAACAAGTAGATGAACAATATTCAGGTCGGGATGGAGATTTTTCAAATCTTCCAGGTTTACTGGCTCAAAATTTTTCAGGTTATTGGTATACGCCTGCTCTGTCAGGGCATTGGATTCGTAGTTCTCCTTTGTCCGTTTGGAGATACGTGCCAGTGAAATCTCCTTTGGGCATTGCGTTTGCTGAATGACAAAGGTCATTCCATTCTTGGCCGCCACTTCGGCAGCGCGTCTCCTGAGAGCCTGAGTTACAAAGGTCGCATCCAGGATAATCCCCTGCCCTTCCCCTGCCAATTCATGGGCCATCCTGAACATCTCGTCGTAGACGAGGGTCCTTTTTTTCATGTTGGAGGCCACTTTTTCATCAAAAATATCTTCGTTTTTAAGCACTTCAAGGCGAATCAGGTCTGACCTCAGGATCTTGTATCCTTTGAGTTCAGCGATAACCTCTGTGGTTTCTGTTTTATAGGATGCAGGCAATCCACAAGCTATAAGTACGGTCTTAGGGTTTAATTCTTTTGTCATAAAATCGACAAAGGGTTCTTTCATAAGTGCCTCCAATACAGTTGAGTGGTTAAATGGTTGATTAGTTGAGTTGTTTAGATACACTGTTTCATCTGAACCAACTCAACGACTCAACTGGTTACTCTATGTAAAAATAGGCGAGCTTGAAATATTTCCTCGCCGTTTGAACTGCTTTCTCCTTTTTCTCAGAACTTATGCCGTCATCATCCACTTGAAAGCTGTTCACCTTACCCCTCACAAAGGCCCTGTAAACCTTATAGAAAGTAAGCAGAGAATCCACATCCACCTCGCCTGCCAGTTCCTTGTACTCATTCCAAAAAAGTTTAGAATAATCCTCTCCCCCATGATATTCCAGGTCCATAAGAAGGAAGGCAATGTCAGCTAAAGTGTCACTGTAACGGAACCTGTCATTGAATTCAATGCAATCAATTATCGAGAGAGGCTCCGTAAAACAGATATGTTCCATATGCAGATCGCCATGGCAGTCCCTGATCCTGCCTTCTTTTATCCTCTTAAAAAAAAGCGTCCTGTTTGATCTGTAGAAATCACTGGTCCATCTTTTGAGCGCTTCGAATTCATTTTGCTGGATAATGGTCCCAACATATCCTTCAACCTGCTCAAAATTTTCATCCGTGTTTACCTTAAACGCCTCCGGTTCGCCGAATTGCTCTATTTCAGGTGTCCTGAGTGCATTCGAATGAAACCCTGCCAGGACCCCGGCAATTTTTTTGAGATGATTCCCTGTTAGTTCACACCCCTCAAATACCGATTTCATTAATCTCTCATCCGGGATACGGCGCATTTTCACCGCATATTCCACCACTTCACCTGAATCGGCTCCCAGGATGTGTTTTTGCCCATCAAATATGATTGGCAATACATCAAGATAAATGTCCTTTGATAGCCTTCTGTTAAGCTCTATCTCCTGGTGGCAATAATGTTTTCTTTTTTCAAGTGTGGAAAAATCCAGAAAACCAAAATTGACAGGCTTTTTAACTTTATAGACAAATTCATCCGCAACGAAGACAATGGAGATATGTGTCTGAACGACAGAAACATTATCCGTCCTGTCTGGGAGGGAGCCCGGGTTTTTTAGATCATCAATAATGGAAGTCATTTTTACTCTCCGGCAAGGCCTAAATCAAACTGCTCAGCAACATAGGCTGGAATATCAAGGGTTCCCATAATAACCGGTTGTTGATGGCAGTCAGAGCCGCCTGTAACCAATAATCCCTCTTTTTTCGCAAATGCAAGATGCGCTGAAATTGTTTCAGGGTTATGTCTTGTATGCCAGCACTCGATGCCATCCAACCAGGGCAGCATACTCTCTTTTATGATCTTATGTTGTTCCTGAATGGACGGTGTCAGGCTCACTAAGGAAGTTCCGTTAGGGTCGCTTGGGTGGGCATGTATCAATTTTCCCCCTGCGCCTCTGATTAAACTGGACGCCTCTTCGAGGGAGACAGGCATCTTGGGAACATTGCATTTGACCAGATACTTATCAAAGGCCTTTTGTTTATTTGAGACAATGCCCTTTTTCACCATATAATTGGCAATGTGGGGCCGGCCAAATGCCCCATCCACGGTTTCCTCAATGGCTTCCAGGTCTTGATGGGTAAATGGTTTCAGATGCTCCTTTGTCAGTTCGTCATTGATTTTTTCGAGAATCTGTTCGGCCCTTTTCCTTCTGTATTCCCTCACTTGCTTTAGTTTTTTTATGAGTGCCTGGTTATGAATGTCATACTGGTAGCCCAGCATATCCAGAGATACCGGCTTTGAATTCTTATATCGTGGGTGTGAAAAAGAAATGTTGAGCTCCACCCCGGTTATGTATTTTATATCATATTCCGAAGCAAGGGCCTGTGCCGTTTCCTGGCAGTCAATGGAATCATGGTCCGAAATAGAGATTACCTTTATCCCTCTGCGATGGGCTTCCTCAAAAATTTCAGGTATCGTCATTTTCCCATCTGAGCAATCCCTCGAATGAATGTGCAGATCAATTTTCATTGCTACTATTCAGTGTTCCTCCTTTATCCAAATTTCCCTAACGCAGCAAATCAATCTTTCTTATATTAGGCCAGTACGAGAGGTCAAGGCAAAAAGGACCCGTCATGCTTGACACACAAGCCTCATTATTTTACATTCCCTTCTCTAAAAAAAGCTTCATTGAAATCATCGACAAAAAGAAATTTAAATAGAATTTGGTGCTCTACTCAGGTATTTGTTTGACAGGATAACCCCGCCATGCGCGGGGCAGGCATGGATTGACTTGATTTTTTAAATTCTTGTAAATCCTTTAAATATCCTGATAAACCGTTCCTTGTTACATGGGTAAGTGATTGAGTTAAATCTTTCTATTAGAGTTTGATTAAACTTGGCCCACGATTGATTTGAAATTTTTTAAATACTCACTTCACATTTAAGAAAGGCCCAAAGAGATTATCTTAATTCCTTATTCGGGATTTATCCTTAAGGTATATTCCCAGGATATCTTATTTGATTTACAGGATTATTACAATAAGGTCTTGTTTATGACTTATAAATAGATTCCTGTTTAGCCATGCCTGCCCCGCAGAACGCGGGGTTATCCTGTCTAAAAAAGAGATACCTCGTATGTGACTCGGCAAGGCCAGCGTCACTTTTTTGATCAAACTGGCAACTTCGGTGGCCAGAGGCAGCGCTGAATAGTAACGAATTTTCTTCAACATTTAAGGAGATAAAATGACGGAAGATCGTTTTGCGCATCTTTACAACAAGTGGGTCCTTCAGACTCAAAGTTCGGCAATCCGCGATATGTGTGCTCTTGTCCAGGACCCTGAAATAAAATCACTGGCCGGCGGCTGGCCTGATCCGAGCGTTTTTCCGGGAGCAGAGATTTCCCAGATCACGGCCGAGTTATTAGCTGATAAGCCCCATCTGGTCTTACAGTACGGGGTTACCGAGGGCGTGCCCGCCCTGCGTCAACTAATGGCCGAACGGGCTCGCAAACTGTACGGCATCAACTGCAGTGTGGACGAGATATTTATTGCACAGGGCTCTCAGCAGGCCATGGACCTTGCAACCCGGCTGTTTGTTGCTCCTGGCGATGTGGTCATGGTCGGGTTGCCAACCTATGTTGGCGGCACCGGCGCAATTTCAGTGCAGACCGGTGAGGCGGTAGGGATACCGGTTGACGAGGAAGGCATTAACACTGACCTCATGGCCAAAGGGCTTGAACGAATCACCCAGGCCGGAAAACGGGTCAAGGCTGTTTATGTGATTCCTAATTTCCAGAATCCGACCGGTGTGACCATGACCCTCAGACGCCGGCAGAGTCTGGTGGAGCTGGCCCAGAAGCATGACTTTATTATTTTCGAAGACGACGCCTACAGTGACCTGCGTTATGAGGGACAGTCGCCTCCATCCCTTAGGGCCCTGGATGAAACAGGAAGAGTGATCCACATGCGCTCTCTGTCCAAAATATTCTGCCCCGGCATGCGCCTGGCCTGGGTTGTAGCTGATGCTGCCGTGATCAGCAGGATGGCTACTGCCAAGCAGTTCGTGGATACATGCACAAATTCTCTGGCCCAGTATATTCTCCTGGAGTACATCCAGCGCGGTCTCCTGGATAAAAAGTTACAGGTCATTCTCTCTTACTACTGCCGCAAACGGGATTTCATGCTTTCCCAATTAGAGAGTCACTTCCCCAGGGAAGTCCGCTGGAACCGGCCGGAAGGGGGCTTCTTTATATGGGTCCATTTGCCCGAGCATCTTGACGGCAGCGAGGTGCTGCAGGAAGCGATCAGCCAAAAAGTCGTCTTTGTTCCTGGCAGCGCCTTTTATATTGACGGCGGGGGTCGCAACACCATCCGGCTCTCTTTCGCCCAGGCGGATGAGGCAACCATTGAGGTGGCCATTGCCGCGTTAGGGAAAATAATCAAGCGGAAGCTGACCCAGTAGCCGACTGCATAAGCTCCCTAGGAGGCTATCCGAGAATGGCTATTTTCCCCAATCTCTACGTCAGACTCAAATTATAATCCTCGAAATACTTCAATGTATGGATGCCTGTCCCGCTGTATTTAAGCGGGGTGGTTATAATTTTCGCCTTCCTTGATCTTGGAAAAAATATCTCATCCTCAGACACCCTCCTAATAATAGTTCACCGTTTGCTGTTGCCTGTTGATCAGGGATGAACTTATACGCTTCCGATATCTGGTCTATTCTATCCACCCAAATAAAGTCGTTGGACATCCTTGTTACTTAAGAGCTCCTGACCGGTTCCAGTAAGCCTATTTCTGCCCAATTCCAGGACGCAGCCCCTATGGGAAACGGAAAGGCCTTTGCGGGCGTTTTGCTCGACCAGAAGAAAAGAAATTCCTGTTCTGTTCATTTCCTGAATTTCCTTAAAAATAAGGTCAACAACCAGGGGCGCCAGTCCAAGGGATGGTTCGTCAAGAAGGACCAACCGAGGGTGAAGGATGAGTATCCTGCTCAGAGCCAGCATCTGGCGTTGTCCACCTGATAGCTCCCTGGCAGGGCGTTTCTTCCTTTCATTTATCATGGGAAATTTTTCTAACACCCTTTCTATGCCATGGCAGAGCCTTTCACTGTCCCTGAGGATTGAACCTGCTATCTCCAGGTTTTCAAGGACAGTTAGGTTGGGAAATATGTTATTGCCCTGGGGAATAAAGATAAGTCCCTTTCTGCCTTTCTTCTCCATACTCAGGTGAATCACGTCCTCGCCACGGAAAATGACCTTTCCGCTTGAAGGTTCAATCTGCCCTGCTACGGCTCTTAGTACAGTAGATTTACCGGCACCGTTGGGGCCTATAATGCAGACAATCTCACCTTCAGTAAGCCCCAGGCTGACTTGATGAAGGACAGTAATTGGACCGTAACCGGCGGTTAGCTGATCTACTTCAAGCAGCATGGTTTTCTCTCCCAAGATAGGCCTCAATCACCCGCGTGTTTTCCCGAGCTCCAGCCGGTGTTCCGGAAAATATCAAATCTCCTGAATCCATCACAATGATCTTTTCGCAGATTTCAGCAATAAAAGGCATGTTATGCTCGATAAGGAAGATCTTGATCCCCTCATTGCTGAGTCTTGTGATGACCTCAACAAGTTGGCGGACCAGGGTCGGATTTATTCCTGCAGTTGGCTCATCCAGAAGGATCATTTTTGGTTTGGCCATGAGTACTCTGCCCCATTCGATAAGTTTTTGCTGGCCAAAGCTCAGCTTGCCCGCAAGGTGCTTGGCCAGGGGGGCCAGTTTGAGAATATCCAGTATTTCCATTGCCCTTTCTCTGTTCTCCCTTTCTTCCTGCTTTACCCTGCCGGGTTTTAAAAAAACAGAAGTAAGGTGTTCCCCTGTCTGGTCAGGAGCTGAAGACAGCAGGTTGTCTAAGGTGGACATGAAAGGGAGGGCCCTTGTTTGCTGGAAGGTACGAACAAGGCCCATCTGGCTTATGGTATGAGGCGAAAGTCCACTGATCAGCTTGCCCTTGAAATAAACCCGACCACGGTCGAGCTTGTAGAATCCTGTGATCAGGTGAAAAAGAGTTGTCTTTCCGCTTCCATTGGGACCAATCAGGCCTGTTATGCCAGTATCACTAAGTTCAAAAGTGACATCGTTTACAGCAGTCAGCCCACCAAAGCTTTTTGTTATATTCTCGATCCTTAGCATAATCACCCTTTATATTCGGGGAGAAGTCCCTCGGGCCGCTTTAGCATTATAAGGATGAGAACCCCTCCATAAACCATGCCTTGAAGTGGGGCCACAAAGTGGCCGAAATCCATGGGGATCGGAAGAAATCGCACAGACTCACCGAAAAAGGTGATCACAAACGCGCCCAATACCGGGCCCCAATTCGTCCCGCGGCCGCCAAGCACCACACACAGCAGTACAAGGATCGTCTCTGTAAGTGTAAAGTCGCCGGGGCTGATATAGGTGATGTAATGAGCCCACAGCCCTCCGGCCAGGCCTGCCAGGACAGAACCCACCGTTATGGCTTTTATTTTAAGTGTTAGAACGTTTTTCCCCAGGGCCTGAGCCACATACTCGTCCTCTCTCACTACTTTCAGGGCCCGCCCAAAAGGGGCTGTTGTGAGGCGGCGGATTATCAAGAATGCTGCAATGGTTAATAGGGTGCAAAAAGCCAGAAACATTGGAAGGGCTGCAACCCCTCCCCCAATCCAGCCTGGACGAGGGATACCGGGCAGTCCCATTGGGCCTTTTGTAAGCCACCGCTCATTGAGAAAAAAGAGCCTGGCCATTTCAGCGAAAACCAGGGTGGCAATGCCAAAGTAATCCCCTGAAAGCCTTAATGCAGGTATGGCCAGCACTGCCCCTGCCCCTCCGGCAACAGCCATCCCGCAGACCATACTAACTGCCACAGGCAGGCCGGCAAGGCTCAACAGAGCAGAAGTATAGGCCCCTATCCCGAAGAACGCCACGTGGCCGAAATTATACAGCCCTGTATACCCAAGCTCCAGGTTGAGAGAAATAGCAAAAATAGAATAGATCAAGGCTATTATGAGGATGTGAAGCAGGTAGTCCATTTTCTATCGCACCCCCCCTAAAATCCCAAAAAGCCCCTTTGGGCGAAAAAGGAGTACCACGATGATAATGACAAAGGATATAAAGTCTTTATATCCTGGCGAAACAAACGCCACACCCACATTTTCAGCAATCCCTATGAAAAGGCCCCCAAGCAGCGCTCCCCAGACATTTCCAGCTCCACCCAACAGCATGGCGGCAAATGCCTTTATCATATTAGTCAGTCCCATCAAGGGCTCCAGGTTTGTATCAAGTGCCAGCAAGATCCCACCAACCCCTGCAAAAACAGAGGCCAGAGACCATACCGTCAGGCTTACCCGCTTCATGTTAATGCCCATTATTACGGCAAGTTCCATGTTATCTGCCACCGCCCTAAGAGATTTTCCAAGCATTGTTCTGGTGAATAAGAAATAAAGTCCGCCCAGGAACAGAACTGCCGCTGCCATCATTGAAATCTGAGTCCCGGTGATGCTCAGCCCCGCAAATGCGAATCCCCTGGTAGGTTTCAGGCCGTATGTCATTAGATCCGATCCCCAGATGATCCGAATAGCGTTCCTGAGCAGGTATGACAGGCCTATTGAGGCGATCAAAAGGCTAATCCGGTTGCCATGCCTCAGGGGGCGATATACATATCGCTCCTGGGCCAGTCCAATGGCAATGGTGAGCGCCAGGGCAGGCAGGACAGCATAGTAGATGGGCAGGGAAAAGAGAGTTTGTGTAAATAGCAGAGCAAGGTAGGCGCCCCAGGCAATTAGTTCTCCATGAGCGAAGTTAATAAACCGGAAAACGCCATAAACCATGGTGAGTCCCACCGCGAACAGGGCATAAATTGAGCCTGCGATGATCCCGTTCAAAATAAGCTGCAAATAGTAGATCATTGAGGATCCTTTGCTGCACAAGGAAAAGGGGATATGGAGATCCCCTTTTTGAACTTTCCGATTACAGAGCTATTTGTAATCCTCGATATTTCCCCCCTTTACCGTCCAGCGCCCATAGGTCGCACCAACATCTCCATTGGCATCAAAGGTTTTATCACCGGTGGCCCCAATAAATCCCTTGCTGGCGTTTATCAGGGCGCTTCGGATATCGTCAACGGACATGGATTTTGCATCACATAGGGCTTTCGCCGTCAGCTTTACCATATCGTAATTGTACTCACCAAAGATCGGTGTCTTTTTGCCAGGGTATTTCTTTTCCCATGCCTCTTTGTAGACCTTGTACTGAGGGGTATCTTGTGAGAATGTGGGATAGGTTCCGATGATACCCTCTGCTGCCTGGCCTGCCAGCTCCACTAATTTGGGAGATTTTGCAGCAGAACCCATAATCCATTGGACATTCAAACTTATTTCATAGGCCTGCTTGAGCATAGTTGCGCCTTCTTTTATATATGTGAGATTTACAACAGCCTTGGGAGAAGCCTTCTTTATTCTTAAAATCTCACTCCGATAGTCTGTCTTTCCTTCATCATACGCAAATTCGTCAAGTAACCGTCCGCCATCCTTCAGGAATTGCTCCTTGAAAACATCTGCAAGGCCGACCCCCCAATCGTTATTGACATAGGTAAGTAACAGTTCCTTATATCCCAAATACTTAATAAGTTCGGCAACGCCTTTACCCTGAAGCAGATCCGAGGGAAAGACTCGAAAGACATATGAACCGCATTTGCTTATGGCATCTGCTGCGCTTTCCGCACCAATTAGGATTGTCTTGTTCTGCTGGGCAATAGGGCAGACTGCCAAAAAGTTTGAACTGGCAGCCGGACCGAAAATCACAGGAAACTTATTGATGGTTATGAGTTTCTGAATAGCAGAAACAGAACCCTTTGATGTGGAGGTATTGTCTTCAAAAAGTATCTTCATTGGTTTTCCATTAATCCCACCTGAAGCGTTGACCTCATCCAACGCAAGGAGCATTGCCTGCTGAAACCCCTGCCCATAAACGGCCAGTTTCCCGGTGAGCGGGGTCACCGCCCCAACCACAACCTCTGCCGCCCCTGTTGTTGTCAATACTCCTGACAAAAGAAAACAAATACCCGCCAAAATAATGATAAATTTTTTCATGATCTCCTCCTTTTTTTAGGTTAGTTTAACATTTCCCCTTTTCCAATACGCCAACGGTAATTACCCGTTCGGCCATAGTGTGGTGCCAGCGGACACAATAAAAGCAAGGGCCTATTTTTTCAAGGTTTTTTTTCAAAAGGTTATATGTGTTTGCCAGAAATTATCGCTCCGGACTTTCACTATATGATTTGTGCTATCACTCATATCATTAGCACTGACTTATTGACTTTTCATCATAAGTGCCATAATGGGAAGTAAGAAAATGAAAGAAGGAGCTCTAACATGATTGAAACTATGAAGCAGACTGCCGATTTTCTGGCTTCAAAGATGTCGGAGCCACCCAGGATAGGGCTGATTACTGGAACCGGGTTAGGGTCAGTAACAGAGCGTATGACCATTGATTTCCGTCTCCCTTACGAGAAAATCCCAAATTTCCCACAGTCCACTGTTGAAGGGCACAAAGGAATGCTGGTGACCGGTAAACTTGCAGGTAAACCAGTCATTGCCCTTGAGGGCCGTTTTCATATCTACGAGGGATACTCACCAAAAGAGATCACCTTTCCGATGAGGGTTATGGCCATGCTGGGCGTTAAAAACTTACTAATATCCAGCGCAGCAGGGGGTCTGAATCCACAGTTTGAGACCGGTGATCTGATGATAGTTACGGACCATATCAACCTGACAGGAACCAACCCGTTGATCGGACCAAATCTCGACACCTTTGGGCCTCGCTTCCCGGATATGACCCAGGTATACAAGCCTGACCTAATCAAACTTGTTAGGGGAAAGGCGTTGGAATCAGGGATCTTAATCCGCCAGGGTGTATATGTCGGGCTTGTGGGCCCGAGCCTTGAAACACCTGCTGAGACCCGTTTTTTGAAGATGATCGGGGCTGATGCAGTGGGTATGTCCACGGTTTCAGAGGCCATTGTGGCCGTACACTGCGGCATGGATATCATGGCCATTGTGGCCATAACAAACATGAATTTGCCCGACTGCATGGAAAAAACATCCATTGATGACGTTATCGCCACCGCTAAAAAGGCTGGTTCTAAGCTTGCTTGCCTTTGGGAGGGGATTGTTGAGGACCTGAAGGTGTGAATGGTTAGATTTTTTGCACAAGGCCATAATAGTGAGGTGCATTGACATGCAACAAGTTGATATCATAATAAAAAACGGAACCATTTTGACAATGGACGCTGAAAATTCAATCCTCGAAACTGGTTTTCTATACATTGAGGGCGATACCATTTCTCACATCGGTGAAAGTGATGAGAAGGCATTTGAGGCGCCTAAAGTCATCGATGCAAAGGGCGGCCTGGTGCTCCCGGGTCTCGTGAACGGTCATACCCACGCTGCCATGAGCCTTTTTAGAGGACTTGCAGATGATCTTCCTCTTATGGAATGGCTTAATAACTATATTTTCCCGGTGGAAAGCAGAATGGATGGTGAATTTGTCTATACAGGCACCCTTCTTGCTTGTGCAGAGATGATCATGTCCGGCACAACCACCTTTTGTGATATGTATCTATTTGAGGATAAGGCAGCAACGGCGGCCAAGGAAGCAGGTATGCGTTGTCTGGTGGGGGAGGTCCTTTATGATTTTCATTCGCCTAATTACGGAGCGATTGAAAAGGGCCTTGAATACACGGAATCATTGATACAAAAATGGCAGGACGACCCAATCGTTTCCATTGCTGTGGAGCCCCATTCTCTCTTTACATGCAGTCCTTCGTTGCTGAAAACAGCAAATGAGCTTGCATTAAAATATGATGTGCCTCTGATTATTCACGTGGCTGAGACATTGAATGAGATTTCAGAGGTGAAGGAGAAGTATGGCAAGACTCCGGTTGAGCATCTGCATTCCCTGGGGCTTCTGGGACCCCATCTGATTGCCGACCATTGTGTTCATCTGGAAAAGACAGACATTGCAAGCATGGCCGAGCACAGGGTAAAGGTCATTCATAATCCGGAGAGCAATATGAAACTGGCATCCGGCATTGCCCCTGTTCCCGAACTGCTTGCCCATGGCATAACCGTCGGACTGGGGACAGATGGGTGCGCCTCCAATAACGACCTGGATCTCTTTACAGAGATGGATATGGCAGCCAAACTCCATAAAATCAATACAATGGATCCTACGGTCATGGACGCTGTAACAGTTCTACGAATGGCCACTATCGAGGGGGCTAAGGCACTGGGGTTAGAAGATATCACCGGATCTCTGGAAGTTGGTAAAAAGGCGGATGTCATCCTTGTGGATACGGCTAAACCCCATCTGACCCCCCTTTATAACCCTTACTCTCACCTCGTTTATTCGGCCAGGGGAAACGATGTAAGTCACTCGGTCATCAACGGACAGTTGGTGATGGAAGACCGTAAACTGGCCACCATTAATCTTCATGAAATAATGGAGCGGGCAAGAGAAAAATCCAGGGACGTTAGAGAATGGGTTGGGGATTGACTATTGCCGATTGACTATTGACGATTAATATTATCAAAAAATTGAATTTAATCCGAACAAGTTAAAATATTTTGGTGAATGACTTATGGCCGGAAAAAATATTCCTTTTATCGCTTTGGGAAGCAGACTAAAAGGCGTTGCCGAAGTTCTCACCCTTGGGGTCAAACCCAACTTTTTTGACTATTCAGTGCAGGAAAGGAAGTTGATTTTGGGTGCTGAAATTATCATCTACCCTACCCTCAACTATGCCCAATTTCTTACTACGATGGAAAAGAAGATCTTTCCAAGCCTTGAGACATATCTTTATGCTGATGAAAAGATCAAACAAACCACCCTCTTCCATATGCTCGAGATCCCTCACCCCCGCACCAGAGTCTATTACCATCTCCATCATAAGGATATTATCAATGAGTTTTCTTTTCCCTTTGTTGCCAAATTGCCCAGGCGTTCCGCCCGGGGGAGAGGGGTGTTTAAGATCCATAATTCCGAGGAACTGAAAAGCTATCTTGGCCTAACCAGGATTGCATATATCCAGGAATATCTGCCCCATGATAGGGACCTTCGCGTCGTGCTTATTAAATATCACCCCGTTCTGGCCTACTGGCGGATTCGCAGTCCTGATAATTTCAGAACAAATCTCTCGCAGGGAGGAAAAATCTGCTTTGACGATATTCCCATAGAAGGTGTAAGGTTGGCCCAGAATTTTGCCAGGAAGTGCAAATTTGATGATGTGGGTATGGATCTCATTAACTGCCGGGACACATGGTACGTAATAGAAGCGAATATGAAATACGGACGCAAAGGACTAATGATGAAGGGCCTCGATCTAAAAGAAATCATGCGGCAGAAACTGCTCTCGGGTGAAATATTTTGATTGACTGTTTTCTATTGATGCGATTTTCAATCGCCAGTAGTCAATAATCAATAGTCAATAGTCAATATCCTTTAATCAGATGCTTAGAAAAAACAAATATATCCTCATCCTCGGATTATGTATCCTTATTTTGGTTCCCGCCTGTCTTCTTGGATATGTGTACTACACGGTGACCCATGATACAACAACCCGTATAGAGCGGGGGGCCATTGACCGCATCATTGCGTCAGAAAGTCATGTCTATTATGATGACGGTCGCACACCCATTGGGACCTTCTTTGAAAAAATCCACCGTAAATACATAGTCTACGAAGATGTCCCCAAGGTTTTTATAAAGGCCCTCATCGCCGCAGAGGACAAGAATTTTTTTAACCACAGGGGCTTTGATTTCAGGGCGATGCTCAGGGCGCTTGTTGCTAACATAAAGGCAGGTAAAGTGGTTCAGGGTGGAAGCACCATCACGCAACAAACTGCAAAAAACATATTTCGACGCGAAAAAAAGTCTTATATGGCCAAGTTCAAAGAATTGGTTCAGGCATTTCTGCTGGAAAGGGAATATACCAAACAGGAAATCCTTGAGATGTACGCAAATCAATTTTTTGTAACCGGCTATGGAAAAGGTCTCAGGATTGCGGCTCAATACTTTTTTGGGAAAGATGCAAGAGATCTCGACCTGGTGGAATGTGCCTTCGTTGCCGGTTCGGTCAAGGGCCCCAACCGGTACAATCCGTTTATCAAAAAGACAAAAGCAGAAAAAGAGGAAGTCAGGCATCTGGCCAAGTTACGCAAGGACTATGTGCTCTCGAGCATGCACCGGATGAATTTCATAACAAAAGAGCAGTATCTGCAGGCGAAGGACAGGGAGGTCCCTTTTGAGCAGGGAAAAATTACCTTTAAATTGAACGTGATCCTCGATCACATTCGAGAACAACTTGAATCCGACTACTTTAACACTATCCTTCAGGAGCAAGGCCTGGAAAACCCTGCAACCTCGGGAATCAGCATCTATACCTCTATTAATAAGGAAATACAGGAAGCAACTCTGAGGAGCCTCCGCACCCATTTGCCATTGATCGATGTCAAGCTAAACGGGTATAAGGTCGGAGAATTGCCCGATAGCACGAAAGAATTGCTTGTAAAAGGTATGGAAGAGCAAAACGATAGCCTCCCATTCCTGGCCCGAATCACCCATATTGATGCAGACAGGGAAAACGCTCACCTGGTTGTGTCGTGGAACCATGGAGGAGGGATTATTGACTATGAAGGGCTAAAACCTATGGGCGAAGCCTGGTTAAAATGGAAGTTGGGGGCCTGGGCCGTATTTGACAAAAAACATGTCAGTGCTTTTTTGAAAAACTTCCACGTGGGAGATCTGGTTCCACTACAACAGATAGCATCTCCTGAAAACAATAACGAGATGAAACTTATGCTCTCCAAGGTTCCTGAACTGGAGGGGGGTGTGGCAGTATTCCAGGAGGGTATGTTAAAGGCTATGGTTGGAGGTTTTTTTAACCGCTTTTTTAACCGCGCCGCAGATGCGAAGCGACAATTGGGTTCAATTTTTAAGCCGATTGTATACACTGCGGCACTCCAGCTTAAATGGAACACCCTTGATCCCCTCCAAAATATCAGGGACGTGTTTCAATTCCAGAATACCGCCTATATGCCTCGACCTGATCACGTGCCCCAGAGTGAGAAGGTTTCCATGGCCTGGGCCGGCGTAAAATCGGAAAACCTTGCCACTGTCTGGCTGGTATATCACCTGACGGATCATCTTAATTTGAGTGAGTTCCGCCAGATTACTGAGCTTGTGGGGCTCGGCAGAAGAAAAGATGAATCTTATTCTCAATACAGAGAACGGATCAGGGACAGGCATGGCGTGGTGGTGAACGAAGATACTTTGATGGACGCCGTGTTTGAAGAATCAAAAAAAGAGGTTGAGTCGGATGTCATCTTTGGGGGTTACGAGGAAATTCTGAACAACCTTAACCGCCTGCACTTCAATATAGACAGCGAAAAATTAAACCTTAAAGAGCCCGAAGAACTCCAGATTTCAAGATTCAGTTTTACGAGGCTTCAAAAATTGAACCAGCGAATGGCAGGTGAGTTTCAAAAGATTACGCGACTTCTTGAGCTGTATAATCAGAACTATACCCCCCATTTAAGGGACTCTTTAACACAATTGCTCCGCCATTTTTACAGAGACATAAGCGATAATCAAACGGTCCGCATCATTTATACGGAATCCCCTGATCTTTTGTCTACTATCCCCCTGGTCCCTCTAACTCCCGAGTCGATGTTGATAATGCCTGCGACCTTAAAGAGGGGGGAAATATGGATCGATGGCTTGATCACCTCTGAAATCCTGGGAACGCTCCAGGAAAATGTGGAGAAGAACTTCAGCCGACTGTCCGTCCTCGACAGTTATGATCTGGAAGTCCTCTCCCGGATCCGCGATTTCCGAATCCTTGTCAACTTATCATATGTAGTACAACTTTCAAAAGAGATGGGCATTTCTACAAAACTGGAACCAGTTCTCTCATTTCCGTTGGGCCCCAATTCTATCAGTATCATTGAGGCGGCCAGGGCCTATGAGACGATCATGACGGGTCAGGTTTATCCTGTTTCCCCTGACAATGATCTTACTATGGTCCCTGTAATCACAAAAATTGTCGACAGGGAGGGAGAAATTCTTTGGGAATACAATCCAAAACCCAGAACGGTCATATCCAAGAGGATTTCCGGACTGGTGAACGAGATTCTGAAAAATGTCATTGAAACAGGGACAGGTAGAGGCGCAAGGGATGCAATCCGCGTATTCGATATTCCGATACCCTCTTTCGGAAAGACAGGTACTGCTAACCGGTTTACTAATTCCAGTTTTGTGGGTTTTATTCCAGGCCCCGACGAGAAAACAGGACAACTTGATATCCGGAAGGGATATGTTATCGCCAGCTACGTAGGTTATGATGATAATCGACCCATGAAGGGGAAACACCTGGCCATTTATGGCGCATCAGGTGCTATGCCATTATGGATTGATACGGCAAATGCCATTGTCAATACCCATGATTACAAGAAAAATATCCAGCCCGCAGACCTGGTATTCAATCCCCTGTCAAGCCAACTGGAGAACAACGGAGACTTCATTGCTGTGCCAGTATCACCATTTACAGGTCTCCCCCTGGGGACATCCCCCAAGAACGCAGACTCATCGCATCCGTCCGCATCGCCTGGGCAAGAGGGACGGCAGACAGACCAACCCCGGATACTGTCAGAAGTCGAACATCGTGGAGGTATACTGGTACCAAAAAGACACTTTGAGCCTATAGAAGGAAAGTAACAACGCAAAAAACACTGCTCTCTTCGGCCTTTGTCTCTGCGGTGAGCTGTTTAAGAATGGAGAATGAAATGAAAAAACAAATAAGATCCCTCCTGGTCTTTTTCTTTGTATTTGCCTTTGGATGCATACCGGTTCCGGAGCGCCGTGTGGTGGTTACGCCCGAACCCTCGGTAGTACCTGCACCGTTATTTCCCGTGGATCTTCTCGAGGAGAAGATAGGTTTTCTGAGCAAAATCCTGGAGAAAGAAGACCTTACAGAAAAAGACAGGGAAATCGCCTCAAGCCTCCTTGATACCTATAAATCTGTAAAAAACATATCCGCTGGAGCGTTCAAGGAAGCGGAATACCAAAAGGTCGTGCGTGCCCTGTTAAATAACCTTAATGTCCTGGATGAAATTTATTTTTCTAAACAGGAGGAAAGGGCAAAGGATTATCCTAGGTCTATCAGCCTCTTTGCGACAAAGAGAAAGGAGGTCCAAGAAGCCTATACATCAGGAAACTATAAAGGTGTAATCAACCACTGCCTGGAGCTAAAAGCGGTCCTTGGCCCGGATGCACTTACCGCTGAAATAAGCCTGATGTTCGCCTTATCCCTTGCCAAAGTGGGAATGCTGACAGAAGCGAAGAGTATTATTGAGGGAATTGTGCCTGAGCTTGATACGAGCCCTGATCTCAACTGCCTCCGGGCAGGCATTGCGGAGTTACAGTTGCGGTTAGGCGAACGAGAAAAGGCTATTCAAGTTTACAAAAAATTGACTGACGCATTGCATGAACAGGAAGTCGTTCTTCAGGCGCTTAACAAGAGGATCTCGAGAGCGCCGGTAGAGGGCCAAGAAATCGAAGCTCCCCCGCCATTTGGGACAGGGTTGGAAGCCCGTGTGCAAGCCCAAACTGATTATGAACTGACAACTCAGACGGAGGGTAACGCGGACCAAATCCTTTATGAAGTTGAACAATTGATTAGAGAGCATAAATTTGGTGAAGCATGGGATTTGCTGGTTTTGAAAAAGGGGACTGTTTCATCAGAAACCGGGTTGAAAATCATAGACCAGGCCCTGAAACGGCTTGAACGTGCCCAGGAGGAATATCTCGAGGAAACCATATCAATGATTTCCGAGAAGAAAGAAGCCGTTCAAATAGCTCGCAGATTTCTTGATGAGGAAAAATATGAACAGGCCATATCGAGCCTTGGTGCACTTTCGGAGCGTGAAAAAAGTCATGAGATCAAGGAACTAATGGAACAGGCCATTGAGAGCTTGATCAATCGCGAAAGGAACCGGGCCGCTCAGATGTTTTTAACAGCAAGAAAAACCCATGATCCTAAAAAAAAGGAAGAATATCTTCGCTCTTCTTACAATATACTTAAAGCGTTAATTGAGAAATATCCATCATCGCCTTTAATTAACAAGGTAAAGTCTCACCTCGAAAAAGTAGAGAAAGAACTTGAGGAACTTTGAAAAAAGCAGGAATAGGTCTCAGCAGTCAGACAGTTGTATCACATGAACAAGAAAAATGATGCAATCCAGACGATAGGTCTCGGACAGGCATGCGTGGATTACCTGGGCAGGCTTAATGCCTTTCCGCATGAGGATGGAAAGGCAGAACTCACGGATTTACACATCCAGTGTGGCGGTCCTGCTTCCACAGCCCTCGTTACACTCTCACGCCTCGGCATCTCAACTTCTTTCTTAGGATCCATATCAGATGATCCTTTTGGCGTGAAAATCCTTAATAATCTCAAAAAAGAGAAGATAGATGCGTCTTGCCTGAAGATCACTCCTGGCCATACATCCCAGTTTGCCTTTATAGCTGTTACCAAGGAAGGTGGAAAACGCACCATCTTTTGGCACCGGGGGACCGCTCCCCACCTCAAAAAGAGCGATGTTTGTATCAGTCGATTCCCGAAGGCCCGCATTTTTCATACAGACGGTTTGATGGTTGAGGCCTCAATTGAGGCGGCAAGACAGGCTAAGTCACTTGGAATGACAGTCGTAATGGACGCAGGGACCATGAGGGGAGGCGCCAAAGAATTGTGCAAACTTGTAAATATACTCATTGCATCTGAGACATTTGCCACACCATTGGTGGGATCAAATGTTTCCGATGAAACCGCACTTTACGCGCTCAGGGAGCTGGGTCCGGAACATGTGGTCATCACACTTGGAGCGAGAGGAAGTATTGGGCTGAATGAAAAAGGCATAGTCCATCAGAAGGCATTTCCGGTTTCGACTGTGGATACTACCGGTGCGGGAGATGTTTATCACGGTGGATACATATACGGTTTGCTTAACGGGTGGGGAATGCAAGAATGCATGCGCTTTGCCTCAGCGACCGCGGCCCTTAAGTGCGCTGAAATAGGCTCCCAAAGTGGAATCCCTAATCTTAAGGATATCAATGCCTTATTAAGAGTGGAAGCAACATCTCAATAAGTTCGGTTTTGTTTCTTGTAGGGCGGGGTTTTATACCCCGCCAATAACGGTGGCATATAAAATGCCGCCCTACACCAGCGGATTTGCCCGAACTTATTGAGCAGTTACGAGGGGAATAGTTGAATATTATCTTAAACGCTGAAGATGTTTGTCCAGTTCTGTCTTGGGAATTCCCAGGCAATATAAGACGTTCATGATTTGGTCACCGCTAAGAATCCCGTCTGTTTTGACGCTCATCTCATCCGGTTTGAACGCAATGGATAGTCCGGCGTTTTTTATGAAATGAGACCGGATAGAACCATCGCCAACAGCAATTACCTGATCACGGGTTATATTCTCGGCATTCATAATGAATTCAAGGATTTCATACTTGCTGTCACTGGTGATGATAGGTTCTTCTAATTCACCCGTGATAGTACCGTTTTTGTCAACCTCAAGGGTGTTTGAGAATGCATAATCCACCCCTGCCTCTTCAAAAATCTTTTTGACAAAGAGACTAAAGCCGGATGACAAGAGTGCAGTTTTGAAGCCCATTGATTTCAATATCCCTATCAATTCCAGTGCCCCAGGGCTCAGCTGGAGAGTCTCACCAAATCTCTCGAAATCACGTGCCGGCAAACCTTTTAGGTTTCTTGCATTATCAACAAATGCCTGCATTTGATCTTTGGCATTATCCCTAAGTTCGAAACCGTCATCAATTGATTTTACTTTCCCTTTTATTATATCTAAGAAGTTCTTCAGAGATGAATCCTGGATCAGGGCGGATTCCACATCAAATACAACGAGCTTTTTCATCTTCTTGTAAATATCCTCACTTTGGATAACCACACTCTGATCCATTTTCGTGCATAAGTCCTTGAGCTCACTTTTCATCTTCTCAATCACTTCCTTATGAGACATGGCTGGCTCAACAGTAACTTTGCTTGAGTCTATGACCATCTCCATTGAGAAAAACTTTCCGCGGGCAATCATCCTGCAGTTTTCAATATTGATATTGTATTTTAGAAATAAAGTGGCGATATTTGCAATGATACCGGGTTGGTCTACTCCTAAGACAGTCACTATATGGCTTTCCTTTTTGCTTAATTGGGCAAATTCTTGCGCGCCGTGTACACCAAGGTTGACCTTTAAGCCTGTTTCATTTTCAATGGCTTTCAAGGTATTCGTAATCACATGCATCGAATGTTTTGACGAAGAAAAATCGATTATCAGGAATATGGAAAACAACCCCCTGCGGCAGTTTTCTTCCACATCAATAATGTTACCATTCAATTCAAATATTTCCTTCGTGATCTTGGAAACCAAACCGGGAGAATCAAGGCCAATTGCTGAAAGGCTCATAATTTTTTGCTCTTCATTCATAACAAACCTCACTTTTTTGGTAATGGTTCATTTTCTTTTAATCAAAAAAAATAAACAGTTCCTCCTCATAGTACCTTCCATCTACGACCTGGCCCGGACCGAATCGCCTTAAGTTCTTTCGTTCCAGTAACTTTAAAAACCTCTTGTTGATTTCTTCTAACGAGATATCTTCTTTGAACCAATAGGTTGGAACGTTCACATTGAGGGGCCGCGCCGGGATTAGGTGCCGGGTTGTCTTAGGGGCAAATCTTTTTTTCTTTTTTACAGCATCCACCACCATTTCTTTGGTTATTTGCGGTGTCCAAATGATTACTTCGCTATTTTTCAGTTCATCACAAAATTTACCTTCATGCACAGACTTGCAAGGAATATATTCTATTTTCAGGCCATTTTGTAATAATTTGCCCTGAATCTTCTCCAAAGCATTATAGGCACTGACTGCATCATTTACGACATCTTCATGGAAACTGATTGATGCATAGAAATTACCCTGCTGAATGCCACAACTAAGATTATTATTTTCCAGAGCTTTTCTTAAGGCTTCCCTGTCGCTTACTTCCCGGAAACTCCCATTCATGTCGTTAATAATCTGTTTTAACGATTCCAGGCTCTCAATCCTCCCGAATAACCGGAACCAATATCGTAGCTGTGTTAATTCGTTGAAATAGTCTACTTTGCATACTGAAATGTATTTGAATTTCAATTGCTTGAACACAAACACACGATGGTTACCATCCAATACTATGTAGTTTTTATCTACGATTACTGGATTTTGTAAATTTGTCCAGTTCTTAAACTCAAAAATCAATTTATTTGCCACATGTGGAAGGATCTCTTCATGTTGGAACAAAGATTCCACTCGGACAACTTCCAATTCTAATTTCAGGCTTCCTGTTTCTATGCAGAACATTGTGTCTGGAAGATTTCCTGTTTTTTTATATCACAGATAACATAGGGACACAGAGATTTTTCACCCTTATTATTGACACGGATGTGTACTCTGCGAGAGATAATAATGCAATGAATCCTTATAGAAGATCATGCAGCTTCTGAAGAACGTCATCGTATTCGTCTCCACGAAAACAGAACTGCAATTCATGGAATGATTTCCGTAGAGACTTGACCTGATCCTTAACATCAGCGTCATGCATCACCACCTTTTTAATCAGTTCGGCCAGGATGCGGAAGTCGTCTTTTTGCATACCAAAGCGAGTCATCTCCGACACACCGAGTCGCAGCGCCCCGGACGCCGTGAAGCTCTCTTCATCAGGGCCAGCCTGGTAGTTGCAAATGATGTTACTTGCTTCGAGTCGCTGGGCAATCTCCGGTCCGCGGCCGTAACCCACATCAACTACCACCTGGTGTGTTTCAGTAAAGTCAATGGTTGGATCCCCTGCCACATTCAGATCGCAGTCTTTTAGGCCTCGGGCAAAGGCCTTGGCATTGGAAATAACCCTGGTTTGATACTCGTCCTTGAAGTGATTCATCTCGTAGGCAGCCATTAGGAGTCCTAACAATGTGCCGAGGTGATGGTTGGATACTGACCCGGGAAATGACCGGCGGCGCAAGGCCTCCCAGAGTTCGTAACGTTCCTCATGTTCTTGAAAACTGCTGCCCACCACACCTCGTTGTGTGCCAAAGTAAGTCTTATGGGTCGAGCCGGTAACAAGGTCAGCTCCTTCTTTAAACGGTTGCTGGAAATAAGGGCCAATAAGCCCCAGCACATGGGCCATGTCATACATCACCACTGCATCGATTCCCTGGCCATCCAGGAACTGACGGATCTCGGTAACGGGCTCCTTGTGAAGGACCATACTTTTTCCGAATATTATGAGTTCAGGCCGGTACCTTCCTATCAGTTCCAGGGTAGTCGGCACGTCGACCTTGTATGGATTCTCGGCCAAAACAGGGAAGTTCACCACGGCCGGACGCTCCGTTTGCGGGTCTCGGGCAACAAAGTCTCTGAGCGCGCCCATTGGCTGAGCGCTGAGATGGCCACCTTTGCCGATGTGGTTGTTCATCACCCGGCGGATCCGCCTCGGTTCGCATTTGCGGTCTGAGCGGTTAATGTAATCAAGCATTGCACTGAACACGGCCGTGTTTGCCATCTGTCCACTCACAACTCGCATCTCGACCTCATTGCAGCCAAGAAATTTTAGCATCTCTTTTTCCAAAAGCTGCTCAACTTCACAGATAAACTCGGTGCCCTGATAATAGAAGATGTCAGCGTCATAGAACGCCTTTGCTTCTCTGTGTTCGGCATACCGGAAGGCCGGATCCATCACAGACAGCAGTCGAACCATTGGCGATATTGTCATCTCTGATGGGATAAGGTTGATGCAATCCAGTTGTCGCCACCGAGTGTTTTCAACGGTCTTCTCGATCAAACGGAGAACTTTGGCCTTAACAGCACCGGTCGGGAGTTGCACAGGTGGTAATTTGTGATCATATAAAATGGGGCGGGCATATGGTGGAGCATCGCTGCGTAAGTGAAAAGGAACAACCACGGCATCAACTGACTTGCCACGTATCTCAATAGTGACCTTCTCGTCGTCAATGATGTTACTGTCGATGTATGCCAGACAGATAGACCGCAACTGGTGTTTGTCTGTCTGTGCTGAGGAGAGCCCTTCGCCCTCTACCGTCCACAAAGGGACCATAGTGCCGCTGGTGACGTGACCGATGTGTCTTTCGTCCTTAAAAACCCTGGCACCACCACGGGCAATGCCGCGACCAGCCACCGCGATCGGTCTGATCATGCGGGGCAAATCGGAAATTCGCGAGTAATCACGTGAGATAATTTTTGAGAGGGCTTCAAACTGTTTAACCAAAGCTGTCCTGCCAACGAATTCGCCTTTTAATGGTGAAAAGCTCACTGCGAATTTTGTCAAAGGACAGGCCAGGATGGGAATTTCCTTTTCATCAGGGTCCTGGCCTAACTCATGACCGTAAAGGGGTAGACCGGCTTCCAGCCGAAGTGTATCCCGCGCGCCTAAGCCTATGGGCGTTGCTCCCTTGGCCACGAACTGGTCCCAGAGTATCGGGCCGTCGTCTTGGCTGGCAAAGAGCTCAAAGCACAGAGGTTCGCCAGTGTAGCCAGTGCGGGCCACCTTTACCTGGACCCCTTCGATAGTTACGGTGCTTACGGAATTTCGAATGGGTTCCGGGAGTCGGCCTGACTGGATGACATCCACCAGCAGTTTGCGCGATATGGGTCCCTGTAGTGCAAGCATGACTATCTCTTCAGTACAGTCCTTCAGGTCAACGTCGCTGAAGTCCTCTATGAGTGATTGCAGGTGCTTCCAGTCTTTTTCGCGGTTGGCTGCATTGACCACCAGGAGATACTCTCCCTCGACGAAATTATACAGATAAGCATCGTCCACAGCTCCGCCTGTTTCATTGGAAATGAGTGTGTACTGTGCACCCGTTTCTCTCAGATCAAGTGCATCAACGTTGTTGGTCAAGGCGTGCTGGAGAAACTTGACCGCCGCTGTCCCGCGGACAATGAATCTACCCATGTGGGAGATATCGAAGAGCCCCGCCCCCTTACGGGTGGCCAGATGTTCCTCCACAATACCTGAAGGGTATTGGATCGGCATCTCCCACCCTCCGAATTCCACTATTTTAGCGCCCAGGCCCTTGTGCCGATCGTAAAAAATAGTTCGTTTCAGTTCGTTCACCGCTCATCCTCTTTTCATCAATAGAATCCCTCCCCCTTCCCCCCTTTTGCAAAGGGGGATTGAGGGGGATTTTTTCATCCTGTCAACAAAGTTCTGCTTAAGAAGTCTGGTTGAGAGCATGGCGGGCCTGGCCTTTAAGCAGGTAATCGCGCACTTGTTCACCTGCGGCCCGTGCTACATTCACCTGGGCTTCGTGGGTGGATGCGCCAATGTGGGGGGTGCAGATAAAGTTATGGCACTCAAGCAGGGCACATGCACCCGGCGGTTCAGTGGCGAAGACATCCAGGGCTGCACCTGCCAATTTACCCGAACCCAGTGCCTGGCATAGGGCGTCCTCATCTACAATACCACCCCGGGCTGCACAGATGAGATAGGCTCCATCCTTCATCTTGTCAATTCGCTGGGCATTAATGAGCATGGCTGTCTGGTCTGTCTTGGGCAAATGAAGGCTGATGTAATCAGCCTGTCCTAATAGTTCATCCAGGTCGTCAAGCAGCTCTATGCCCAAGTCTTTGGCCCTGGCGTTTTCAACGAAGGGGTCATAGGCTATGACATTCATCCTGAGCCCCTGGGCTGCCCGGACAACGAGGGCACCAATGTTACCAATGCCGATCAGGCCCAGCGTCTTGCCTCCCACCTCGTGGCCCATGAGGGCCTTCTTTTCCCACTGACATGCCTTGAGACTGGATGTGCCCTGAGTGATGTTACGGCTAAGGGCCAGCATCAGTCCGATGGTCAGCTCCGCCACGGCATTGGAGTTTTGGCCCGGCGTATTCATGACCACCACACCCTTTTCTGTGGCGGCCGGGATGTCGATGTTGTCCACACCGGTGCCGGCCCTGGCAATGGCTTTAAGTTTGTCTGCCGCGGCCAGTAATTCGGGTGTTACCTTGGTGGCCGAGCGAACGAGCAGGCCTTCGTAATTCCCGATAATGGCCTTGAGTTCTTCGGGCTTTAGCCCGGTCTTGACGTCAACTTCAATCCCGGCATCTCTCAGGACCTCGACGCCTACCTCTGACATTGAATCTGATACTAAAACTTTCATGTTTACCCCCTCAAATCGTAATAGTTCATTTATTAAGAAGAATTTTAGACAGGATTACAGGATAAAACAAGATTAAATTAAATTCCTTAAAATTTAATCTCCCAGGGCTAGATCCACGGCTTTGCTGGCATGCAACATCAAGGTGTCAAACAAAGGTATTGAAGTGTCTTCCTGCCGGATTAACAGCGGAATTTCGGTGCAGCCAAGAATAATACCCTGTGTGCCGGCTACTTTTAACTCCTCTATTATTTCGAGAAATCTTTTTCTGGACTCGTCCATGATCTTTCCGTACAAAAGCTCATTAAAAATCACACTGTTTACAAATTCACCTATTTCTTGACGATTAACGCTGAACACTAATACCTTGGCTGAGTACAATCCGCCCAGCCTTTTTCTCGCTTTTTCATTGATTATTCGGTAATACTCGCTGAAGATTCCCAATTCATTCCGCCTAGTTAGTAATGGTTGAGTGACAAAACGATGGTGAGTTGGTATGAAAACTATGTGAAATTAGCGAAACCAATTGGATTAAAATCGCTCAGTCCACCCTACAAGTTGATAATGTTCAGTGAGTTACATCTAATCGCACAAGTCGAAACACTTTGATCCAAACCAAACAATACGATTGGCTGAATCCCAGTTAAACAGCTACACTTCATCGAGGGTGTCCTGGCAAAAGAACTCACCCTCTCCATACTCGACTCGCTATCGCCCGACCCTTCACTTTACAGAGCATGATATTTGGGATACTATTCTTTAGTATAATATCTCTATACGGAAATGCTGCTTGGAAAAGATGAATTCTGAGCAAGATATCTGTATTCGTTTACAGGTTCAGGGTTCACCGTTCAAGGTTACCTTTCTTTCGTAGAC